>Ga0208270_100095_pt1 | contig 58106 bp, 45 predicted proteins | sample LakWasM109_LOW13_2_FD_183925 | JGI IMG/M metagenome (GOLD analysis project Ga0208270, IMG submission 183925) | Freshwater sediment methanotrophic microbial communities from Lake Washington under simulated oxygen tension - Sediment Metagenome... | ecosystem: Environmental > Aquatic > Freshwater >...
AGATATTGGCAGTAGGCTAGGCGTGTCATGTGTCATCGGTGTTTTCAGTAGTGGTTTTCATGCCGACAAATTTACCAACTTTGGGTTGAATTGACGACACTTAAAGTCTAATTTTGCGTAAGTCCTAACTTTATCAAACAGATCTTTTCACAATTTAGCCATCAACGAATGGGCATGAGCATATTGCGGAGGATGTCGAGACCACGCCTTCCGAATGGCATGCCAGCCCGATTTTTCAGCGGCATTTGTTCAGTAAAGCAGGAGTTACTTAAACACTTGATTTCAGGTTTTTTCGAGGCTACAGAAATTATAAATCCAGTCTGGCCTTAAAATAAAAATGCCGTGCCAATACGGTGCGTTCATAATCGCCTAACTGCAAATCCGGATTGAATTCAATATGCTGTTCGATCAAATTATCGCCAACCAGTGAAAGCTCTAAATTCCGTACCGGTCTATATGCCAAGCGCAAGTTCAGACTGGTGTAATCACCTACCTGTTTTTCATTGACGTCGGCTAATTTGCCTACATATCTAAGCCAAAAATCCAACTCCAGATTATTTAAAATATCAAAGGATGAGCGTAAGCTGAATTGATTTTGCGGGGTTCCATAGATTTGTTGTTTTAAGCGACCATCCGAACGTCTAAATCTCTCTTCAAGAAAGCCGTAAGTTAAATTCAATTTCCAATAGTCAGCCGCTTGCCATGTGCCCGATAATTCAGAGCCATAGGTATAGCCTCGGACGTCATTAATCAATCCCACCGGCTGCAAAATATAAGGCGTACCTGCTTCCGATACTGCGATACTCGGCGTTCCGGGGACATACAACTGCAATCTGCTGTAGTCATTATAAAATAAAGCGAGATCGGCGCTGACTTTTGAGGCTTGAAAACGATAGCCCATCTCGTAGGCTACAACTTCTTCGGATTTAAATGTATTCGGCATCAAGGAAGCTTGACCTAGAACTTTTACCGGCAAATTTCCGGTTTGAGCTGAAGGAGGCGCCGTCTGTAACCAAATATCCATTTCTTCTTTGCTGCGAGCGGGCGTCGTTCCCGCTTTCGAAACCGCAGTCCAAACGCTGTGATTGTTGTCAGGACTCCAAATCAGCCGTGTATTGGGAAGAAATTGCAAGCCGGAAAAATCATTATGTTCCAGTTTACTGCCAATGATGAACTTTAACCTGTCGGGAATCAGCGTCATCTCATCTTGTACAAAACCATTGTACAATTTGTAAGCACTACTGTCGGGGTTGAACTGATAAAGGGCATTGTTGCTATATTGGTCTTGAATAAATCGATATCCACCGCCCAGGATGAGATCATGCCGATCAAAAAGTTTTAGGTGGTACTGAGAATCCAGATCAAATTGATGAAAGTTAGAAGGCAGATAAAATTCATGCTGTTGATAATCATAATAGGCCTGCAAGGAAAAATCGGAGTCGGCAGACAATGTTTTATCCCAACGGCTTAATAAACTCAACATAGTGCTGTCTTCTTGATTACGCACGGCATTAACATAAGGAGCTGTTAATGACGGATTTTGCGATTGGTCCTTAAAGCGGCCGCGAAAAAAATTACTCTGAATTTTCACTGCATCGTCATCGCCATCCGACAAGTCCAGTTGTACTCCGCCTTGTTGCGCATCCCAACCATCATAAGAATCAGCTCCGCTGGTATTCACATAGCTATCGTGTTTTTTACTCTGGACATGGACCCTACCGAAACTATGCTTATCGATTTGAAAACCATAGCGGGCCGAACCGAAGACCTGCTCGTCCCCTGCTGTAACGCTTAGTTCAGTACCCTGAGTTTTTTTTGCATTTTTACTGATGATATTGATAACCCCATTGACCGCATTCGCCCCCCATAAAGTCGCTCCAGGGCCGCGAATGACCTCAATACGCTCAATATTTTCCATCAGCATGTCCAGCGTTTCCCATAATGTTCCGGAAAAACCTGGAAAAAAAAGAGTTCTACCGTCCATTAACACCAGTAATTTATTTGCGGTACGGTCATTAAATCCACGTATAGTGACGGCCCATTGATTAGCATTAATGCGGGCAACTTGCAGGCCGGGTGCCATTCTAAGCGCTTCGGGGATGCTGGTCGCACCGCTACGGCGGATGTCTTCGGCTGAAATGACAAAAATAGCGGCCGCTGAATCTTTCACATTTTGTTTTTTCTTGCTAACGGAGGTAGTAATACTTAACGCCATGACTTGCTCAAGCGGCATCGCCAATAAATCCTCGGAAGAAAGGGCATTTATCGGGCGCTGATCCTCTGCATAACAGTTCAGGCTGAGAAATAAAGCAGAGATACATACCTGCAATTTTGTATTGACGCTAGGCATTCTTAAATTACTGGAAAACTATTCTGAATAACTTATCTTAGTGTAATTTTTGTATTATGTTCTATTTGCCTGAGGAGTTAAAGCCATTGACTTGTTTGTTGGAGAACGATCAAGCCCGGCTGGGAGCATAATTATCCGACTTAGTTGTATTTAAATGGGTTTATAGTCAATACGTAAGCATGATTAAGTTATGTAATTAGGCTATGACAGTAAAAAGGCCGATTTTGTTTACTATCAATTTAATGCTAATGTTTCATCTGCGCCTTAAAAGGCTCAGTTTATACAAATTCAGTTGCTCACTTTCAAAAGAAATAAGTTAATGAAGAGACTTGGCTTTTACGCATCCATGATGAACGCGGACCTCATTATCGAAAACTTCGATATAGGATTAACGGATTACACTGATAATATCGAGACCATATGTTAAACAAATTACCGCTAGGCTTCACAGGGCGCTGGTTCAGTAAGTCATATTTGACAGCAGTATCTCATCACAACCGTATAATAAATGTGCTACATGATTGGCGTATTTAGATGTTGGCAACTAAAAAGCACACTCACCCGCAAAATAACTTTGGATATATGTTGAGGCGATAACCGTAAAAACCCGGGAATTGTACTTGGCCTTTGGTTTAATCTAATTAATGTCTTCAAACAGACCAACTGTATTTATATTGCTGTGCCTCGCTATCGATTTAAGCGCTAATTTCCAATCGGTAATTAGACTTGCGTCGGTGATGCGTCGTAGCTTGATTTTATTTGCGTTGGCGTTATTGTCTGTATGGAATACCAGTGTTGCCGAAGAGCCACCGGAGCGGGAATCGCAAATTACTGTCGCGTATTTGTATCATTTCACCAAGTTCACCGAATGGCCGACTGTTTCGGCGGTTTTCCATTATTGTGTTTATGATAATGCTAATTTTACTAATCTGCTGCAACAGACCTATAGTGGTAAAACTATCGGTGATGCAAGCATTGACGCTAAAAATATCAACAGCCAATCCAAGTTAGACGATTGCCAATTAATTTATTTTCCCGAACCCGGGCCTGCCGATTTCCTGAAAAAAGTTAGTCAATACCCCATCTTGTCGGTTGGATCACAGAAAGACTTTACGGAACTGGGTGGAATTATTTATCTATATGAAGAAGACCAAAAAATACGTTTTTATGTCAATAATGCAACAGCAACAAATGCAGGGTTGAAAATCAGTTCGCAATTGCTCAGACTTTCCAAGGAACCCTAATGTTACCGAACCGATCCATTAAATTTAAATTAATGTTCATTACGGTACTCAGCAGCAGTATTGCGTTGTTGACGTTCAGCTGTGTGTTGTTGTTTTACGAGATAACATTTGTTGAAAAAAACCTGATTAACAATCTACAGACTCAAGCGGATATCATCACAGAAAACAGCTTGGCATCGCTGGCTTTTATGGATGAACCCACGACAAAAAAGACTCTGGGCGCATTAAAGCATAACCCCGATATTCTTTATGCCGGCCTCTATAATAAATCGCAAAACCTGTTGGCAAGTTATCAGAAGTCCTCATATCACACATCTGAAACATTGCCTTCCGAACCGCTGGGCAATGCCCCGCAATTAATAAAAGGCGAGAATTTTGTTCAAATAATCCAGCCGGTACGATTGGACAATGAACTGCTGGGCTATTTGCTGATACGCGGAAGCTTTGAATCGCTTCACGAAAAACTGCATAACTATGCCTTCACTACCCTGCTGGCATTCGGCATTGCGTTGCTTGTCGCCCTAACATTGTCATTACGGTTACAGCGGATTATTTCCGGACCTATTATTCGAATAGCCAAATTTATTAACCGTGTCACCGAGTCGAAAACTTATACGGTACAGGCAAAAAAAGAAACCGATGATGAATTGGGGATTTTGGTTGAAGCGTTTAACCGAATGCTTATGCAGCTTGATGTGAGTCTACAAAAGCGTGATGAAGCGGAACAGGCATTGGCTCATCATCTGGAGCATTTACAAGAAACTGTTAACGAGCAAACCAAAGATTTACAACAAGTGGCTGCCACGGCCGATGCGGCAAACCGTTCCAAATCGGATTTCCTCGCCAACATGAGCCACGAAATTCGCACCCCGATGAATGCTATCATCGGCATGTCGAATCTGGCGCTACGCACTGATTTAAGCGCCAAGCAAAGAGGTTATCTAGCCAAAATCGACAGTGCAGCGCAATCACTGCTTCGTATTATTAATGACATTCTGGATTTTTCCAAGATTGAGGCAAGCCAGCTGGATTTGGAGTATTCGCCTTTTTCGTTAGACCATCTTTTAAATAATTTGGCTGACTTAGTCGGTTTCAATGCCGAGGAAAAAGGCTTGGAAATCATCTTTTATGTTGCGCCGAATGTACCGACCCGCTTACTGGGCGATCCATTACGCTTGGGACAGATTCTCTTAAACTTGACCAATAACGCGATCAAATTTACCGAGAAAGGAGAAATTGTGATTTCTATTTCCGCTGAGCTCATTGATGACCAGCAATGCCGCCTGCATTTCGCCATTCGCGATAGCGGCTTAGGTATAACACCTGAACAAATTCAAGGACTGTTTAAACCTTTTGTACAGGCGGATAGTTCGATCACCCGTCAATATGGAGGAACCGGATTGGGTTTAGCCATTTGTCATCAATTGGTCGGTTTGATGAATGGGGAAATATCGGTCGAGAGTGAACCCATGCAAGGCAGTACTTTCCGCTTCAGTGTTTGCCTTAAAGTGGAGCCAACATCAGAAGTATCGGCGCTCCCGCCTGCTGATTTCCAGGGAAAACGGATCTTGGTAGTGGACGACAGCGTTATTGCGCGGGAAATGTTGTCTTTCATGCTTAGCTCCTTGGGTTTTTTGGTAGAGAGCACGGATTCCGGCATTCAAGCGTTGGAATGTGTCCGTATCAAACAGGAAGCCGAACAACCCTTCGACCTCATATTGATAGACTGGCGCATGCCCGATATGAACGGCATAGAAGCGGCATCAAGAATCAAATCCCATAGCGGGTTGGCGACTCCCCCCGCTATTTTGCTGATCACGACGTTTTGCGGTGAGGATCTGGCCTATCAGGCCCAACAAGCCGGATTGGACGGCTTTCTCCTGAAACCCATTACGGAAGCAGCATTGATCAACTCGATCAGTACGCTTTTCGGTCTGTCCAAATCGGAACCCGCAACCCATAAACGGCAAATCGGTGAGGATTTATCGTTTATGGGTTGCAGAGTGCTGCTGATAGAGGATAATGCGTTCAACCGGGATGTCGCTATCGAGATGTTACAAGCGATGGATCTGGAAGTAGATTATGCGCTCAACGGCCAGGAGGGCATTGAGCGGCTGAATACCGACACTCTTTACGATCTTGTATTGATGGATATTCAAATGCCGGTCATGGATGGACTCAAAGCAACCCGTTTGATCCGTGACAACCCGCGTTTCGCTGATTTACCCATCATCGCTATGACCGCCCATGCTATGGCGGAGGATCGTGCAAAAAGCCTTGCGGCCGGAATGAATGATCACATTACCAAACCGGTTAATCCAAGCCAGCTTGCGGCAGTCCTACAGCACTGGCTTGGCAAAGGGGCCGCAACAACGGAAGCTCCCCATTCACCGGAGCAACCCGAAATCGTCGGCAACCTCGAGTTGCTCGACATAGGCAAGGCTCTTGAATATGCCGACCATGATGAGGACAAAATGCGTAACAGGCTGATTAATTTTTATTCTTCCTACGCATCAATATCAGAACAACTGGATGATATGGTCTTAAGCGGCGATTATGATGGCCTAAAGCGAATGGCCCATTCGCTAAGGTCGACTGCCGGTTATATCGGCGCCTTGGGTTTGCAGCTTGCAGCCTCGCAATTCTGGACCATCGAAGTACCTACACAACAACACACAGCATCGCTAAAGCAAGAATTGCAAGCGGTGTTGGCTGCGATTTTGTCTCATATTCTTGCTCACACAGAGGTAAGCCCGGTGAAAAGTGCACCTAACAACTTTACCGAAACACTGAAAAAAATTGAAACATTGATACGCACAGGAGATGCCCGTGCCTCGGTCAAACTGATTGAGCTTGAGCATAGCATGATCGGCAATCCGCTGGTCGCTGAGCTTACCGCTATCCGTGACGCTTTCGATGAACTGGACATCGATCTCGCTTTAAGCAAATTGGCAACCCTACTTGAAAACCAGGAAGGACGCCATGACCAATAGGCAACGCATTCTGATCGTCGATGATGAAAAATTCAACCGCCAGATTTTGAGTGAGTTACTGCTCCCGGATTATGAAGTGTTCCTAGCCAAAGATGGCGATCAAGCAATCGCTCGCGCCAGAGCTACGCCGTCGCCGGATCTTATTTTGTTGGATGTGATAATGCCCGGCATGGATGGCTACGAAGTACTACGCCGCTTGCGTGCCGACGAACGCACCCGGGATATTCCGGTCATGTTTGTAACCGGCATGTGCGAAGCGGACGATGAGGCCAAAGGTTTGGATATGGGTGCCGTCGATTATGTCTTAAAGCCGTTCCGGTCTGCGGTAGTCCGCGCCCGAGTGCGTAATCACATGAACTATATCTGGCAACGCAAGCAGCTTGAGCGCGATGCGTTTATCGATAGTCTAACAGGTATTCATAATCGCCGTAGCTTTGACCAGACCGTGGACATCGAATGGAAACGTGCAGTCCGCCATGGCAAGCAGCTTTCCGTGGCGATGGTAGATATCGATTATTTTAAGCAATACAATGATACTTACGGGCATGGCGCTGGAGATGAGGCGCTACGGCTGATTGCTAAGACGATGTTGAAGATAGTTAACCGTTCCGGCGAGCTGATAGCCCGTTACGGCGGTGAAGAGTTTGTGGTCCTGCTACCGGAAGTTGGGCGTGACGAAGCCGTCCGGATTGCAAAACGGATTCGTCATTCGGTAGAGACGCTGGGCATTAATCACGAAAAATCCAGTGTCGCTCCTGTTGTAACGATTAGTGTGGGAGGCATTTCGATGATGCCTTGCACAAATAGTACTGTTACCGATTTACTTGCATTAGCCGATGAGCAACTGTATCTGGCGAAGCGATCGGGACGAAATTTGGTAAGTTGGGAATCGTCTAATCTTTCGCCCTAACCCATCTCGGTTCACTCACGGTAAGAAATATTCTTGAAATGAACATCAAAAACCGCTTTGTATGCTGCTTGGCATTATGCAGTCCATTTACAGCGTCCGCCCTGGACGAAAATACAGCCCTGAAAGTTACCCCGCTGCTCAAGACGACCACCAGCTGGGATGGTAAACCCATCGTCTATCCCAAAGGACAAAGCGAAGTTACTGCACTGATCGTTGAAATTGCACCGGAGGCCGAGACCGGTTGGCACGAACACCCGGTGCCTGCATTTGGCTATATGATGGAAGGCGAACTGGAACTAAAGCGTGCCACAGGCGAGGTTAAAATCCTCCATCAAGGCGACGTTTTGCCCGAGTCCGTAGGCGTATTGCACAATGGCCGCAATATAGGCGAAGAGCCGGTCAAGATTCTGGTATTTTATATGGGTGAAGTCGGTAGCAAACTTAGCATTGCGCACCCTGAATTTGCTCCCCAGTCATTGCCAAGTTCTGAAAAGTAATACCCCTTTATCTTTGCCCCGACAAGCGCCAAAATTATCATTAAATTTTGCTTCCATCATCAGAACTCCTCCCATACGCTATTATCGTAGTCCGGCTTTTTTAATGCAGCGGGCATCGTACGTTGTGATGCCGCCCGCGTAGCGACCGGCACTTTTTTACCCGATTCGATTGTTTTAGCAGGAACGGAAGCACCTTCCGAGCGTACTTTAAAGAAACTGAGCAGCCGGGTCATATTAGTGGACTGTTCACTCATCGCAATGCTGCCTGCGGCGGCCTGCTCCGCCATCGCCGCATTTTGCTGGGTAATATCGTCCATTTGGGCCACCGCCTGATTGACTTGCTCGATACCCGCCGACTGCTCTGAGCTGGCACCTGAAATATGCGCAACAATACCGCCGACTTTCTGAACGCTTTCGACAATTTCAGTCAGCGCGGCACCGGTTTCGTTAACGAATGACGTGCCGGCCCGAACTTTATCGACACTAGTCTGTATCAACTCTTTGCTCTGCTGTGCAGCGCTTGCGCTCCGTTGAGCCAGATTACGAACTTCCGTTGCCACAACCGAAAAGCCGCGCCCATGCTCTCCGGCCCTGGCGGCTTCTACAGAGGCGTTTAATGCCAACAGATTGGTCTGAAATGCGATTTCATCAATTACGCCGATAATTTCAGAAATTTTATTGCTGCTGACATTTATTTCCTGCATTGCTGCGATAGCTGACTTAACGACGTCGCCGCCTTTTTGCGCCAATTGGCTGGCTGAATTAACAACCTCTGTCGCCTGGATGGTATTTTGCGCATTATTTTTTACAGTACTGGCCAGCTGCTCCATGCTGGCGGCAGTTTCTTCAAGGCTGGCCGCCTGTTGTTCCGCGCGGCTGGAAAGATTGTTATTGCCGCTTGCCATTTCCTGCGCTGAACTGTCTATAAAGTCGGCCGTATCCCTGATGTGAATAATAAAATCGCTCAATTTTGCCATGGTGGCATTAATATTATTTTTGCATTCCGCATAAACGCCTTGATATTCACCGGTGATGGCAGCCGTTAAATCGCCTTCAGCCATATTTTCCATGACCCTGTTGACATCACTGAATACGCTTTCAATGACATCGGCCAATTCATTGATGCCGGATGACAAAACTTCGGCAAAGCCTTGTTTGTCGCCCATGTTGATCCGCGTACTCAAATCACCGGTTTTAACATCCTGCACTAATTGTCCAATCTCCTGCTCGATTCTTACCTCAGGCGTCCTATTTTGCCATTCAGCAACAAAACCGATGCGTTCGCCTTCATTATTAATAACCGGGCTGGCAATCACATGCATATGCTGACCTGCAATCAGCATTTTGGCGCTATACGGTCGCGTTAAGCTGTTTAACAGACGTCGCTGATGTAAAGGGTCCTTATGAAAACTGTCGATATTTGTGCCCCGCATTTTATCGGCATCGAAACTCGGCAACTGTGTACGGATGTCATGCTCTGCGGCCTTAAACAAACGCTGAACGCTATTATTGGTATAAATAATTTCAAGATTGGTATTGGCCACCATCACACCGGATTGAACATTATCCAACGCCTGGTTAATCTGCATGGCTTTTGCAGCATCCTCCCTGGCTTGAGCCAAATCCATATTCAGATTCACTTCCATTGAATAAAAAGCACGTTGGAAATCGCCAATCAGATCATCCCGGCTTAAATCGTGCGCATGTCCAAACCTTTTCTCGGCCAGCAGATAAGCGATCTCGATGGTTTTATTCAGCATCGTGGTAAAGCTATGAACGACACTGAAGCTTATCGCCGATGCCATCGCGACTGCCGCGGCGACCCCGGACAATAGCAAATAATCCTGCGCTAAAAACAACTGGTACATCCAGTAAGAAACAGGACTCAGCAGCACGGCCAATGCAACGACCATTTTTTTCCAGGCTTCTATTTCGTTGATTGATTTAGCCATTGCCGCTAAACCCGTCGGTTTTATCGTTGCTTTTTTTGCCTCGATCAGCCGGAACAAATGCTCTGCTTCCCGGATCTGTTCGGGGCTTGGAGCGCGTCGAACCGAGATATACTCATGAACCTTGCCATTCTTGAATACCGGTATTGCATTCGCTTCCACCCAGTAATAATCACCGGATTTGGTCCTGTTTTTGACTATGCCTTTCCAGGGTCTAAGCGCTTTTAAGTCCTCCCATAAATCTTTAAAAGCGGCCGCAGGCATATCCGGGTGACGAACGATATTATGTTCCGCGCCAATCAGTTCATCACGGGTAAAGCCGCTGATATTGACAAACTCATCATTGACATAAGTAATAACGCCTTTTAAGTCAGTTCGTGTAATGAGTATCGCGCCTTTTTTCATTGACACTTCCTGATTAGTCACAGGCATATTTATTCTCATTTAAACCTCACCTTACGTACTAAGAATTGACTATCGCATTGATACATTTTTAGCTGACTGCCCGGAATGATTTCCAAAAATGCTCAACCCAGTAAACGCGAAAACTTGTTGAATAAACTTTCTTTGGCTTTATGGATGCTGTCGTTAGGACAGACTGTCACGCACAGGGGATCACCATCGCTCAGGCATTTGTTGCATAATGCGGTGTCGATAACATAAGCATCCTCGGTCTGGAAAATGGCTTCACTTGGGCACTCGGGCTCACAAACACCGCACCGGGCACATATATCTTCATTAATAATTAAAGTCATACGTTGCTCATACCTAAATTTGTAGATTAAACAGGGGGATAAAATCAGAGAAAAAACCGGACACGATCACTGTTGACTAAAAAATTTCCTGCCCGATAAATAAATTCATACCGTCAAACTGACAAACTGGTGGCTCAAGCCAATTTTCGATTCACGAGAGGCTTCGCCAAATATTTGATCCAACAGCAACTCAGCAAACGCCTCTGCCGGTACCGGCGGGCTTTTGAAGTAACCTTGATAGATATCGCAACCTTTTTCTTGCAGGAACTCCAGCTGCTCCAGTGTTTCCACGCCCTCGGCCAGGACTTTGAAGCCCAGAATATGCCCCATCGCGATAATCGTCGCGGCAATTTCCATATCGTCTTGAAGATGGGGAATATCATCGATAAAGCTCTTGTCGATTTTCAGCACATCCAGCGGAAAGTGCTTCAAATAAGCCAGCGACGAAAAGCCGGTACCGAAGTCGTCAATCGCAAGCCGTATACCCTGAGCACGCAGCTGGTTCAGAAGCGCCGTAACATTACCCTGGTTTTCCATCAATCCACTCTCGGTCATTTCCAGCTCCAGGTGTTTAGCTGGAAAGCCTGTTTCATTCAGTGCTGTAGCAACTAATGCGCTAATATCGCCGCGACGGAACTGGTGGGGAGAGACATTGACTGCCAAAGTTAGCGGCGGGAAGCCCGCATCCAGCCATTGTTTGCCTTGGCGGCAGGTTTCCCGCAGTACCCATGCGCCAATTTCCAGGATCAGCCCCGTTTCCTCGGCAATCGAGATAAAACGGAGGGGGGGAATTAATCCTTCTACCGGGTCCAGCCAGCGAACCAACGCTTCGGCGCCGACTATGCGCCCACTTTCAATGTTTACTTGAGGCTGGTAGAAAACACGTAATTCCCCTTGCTTGATTGCATGACGTAGCCGGGTTTCCAACGCAATCCGTTCACGGGCTGCAAGCGTCTGCTCTTCTGAGAAATAGGCATAGCAGCCGCGCCCGTTATGTTTGGCTTGATACAGCGCGGCATCGGCGTGATCCATCAGCGCGCCATAGCCGTCGCCGTGTTCCGGGTGCAAGCTGATGCCGATGCTGACGCCGATCTGGACATCGTTGTTTTGATTTAGTTGAAAAGGTTTATTTAAGGCAGCGATGATTTCTTCAGCCAAGCGGGCCGCATCTTCCTGATGTGTAATGTCTTCGAGCAAAACAACAAACTCATCGCCGCCCAGACGGGCTACCATATCTACGTCGCGCAATCTGGCCGAGATGCGTGCAGCGACCTGTTGCAGCAACTCGTCGCCGGCCAAGTGGCCGCAGCTGTCGTTGACTACTTTAAAGCGATCCAGGTCAAGCATTAGCAATGCCAATTGCTTACCCTCACGCCGATCCACTTCGATGCTGTGTTTAAGACGTTCCTGCAATAGCCGGCGGTTAGGAAGCCGCGTAAGCGGATCGTAAAATGCCAGCTGACGAATCTCCTCCTCCGCGGCCTTGCGTGAAGAAATATCGGAGAACGAGGCAACGTAATTATTGACCCGTTTACTCATATCATAGGCTTCCTTACTCGCCGTGATAATAAGCCATTCGGGATACACCTCACCGTTTTTACGTCGATTCCATATTTCGCCCTGCCAGACGCCGGTACTATTGATGGTCTCCCACATCTGAGCGAAAAAAGCCCTGTCGTGCCTCCCGGAACTGAGCATATGCGGCGTTTTACCGATGGTTTCCTCGGCGCTGTAACCGGTGATCCGGGTAAAAGCCTGATTGACCTTGAGGATGACTTTATTGGCATCGGTAACCAGCATCGCATCCTGCAATTCAAACGCCGTGGCGGCGATGCGAAGATCGACCTCATCCTGTTTTTGGCGGGTAATGTCGGTAATGAAACCATGCCAAAGTACCGATCCGTCAGTCTGCTGCTGCGGTAGCGCATTGCCGAACAACCAACAGACCGATGCATCGTCAAACTGCAAGCGGTATTCCTGCCGCCATGGCGTTAAGTCCCGCGCCGATACTTTAAAGGAAGTCTTGAAGTTTTCCAGGTCATCCGGATGCAAGCAGGCAAATATCTTGCCCGCATCAGCCCGGACTTCCTCAGGGCTAATCCGGTAGATGGTACGAATGGCTTCGTTGGCGTAAGGGATACGGGAACTGCCGTCAGGAAATAGCTGAAACTGGAACACCAGTCCCGGCACCTGGCTGGCTATTTTCTGGAGCCGATCCAATGCATCCAAGCTTGCCTGTTCGGCCTTCTGGCGTTCAATGACCTCTTTCGCCAGTTGCATGGTGCGTGATGAGAGCGAATCGTACATCGAAAGCATGGTTTCGATCAGTACCCGCATCGCTCCGCTCATTTCCTGGTCGGCTTGCTCCTTAGCCTTATTTAACGGTACACCCGACTGCACCGCCAACACCACCTTGGCCATGCGCATATCGGTATCCAGAATATGAAAAGCCAGCCATTGGGTCAGGAAAGTAATAATCTCCTCGACCACCTGATCCGACGGGCTGATATTCTGCTCACCCATCATGGTGTTGACTTTAGTCAGGAACCTGCTGTGATCGCTTTTATGGTTTGCTTCCCAAGTATCTTCAGGAAAGACTGTGTGCCAAATAGTTTCTTCAGCCTGAAAGTGGCAGATCGTATAATCAAACAAATCCTTGAAAACATTAGCCAAAGTAGGCATGTCGGATTGATGGACCAGATGACCGGCAAGCACATTTAATAGATCGACCAACTTTTGGTGTTGTTCATCGATCAGTGCCACTCCGATTTCAAAGTTTTTATTCCACGGAAAAACTTCAACTGAATACATATTGTTTAGCCTAACAAATTGACATGTGAAAGGAGTGGTGAGCAGTTCATTATGATCAGGCTTTATTGCTGAAATATTTCATATTTATCCATTAAGCGTTTACGAACAAAAAAATATAATTTCAAGAGTTTTTCTGGTAGCTTAAAAGATCCATTCAAACTAATGTTAAATGACTAGCGTCTACTAATCGTCTATGCCCTCATTATCTGTCGACAACGATCTCAAAATATTATTGCTGGGCGGCTTTAGCGCTGAATTAAAGGGTAGTCCGGTGACCGGTTTTTCTTATAACAAGATGCGTGCATTGCTGGCTTATCTTGCCGTGGAACAGGGAAAAGATCACAACCGGGAATTTTTATCCGAGCTGCTGTGGAGCAGCTTAGATATTGAAACAGCCCGGCATAATTTGCGCCGGGCTTTGTCGAGTTTACGACGAATATTGGAATCGCCAACCGGTCGAGTCATATTTTTAACCACTAATCACACCATTCGCCTTACTCCGAATATCTACGTCGATGCATTGGAATTCGCCGGCCAGGTTTCAGCCCAGCAGGAGAATAACCGCGTCAGCATACACCAGCAGAAGATACTTATTGACCTGTACAAAGGCGAATTTCTGAGTGGCCTATACTTGCCTAACTGTCCTGATTTCGAAGATTGGCTTCAGACGCAACGCGAAAAACTGCACCAGCGGGCACTATCCTTACTTGAGAGTCTGTCGAATCATTACACAAAAATGGGCGACTACAATCAGGCCTTGCAATTCGCTTTACGTTACACGGCATTGGAGCCGTGGGACGAGGACGCCCACCGCCGGGTAATGCATTTATATGCGTTGAATAACCAAAACAGCTCGGCCATCCAGCAATACGAAATCTGCTGCCGCCTGCTGAAAAAGGAGTTGGGGTTATTGCCTAGCGAGGAAACAAGGCTTCTGGCTAAACGTATCAGTAACAGCACCTTACAACACTGGAGCACTGATGCTACGGTTGAAATACCAATGCTGCAAGCAGCTCCGGTTCCGCCGTTATTTTCAGAGCGGCGCCTCAAAGATCGACGCAAGTCGGAGCCACGTGAAGCGGCACTGGATGAGCGGCGTCAAGTGAGTGTGTTGTATTGCGAATTGATAGCCCCGGCGATTGACGACCCTGATGAGGCTATGACGCTATTATCCGCCCCCCAGTCTCGCTGCGTGGAAATCATCAAGCAGTTTTCAGGGCATATTGTGCAAACGCATGGCGGTGGGATTCTGGCTTATTTCGGCTATCCTCAAGCCCACGAACATGCTGCCCGCTATGCGGTGCAAACCGCTATGGAAATCAGCCGCGAAGCCTCAGACATCATCGAAATTCGGGCATCCGTCCATACCGGGCTCATCATCACCCGCAGCAACCCATCGATGCCGGACACAGTCGGCAAGACTTCCAAAATCGCCATCAAATTAAACCATCACTTAACGCATAGCGGAGTGGCAATCAGCCAACAGACACAATACCTTGTGTCCGGTTTTTTCGAATGCATCAGCCTGGGCCTTCAACTTTTGTCGGATCATGCCGGACATTTGGAAATATTCAAGGTGGTACAAAAAAACAGTGCGCACACCCGATTGGATGCAACAGCGCAATTAACTCCGCTGGTCGGGCGCAAAACGGAAATCGCCGAACTCATGGCGCTATGGGAAAAAGCAAAGCAGGATACAGGACATATTGTATTGGTTCGGGGCGAGGCAGGCATCGGCAAGTCCCGCCTGCTCTACTCCATCAAAAAACACCTGGCTGATAAGACGCATGTCATTCGCGAATTGCACTGCTTCCCGGAATTCAGCCAATCTCCTTTTCATCCGCTGATTGCGATGTTCGAGACCGTGATGGGTTTCACACACCATGACAGCCCCGAAGCAAAATTCGGCAAAATGGTGGCCTATGTCGAAACCCATTATCCCGAATTAACGCAAGATGCAGTCCCTATGCTGATCCAGCTGCTTTCCCTGTCTTTGTGCGAACATTACCAACCGTCCAATTTCTCGCCGCAAAAACAGAAAGAGCTGACAATCACCACCCTGCTCACCCTGTTGAAAGCGCTTTCGCTACAGCAGCCGGTGTTATTTATCGTGGAAGACTTGCACTGGATCGATCCTTCCACACTGGAGTTATTGACCTTGCTGGTTGAGCAGGAAGAAAGAGGCGCAGTTCTGGTAGTACTCACTGCCCGGCCCGAACTTGTTCCGCCCTGGAATGAAACCCTGACCTCAACTTTAGCGCTTGAGCCGCTTACCGAGAGCGAAACGGTGGAAATAATTACTTCGTTCAACAAGAATATTTCCGCAGAAACCATCCGCCGCATTGTCGAGCGCACCGACGGAATACCGTTGTTTGCCGAAGAGATAACGAAAATTGCAATTCAATATGATCAGGCCTACATACCCAGCACTCTGCACGATCTTCTAACCATGCGTTTAGATAACATGGGCGAGGCCAAATATACCGCTCAGCTTGCCGCCACCATTGGGCGCGAGTTCGATATTAATTTACTGCGCATGATTTCCCCGCACGACCTCGCCTTGTTCAATCGCACCTTAAATACATTGCAAAACGCAGGATTGATCCTGAGGATCAACGAAATCACCTATCAATTCAAGCATGCCCTGATTCAGGAAGCAGCCTATCAATCGCAAACCAAGGCTGACCGGCAGGCTACGCATCAACGTATCGCACAAGCATTGCAAAGCGATTTTCCCGATGTCATCGCAATGCAGCCGGAGCTTTTGGCTCAGCACTTGTTCTCCAGCGGGGAAATATATCAATCCATCGAATACTGGATCAAAGCCGGGCAACGAGCCGCCCGGAACTCAGCAAATCTGGAAGCGATAGAGCATTTCAATTCCGGGCTGCAACTTTTGATGACTTTGCCTTCTGGCCAGACCAAGGACAAGACTGAATTCAATATATTGGTCAGCCTCTGCCTAGCGCTGTATGCGGTAAAAGGCTACGGTTCAGAGGAAGCCAAACAGACTAACGCGCGCATTTCCGTTTTGAGCGAGACCGTGGGCGATAGCCCGGAATTATTCCAGGCAAAATGGTCCCTGGTGATGAATACCATTGCGAATGTCGGCTCCCGTGAAGTGTCCGGAGCCGCCATGCAGCTACTGAATATGGCGCATAATGATCCCTTGAGAAAGCAGGCGGCCCATTATATCGTGGCCAAATCGGCTTTCTGGCAAGGCAAGTTCGAGCTCACGCATAGCCATGCCGAACAGGGCATCGCTCTTTATCATCCGAATCAATTGCCGATGCTACTGGAGCAATTCGGCGAAGATATGTCCGTATCCAACGGGGTATACTTGGCTTGGGCGCTTTATTTTCTTGGCTTCCCGGATAGAGCGCAACTGGTTTGCGAGCAAACGCTGAAACAAGCACGCGAGCTGGGACACCCGCATACCCTTGGTCTGGCACTGTGCACCGCGTCATTGGTCTATCGCTCATTGAGCAAGCATGCTGAAACCTTGTCCTTATCGGCTGAAGCGATTGCAATCGCAGTTCAATATGGCTTTCCGGTTTGGCTGGCTGTCGGAGAAATGGCTCAGGGCTGGGCGCTTGTTATGCTCGGACAGGAAGAAGGCATCTCTAAGCTCAAGTCGGGCATAACAGGAATGAGAGCAGCAATAGGCGGCATTTCAGTGGTATTCCTGTCTGCCCTGATTGAAGCCTATCTGCACCTGAAATTGCTCAATGAAGCGCTCGACCTGATTACGGAAGCGCTGGCCGATGCACTGAGCACCGGTGACGGTCACTTTACAGCCGAACTTCATCGGCTTAAGGGCGTGTGCCTGCTCGGAACTTTTGAGCCGGACGCGGAAGAGGCCGAAGCCTGTTTTAACCGGGCCATCTCCATTAGCAGCAAGCAAAGCTCGAAATCCCTTGAACTGCGCGCTACGATCAGCATGGCCCGGTTATGGCGACTGCAAGGCAAGCATCAAGAAGCGCGGCGCATGCTGGAGAAAATTTATAATAAATTCACAGAAGGCTTCAATACCCACGATCTTCAGGAAGCGGCCTGCTTAATCAGGAGCGAATAGCGCTTAAACTCGCGCCGATGAAGCTTCCGAGTCCTTTCCAAAAAACTTTTCTTAAATGCTTTTTACATGTGGACGGGCAACATAAAAAAGCCCGGAAGACTCACATCCCCGGGCTTTTTCGCTTAAGCAGCGCTGCATTATTTTTTCATTTCTTTTTTGAACATTGAATCCAATTTTTGGTTGGTTTCCTCGCGGTACTGCTTTGAATTATCAATCGGTTCCGGTTTGGGCGCTACTACGGCGGGAGCGGCAACAACCGGCGCAGGGCTAGGTGTCTGGGCGATAGTGGGCTCTTCTTCCGGTGTTTGGTCTAAACGAAATACCGGCCCGTAAGTGGTATCCACATCAAAATTATCCCAGATATAAACAGGTTGAGCGATAGGCCTGGTAGGAAGCGGTATCGTAATCAAATCAGTAATGCCAACCCCTATGCGTCCTGCGGTGTGAACCAAACCTTTAAATAATCCCCCCACAGCGCCATAAATAATATTGCTTTTATTGGTTGTATTAATAATGTTTTTGGGAATTTCCAAAACGCCGGTAGTCAGATTGGCAAAGGCATTCAGCGCCTTGTTGCCAACCTTGCTGCCGTAACTCCGATACTGCGTTTCATCTACTCGCACAACAGGCGTGTAGGCCGTATAGCCATAACCCTGCTGCATCTCAGCTAGGGCCATCGGCGTATATGCCGTAAACAGGCCGCTGAACAAAATAAAAAAGCAAAAAAAACGACTGAGTTTACGCATATCAAATCCTGCTGGAGTATTAGTTATGAAACCAGTATAGCAGAGCCATCATTATTTACTGATCCGCGCCTTGGCAAAGGCGCTAGCCATTGAACCTTGCACTGGAGCCTGTGGTTTCGGCTTGTACGCCGCCTGCTTTTGATTATTTCGTTCGGGCCTGGCCTCGCTCGCTTCAGGATTTGTTTTCATCGATAACGAAATGCGCTTGCGTTCGACATCGACCTCCAACACCGTCACTTTGACCATTTCACCGGTTTTAACCGCATCTCTGGGGTCTTTGACAAAAGTATCGGCCAAATGGGAAATATGCACCAGACCGTCTTGGTGTACGCCGATGTCGACAAATGCGCCGAAGTTGGCGACGTTGGTGACCACGCCATCCAATCTCATGCCGACTTCAAGATCGGTGATTTTCTCGATACCGGCCTTGAACTCAACGCTCTTAAATTCCGGTCTCGGGTCGCGGCCGGGCTTTTCCAGTTCCTGCAAAATGTCGGTCACCGTCGGCAAACCGAAATGCTCATTGGTGTAATTGGCAGGATTCAGCCCTCGTAAAAACTGGCTTTGGCCGATCAGGTCGCGGATCGATTTTCCGGTGCTGCCGATAATGGCTTCAACAACGGGATAAGCTTCGGGATGCACCGAAGACGCATCCAACGGGTTGTCGCCGTTCATGATGCGCAAAAATCCGGCCGCCTGTTCATAAGCCTTATCGCCCAACCTCGGCACTTTTTTCAATTGCTTGCGATTGGTAAACGGGCCGTTTTCATTACGAAAAGCGACGATGTTTTCACTGATGCTGGAAGACAATCCGGATACCTGTTTAAGCAGGGCTACCGACGCAGTGTTCACATCGACGCCGACCGCGTTTACGCAATCCTCAACTACGGTATCGAGTCCTTTAGCCAACTGCACCTGATTTACGTCATGCTGGTACTGGCCCACGCCGATCGATTTGGGATCGATTTTAACCAGCTCCGCCAACGGATCCTGCAAACGTCTGGCGATCGAAACCGCGCCGCGCAACGACACGTCCAGCTCGGGAAATTCCTTGGCCGCCAATTCAGACGCAGAATAAACCGATGCGCCTGCTTCCGACACGGTGATCTTGGTAAACTTAAGTTCGCTGTGCCGCTTCATCACATCGGCCACCAGTTGGTCGGTTTCCCGAGACCCGGTGCCGTTGCCGATGCTGACCAAATCAACATTATGTTTTTTGATCAGTTTTGCCAGCGTGTCTATCGCTCCATCCCAATCCTTGCGCGGCGGATGCGGATAAATGGTATCGGTAGCCAGCAGCTTGCCGGTAGGGTCGACAATCGCAACTTTAACGCCGGTGCGTATGCCGGGGTCCAGGCCCATCGTCGCTTTAGGCCCGGCCGGTGCGGCCAGCAGCAAGTCTCGTAAATTGCTGGCGAACACCCGGATCGCTTCTAGTTCGGCGGCTTCGCGCAGCCTGAGTTTCAAGTCCAGGTCGATACGGGTGTACAGCTTGATTTTCCAGGCGAAACGCGCGGTTTCCGCCAGCCAGGCATCGGCCGGTTTTGAGGTATCGGTAATCTTGAGATGACGGGCGACGAATTGGGCGCAAAGATCGTGCTCTTCTTTGTCTTCAGCGCCGGGTTTAAGCGTTAGATTCAACAAATCCTCATTGCGTCCGCGAAACAACGCCAAAGCCCGATGCGAAGGGATTTTGTTGATCGCTTCCTCGTAATCGAAATAATCCTTAAACTTTGCCGCTTCCTGCTCTTTGCCGGCCACAACGGCGGCATGGACAATGCCTTTTTGCCAGATGCGCTCACGCAGTTCGGCCAACAGTTCAGCGTCTTCGGAAATGCGCTCCATGATGATTTGCCGTGCGCCATCCAGAGCCGCAGCAACATCCGGCACGCCTTTGTCCGCATCGATATAAGCGGCGGCGATTTGTTCGGGAATCAGGCTGCGGTCATCCAATAACGCATCGGCCAGCGGCTCAAGCCCTGCTTCGCGGGCGATTTGCGCTTTGGTGCGACGCTTGGGTTTGTAAGGTAAATACAAATCCTCGAGCAGCGTTTTAGTGTCGGCATCGATAATGGCTCTTTCCAGTTCCGGCGTCAGCTTGCCCTGGGAAGCAATGCTGTCCAGAATAGTTTTGCGCCGCGCGTTCAGTTCGCGCAAATAACTCAAACGCTCTTCCAGCAACCTTAATTGAGTATCATCCAAACCACCGGTCACTTCTTTCCGGTAACGGGAAATAAACGGGACAGTCGCTCCCTCATCCAATAAGTTGACAGCAGCGCTGACTTGCTTGACGTTAACGGCTAATTCTTCGGCAATACGTTGTATTACATCCATTTCTTGAATTCTTATGCAGTTTAAGATGGGCGCATTGTAGCAGCAAGGCATGGCTTAGATAAAAATAAGCGCATCATTTCGAAATGACTCTAACTGATGATTCATTTTTGAATTATGATTTTAGAAAGTTTTAAGCGGTAGTCATAGCTAGTCAAGTTATTAAAAATCACTGACTTACAACTCGGCAATTATGCCGAACGGCTAAAAAAGACCCGCGCGAATTTGAAGAAAATTTTACTTTTCCCAGTGATGAAGCATAAGCTACAAACTTTAAAACGGGGATATAAACCATGGCAATCATAGAATTAGACGATGAAACGGCTGTCCTACTTAATGAATTGGCAGAGCATGAGCATATTAGCCCTGCCCAATTATTAAAAAATCTGGCGCTAGTCTATCGCAGCACACAACAAGCCAATCATGCCGAACAGCCTGAATTACTAACCGACTTTGCCGGGATACTAAAAAACTCCCCCTCATTTACCGGCAACCCGTTAGAGATTCAACAGGCGATGCGTGATGAATGGTCTTAGCTATTTGCTTGATACCAATATCGTCATCGGCTTGCTTAAAGGCAATGACAAAGCTATTACCTTTCTAAGCTGCATCAGTCTGTCCGCTTGCGGATTTAGTGCCATCACTCGGATGGAGTTGTTGAGTTACCCGGATTTGACTATGGATGAGGAACAGGCTATCAACCGCCTATTGGATCGGATGACGCATTTAGCGATTAGTCCGTTGATTGAAGATTTAACGATACAATTTAGACATCAACACCGCGTCAACTTACCTGACGCCATAATCGCCGCCACGGCCACCGCGCATGGCATTAAACTATTAACGCTGGACAAAAAACTTGCCGTGAAGTTGTAAGGTCAGTTTGTGTAGGTTGGGCAAACAGCCTTATCGTTTGCCCAACAGTGACCACGCGATAATGTTGGGCAGAAAAGCGTTGCCCAACCTACCCGGCTACGCTGCATATCTTCCGAATACAAAAGGGTACAGCCGAATTGAAGCGCTGAGCTGACGATCATACTGTCATACAGGGAAAAACCGAACCGTTCCGCAATATCCAGCCCCCGTTCATAGGTATCGACAATCACCGCTTGGGTCTGACATACCGCACGTACCGTCCCCAACATATCGTGTATTTCGGCATAGCTCATCCCAAGTTTTCGCGATGCAACCGAGGCAAATTCATTGAGCACTTGAACGCTTATGATGTCGCCGAAGCAATAATCGATTCGGCTCGGTCCGCTTTGCGGTTATCTTCGGACAATAAATACAACTGAACGTTGGCGTCGAAAAACGGCCTATCTGTTTTCATGGACTTCCAAGCGGTCAAACTTGAAGTCGGCAGGCAAACATCCGCGATATTTGCGCAACCGGACCAACAACTCTTGCGGACAGGGCTTTTTCTCAATTTCGAAAACCCGCTTACCGGCGATATGAATCTCGATGTCATCGCCTTCTTTATAAGCTGAAGCGCTTCGACAACCGGCGCAGGCAATCTTAAGGCCAAGCCATTACCCCATTTAACGACTTGCATGACGAACTCCAATGTTAGAAGGATATACAAAGCTTTATTGTATCCATGTTAATTGACGGTCTAATGATTCTTTATACGGCTAGCAAGATGAGCTGCCGAATGCTGAACGGAGCACATCAATCGCGAACGATACGATCCTGATATTACGGCATTCCTACCGCCTTAAATTTCAAATCCACTTTCACTCGATTCCTGAATACCGGGCAGTTTATTTGCCCGCAACTGTCACATCCATGTCACTTACATCAAAATAAAAATGATGATATTGTCTACGCCGTAGGTTAGGTGCATTGCAGACAATCATACAATGACCTGATCAACATCATCTGAATTCTAATACATACCTCTAATAGACATATCGCTAATATTTTTGGAGAAAAACACATGAGCAGTTATGACGCATGGCAAACGACTTTTTATTTTTCACTTTTGTCGAATGCCGTTTCGGGAGACATTTTGACGGTGAAGCTGGGAGAGGGAATAAATTTCCCGGCGTTGTTAAAGGAAGCGGCTGAACAGGCGCAGGCAAGTTTCACCGAGCAATTAAAACAAAGCTTTGCGGATGCTATTGTTGCAAATAATACAGCCACTCCTCCACCGCTAGGAGCCAACGACTGGGAAACCGTATGGGGTCCGCAGGCTTTTGTGATTCCGCCGGAGTTTAGCAGCATCGATTGGATTTCCCGCACTGTAAAATGTAATGCGACCAACGCCATAGCCGTTGTATTTAGTCCATCATTGAAACGTTACATTGTTGCTATCGCCGCAACTAATTTCGTCTCGGCCTATGATTGGCTTGTCGAGGATTTTAATGTCAAAGCCGTGGTCGCGTGGGAAGGCGCTTTGCAAGCGTGGGCGGGCAATAAGAACTCCACGTCTCCGAACGCAACAATCCCTTGCATATCCAGCGCCACCAACACAGGAATCACCAATCTCTTAGGAATGACCGACACGGTCATCACCAATAAGTCACTAATGGACTTCTTGGCTTCTGTCGATTCGTCGGGCTGCACCCTAACTTTCACCGGCCATTCATTGGCAGGCGCATTGTCGCCCACTTTAGTCATGGCCGCTTTTGATCCGACCGCAGGCTTGCTGAAAAACTCCTCATGGACAGTAGGACAGGCTCAAGCATATCCAACCGCCGGAGCGACGCCTGGCAATGGCCCATTCGCGCAGTTGTTCAATGGCACGGAATTTGGCGGAAGCAATGGCACTCAGCCTTGGCAATTGTGGAACACCGATCTTTTCAATAATTTGGACATGGTGCCGCGAGCCTGGGATAAGGAATTGATGACAGCATTGCCACAGATCTATAAAGCTTACTACAAAGATTTGCTGGCGTTGGATGCCATTATCAAGACAGCATTGGTTGATGCTGCTCTGGGTGAATTGGTTGCCGGCCCTTACACATCGATCAATCGCGCCTGCCTCAATGGCGAAACGCCCGCCGATGCCGCTAACGAATTCGCTTATCAGTACACAGTGACCCTTGATGGCTTAACAAGTGCAACCGCAACCGAGCTGATGACGCTGCCGCAAGCCGCTCAAAGCACTCAATCGCCGACCGATAAAACCGACATCAGCTGGCCGCGTCAACTGCTATTCCAACATACCAGAGCTTATTCCGAGTTGATTCTAGGCGATGGGCCGACACCGAGTAAAAGCAGCAACGGATAAGCGGAACTTGAGCGTGGTCTCAGGCTTGCGTATAAGAGATCACGGGTAAAGTAACGAACCGGTTTTCACCGGATCATCGGAGGCGGTCAACCGCCTCCGATTTCCACAAAATGTAGCGTATGGATTTTCCCGCTTTCTTCACTCATTGATTCACAATGTCGATCGCGGTTTAATTCTGCAAGCGCGTCCGGGGCAAAAACTGAGCTTTTTCGAAAACAGCAATACCTGCTTCACCGATAAATTCCAACAGGCTATTAAAATCTTTTAACAGCGCTCCGGGTTCTGTGTCGCTAAACGGTTGATTTCGATTTAGCCGGTGTACAGGGCGTTAGTTTGTTGCTCATCAGCGTCCTCCTGTTTCTTCTGTAATCAACTGCTTCAATAATTCTTTGCAGACAGCCATACCTTTTTCAGCATACTCGTTATAATCACGATGCCACCAGTCTTGCTTGGTTTTGTAGACCGGGGCCAATCTGTCAACCGTCAACAAATTATAAATATTAACCCATTCGCCTTCCACTTTGAGCGCCAGTCTGGGATTGAAAATATAAGCGCCGCGCAACACTCGATAGAATAGTTTGCGGTTGTGCTTGTCGTCTTTTTTGATTTCGTTTTTGGACAGGATGCTGGACAGGTAAGCCCGTTGCTTACGCCGTTCAGGAAGAATGCTGCCTGGAATATGCTGCACGGCGTCGATAAAGTCCTGGGTGGTGAAACCTTCGAGGCGATAGGTCATTTTTTTCGGCATCACCCGGTAAAACAGCGCGATCATCAGGTTAAGCATGAAAAACTCCATGCTGCTTTTATCGAGTTTGATCAGGCGGCCATCGACCTGGATACTCATGCTGGTGGGTTCCAGTTGTTCGTAGATGTCGGCCAATTTCTTCTTAGCGTAGGTATCGCTACGATCCGTTTGCGCCAAGGCGATTTGAAATGCGGTCAAGCCGTTGCCGTCGACTTTTTCGGTATCGGCGCCCAGCTCAAACAGCGCTTTGATAACTTCAACATTGCCCATCCAGGCCGCGACCATTAACGGCGTTTGGTTGAAGATGTTGCGAAAATCCGGGCCGTATTGATTAACTTGTTTGAGCACGGCATCGGGCTTTTTAAAGCTGTAGGCGCTGTAGTGCTTTTGCTGCAACATCTGCAAGCCTTTGTCCGGCTGCTTGGCGGCTTTGAATTCGGCTTTCAGCAGACTGTTGATGATGTCGCGGTCTTCATAAACCAAGCCGTATTCGAACAACGTCATCTTGGCGTTCTTATCGTTGCTTTCAAAGGCTTTACGTTTTAGATCGGCCAGCGTTGCAGCGGTGATGACCTGCCAGTCCGGCGTTTTTTGTTTGAGGATTTCATTGCGAATCCGATCGGCCTGTTCTTGTTTACCTTGCAGTTCCAGCTTATGCGCTTCCTGACGCCAAACGTCCAGGCTGGAGTTTTGATTGGCGAGTTGCAGGCTGCTCTGGGCATCGCGCAGACCCAACAGCTCCAGCAAGGGTTGTTTGGGGTTGCTTTCGATCCAGTACAGGTTTTTAACCGCCCGCGTTATCGCGACATATAAGGCGTTGATATAAAACTTATAAACTTCCAGAGATTTGTCGGTTTTATCCTTGGCGCGGGCGTATTTAATATCCTGTTGCAAATCCGCAGCACTGACGCCTTTGCTGATTTCCCGGTAACGGGCTTCCTCCTGGCTCAGGAAGTTGTAGAGAATGATGTTTTCGTATTCCAGCCCTTTGGCTTCCTGGATGGTAAATACCAGCGGCGTGCTGAAATGCTGCTGCGCTGCCGGTTTTTGGTCGACCGTCATGACGATGACCGCAAACAGCGTGGAGGCTTTGGTTTTGCTGTCCAGCTCCTGGCGAATGGTCACGGTGTCCTGTAAAAACAACACTTCACCGTGGGTGTGGCCGTTGCTTTCCACCAGATAATGGCTTTCTTTGTCGATGGAACCGAAGCGCTGGTTTTTGATTTTCAGAATCTTGTTGGCAATGTCGGTGACTTGTGGCGAATTGCGGTAATTGGTATTCAGGATCCGGATCAATTGGTCCGATGTTTGTAAATCTTCCTGTCGGTAAAACAGGCTTTTAACTTTCGACCAGGAAAAGAAGTTGGGATGCACAATCTGGTTGGAATCGCCGCACAAGATAAAATCCTGAGCCTGACGTAGCGATTTGATAATCAGGTACAGCTGGATATTGGTTAAATCCTGCACTTCATCGACAACGACAAAATCGTAACCGGGTTGAACATGCTGTAAATACTGGTGACTGACGATGTTGCTGTCGTAAAGCTGATGGTCTTGTAAAAAACTCAGGTATTTTTCAAAAATGTCGTACACCGCATCGCGTTCTTCACCCAAGAAGATCGATTCTTTGACACCCAGATTCAGGTAATCTTCACGGCTTAACCAGCTTTTATCGGTGGCAGGCCCGGTAATGACACCGCGAAACTCTTCAAACAACTTATGCGCATCTTTCAGTTGGCCTTGGCGATAGCGGCTAAACCACTGTTGGAAAGCCTGGAAAGTGACCGGTTTACCCGCCGGCACCCGGATACTCTCCAAAAATTCCTGGAACGATAAGAAATCAATCTGTTGATCGGGGTTATCGTAATGGTGTGCGTAATACAAGTCGCGTGAGTTTTTAACCAGATAAGCCGACTGAGTCACATACAGCACGTCGCCCACAGACTGTTTCATTTTTTCCAGAGTCAGGGCCGTCTTACCGCTACCGGCCGAGCCGATCACAATCAACGGGGGCTGCAAGTCGTAAACCGATTGTTGGCGGTCATCGAATGAGATGATTTTATCCAACAGGTTAAACGAATTATGACCGGGGTTCAGGTAAACCAGCTCTTTTTCGCCGGACTCATCGGGCTTGAGCATGACGGGGATCTTGTCTTCATCAATACTGCTGACTTGACGTAACAAACGCGAGTCTGGGTAAGCATGGTTTTTAATGAACTCCAAAATCAGCGCATAATTTTGCTGCTTATGCTGATAAATTGAGAACAGCAAGCGATCGCGTTGATTGAGCCTGGCCCTGTACAGATTGTCGCCGACTTTTTTTACCTCAGCCGATTTGAAGTCATCTTGTTCCAGGTATTTTTGCAACTTGGCGAAACCGGGAATATTTTTGGGATTGAGCTCGTTATATAAGAGGACTTTCATAAGCGTTTTGTTTTTGTTAAAAGTGTTGCCGGAATAAGCCGGTTCGAGCGACACGGCAATATTACTACAGATCAAATTTCTTTCAATAACCGATCCTGCTCAGAATTTTCAATTAATTTAGTGAACTTATTGACGATATCCATAAAAAGCTGTTTCCGGTTAATATCAGGTAAATGGTTTTGTCCGCATTGTTCCAGCGCGTTAATAACATAAGCAATAGTAATTATATTAATATCGACCGCAGGCTGGTAGACCTCATATTCGTCCTGATCTTTAAACTCGACAATAATATGGCTTGCTATTAATTTCATTAAAATCGATTGAATAATTGCTATCGGAATAGCTAGCTTTTTGGCTATTTGGGCTGATGTTAAGGGGCTATTCAAGTCAATAAAATTTCTAATGATCAAATGAGTAACTTGTAACGCAATCACTTTTTTCAAGGAAAAACTTAAATTGGAAAACTTGTTACTATTTTGATAATTTTCGTAATTCTGTAAGAAAAAAGCTATTTCACAACCAAATAAGACAATCATCCAACCAATTTGTAGCCAGGCGACAAATAACGGTAATGCGGCAAAACTGCCGTAAATTGCGTTATACGCCGATACGCCAATCTGTAAACTTAAATAGGCCCACTGAACCAGATGATACATAATGCCTGTCGCAATACCGGCAATTATGCCTGCCCTATAATTGATTTTATGGTTAGGCATAAAAATAAACATAAAAGCAAACAGTGCTGACATCAGTATTAAAGGCAATAAGCTTAGTCCCCTAATAACCAACCAAGCACCCATACCAGGTAATTGAATAACAGTTATTAACCAGGTTATCTTTGTTTTTAAAAATACGGTAATGCTGCCGGAAATTATTAATACAATCGGGGCTAGCAACATTAGAGATAAATAATCGCTGAATTTTCGGCCTATGGGTCTGCCCTTATCTACTTTCCAAATATAATTAAATGATTCTTCAATGTCACCGATTACATTAATAATGGTCCAAAGCAAGATAATAATACCGGTCCCGGCAACAACTTCGCCTTTAGCACTATCCAACATATTTTGCGCAAAACTGATTAATTGTAATACCATCGTTTCCTGATTAGGTATTTGCTCCATTAACCGCTGCTCCATTATTTTCTCAAAGCCAAACCCTTTGGCGATGCCAAATAACAGGGCGATAATAGGTACTATGGATAATAAAGTATAAAGCGTTAATGCGGATGATCTTAGCGAGCAAAGATCCCGCGAGAAGCCCTGAGCAGATAATATTATTATTTTTAGCGACCTAATTATTTTCGCTTTAAATGACGGAAGCTTTTCTTCATCCAGCAGCCATATATCTTTCTTAATAAAATTGATTATATTGAGTTCCATAGGCTGACTTTATGCTTTTAATTAAAAGTAATTATTTTTTTAAACGAATGATCCCGTTTAAAAATACGCCAATGTAGCATGTCATCTATTCGTTCAATCTCAGCAGCCGTGACTAATACAGCAATATTTTGAGCAAACTATAACTATCGTGCTATTTATTTACTGAATTCTGATGTTAAGCCATTTTCTACAAGCCAGCATCATCTTATTTATGGATGGAATACTAAGGTGCATTAAAATTGAATTTTAAGCGTATGAAAAAACCGTGTATGCAGATGAGGCGCCAATGGAAGATGTATTAGTTTTAGTGATCCACATACCCCCTTTTTTGATCATCCTTTATTCAAGGAAAAATTTCCTAACCTGTTTTTCAATGTCCGCACCGTTATTAGGTGCGATAGCAATAACCATCGCGATGATCCTGGGCAGTATTCTCGTTTGTTGGTTGAGAAGTTAACGGGCATGGTTTGATTCCACTCATAATCAAGTACATTAACAAACTTGATCGCTCTAATTAAAACAAATCCAGGTAGGTGGGAGAATTGCTTTTCAGCTTATCGATTAATTATACCGGTTCCGCAACGAATATTACCGAAGCCGGTTTACCTGTCTTGGGATGTATGGGTTCGCGTATCTCAAGCAACCGGAATTCACTATCGACAAACAACTTTGTCCAACTCTCGAAGGTTCTGAAATACCATGGAGCCGGGTCGGTAAAATCGGGATTTAATCCAGCCCATGAACCTTCCCGCCACCCATCCCGGTATGGAAGATCGCCACAGACCATGACTGGATGAAGGGTCTGTATAATGAACAAGCCAGGTTGATTCAGTAGCATCCGAGCAGCGCTAAACACTCCCTCGACGGATTCTTTTCCGAGCAATGCGAAGTTACAAACAATAACATCTACCGAGACGCTGAGTTTTCCAGCGGCAAGCTCTTCATAGGAAATCACACGAAAATCACCGTCTCCGGCATGCAGGGCTACTTCAACGAGACCAGGCACGACATCTATGCCAATGACATGGATATTCGCAACAGCAAGTTCGCGAGCCAGCCAGCCTTCACCGCAACCGATGTCAAGCACGGAACGCGGCGAACGGCTCAGTACTGCATCCAAGATCGCCTGATCGGTGATCTGCCGGCGACTCTCGATTTGTCCATCACGCACGGCAATGACCCACTGCCGCGCATTCTTGCCCCATGATTCAATGATTTTCGCATCGCTGAGTGGATCAATTTCCATCGAATCTACGGCTAAGGTTTGGGCAAGAACGGTTGGCTACGGAAACTTATCGAAGCCAAGTATGGATGCACGCACCGGTAACTGGTTTGACTCAGCCAGACGTTTTACAACATCGACAATGCGCTTTCGTAATCCGGTTCATGAGCGATTTCATTAACCAGTTGCGTATAAATGACTTTGTCATTTTCATCGATAATCACGATAGCACGGGCAGTCAATCCGCGAAGAAAGGTATCGACGATGGTCACACCGTAATCATCGGAAAAGCTGGAGCGAAAAGTGGACAACGGAATGACGTCTTTTAAACCTTCCGATTCACAAAAGCGGCTTTGCGCAAAAGGCAAGTCGGCTGAAACGGCTAAGACAACGGTGTTGTCCAGATGTGAGGCTTTCTGGTTGAACTTGCGCGTTGACGCGGCGCAGGTCGGTGTATCCAGACTGGGTACGATATTCAGGATTTTTCTCTTGCCGGCATAGGTTGCCAAGGTGACATCCACTAACTCGCGGCTGGTCAAAGAGAATGCCGGTGCATCGCTGCCAACTGCGGGTAATTCGCCGGAAGTGTTTAGGGGCTTGCCTTGAAATGTGATTGTAGCCATGATTGTTTCCTGTAGTGTTGATTTAATGACAAACGATGCTTTATTCCAGCCTACGCATTATCTTTGAATATCCATGTCGGACAGAATCACTTAATCCCTTTTCTTACTCTTTACCCGCTTCATCAAGCGTTCCTTCTTTTTCACCTGCCATTCGGTCAGCTTGTTCTTTTGACCGTGGAACGGATTGGCCGGCGACTTAAACACTAAGCGTATCGGCGTACCGACCAAGCCCATCTTGTCGCGGTAATAGTTCACCAAGTAACGTTTGTAAGACTCAGGCAATGCATCGGTTTGCACACCGTGGATCACCACGATCGGCGGATTCCTGCCGCCTTGATGCGCATATTTCAGCTTAATACGGCGGCTATTCACTATCGGCGGCTGATGCGCGGTGGTGGCTTCTTTCAGGATACGGGTCAGCACCGGCGTAGACATATCGAGCATGGCCGCCGCATACAATTGTTGTACGACATCGAACATTTTGCCGACGCCGCTGCCATGCAAGGCTGAAATCGGGTGTTTTTCCGCAAACTCAAGAAAGGACAGTTTGACATCGAGCTGCCGATGGATGGTTGCCTTTTGGTCGGCACTGATGCCGTCCCATTTGTTCAAGCCGATAATCAGGGCTCTTCCGGCTTCCAATACCAAGCCTAATAAATGCGCATCCTGATCGGTGATGCCTTCCCGCGCGTCAATCAGGTAAATGACGACATTGGCTTTTTCAATCGCTTGCAACGATTTAATGACACTGAATTTTTCAATGGTCTCGGCAATCTTCGATCTTCTGCGCATTCCGGCGGTATCGATCAGCGTGAACTTTTTGCCGTTGCGTTCAAAAGGGATATAAATACTGTCGCGCGTGGTGCCCGGTTCATCGAATACGATAACCCGTTCTTCACCTAACAAGCGGTTGACCAGCGTCGATTTGCCGACATTGGGCCGTCCAACGACAGCAATGCCGATGCCGCTATGCGCCTCTTCGACTTCACCCTTGTCCGGCGGCAACAGTTGGTTAACTTTTTCCAGTAATTCAGGTATGCCTCTGCCATGGGAAGCGGCGATCTGAACCGGCTCGCCCAATGCCAGCGAATAAAAATCCGATGCGGCAACCGTGGCGTCAATACCGTCAACTTTATTGGTGACCAATATGACCGGCTTATCCAGCTTCCTGAGAGTATCGGCAATCACTTTGTCGGAAACGCTCAGGCCTTCGCGTGCATCAACCATGAAAAACACGACGTCAGCCTCTTCCAATGCGACTTGCACCTGTTTTCTGGCGAAGCTTTCTATGCCTTCGGCATCATCGGCTATACCGCCGGTATCGACGACCAGACAGGGACGGTCACCCAGTTTCACCCGGCCGTATTGCCGATCTCGGGTTAATCCTGAGAAATCCGCAACCAGAGCATCGCGGCTACGCGTTAAATAATTGAATAATGTGGACTTGCCGACATTAGGTCGCCCTACTAAGGCTATTACAGGTAACATATTTTATTGAACTTTTAAAGCGGCAAGCGTGCCGTCTTTTGCATAAACATAAACAATATTATCGACTACGATTGGCTTGGCATCGATCGGGGCCTCGGTTATTTGTACACGGCCCATTTGCCTGCCATCGGTGCTGGATAACCAATGCACGTAGCCTTCAAAATCCCCTACCACGACATAATTTTCATACGGGACCGGAGCCGTTAATTTTCTTTGATGCAAATCCTTCTGCTTCCACAAGCCCGCACCGCTATGCTGATCCAGTTGCATGACGTGACTTTCCGAATTGGTTAGGTATAAGTACCGGTAGTCGTTACTCAAGCCTGAATGCGACGAAATGGTTTCATTGCGCCACAATATATCGCCGTCCAATTCCGAAATGGCCGCTATTCCGCCCTGATAACTGGCCACATAAATCACACCGTTAATGGCGATAGGATCAACATCCAGATCAACCAGACGTTCGATTTCAGAGCGCCCTTTAGAGATAGCAATGCTGGTTTCCCATACATATTTGCCGTCAGTCAGCCGTAAAGCCATCACTTTACCGTTATCGTAACCGCCGATCACGTTACCTTCAACAATCAACGGCGATCCGGTCCCGCGTAAACTTAAAGCCGGTACGCTACGCTCATAATTCCAGCGCTTGCCGCCGGTTTTTTCATCAAGAGCAATCACTGCGCCATCCGTGGTCCTGACGATAACAATGCCATTGGCGACCACAGGCACTGAAAGCACCTCGCTGGATACCGAGGTTTTCCATAACACCGCGCCGGTTTCAATGTCTAACGCAACGACTTCAGCATCGCTGGAACCCAAAATCACGGTGCCTGCGCCAAGACCCGGTCCACCGGAAAAGTGAACGTCGGTTTCGGTTTCCCAAATTAAATTGCCGGTAGTCAGGCTTCTGGCCTGCACCACGCCTTCCCGATCCGCCGCCAGTATTTTTCCGCTGCCGATGACTGGAATCAGTTTCAAGGATTGCTCGTCGGCGCCGACACCGACCGATTCTTTCCAGATAACTTCAGTCTTGATTTCAGGGGCATACTCAACCAGGAGGCTCGGAGGATCGGCGTTGTCTTCGCCGCCACTAAAGTAGTCGGTAATGCCGGAAATAGATTCCCCAATAGTATCAACAGCCGCACAGCCTGTTAATAAGGTGATAAAAATCAATACAGATAGGGTAAGACGCATTATTTTTGATTTTCCAGCTTTTCTTGGGCGGTCAGGTCATCAATTTTGAACTGTAACAAGGGTGACGGCTGTCCATTTCTCAGTGCATTTTGATACGATGTGCGCGCCTCATCCAAACGATCCAGGGCTACGTACAAATCGCCTACCAGTTCATCGTAATTGGCCGAATAACTGGCCGTTGCTTTGGCATCGACCTCGTTAACCACTTGCAAGCCCTGTTCGTATTCGCCGGTAGCCAGCATTAAACGCACCAGTCTTATCCTGGCGATATTGCTCAACTGTTTATCCGGCTCTGCCGCAATAGTTTTCAGAATCTGCTTCGCCGCGGTGAAATCGCCTTGCTGCGCTTTTAACTTGGCCTCGAATAGTCCGCTGAATGCGGCATATTCCGTGCCTTTAAACTGCTCCTGCATATGCTCGGCCAGTTTCTCTACGGACTCTTTTTTATCCCCGTCCAGTGCTTTCAGCAATTGGTCATAGGTTGCGGAAGCTTGCGCTGACTGCGTTTTCTTATGATCCTGCCAGTAATTCCAGCCCAGAATAATGACAATACCCATGACTAATCCAACGATGGTCGAGGTTGAGTTTTCTTTCCACCATCTTTTTAAGGCTTCAACCTGTTCTTCTTCTGTATCGTAAATTTCCACTTGTTTTTCTCTTTTTTAAATTTAAAAAATATATTTTCACCACGAAGGCACGAAGAACACGAAGTTTTTATTCTATTTTTTCTTCGTGAACTTCGTGTCTTCGCGGTGATTAATCAAGCTGCCTCTGTAAAAACTCAATCGCCTGCTGCTGCGACATATTTTGTTGCTCCAGCTCATTATGGCGTAGCGGTTTGACGCTGACCTCGCCACGACTGACTTCATCGTCGCCCAGAATGATCGCAAATTCGGCACCGCTTTTGTCGGCTTTTTTAAACTGGCTTTTAAAGCTGCCGCCACCGCAATTCACCTGCAATTTCAAGCCGGGAATCTCATTCCTGATGGTCTCGGCAAAGCGCATGCCTTCCTGCTCCGCGGTTTCGCCGACTCTAATCATGTAGACATCAACAACGCCAGCAAGCTGCACACACTCCAGTGTTTCCATCAAAGCCAACAGGCGCTCCATGCCCATCGCAAAACCGACCGCATGATTGGGCTTGCCGCCCAGCTGCTCTATCAGTCCGTCGTAACGTCCGCCCGCACAGACCGTGCCCTGCGAACCCAGTTCGTCGGTGACCCATTCGAATACGGTCTTACTGTAATAATCCAGGCCACGCACCAAGCGGGAATTGAGCTCGTAACCTATGCCCAGATCATCCAATATTGCGGTTATCGCGTTGAAATGCTGACGACTGTCATCGCCCAGATAGTCTGTCAATTCCGGTGCATTAGCCACAACCTGCTGCATCGCCGGATTTTTGGTATCCAGTATCCGTAGCGGATTGGTCTCCAACCGCCGCAAGCTGTCTTCATCCAATTGGTCCAGATGACTTTGAAAATAGCTGACCAGGCTTTCCCGGTAAACGATACGCTCGGCAATCGTGCCTAAGGAATTGAGCTGCAAGCGAACCTTATCGCGAATGCCCAGTTTTTTCCATAGCCGATCCATAATCAGGATCAATTCCGCATCAATATCGGGCCCGGCCATACCATAGGTTTCAACGCCCAGTTGAAAAAACTGGCGATAGCGGCCTTTTTGCGGACGCTCATGCCGGTACATCGGCCCGTAGTACCATAAACGGTGAACCTGGTTGTGCAATAAGCCGTGCTCCAGACAGGCCCTGAGACAACCGGCCGTGCCTTCGGGACGCAGGGTTAAAGAGTCGCCGTTCCGGTCGTCAAACGTGTACATTTCTTTTTCGACGATGTCGGTTACTTCACCGATAGAGCGCTTGAACAATTCGGTTTTTTCCACGATCGGCAAACGGATTTCACTGTAACCGTAAGCGCCAAGCACTTCCCTGATACATTGTTCCGCATATTGCCAGAGCGGAGTCTGCTCAGGAAGCACATCGTGCATCCCGCGAATTGCTTGAATATTATTTGCCATATTTAATTAAGGTTCTGCTGAAGTTAAAAATCTTTAAGCCCGGCGATTTTTTTTGCTTCATTTGAAAGCGGAAATTTTTCCAGCAATAAGTGTTTATATTCCCTGGCAAGCTCCCTGTTACCTATCACCCGCTCGGTTTGCGCCGCAAACCATAAGGTTTCAGGCGTATGCTCGGCAACGCCCAGATAACGCTGCAAAAAACCTTTTGCCGCCCAAAAATCACCGTTGTGATAAGCGATTTTTTGCATTTCCGACAACGCCGGTGCATAAGCGTTATTGAGTTGCAGCGCTTGCCTGAAATAGTTCTCGGCTTGCTGCTTTTGCCCTATGCTCAATGCGCATCGTCCGGCATTCGTTAATGCCAGCCACTGCCTGTCGTTTAACGGATTCGAACTGGCTTCGGACAATAAGTCCATGCCTTGTTCAAAGGCTTTGTGTTCGCAGAGGAAACGGCCAAAATTATTTCTTACACTCAAATCATCAGGCGCTAAATCCAGCGCAGTCTGATAATGCTCTTTGGCATTATCGGGCTGATTTAATTTTTCATACAAAAAAGCCAGCGCGTTATGCGCCTGGGCATTATCCGAATTATTTCTTACTGCCTGCAGCAAGTTCTCTTTAGCCAACTCCAGCTTATTCATGCTTAGATAGCGTACCCCGAGCTGCAAATGCACGTCGTCGGCATTATTACTTTTAATGTCGCTTGCTGAGCTGCAAGCAACCAAAATCATAACGAAAAAGCCAAACGCAAATCGATTAATCGCTCTTGATAAATCAAGCGGCACGTTCGGAGCCTGCCGGATGAAGTTTTAGGTGCCTGCGGCTTTTATCCTTAACTTGCCCGACCAACTGACCGCAAGCAGCATCAATATCTTCGCCGCGCGTCTTTCTAACCGTGGTGACAATACCTGCATCATTTAACAGCGTTTTAAACCGGTTGATCGCTTCTTTGCTCGAACAACGATAAGCCGAGTTAGGAAACGGGTTAAACGGTATTAAATTGATTTTTGACGGCACCGTTTTTAATAGTTTGATAAGTCCCCGCGCGTCCTGCACCGAGTCATTAATGCCATCAAGCATCACATATTCAAATGTAACCGTGCGCCGCGGCGCCAGTTTTGCGTTATCCCGGCACGCTTCCATTAATTCCTTCAACGGATATTTTTTATTGATCGGGACCAGTTCATCCCTTAATTCATCGGTCACTGCATGTAACGATACCGCAAGACTGACATCGCAGACTTGGGTTAAACGATACATGGCCGGCACTACGCCTGAAGTACTGACAGTCACCCGGCGCTTGGACAGCCCGAAGGTAAAATCATCCATCATCAGATTCATGGCCGCGACTACATTGTCGAAATTAAGCAGCGGTTCGCCCATGCCCATCATGACGACATTGGTAATCCTATTTTCCGGCCCCAACCTTTTTTGCGCGACGAATAATTGGCCGATAATTTCAGCCGTAGTCAGGTTGCGGTTAAATCCTTGCTGGGCGGTAGAACAAAAAGTGCAAGCCAACGCGCAGCCGATTTGCGATGAAACGCATAAAGTGCCGCGTCCCTCTTCAGGAATAAAAACCGTTTCTATCCGGTTGCCGCAATGGGTTTGCATGACCCATTTACAGGTACCGTCCGTTGCGACTTTTTCAAGCACGATTTCAGGCGTTGCTATGTAGCAGTTTTCAGTTAAATAAGCGCGCAATGACTTGCTCAAATTGGTCATCAGGTCGAAGTCTTCGACGCCTTCCTGATAAATCCATTTGAGCAACTGCGTCGCCCGGAAAGGCTTCTCGCCTAACTCGGCAAAAAAGGCCGCAAGGCCTTTTCTGTCGAAATCGAGCAAATTGATGGTTTTGGTATTAACGGGTTCTAGCACAGATTTCATTGTCGGAGAAAAAGTAGGCAATTTCCCTTTGAGCGGTTTCGACAGCATCTGAACCGTGTACGGCGTTTTCATCGATGCTGCTGGCAAAATCGGCGCGGATAGTTCCGGCAGCCGCTTCTTTCGGGTTGGTTGCACCCATGATTTCGCGATGCTTAAGAACCGCGTTTTCACCTTCAAGCACTTGCATGATCACAGGGCCTGAAATCATGAATGCGACTAAATCATTAAAGAAGCCGCGCTCGCTGTGTTCCGCATAAAAACCTTCGGCTTGCTCTTTGGTCAGGTGCAGCATTTTTGCGGCAACGATTTTCAAATCGTTTTTTTCGAAACGGCTGTAAATTTCGCCGATTACATTTTTTGCTACAGCGTCAGGTTTAATGATTGAGAAAGTGCGTTCGATTGCCATTGTTAAGGAAACTCCAGATTGAAAAATAGTAAGGATTGTGGATTATAGCCGATTGGCGGCCGTTATTGTAATCGCTTAGCCATTAACGCTAAGGCAAATTGTCGATTTCAGCGTTTTCTTTTTTTACCGACATCAGGTCTTTTCTCGATACGCCCAACCACAGTACGATAGGGCTTGCGACCAGCACCGACGAATAAATGCCGAACAAGATACCGATAGTCAGCGCCAGCGCAAAATTATGCAGCGCTTCGCCGCCGAAGAAAAACATCGCCAACACCATCATCTGCGTCATAAAGTGCGTAATAACGGTACGGGACATTGTTGTCGTGATCGCGTTATCGATCATTTCGGGAACGGTCGCTTTGCGCATCTTATGGAAATTTTCCCGTACCCGGTCGAATACCACGACCGATTCGTTGACCGAATAGCCTAATATCGCCAGCACGCCGGCCAGCACTGATAGCGTGAATTCCCATTGAAAAAACGCGAACATGCCGAGAATAATCACGATGTCGTGCATGTTTGCGATAATAGCCGCCAACGCGAAACGCCACTCGAAGCGAATGGCCAAATAAGACATAATCCCCGCTACGACTAAAAGTAGAGCCAATCCGCCGCTTTCAAACAATTCCTGGCTGACTTGCGGCCCGACAAACTCGACGCTACGTAACACGACACTAGGATCTTGCTCTTTCAGTTTTGCCAATATCACCTCGCTTAACTTGATGTCGTTGGTTTCAGGCTTCATCGGCAAACGGATTAACACTTCCTTTACGGTGCCGAAATTCTGCACCGAAAATTCGGATAATTTTTGATCTTCCAATACTTTTCGAACCGCTTCGATGTTGGCCGGCTGATTGTAGCCGACTTCGATTTGGATACCGCCGGTAAAGTCCAGGCCGAAATTAAGCCCCTTAAAGCCTAAGGCCAGTATCGCCAAAATAAAGGTAACTAGCGAAATGGTCGTGGTAATCCGACCATAGCGCATAAACGGAATATCGTGTTTAATTTTAAAAAGTTCCATTGAGTCCTCGAATATTATGTTCAGATAGCCAACTTATCCAACTTACGCTGCCTACCATAGGTGATATTGACCAACGCTCTTGATACTACAACCGCACTGAACATGGAAGTTAAAATTCCGATACACAGCACTAGCGCAAAACCGCGGATGGGGCCGGACCCCAACCAGAATAACGCGATGCCGGCAATCAAGGTCGTGATATTGGAATCGAAAATAGTCGCAAAAGCCCGCTCATAACCGGTATAAATGGCAGCGTTAGGCGTCATACCGAGCCTGAGTTCCTCGCGTATTCGCTCGTTGATCAGCACATTGGCGTCGATGGCCATGCCCACGGTCAGCGCAATGCCGGCCATACCCGGCAGCGTTAACGTGGCTTGCAGCAGGGACAGCACCGCAACCAACATCAACACATTCATGCCCAACGCGACGATGGAAAAAAGACCGAACACGCGGTAATAGACGATCATGAAAAACGCGACCGCTATGAAGCCATAGACATTGGAATTGATACCTTTGCCGATATTTTCTTGACCCAGGCTTGGGCCGACGGTGCGCTCTTCGACGATGTCGACCGGAGCCACCAACGCCCCCGCTCTCAACAATAACGACAAATTACGCGCTTCCTGCGGACTGTCTAAACCGGTAGTCTGGAACCGATGACTGAAAACACCCTGGATAGTCGCGACGTTGATGACTTTTTCAACTTTCTCTTTATGACGGACTTTTTGGCCGTTCACGACTTTGGTTTCAACTTTATATTCGATGAACACCACTGCCATCGGCTTGCCGATATTAGCCTGGGTCAATTTACCCATTTTGGCCGCACCGACGCCGTTTAGGGAAATATTAACCGAAGGCCTGCCATCCTGATCAACGCCGGAAGAGGAATCGACGATTTGATCGCCGGTCACGATAACCCGTCGATCCAACAGGATAGGATTGCCGTTACGCTCGGTATACAAGCGGCTGCCGACCGGAACATGGCCTTCGACCGCTTTTTGCACATCGTGTTCGACATCAACCAGACGGTATTCCAGAGTAGCCGTTGTGCCCAAAATTTCTTTGGCGCGAGTTGTGTCTTGCACGCCAGGCAATTGCACTACAATGCGGTTTTCACCCTGCTGCTGAATTACCGGCTCCGCAACACCTAATTCGTTGACGCGATTACGCAAAGTCGTCATGTTTTGCGCTACGGCAAATTTCTTAATATCCCGCACTTCTTTTTCGGAAAGCTTCAACCAGACTTGATCTTGTTCTTTTGGCTCGGTGACCTCCAAAGTGCGAAAGTCTTTACCTAATAGTTTCAACAACGCCGGTTTGTCATCAGCCGAATTCAGTTTAACCTTAATGAATCCACTGTCTTTAGAAACCGATTGATAACGTATTTTTTCGTTTCTTAACGCCAGACGCACATCATCGTTATAGCGATCTTCAGCTTGCTTAACGGCGGCATCCATGTCCACTTCCATTAGGAAATGCACCCCGCCGCGCAAATCAAGACCCAAATACATGGCTTCCGCTCCCAGAGACCTCAACCATGCAGGCGTGGTAGGCGCCAGATTTAACGCGACGTTATAATCATCGCCCATTTTATCCCTAAGTAAATCCGCTACTTTAAGCTGATCATCGGTACTGCTAAACCGAGCTAAAATATGGCCGTCTTTAAACTCAAACGCCTTTACATTAAATCCGGCCGTTTTAATCACGGATTCGACCTGATTTGCCTGTTCCTGAGTTAATTTTGCAGGGCGTGTCGATGCCACCTGAACAGAGGGATCGTCGCCGTATAAATTCGGCAATGCGTAAATAGTCGAGACCGCAAAAACGATCAGGACCAATAAATTTTTCCAAAGTGGGTAATGGTTTTGCATGTGTTATTCCAACAATTCAACTTTGTCGTAGGATGGGTAGAGGCGGCAGCCGAAACCCATCATAATCAATCGTCTATACGATAGGTTTCGCAATGCTCTACCCATCCTACGCGCAATGACATTAAACTTTAGCGACTTTCTTAGTTATCGCTTTGTAAGTTCCTTTCGGCATCATGGTATCAATGCTATGACGCTGTACTTGAATAAAAGTATTCTCGCAGACTTCAAGCTTGACGAAGTTTTCATCCAGATCAACGACCTTGCCCAAAATACCTCCTGAAGTAACCACTTCAGAACCTTTAGTCATCGCCGCGATCATTTCTTTCTTCTCTTTGGCGCGCTTGGATTGTGGACGCAAAAACAAAAAATAAAAAAACACCAGTATACCCAGTGGAAACAGCATGCCTTCAATACCTGGCGATTGGGCGGCGGGGGCAGCTGCGGCTACAGCATCAGAAATAAAAAAACTCATGGTTATCCTCGGGGGTTATTATTATATAAAAGCGTTGTATTTAAAAAAGTCCGTCATTATGCCACAGTCGGCACGGCTTTTCCTCGTTGTTGATAAAATTGCTTGACAAAAATATCCAGCTCTTGCTTTTCAATCGCATCACGCAAGCCCTGCATCAGACTCAGGTAATAATAAAGATTATGTATAGTATTGAGCCTTGAACCCAGCATTTCCTTGCATTTATCCAAGTGTCTCAAATAAGCTCTTGAATAATTCCGGCAGGTATAACAGCCGCAGGATTCATCCAGCGGACCGGTATCGAACTCATACTGGCTGTTCCTGATCTTTACCACGCCGAACGTGGTAAAAAGATGGCCGTTACGGGCATTACGGGTCGGCATCACGCAATCGAACATATCGATACCGCGCCTGACGGCATCAACCAAATCCTCCGGCGTCCCCACTCCCATTAAATAGCGCGGTTTATCGATCGGCATTTTGCTATGCACCACATCCAGCGTTGCCATCATTTCTTCCTTAGGTTCGCCGACCGACAGACCGCCGATCGCGTAACCGTCGAAACCGATATCCACCAATCCGGCTATCGACTCCTGACGCAAATGTTCATACATCCCGCCCTGCACGATGCCGAATAAAGCCGACTCATTACCTTCATGAGCCGCCTTGCTGCGCGCCGCCCAACGCAATGATAAGCGCATCGAATCGGCCGCTTCATGAACTGTCGCAGGATATGGGGTGCATTCATCGAAAATCATCACAATGTCCGAGCCCAAATCGCGCTGTACCCGCATGGATTCTTCCGGCCCCATAAAAATAGAGCTGCCGTTAATAGGTGATTTGAACGTCACACCTTGTTCGGTGATTTTTCGTAAGGCCCCCAGGCTGAACACCTGAAAACCGCCGGAATCGGTTAATATCGGCTTGTCCCAATGCATAAAATCATGCAAGTCGCCGTGCGCCTTGACTACATCCATGCCGGGGCGCAGCATTAAATGGAAGGTATTGCCCAGAATAATCTGCGCGCCGATGCCGGTCAGTTCATCGGGCGTCAGCGACTTAACCGTTCCGTAAGTGCCGACCGGCATAAAAATAGGCGTTTCAACGATGCCGCGGGCAAACTTAAGCTGGCCGCGCCGAGCATGACCGTCCGTATTGATTAATTTGAATTCCATAAATACTTGAGAACATTAATAAGGCTGGGAATTATCCAGACTTTTTAAGTCAATGTATATGTGAATAAAAGTCTTTTATTCATATACTGCTCAGGGAACAGGCAATCTTAATTATCCAAAAAAGATTTTATAACCACCCATTGAGCATCGATTTCTTGACCGCATATCTTGCGAATATAAATAGTACAACCGAAAATTGAAGCGCAGAACCGACACTTATGCTGTCGTACGGGGAAAAACCGAATCGCTCCGCAATATCCTGTCCCCGTTCTGGGTATCGACGGTCACTATTTAGGTTTGATGCGACCGAGGTACTTTGTCTAAAGTTGAGAGCTTTCACGCATAAAAAAGGCTGGATACTCTCCAGCCTTTTTCGTTTGTTACTGATTAATGCAACAGCCCCTGCAATAATCCATTCAACTTATGCACAAAAGCCGCCGGATCGTCCAGCTGTCCGCCTTCGCTCAGGATGGCTTGATCGAACAGGATATGAGCCAGGTCGGCAAAACGATTGTCGTCTTGCTCTTCTTTCATTTTAACCACCAACGGATGGGTCGGATTAAGTTCGAAGATCGGCTTTCTGCCCATTCCCATGCCCAAGCCTTGTCCGGCTTCCTTCATGATTCTTTCCATGTTCAGGCTCATGCCGTAGACATCGGCGACCAAGCAGGCGGGCGATTCGGTCAAACGATGGCTCAAGCGCACTTCGCTGACTTTATCGGCCAGTACGTCTTTAATCTGCTTGAGTATCGCTTCAAAATCCTTGTTCACTTCTTCCTGGGCTGCCTTGTCTTCTTCGGCATCCAAAACACCCAAGTCCAGATCGCCTTTGGCAACGGACTGTAAATGCTTGCCGTCGAATTCGTCCAGGTTAGACACCAGCCATTCGTCGATACGATCCGATAATAATAAAACCTCAATACCTTTCTTACGGAAAATTTCCAGATGCGGGCTGTTTTTGGCCGCCGAGAACGTGTCTGCGGTGACATAATAAATCTTGTCCTGCCCTTCTTTCATGCGGCTGACATAAGCTTCCAAAGAAACTTCCTGTTTGTCGGTGTCGGCATGCGTTGAAGCAAAGCGCAACAGTTTGGCGACACGCTCTTTATTGGCATGATCTTCAATCGGGCCTTCTTTGATAACCGCGCCGAATTGGGACCAGAACTTTTCGTATTTTTCCGGCTCGGTCTTGGCCAAATCTTCCAGCATGCCTAACACTTTTTTAACGGCGCCTGACTTGATGGTGCTGATTTGCTTGCTTTGTTGCAGGATTTCCCGCGATACGTTCAGCGGCAGGGAGTTGGCATCGATAATACCCCGGATAAAACGCAGGTAACGCGGCATCAACTGCTCGGCATCGTCGGTAATAAACACTTTGCGTATGTACAGTTTTACGCCGTGTTTGGTATCCCTGTCCCACATGTCGAACGGTGCCCGCGACGGCACATAAAGCAGCAAGGTATATTCATTGGTGCCCTCGACTTTGCTATGCACATGGGTTAACGGGTCTTGGAAATCATGGCCAACATGTTTGTAGAATTCGTTATATGCTTCATCGGAAATTTCCTGACGCGCTTTGGTCCATAATGCGGAAGCCGAGTTAACGGTCTCTTCGACAATCTCCACCGGCTTTTTCTCTTCGCCTTCTTCTTCCTCATCCATAGATGGCGCAACTTCTTTGTCCATCACGATAGGCAGGGAAATATGGTCGGAAAATTTTCTGACGATAGAGCGGATACGGTAGCCGTCCAGAAACTCGCTTTCGGCTTCTTTCATATGCAAGACGATTTCGGTTCCACGTTGGGCTTTTTCTACGGATTCGAGTGTGTAATCGCCCTCGCCCGCCGATTCCCAACGCACACCTTCGCTCTTGTCGGCACCGGCCTTGCGAGTGATTAAAGTCACTTTATCGGCAACGATAAATGCCGAATAAAAACCCACGCCGAACTGGCCGATCAATTCGCTGTCTTTGGCTTGGTCGCCGGTTAATGCTTGAAAAAACTGTTTGGTGCCTGATTTTGCGATCGTTCCGATATGTTCCTGAACTTCCGCACGAGTCATGCCGATGCCATTATCGATAATGGTGATAGTGCGTTTTTCTTTATCGTATTCCAGACGGATTTTCAGCTCACTATCGCCTTCATACAATTTGTCATTAGATAGTGCCTCAAAACGCAGTTTATCCGCTGCATCCGACGCATTGGAAATCAATTCCCGTAAGAATATTTCCTTGTTACTATATAACGAGTGAATCATTAAATGCAGAAGGTGCTTAACTTCAGTTTCAAAGCCTAATGTTTCTTTTTTTGCTTCAACAGTCATTTTTATCAATCCTGATTAATTATAAGATTAACGCCAATATTGGGACTCGTTGGTTTTTTTCAAGGCCAAACCAGACAGATGAAATATAAGATTAATTCTTTATGGCAATAAACCTCGCATCAAAAAAAATATTGGTTGTCGAAGATCAAGCGATCATGCGCGAAACCATTAAACATATCCTGGGTTCATTTGGCGCCCGGTTTATTGTTGAGGCGGAATCCGGCATCAATGCAATAACGGCGATGAGAATCGACAGGTTTGATATTGTGCTCTGCGATTACAATCTGCTTAGGGGAAAAAACGGTCAGCAGGTTCTGGAAGAAGCCCGGCACCTTAAATTATTACCGGTTAAGACTATTTTTATCATGGTTACGTGTGAACAAAGCCAAGAGATGGTGCTTACCGCTATCGACAACAAGCCCGACGACTATCTGATAAAACCCTTTAACCGGCTGCAGCTGTTAAGCCGTATTGAACGATGCTATGCCCGCAAAAAATACTTGGCCAGCATAGAAAATGAAATAGACAACGGCAACCTTTACCTGGCTATACAGAATTGCGAAAAGCTGCTCAAGCTCGATGACAAAAAGATGCGCTTGCAATTATTAAAAATACACGCCGAACTGACCATTAAGGTTGGCGACTTTAAAAAGGCCGAAGAGATTTACCAAAGCATTCTGCAAGAAAGAGAACTGCCCTGGGCCAGATTGGGATTGGGGGTGGTTGCTTTTTTTCTTGGCTATTACGATCAAGCGATCAAGACTTTTCAGGATCTCATTGAACAGTATCCGGTAATGTTGGAGGCTTATGATTGGCTGGTAAAAGCGCACGAATCCATGGGTAATGATGAACATGCCGTATCATCGCTTAATTCAGCTGTTACGCTTTCGCCTATGTCCATCTTAAGGCAAAAAAAGCTGGCCTTGCTCGCTGACAAAACCGAAAACTTCGCTGTTGCCAAAAGAGCCTACACCGCCACCATAAAACTAGGCAAAAACTCCATACATGGCTCATCGGCCGACTATGCGGGATTGGCCAATGTCCATTTAAAAAGCAACGCCGCCAACGAAGCGCTAAAGATATTGTATGAACTGAATCAACAATCTCACAATGATCCTGAAGCAAAAATCCGGGCTGCCCTATTAGAAAACGAGATTCACCAGACTAAAGGCAACAAGGCGCTAGCTCAACAAGCTTATGACAAAGCGTTTAAGCTAAACGAACAATTTAATAATCAAATAACCAGAGAATTACGCCTGGAAATGGCAAAAGCTTTTTACCTGAATAGAAACGGCGAAATTTGCGATGAGATTCTTAATGATTTAATTAAAACCAATATTGATGATAAGCTTTTTATCAAAGATATTGTAACGATGTGCAACGCCATTATCGGCGAAAACCATGCCGAAACGCTGATTCAGCATATCAAGAAAGAGCTGGTCGACATCAATAATAAAGGCGTGAGCCTGTTCCAGGAAGGCGATATTAAAGGAGCTCTCGCAGTCTTTGAAAGGGCGATTGCAAAAATGCCGGATAATCAAACGATCATTCTAAACATGATAAAAATCATTATTCATGACATTAAAACATCTAAATCCGACCCTGAAAAAATCATCAGCGCCCAGTCCTATATCAATAAAGCCATTCAAATAGGCATACCCCACAATCAAATCAGTGGTCTCCAAATAGAGCTGGACACTATTCAACATAAAAACCAACCAACCTAATCCGCCAAGATGCACAATACACATATGTCTTCAATCGGTTTTCCTGCCATTTTGGCTTCTTCAGTACATGATATAAAGAATTCATTGACAGCTCTTCGGGCGCTGCTCAGCCAATTGGAAAATGTCTACCAAGATCCAAAACCGACTGAGTTCAGGCAACTGGAATTTGAAACCAATCGGATGAACAATTGTCTGATGCAGTTATTGACCCTTTATAAAATCGATTTATCCCAATTCAGCCTGACTATAGACGAACATAGCGCCGCTGACATATTGGAAGATGTCATCGCCCAGCAATCTACTTTATTATCCTTAAGCAGCATTGAACTTATTACCGAATGCCATGATGAACTATTTTGTTATTGCGACGACTCCCTGATCAGCAACGCCCTCTGTACGCTGGTCAATAACGCACAGCGTTATTGCAAGAGTAAAGTTATGCTTTCTGCCGCCCAGGAAGATAATTATATTGTTTTCTGTATTGAGGATGATGGCATGGGCTATCCGGAAAGTCTTATGTCGTCGGACTACAAGCAACTTCCCCAGCTTGATATGTCTAACGGCAATACCGGATTGGGTTTGTTTTTTACTGAGACCATCGCACAATTACACATCAAAGGTGATAAGCGAGGCTTTATTATGACTGACAATAATAGCCAGTTTGGCGGGGCCAGATTTAAACTGTATTTACCGTAACTGCTGATGAAAATGCCGCCCCTCGCCTATGCCCTTGTAGGCGGCAAACATCAGGCAAACGGCCAGTAAAGTTTCCCACGGCTCTCCTTGCTGCCGGCCTTTAATCTGCCGGTCCGCCTTTGCACTCAACGTCAATATGCTGTTGAGGTCACTATCAGCCAGCCTGTTCAGCGCATCACTAACCAGTTGCTGGCGCTTGTCCCAAATCTGGTTGTTTTTAAAGACCAATGCCCTGTTTTGCCCTTGAGCTAACGCCTGCTTAATCCTGATTAATGCACGGGCTTCCCGCGTCAAAGCCCATAAGACTACCGGAGCCGCAACGCCTTCTGCCTTTAAGCCGGACAATATCTTGAAAATCCGGCCTACTTTGGCTGCCAGTACGCTATCCATCAGCTTAAATACATCGAACCTGGAGCTGTCCGCCACCACATCGAAAATCTGCTGATTGCTGAGGTGACCGGTACCGTATAACACGTACAGTTTCTCTATTTCCTGGGCGGCCGCCAACAGATTGCCTTCAATTCTGGAAGCCAGAATCTTTATACCTTCTGTTTCAGCCTGTAGCCCGCGTCGCTGCATTCTTTGCTGCAACCAGCGAATCAAGTCTTGCCCTTCTAACGGCCATACTTGAATAACGCAACCGACCTTATCCAAAGCCTCAAACCAGCGCGCTTTTAATGAAGCACCTGCCATCTTTGCTGCGGTAATCAGTAACAGCGTATCTTCCGGCAAACGTTCGCAATAGGCGATTAAAGCCTTTGAGCCATCAGCACCCGGCGTGCCGGAAGGCAGTCTTAAGTCGATGATTTTTTTATCGGCAAAAATAGATAACGAACCTGCCGACTCCGTTAATTCATTCCATGAAAATCCGGAGTCAACAACAAGCACCTCGCGACTTTCATAACCCGCTTTTCGCGCCTCGGCCCGGACAGTATCAGCGACCTCGCCCAACTGCAACGGCTCGTCGCCGCTAATAAAATAAACCGGCGCCAAACCTTTTTGCAAGGCCGCAGCTATCTGTTCAGGCTTAAGCCGCATGCTATTTGGTGCCTGCCTCTAATACGACCCTGGCGCGGTTAACGATGGTATGCACTGCTTGTTGATACATTTCATTACGTATCACGCCTTCTTCATTATCCTTGGCGATCACAAATTGCTGATCATTGTAATACTCACGCCTGATTTCAACAGTCTGCCGCGGCATCAAAATGGCATCGACGGCATTAGCAAATTCATAATCCAGGCGATATTCCAGTTCAAACTCATTAGACTTGCCTCGGGTACTCAACGACAACACCCTCCGGTTAAAATCTTCGCTTAATATCTTGATGACAATACCGGCCCCTTTACGAGAAGACGCAAGCTGACCGGAAGATGACTGCATGATCTGGCTGAATTGGTCGCGTAGCGGCCCCGATCCGCCCTCTACAAAAACATTTTTCATACTTGCAGGCAGCTCAAAAGCGCCCCGCAAATGATAGCCGCAAGCGCTCAATAACAAAGCCGCAATAAAGATGACTGCTTTTTTTGTTAACACACGTTCCCCTTAAACTACAACATTGACCAATTTTTTAGGCACCACGATCACTTTCTTGATCGGCTGACCTTCAATAAAGCGCTTGACCTGTTCATCACTCAGCGCCATAGCCTCTATTTCTTCTTTAGATGCATTGACCGATACCGACATTTTGCTGCGCAATTTGCCGTTAACCTGTAGCACCAGCTCCAAGGTATCCTGCTCCAAAGCCGTTGCATCAACTTCGGGCCATGACGCGCTGACTACAGCTTCTTGATGCCCCAAATCCAGCCACAACTGATGGCAGATATGCGGCACAATCGGCGATAGCATCAACACAATGGCTTCCAACACTTCCTGCCGGACCGCCTTGCCGTTGTCGGAGTCATCAACAAATTTGGACAAAGTGTTGATCAGCTCCATGTTCGCCGCAATCACGGTATTAAAAGTATAGCGTCTGCCAAAATCATCGGTCGCTTTCTGGATAGCCAGATGCAGTTGCCGGCGCACAGCCTGCTGCTCAGAGGTTAAAGCTTGTTTATCCAGCGGCACCGTGGAACCACCGGCTTCACAATGCAGATAAGCCTGTTTCCAAAGCCGCTTCAGGAACCTGAATGCGCCTTCTACGCCACTGTCGGACCATTCCAGCGATTGTTCCGGCGGCGCGGCAAACATGATAAACAAGCGCACAGTATCGGCGCCGTATTGATCAATCAGGCCTTGCGGATCAACCGTATTGCCCTTGGATTTGGACATTTTGCTGCCGTCTTTCAGCACCATGCCTTGGGTCAACAGCTTTTTAAACGGCTCGTCGCAAACCAGCAAGCCTTCATCACGCAACAATTTGGTATAAAACCGCGCATACAACAAATGCAAAATAGCATGTTCGATGCCGCCGATATAATGATCGACCGGCAACCAATATTTGGCGCTTTCATCGAGCATCCTGTCTGGGTTATTGCCTGCGAAGCGTGCAAAATACCAGGATGATTCCATAAAAGTGTCGAACGTATCAGTTTCCCGGCGCGCCGCTTTGCCGCATGATGGACAAGTCGTATGGGAGAAAGTCGGATGCGCCACCAGAGGCGATTGCGAACCGTCAAGTACCACGTCTCTAGGCAGTTCCACCGGCAAATCCTGCTCGGGAACCGGAACCGTGCCGCAGTCGTCGCAATAAATAACCGGAATCGGCGCGCCCCAATAACGCTGACGGGAAACACCCCAGTCGCGCAATCTGAAATTGGTTTTCCGTTGGCCTTTTTGGTCTTTTTCCAGCGCTTCTGAAATAGCTGCAAAAGCTTGTTCGGACGTTAAGCCGTCGAACGCGCCGGAATTTTTCAACACGCCTTTTACGGTATAAGCTTGCTCGGAACAATCGTCGTTTCCGCCGTCTTTGGCGAAAATCACCTGCTTGATCGTGATACCGTATTTCTTCGCAAACTCGAAATCACGTTGGTCATGAGCAGGAACCGACATCACCGCACCGGTGCCGTAACCCATCAACACAAAATTGGCAATCCACACCGGAACCTGTTCGCCGGTGATCGGATGAACCGCTTTGATGCCGGAATCGATGCCGCGCTTTTCCATGGTTTCCATGGCCGCTTCGGAAGTTTCCATCATCTTGCAATCATCGATGAATGCGCGGATCTCGGCATTGGTTTCCGCGGCTTTCAGCGCCAGAGGATGTTCCGCCGCCACGGCAAGATAGGTCACGCCCATCAAGGTATCGGGACGCGTGGTGTAGATGCTCAAAGGCTGATCCGAATCGGGCACCGGAAAATTCATCTCCACACCTTCGGAGCGGCCTATCCAGTTGGCCTGCATGGTTTTGACCTGTTCCGGCCAACCGTCCAGCGTCTCCAACGAAGCTAGCAATTCATCCGCATAGGCAGTGATTTTTAAGAACCACTGGGCGATTTCTTTGCGCTCGACTTGGGTATCGCAACGCCAGCAGCAGCCGTCGATGACCTGTTCGTTAGCCAGAACGGTCATGTCATTCGGACACCAGTTGACCGGCGCGGTTTTTTTATAAACCAGGCCTTTTTCCAGCAACTTCAGGAAAAACCATTGCTCCCACTTATAATAATGCGGATCGCAGGTGGCTAATTCACGGTCCCAGTCATAGCCGAAACCCAGCCGTTTGAGCTGGTCGCGCATGTAGTCGATGTTGCTGTAGGTCCAGTCGGCCGGATGTACGCCGTGCTGCATCGCGGCATTTTCCGCAGGTAGGCCGAACGCATCCCAACCCATAGGCTGCAACACATTTTTGCCCAACATGCGCTGGTAACGGCTGATGACGTCACCAATGGTATAGTTGCGGACATGGCCCATATGCAGCTTGCCGCTGGGGTAAGGAAACATCGACAAGCAATAATATTTATCCTGTGTAGACGATTCCGACACATTAAATACGCCTGACTCGTCCCAGGCGGCCTGTACTTCTTGCTCGATTGCCAAAGGCTTATAATTTTCTTGCATCCTTCTCGTCTTTTACCAGTCAAAAGCGTTAGAATACCGTACAGTTGCTTAAATCTAAAGCGCCATTTTCAGGAGATGAACCCTAATGAATAAAAACAAACTTGTCACCGCCTACACCGATTTCATGAAGCATCTCCATGAAACCATGGAAGATACGCTGCATTCTTTTGCCGAAGCGCTGGAAATTTCAAAAGAAAAAACCAGAAAAGACAGCAATTTGACCAGCGATGAGCTGGACAGGGTTTCAGAGTATGTTAAACGCGACGTTGAACATGCGGCTCAGGGCTTATCAACCGAACAAGACAAGGACTCATTGTCCGAGTGGTTTAAGTTCGATGTTGAATTAATTGAAAACTTCGCGCTGGATGCTTTTTTAAGCGTTGCCGATAAAACCCGTCTGGAGCTGGCAAAACTGGAAGAATTGGCAAAAGCACACACCTACCACAGCGGCGACATTACGGTACCGGGAACTTTTATCTGCGACGACTGCGGCAAAGAAATTGCTTTCAAAACAGCCAGCGAAATTCCCGAATGTCCGCAATGCCACGGCAAAACCTTTATCCGCATTTGATATTACCGGCCCAAGCTTTATAATGAAACTTTCAACTATTTGATTTAACGGGGATAACATGCGCAGAGTCATTTTCAACCAGAAAGGCGGCGTCGGCAAATCTACTATTACGTGCAATTTAGCCGCCATCAGTGCTGTTGAGGGTAAACGCACATTAGTTATCGATCTCGACGTTCAGGGCAATTCAACACAATACCTGCTCGGCAATAAAATCAGCGATAGCGACAAAACTATTGCTCACTTTTTTAAAGACTGCCTGAGCCTGTCCCTGTTTGGCGGCGGCTCATCCGGGTCTGGCCTTGAAAGCGCAATACATGAGACGCCGTTCCCCAACCTGTTTGTGATTCCATCCCACCCCGAACTTGAACCGTTGCAAAGTCGTTTGGAATCGCGGATGAAAATTTTCAAATTAAAAGAAGCGCTGGAAAAACTTGAAGGCTTTGATGAAATTTATATGGATACGCCGCCTATCCTGAACTTCTACAGCCAGTCTGCATTAATCGCTGCCGAAAAATGTTTAATCCCGTTTGACTGCGATACTTTTGCCAGAGAAGCCCTGTATTCATTGATGCAGGTCGTGGCGGAGGTTAAAGCCGACCATAACCAAAATCTTGAGGTTGAAGGCATCATCGTCAACCAATATCAAAAACAAGCCAATATGCCCCGCCAGATAGTTGAAGAGCTTATTGCCGAAGGCCTGCCGGTATTGGCAGCAATGATTTCACCATCGGTCAAGGTCAGGGAATCGCATTCAGAATCCAAACCGCTGGTGCATTACGTCCCCAATCATAAGCTGACTGACGAATACCGTGCGTTGCATGCTGAGATTCATGGCAGTTAATCTGTAACGACTTCATCGTTCCCATTCTCCGGAGACTGTGAAAGTATTCTTAAAAATATGACGCATACTATTTTAGTGACTTGTCAGTCATTGTTTTATTGATCGTGGGAGGGGCTTTAGCCCCGACTTTCGGGGCTAAAGCCCCCTCCCACATGAATACTTTCACAGTCTCTCCGGCGTGGGAACGTATCCATTACCGCTCCAGCGGTGCGAGTCGCAGAGCGTCTCCGGTGGTAATGCACCGCACCATTACACTGCATCCCTAACACCATGAACAGCGTTACATCCGACAATCTTAAGCCCTGGCTACTCCCAATCCTGTCCGGCATCCTAATCGGCACCAGTTATATCCCCTTCCCGCCGTGGGCTTCTCTATTTTGTTTTGTACCGCTGTGGATTTTCTGGAACCAGCAAACCCGCTTGAAAGATGTTTTTATCGGTGGATTAATTACTTCTTTCGTATTCACACTGATCGGCTTTAACTGGGTCACATACCTGCTGCATGAATTTGCTCATCTTGACTGGCCTGTAGCGGTCATTGGCATGGTGGTCTATGGCTTGATAGCCCACTTATTTGTGCCGCTGGCCGGTGTATTGTGGTTTTGGGGACGAAAGAAATTTCAGTGGTCAAAGCGGCTGTCGCTGGGACTGATGGCGCTAATCACCATGCTTTGCGAAGCCTACTCGCTGACCCTGTTTGACTGGAACTTCGGTTATTCCTGGTATGGAGCAAATATCCCCGTTTACCATTGGGCCGAAGTGATCGGTTTTAGCGGACTCAGCGCGGCAACACTGCTTTGCAATCTGCCGCTTTATATTGCCTGGGAAAAGCGCAAACAGAACGCCGGTAAAATCCTATTAACAACTGTTGTTACAGGCTTTATCTTGCTGAATGTCGGCGGCCTGTGGCTTAAAAACAGGCTGCCGCAACCGGATGCATCGTTTAAAACACTGTTGATTCAAGCCTATATCGATAACGCCGAAAAACTGGCTGCCGAGCTGGGCAAAGGCTACGGCAAGGAAATATTCAATCGCTATACCGCACTGACCGACAGCGCACTCAAAGCACACAAAGACGACAAAATCGACTTCGCGATGTGGCCCGAAACCGCATTTCCGGCATTGTTAGGCGAGCAATTTAAATTTGATGCTTATCCTGTAGCCCTGGCCCAGTTTCTCCAGCAGCGGCAACTGCCGCTTATTACCGGCGCCTATAGTGTCGATGAATCATCGCGCCTAATCACCAACTCCTTATTTGTATTAAACAAGGATGGCGAAATAGTACCGCCGCATTACAGCAAATCGATATTATTGGCTTTCGGCGAATATATCCCCGGCGAGCAATTCTTCCCAGAAATCCGCAACTGGCTGCCGCCTACCGGACATTTCGCAAGAGGCCACGGCCCGACCAATTTACTGCACTGGAACGGCTACAAAATGGGGGCGCAAATTTGCTACGAAAGCCTGTTCCCACGCTTTTCTCGCTCGCTGGCTGAACTTGGCGCCCAATTCATCATCAATGTAACCAACGATTCCTGGTACGGTGCATGGCAGGAACCTTATCAACATATGTATATGACGCTGGCCCGAGGTGTAGAATTTCGCCGCCCGGTACTGCGCGTCACCAATACCGGCATTTCCACGGTATCGCTGGCATCGGGAGAAATCCTGGAACGCTCTCCTATACATCAGGCTTGGGCAGGCTTATACGAAGTACCTTACCTGAAGAACCCGCCCGCCACTTTCTACCAAAATTGGTTCTGGCTGGTGCCGGGTTTATTATGGGGAGCGTTGGCTTTGTTACTGGGGATTGGTTTTCTAAAACGGTCGAGTAGCAACATTGCTTAGGCTAGCCCAGAGCATCGAATAGCGAATGTTGGGCTTTCTCGCGTCAGCCCAACTTACGATCCTGTTAAGGCTTGTCATTTGAAATCCCGTAGCGGTTAATAGCCTGCCGCTATAACCGATCCAGCGGACTCACCACGCCTTTGCCGCCTTTGTTTAATACATGGGTATAGATCATTGTCGTGGCAACATCGCTATGCCCCAGCAATTCCTGGACAGTGCGAATATCATAGCCCGACTGCAAAACATGCGTCGCAAAGCTGTGTCTTAAAGTATGCGGCGTAGTCGGTTTGGCTATGCCCACCGCTTGAGCCGCCCGCTTAACATACCGCTGCACCTGCTTTTCCTCAACATGATGGCGACGCTCCGAATTGCTGCGCGGATCGATGGAATAATTTTTTGCGGCGAAAACATATTGCCAGCCCCACTCTTTCGAAGCATTGGGGTATTTAATCGCCAACGCATCCGGCAACCACACATCGACCTTGCCCAGAATAACATCCTGCTCATGCCACTCTCGGCGCAACGCCAGCTGCGCGCGCATCGGCTCCACAAGACTTTCCGGCAGCATGGTCACCCGGTCTTTGCCGCCCTTGCCGTCGCGCACAATAATTTCCCTGCGCTCCAGCTCAACATCTTTCACCCGCAAGCGCACCGCTTCCATCAATCGCATGCCGGTACCGTACAGCAACTTGATAATCAAACCGATAGGTTCAGGCGCTAACGATGCTTCATGTAATAAAACTTGTATTTCCTGGACTGTAAGAACCACAGGCAATCTCCGGGGCTTTTTTGAGCGCTCAAAACTATCCAGCCAAGGCAAATCGACCGCCAACACCTCGCGGTACAAAAACAAAATCGCCGACAACGCCTGATTTTGGGTAGAACTGGACACATGCCGTTGCGTAGCCAGATAAGTCAGAAATGCCTCCACCTCAATTGCTCCCATTTCCAAAGGATGTCGCTTATGGTGATACAAAATGAACTGTTTAATCCAGGCGATATAGGTTTTTTCAGTGCTCAGGCTATAGTGTTTAAAGCGAATCTTGTCGCGGACTTGGTCAAGTAATTTCTTGGGCTGCGCCGATGTCGTATTTGTTTGCATGATTTGTCGCCTTAACTTATACTCTAATCATTAAAAACAATAAGATAATTTTAATTGAAAATGATTATACGACAACATGAATTTTTTATACGATAAATGATGTCGTATATATTACGTTATACATCTTCAATATAGTGCTTAAGCGCGGCTTTAAAATGCTCGGTTGGGTCGCCATAACCAAACCCGACATAAGCGCCTACCACGTCATTTAAAGTTACCCAGTTTGTGGCTCTGGACTCCAGTCCATCAAGCAGCGACTGGAGTCTAACCTTTTCGGCTTTATGTTTTTGGTCTAGTGTCATAAAAATGTATAACTGTCAGGTCAATGGGACGCGCCTAAAGTTCAGCGCGTCGCTCAAGTTCAATCGTGCGCGCCCTTTACCAGGGCGTTAGATCCACCTATTTAGGGTTGCTTGCACTCTATCCAGTCAGTGAATTTGCTGCATTCAAATAGCCCGGAGAAGCCGTGTACCCACAGTTTCCCATCGCTCATTTTCTCGACTTTTAGTGGGATTCTGTCAGGTATGCTTTTGCGAGTCCACCATCCTTCGTGTGTAGGTTGATCTAACCCGTCAGTCAACTCGGACTGGCCGACCTGTAGCGGGTTTGTATTTTCGTTTGTGATCATAAATCCTCGCTTCGTTTAGGGTTTGTCACCGGCCAGCCGGTTACTTTTTGCGTTAGATATCCCATGTCTCGATCCATTTTGCTTAAAATTTTCAAGTGGCTTGCGGTTACGATCACTATCCTTACTTTACTTCTCGTAGTGGCCATCACCGTTTTCATATGGCAACGCCCATGGATACCCTTCCTTGACGACGGTCCTTTTAAGGGGCAACCAATCCAAAGCCTCCCGAAAACTGCGCCCCTGCAAGTGTTTCCAGTACGAGATTTTGTCCTTGAAGTTTATGCACCACTATCGAAGGAACAAGCACCTATCGTATTGCTACGAACCCAAGACAAGCGGGTAAAATGGGCTGTTCATGCGGAGGGAATGGAAAATACACATGTGTCATCGCTAAAGTTCATTGATTACCGAACTATTTTCGGTACGACGGTTCGAGGCACAGTGCAGTGGACTTATGGATATGAGGCAATGTGGTGGATGATTGGTCGTGATGGTTCATTAAAAGAATACTGGTACTCATGGTAACCACCAAAACGTCCCTAACATTGCGCTCAACCGGAGCGCGGTTACAATGCAGTTTTATTTTTTCAGCTTTCCGGGCCGCGCCCCGGTTAGCTCTACGTTAGGCAACATTCCATGAGCATAGTCCGCGAATTCCTCACCGACGATACTGAGCCAGTCAATCTCATCATGACCACCTGCACTCAGGAACTTCGAAAGGTTTATGGCCCCAAGCCGGCTACAAAAAGGGTTTCCAAAATTCAGCCGAACTCATCGCGAATCGTAGCTGTTAGCCCAAAAGACACGGTTGTTGGTGTCGCCGAGTGTATCCATCGCGAGTTGGCCCTTTACGTGCAGGGCATTGCGGTAGCTCCAACGTATCGACGGCGCGGTGTGGCTACCGACTTGCTTGCTCACTGCAACTCGCTCGCTGCCGATGCCGGGCTAAATGTCTTGGAAATCGCCACAATCAAGGAAACTGGGAATGCCGAGTTATTTTGTCGCCTTGGTTTCTTTGTCATTGATGAGCGTGTTTCGGATCACTTCTGGCACCACGATAAGCAGCCAGTTACTGAAGTTACGCTTAGGCGCCATGTTACCTAACATCACAATCCACCGGACCTCCGGCAAGCTGCGCTTGCCTACGTCCGGTGATTTACAACGTTAGGCCCATGCTGCAACCAACTTACTATCCTAGGAACTTATGTTAATCAATGTTTTCGAGACCATGACATCGGGCCCGGAGGAGTTCTTCAATCTGTCGGACATGGATATAGAGAAAATGAAATCCGATACCTTGATTGCGTTTCGATACTTCACCAAGCTCAAGGCCCTAGACTTCTTAGCCACGGGCGAGATATATATGGCACATCCTAGTCAATGGGAAGATCCCTTTGAAGGGGAATTATATATGTATTGGGGCCTTATTACGGGAAGGGGTCATCTAACGGATCACATGAAATCTCTTTGCCTTTCCGAAGATCCAGAATCCGATTTAATCTGGAAATGCTACTGCCAAGACAACTCCGGAATAAAGATTGGTTTTAAAGTAAACGCCCTAGCCGCGGAAATCAATGCAAATGTTTTGGGTAGAGTTTTGTATATAGACAGAATTAATGCTCTGGACATCATAGATAATCAATTAGAAAAAATTCCAACTAATCATTCCCACAAATTAATTTTTACAAAACAACGAGCATATGAAGGAGAGCGAGAATTAAGAATTCTCAAATTTGACGAAGAAGAAAACGCGAAGAAACCATTTCGCGTCAAGGTCAAATTATCTGATTGCATTGAATCGATCACGATAAACCCCCGAGCAAGTGAAGAGGATGCATCCGAACTCACAGCGGCAATCAAATCTCAGGGATTGGATATGCGCATAAAACAATCCACATATCTGGGCCGAGATTGGGACTATATGCTTACGGCCGCAAGAAAATATATTAGACGGACAACCGCTATGGATACACCCGATGAGGTGTAGATTGCTTGTGCAAGTGAAATGCCACTGGCCTAACAAGTCGGTCAAAGGGACGCGCCGCCATTTGGCGGTTTCGTTTCAGCTCAGTGAGCGGCACGTCCCTTAGCTCTACGTTAGGCTCCACCACCGAAGTGGCTAGGCGGTTGTTGAACATGGTAAACTCACCACTAAATCAAGAGCAGGAAGTAAAGCTATGACCGCCATTACGTTTGATACCTTAAAATATGCCAACACTCTTAAAGCTGCCGGAGTTCCTGTTGCGCAAGCAGAAGCAGAGGCCGTGTGGCACTGTCCGAAGTTCTGGAAGTAAATCTCAAGGACTTGGTCACTAAAGAAGATTTACTGTCGGTTAAAAATGAGCTTCACCGCGATATTGAAGACGTACGCCGTGATATGCGCGAAATGGAACAACGTCTTATCATCAAGCTAGTAGTCAGTCATATTGAAGCGAAGCGATAATTTGTGATATAGCTATTGGCTTTGGCGTAGTGAGGTTCAGTTATGCCAGCCATTAAATATAAAGTCAATTTGACCGACGAAGAAAAACGTCAGT
>Ga0208270_100098_pt1 | contig 57798 bp, 56 predicted proteins | sample LakWasM109_LOW13_2_FD_183925 | JGI IMG/M metagenome (GOLD analysis project Ga0208270, IMG submission 183925) | Freshwater sediment methanotrophic microbial communities from Lake Washington under simulated oxygen tension - Sediment Metagenome... | ecosystem: Environmental > Aquatic > Freshwater >...
AATTTTTCCTGGCAGTGAAAAAGGAAAATATGATTTTTGGAAAAATGTTCCAAATATTGAGCACTGGTTAAAACGCCTTCCCAAATCAAATCAGAGAAAACGTCTAATTCCTGTTCGGCCACTTCGGGTTTATCGGCTTTGATGGAATCCCATTCGGCTTTGTCTATGGATTGTGTCGCCAGAAAGTTACTGAACTCCTGGTGTAAGGCTTCGAATTGTTCTTTGGTTAATCTTTTGTACTTCATTTTTTTTAAGTTACTAAGGCACTGAGGTTCTAAGGTTCTGAGATTTACTTTTACTGTAAAGCCCTAGTCCCGATAATTTGATATTAAGAGGAGGAAGCCCAGTGGGCTTCAGGTATTTTTAAAAATTTGAAACATCATATCTAGCCCCGATAGCAGTGGCATCCTTTTGCGCAGCAAAAAATATAACGGATAGAGGGAAAAAGCTTCAAAAAAAAATCCCGACTTTCATCGGGACTTTTACTTTGTATGTTGAAATATTATTTCTCAGCTACAATTTCGTATGGCAATTCGATAACCACTTCTCTGTGTAATCTCACAGTAGCAGCATATTTACCAGTACGTTTTACGACACCACTAGTGATGAATTTTCTATCGATTGGTTGACCTGCAGCTTCTAAAGCAACAGCAATATCAATGTTTGTGATAGAACCGAATAATTTCTCTCCACCAGCTTTTGCTGTAATTTTAATTTCTAAAGCTTTTAAAGCTTCCGCTAATTTTTTAGCATCATCAACAATTTTAGCTTCTTTGAAAGCTCTTTGTTTTAAGTTTTCAGCTAAAACTTTTTTAGCAGAAGGCGTTGCTAAAGCAGCAAATCCTTGTGGGATTAGGTAATTACGACCGTAACCGTTTTTCACTGTTACTACATCGTCTTTAAATCCTAAATTTTGAACGTCTTGTTTTAAGATCAATTCCATGTTGTTGTCCTTATTAGAGAAGTTAGGTTCTGTTTGACGAGAAACCAACAACTGTGTTTATATTATTTTAATAAATCGGCCACGTATGGCATTAAAGCTAAGTGACGCGCTCTTTTCACAGCTACTGACACTTTTCTTTGGTATTTTAATGAAGTTCCTGTTAAACGTCTTGGTAAAATTTTACCTTGCTCGTTTACGAATTTCAATAAGAAATCTGGATCTTTATAGTCTACGTATTTGATTCCTGATTTTTTGAAACGACAATACTTTTTAGTTTTGTTGGTTTCAATGTTTAAAGGCGTTAAATATCTGATATCTCCGTCTTTTTTTCCTGAAGCTGATTGTTGCAAGTTTGCCATAATGATTAAGCTTTAGATGATTCTTTTAATTTTGTTCTTCTTCTTTCAGCCCAAGAGATAGCGTGTTTGTCTAAACTAACAGTTAAGAAACGCATCACTCTCTCGTCACGTCTAAACTCAGTTTCAAAAGCAATAAGAGCTTCTCCTGATACTTGGAATTCGAATAAATGGTAAAAACCACTTTTCTTGTTTTGGATTTCGTAAGCTAGTTTTTTCAAGCCCCAATCCTCTTTAGATACCATCTTTGCTCCTTTTGCAGTAAGAAAATCTTCAAATTTGCTTACTGTTTCCTTTACCTGAACTTCAGATAAAACGGGATTTAAGATGAAAACAGTTTCGTAATGATTCATAATAATTATGATTAAATTTTAAATTGGGCGCGAAGATATAAATTACTTTTCAATTAACAATACCGATATGCTACAAATCGTCTAAAAGTATAAAATTCCGTTTAAAAGCAAAAAAAATCGATTAAATGTTAGGTGGATTAAAAAAAACTATCTATTTTTACATCACCAAATCTATAAAAATAAAGTTATGAAACTAAATTGTGTTGTTGTAGATGATAGTTCGATACAAAGAATGATCATTGCAAAGTTAGTAAATAATCATCCAAATCTACATTTAGTTGGTGATTTTTCAAATGCAATTGAAGCAAAAAATTGCATGTCGGTTCATACTGTTGATTTAATATTTCTAGATATAGAGATGCCAGTCATCAGTGGATTTGATTTTCTGGACGGATTAAAAGTAAAACCCCAAATTATTTTCATCACGTCAAAAGCTGAATACGCTATGAAAGCGTTCGATTATGATGCTACGGACTACCTACAGAAACCGATAGCTCTTGACCGTTTTAACGCTTCCGTAAGAAGAGCAATGGATTTCCATATGCTTAAAAAAGAAAATCAGGAAGAAGAAGGCGAACACATCTTTATTAAAAGTAATCTCAAAAAACTTAAAGTATATACCAATAAAATTAAGTGGATTGAAGCTTATGGCGATTATGTAAAAGTAGTTACCGAAGAAGACAGTAACCTTGTACTTTCTACAATGAAATCTTTCGAGAAGGATTTATCCAAAGACAAATTTATCCGCGTTCACAAGTCCTATATTATTAATATAGACAAAGTGGAACGTTTCAATAGTAAGTTTGCTGAAATTGGAGTCACCAAGATTCCTTTAAGCCGAAACAAAAAAGAAGATTTAATTAAAGCATTAGCAATAGCTTAATAAAAATCCACATTTACAGTAACTTTAATCGTTCTGTATTGTGCCACCAAATCAAAACTATTCAGTACTTTCTGGATAGTTTTTTTTGTGCCTTGTAATGGCGTTTCACTCGGAATCTTAACCATTATGGTGCGAATGTATTCGTTTCTGATTCTACTGATAGCCGGTTCTTCCGGGCCAAGCACCGGAATAGCTAAGTTTTGTTGCAAAACCTGATACAACCACATCGAACCCTCTTTTAATTTATCAAAATCCCTATGCTTTAATGTCAATCGAATTAAGCGATAAAATGGAGGATAATAATAAATCTTTCTTTCATACAATTGCTCCTTATACATGCCTTCATAATCATTATTCGTCACTTGCTGAATAACATTGTGCAACGGATTATAGGTTTGAATAATCACTTTTCCTCGTTTTTCTGAACGACCGGCTCTGCCCGAAACCTGCGTCATCATTTGATAACTTCTCTCAAACGCTCGAAAATCAGGATGATACAGCATATTGTCAGCGTTCATGATGCCAACTAAGGAAACATTGTCAAAATCCAACCCTTTCGCCAGCATTTGCGTTCCCACTAAAACATCAATTTCCCGATTCTTAAATCCGTCAATGATTTTTTCAAAGCTGTATTTGCCACGAGTCGTGTCTTGGTCCATGCGTTTGATATTCTTATTCGGAAATAATTCCGCTAATTCCAACTCAATTTGCTCCGTGCCAAAACCTTTGGTTTCCAAATCAACACTGGAACAAACATGACAATTCGTTGGCTTGGCCATATTATAGCCACAGTAATGGCAACGCAATTGGTTTTTAAACTTATGGTAGGTCAAACTCACATCACACTGTGGGCATTGCGGCACATGACCACAAGTCATACATTCCAAAACCGGTGAAAACCCACGGCGATTCTGAAATAAAATTACTTGCTCGCCATTAGCAAAAGCTTCCGTGATATTTTCAATCAATGTAGTACTGAAATGCCCTTTCATTTTTTTTCTGAAATAACTGTCTTTCAAATCCACCAACTCAATCTCGGGCATTTGCACTTTTCCGAAACGTTCCTTTAAAGATACCAATCCAAACTTTCCGGAAGTTGCATTATAATAGGTTTCAATACTTGGCGTAGCAGAGCCTAACAAAACTTTAGATTGATGCGCATTCGCCAAAACTATAGCGGCGTCACGGGCATGGTATCTCGGCGCCGGGTCTTGCTGCTTAAAGGTTTGCTCGTGTTCTTCATCCACAATGATTAGTCCCAAATTGGAAAACGGTAAAAACAAAGCCGACCTTGCTCCTATCACAACTTGTGCTTTTTCGGAAGATGTTAAAACCTGATTCCAAACTTCCACTCGTTCGTTGTTGCTGTATTTGGAATGAAAAACAGCTACTTTATTACCAAAATGCTGTGTCAAACGGGAAACCAATTGCGTCGTCAGTGCAATCTCCGGCAATAAATACAAGACTTGTTTGCCATCCGCAAGATAATTTTCGATGAGTTGGGTATAAATTTCCGTTTTTCCGCTCGAGGTCACACCGTGCAACAAACAAACTTCTTTTGAAGTAAACACCTCTTCGATTTCATTAAAAGCATTTTGCTGTGCTTCGCTTAATGAAAGTTGATTGTCTGTTTTATTTTTATCAAAATTAACCCGGTCCTCCTGAATGTAATATTCTTCAAAAACCTGTTTATCCACCAATGCTTTGACAATAGCGGCTGATGTTTGGGCCGTTTCGGTTAATTGTTTTACCGAAATAGGTTTGCTTTCCTGCGCCTGCAACTGAAAATACTGCAACACCAATTCTTTTTGTTTGTTGGCATTTTTATTGAAATTATCCAAAAGCTGAATCAGATTTTGTTCGGATTGGTATTGCTCATGCAAACGAATGTAACGAATGAGTTTGGGTTTGTATTCTTCCTGAATTTCCTCCTCAAGCGACACAATGTTTTTGTTAATCAGTTTTTGAATGACTGGCAAGACCGTTTTCTTATTAAGGATGTCAATGATATTTTGAACTTTCAACGAAGACTGATGCTGCAAAGCTTCATAAATCAGAAACTCATCATCCGAAAGCTCTTTATCATCAACCAAAGTTTCCTTTCGTTGCGAAATTATGGTTTCACTTTCCAGCAACAAAGCTGAAGGCAAAGCACCGCGATAAACATCGCCAATGTTACACATATAATAAGACGCAATCCAAAACCAATGGTTGATTTGAAATTCATTGACAATCGGCTTCTCATCCAGGATTTGGTGAATTTCTTTAGCTTCATAAAGTGTTGGTGCATTCTGATGCAAATCAATTACTAAGGCAGTGTAGATTTTATTTTTACCAAAAGGAACAGCAATGCGCATTCCTTTTTTAATAAACAAAAATTCTGACTCTGAAACTCTGTAAGTAAAAGTTTTAGGAAGAGAAAGCGGAACGATGACTTCAATGAAATAATTCATTTTCGAGTAGCTATTTTAGTCTAATCCAGGTTTGTGATCTTCCGAAAAGCGGAATGCCGATATAGCCTCTGACAATGAGTTTATCTTTCCCATCTAAAGTAATTTTGCAGTGATACGATTTGCCATTTTTGGGATCGGTAATTTTTCCACCTGTATAAATATCGCCATCCTTAGTCAATCCTTTTAAAATAATTAAACCTAAAATAGGCTTGTTTTTATCTTCCCCTTCACACTTTTCACATTTATTGTGCTTATGCTCAATATCCAAAATGTCAATTATTTTGCCAAATACTTTTCCGCTTTTTTCATAAATCTCAACAATTCCCTTTTCTTTCCCGGTTTCATCATCAATAGTTTTCCATTTCCCAAAAATGGTTTGTGAAAAACTCATTTGGCAAAAAAAGAAGGCTACAATAAGAAGTGTTTTTAGTTTCATTGAGTATCTAATTCTTTTTGCTTTTCGCGTTTGATGTGGTGTATGGAAGCATTTAAGTCAAAACCTAAAAGCAGTACCATACAGTTTATCCAAATGTAAAACATCACTACCAATAAAGTCCCGATAGAACCATAAAGTTCATTGTATTTCGAAAACTTTACTACCCAAATTCCAAAGAAATAAGAAGATATAATGATTAAAATCGTGGTAAATACAGAACCAATTGAAATGAACGAGCGTTTTTTATCATGACGGATTCCATATCGGAATAATAACGAAGTGGCTATCAATATCATTAAAATCACAAAGCTGTATCGTCCCATTTCTATCAGATGAATTTTATCGGATAACACATCCTGAATTTTTGTCTTCTGAATAAAAACCTCGAAAATTACGATGGCTGCCACGGTAATCAACAATAAAAAAGAGAGCAAAATGGAAAGCGCCAAAGCCACAAAATACTGTCTGAAAAACTTGCGTTTCAACGTAATATGAATGTGATGCGAACTTTCAAAGCCACCAAGTATGGCATTCACACCATTGGTCATCAGCAAAATAGCCATCAAAAATCCGGTCGAAATCAATCCGCTATGACTGTTGTGTAAAATATCGTTGATGATTTTATAGATAGCATCATAAGTCGTTGGCGGCACACTTTGCTTCACAAAACCCAAAAAATCATCCTGAAATCCTTGAATGGGAATGTACGGAATGAGATTCAGTATAAAAAGCGCAAACGGAAACAACGCCATAAAAAAACTAAAAGCAATAGCTCCGGCCCGATAGGTGATTTCTCCTTCAATGATTCCGGCAAAATACAAATCGAGTAACTCATATAACGACAAACCGTGAAGCCACGGCAGTTTTATTCTTTTTAGCAAAAAAATAAATTGTTTAATCACCGGAAAATTACTGATTCTTCCTTTTGTTGCTGTTGTCATTTGACTAATTTAAAAGGCTTTTAAACTTAAATCCATATTGTAAACCGAATGCGTCAAAGCACCGGATGAAATATAATCTACACCACATTCTGCATAGTCTCGGATTGTTTTTTCATTGATGTTTCCGGAGGATTCTGTCAAACATTTATCACCAATGAGTGCAACTGCTTTTCGGGTATCTTCAAAATTAAAGTTGTCAATCAAGATTCTATAAACACCCTCGTTTTCAAGGATTTCTTTGATTTCATCCAGATTTCTGGCTTCCACTATAATTTTCAAATCGAGATGATTGTGTTTCAAAAAGGCTTTGGTTTTGGTAATGGCCTGCGTGATCCCCCCAGCGAAATCGTTGTGATTGTCTTTCAGCATAATCATGTCATACAACGCAAAACGATGGTTTTCGCCACCACCAATTTTAACTGCCCATTTTTCACAAGCCCTGAAGCCGGGTGTCGTTTTTCGGGTATCCAGAATTTTGGTTTTAGTGCCTTCCAATAATTTCACATATTGGTTGGTTTTAGTAGCAATGGCTGACATTCTCTGCATCGAATTGAGCAACAACCGCTCGGCTTTCAAAATCGATTGGGAACTGCCCGAAACGTGAAAAACCACATCGCCATGTTTTACTAGCGAACCGTCTTCGATAAAAGTTTCCATTTCCAAAGTTGGATCTACATTTTCAAAAACCATTTTGGCAAAAGCCACGCCGGCAATAATACCGGTATCTTTTACTAAAAGTTTAGCTCTTCCTTTGGCTGTATCTGGAATACAAGCCAACGAACTGAAATCTCCGGGACCAATATCTTCCCGAATTCCGTTCTGAATAATTATATCTAGTTCTCTTTGAAACTGTTGGTCTGAAATCATTTGGCAACTATTGATTGGCTAAAGTAGCATTAAATTTAATGATTTAAAAATGAAAATTGAATTTGAATTTCTATTTTTGCAACACAACACAACTACTCATGTACAAACAACTCATTCGTCCCATTTTATTCTGGTTTGACCCGGAAGAAGTGCATCACTTTTCTTTTAGTTTTATCAAATTTATTGCCAAAATTCCTTTAGTTCCTGCACTTTTAAAATCGGTTTACGAAGTAAAAGACAGCCGGTTAGAACGAGAAGTTTTTGGCTTAAAATTCAAAAACCCAGTTGGTTTGGCAGCGGGCTTTGATAAAGATGCGAAATGCTACCAGGAGCTTTCCAACTTCGGCTTTGGCTTTATTGAAATCGGAACTCTGACACCAAAACCACAAGACGGTAATCCTAAAAAACGCCTATTCCGATTAAAGGAAGACAGCGCCATCATCAACCGAATGGGTTTCAATAATGGCGGTGTTGATGCGGCTGTGCTGCGATTGATGAATAACAAAGGCGTTCTCATTGGCGGCAATATTGGCAAAAACAAACTCACTGAAAACGAAAAGGCTACTTCCGATTATCTGATTTGTTTTGATACTTTATTTGATTATGTGGATTATTTTGTAGTGAATGTAAGTTCGCCCAACACACCAAATCTCAGAGCTTTACAGGATAAAGAACCCTTAACTGCTTTGTTGCAAACGCTTCAAAATCAAAATTTGGCCAAGCCCAAACAAAAACCCATCCTGTTAAAAATTGCTCCCGATTTGACAGAGGAACAGCTTTTAGACATAATCGCTATTGTAAACGAAACCAAAATTGCGGGTGTTATTGCGACCAACACAACAATTTCCCGGAACAATTTGCAATCGGAAAACAAGACAGAAACTGGTGGTCTTTCGGGAAAACCATTAACCAAACGCTCCACTGAAGTGATTCGCTTTCTTTCCGAGAAAAGCAACAAAGCCTTCCCTATAATTGGTGTGGGCGGCATTCATTCGGCGGATGATGCTATAGAAAAATTAGAAGCAGGCGCGAGTTTAATTCAATTGTATACTGGATTTATTTATGAAGGACCACAATTGGTTAAAGAAATCAATAAAAAAATCCTTGAAAATTCTTTGTAACTTAGCCCCTTTACAAGACAAAACTTTGAGCCAAAAAATCAAAATCATCGAATGTCCGCGCGATGCCATGCAAGGCATCAAAACGTTTATTCCCACCGAAAAAAAAGTGCAATACATCCAATCACTCTTACGGGTTGGGTTTGACACGATTGATTTTGGAAGTTTTGTTTCGCCCAAAGCGATTCCGCAAATGCAAGATACCGCCGAAGTTTTGGCACAACTGGATTTGTCACAAACCAAAAGCAAACTGCTGGCCATCATTGCCAATACACAAGGCGCTCAAATCGCTTCCATTCATAAAGAGATTCAGTACTTAGGCTTTCCATTTTCAATATCTGAAAACTTTCAAATGCGGAATACGCACAAAACCATAGCCGAAAGTTTAGTAACATTGCAAGAGATTTTAGACATCGCAGCCGCTTCCGATAAAGAAGTCGTTGCCTATCTTTCGATGGGTTTTGGAAATCCGTATGGAGATCCCTGGAATGTTGAAATCGTAGGCGAATGGACGGAACGATTAGCCAATATGGGTGTAAAAATCCTTTCGCTTTCCGATACCGTCGGCAGTTCGACTCCGGATGTGATTACCTATTTGTTTTCCAATTTGATTCCAAAATATCCCAACATTGAATTTGGCGCCCATTTACACACCACTCCGGATAAATGGCACGAAAAAGTAGATGCTGCATACAAAGCAGGCTGTGTAAGGTTTGACGGCGCTATACAAGGATTTGGCGGCTGCCCGATGGCCAAAGATGATCTGACCGGTAATATGCCGACAGAGAAGCTTCTCTCCTATTTCACAGAGCAGAAAACCAATACTAACACCAGCCCAATGAGTTTTGAAAGTGCTTATAATGAAGCCACTAAAATTTTCAGCCAGTATCATTAAAATAATTCCGGTTACGTTAAAAACTTCGTAAATCGTACTTCGCACTTGCAACTTTTACCGTATATTTGCACGCAATTTAACTACAACTACAAATTGCAATGAACACACACAACACTAAAATCATCGGTGAAGGATTAACCTACGATGACGTTCTTTTGGTTCCCAATTTTTCTAATGTACTTCCACGAGAAGTCAGTATTCAATCTAAATTTTCAAAAAACATTACGCTCAATGTTCCGGTGGTTTCCGCTGCTATGGATACCGTTACCGAAAGCGCTATGGCTATAGCTATGGCACAGGAAGGTGGTATTGGCGTGCTGCACAAAAACATGACGATTGAGCAACAGGCTGCCAAAGTTCGCAAGGTAAAACGTGCCGAAAGCGGTATGATTATTGACCCAGTGACGTTGCCATTAACCGCTACCGTGATTGATGCCAAAGCGGCTATGAAAGAATTTGGTATCGGCGGCATTCCCATTGTAGATGAACACAAAACCCTAAAAGGCATTGTAACCAATCGTGATTTGCGTTTCGAAAAAGACAATTCCCGTCCGATTGTAGAAGTGATGACCAGTCAAAATTTGGTTACTGTTGCCGAAGGCACTTCCTTAGAACAAGCCGAAGTCGTTTTACAAGGCAACAAAATCGAAAAACTTCCCGTGGTTAATGCCGATTACAAATTAGTTGGTTTAATCACTTTCAGAGACATTACCAAACTCACTCAAAAACCTATTGCCAACAAAGATTCCTACGGTCGTTTAAGAGTTGCCGCTGCTATTGGTGTTACAGCCGATTCTTTGCAAAGAGCCGGAGCTTTAGTAAATGCCGGAGTAGATGCTATCATTATCGACACCGCTCATGGCCATACTGTTGGAGTAGTTACTGTTTTAAAGGAAATAAAATCAAAGTTTCCACAAATTGATGTAATTGTGGGCAATATTGCCACACCGGAAGCCGCTAAATATTTAGTAGAAAATGGTGCCGATGGCGTAAAAGTTGGCATTGGCCCTGGTTCTATTTGTACTACCAGAGTTGTGGCCGGAGTTGGATTTCCTCAATTTTCTGCTGTTTTAGAAGTCGCTGCGGCTTTAAGAGGAACCGGAATTCCAGTGATTGCTGATGGTGGCATTCGCTATACGGGTGATATTCCTAAAGCCTTGGCTGCAGGAGCTGACAGTGTAATGCTGGGTTCTTTATTAGCTGGGACCAAAGAATCTCCGGGAGAAACTATCATTTTTGAAGGCAGAAAATTCAAATCGTATAGAGGAATGGGTTCCGTAGAAGCTATGCAGGAAGGTTCCAAAGACCGTTATTTCCAAGATGTAGAAGATGATATCAAGAAATTAGTTCCGGAAGGAATTGTGGGTCGTGTTCCTTACAAAGGCGAATTGAACGAAAGTATGCAGCAATTCATTGGTGGCCTTCGTGCCGGTATGGGCTACTGTGGTGCTAAAGATATTCCAACACTTCAAGATACCGGGCGCTTTGTTCGCATTACGTCCAGCGGTATTACTGAAAGCCATCCGCATAATGTGACCATTACCAAAGAAGCACCAAATTATTCAAGATAATTTTAGACAAAATATAAAAAAAACAAAAAAGGCATAAGATTCAACTTATGCCTTTTGTTTTATGTGGTTTTGAGCATTAAATTCCCAAATAATTACTTGGTGTAATCTGCATTAATTCTACTTTAATTTCATCGGAAACCTCAAGTGTGCCAATGAAACTATGAATCGCTTCTTTATTAATCACAGTATTGGTTCTGGTCAATCCTTTCAAAGCTTCATACGGATTTGGATAGCCTTCGCGGCGTAAGATGGTTTGAATTGCTTCGGCAACTACTGCCCAGTTTTTCTCTAAATCTTCGGCGAATTTGGATTCGTTTAACAACAGTTTGTTTAATCCTTTTAGTGTCGCATCAAAAGCAATTAATGTGTGTCCGAAAGGCACGCCGATATTTCGCAATACCGTACTATCCGTCAAATCGCGTTGCAATCTCGAGATTGGTAACTTGGCAGAAAGATGTTCAAAAATTGCGTTGGCAATTCCTAAGTTTCCTTCCGAGTTTTCAAAGTCAATCGGGTTTACTTTGTGTGGCATCGCAGAAGAACCAATTTCTCCGGCTTTGATTTTTTGCTTGAAATAATCCATCGAAACATACGTCCAAATATCCCGGTCTAAATCGATAATGATGGTATTGATTCGTTTTAGTGCATCAAAGAACGCTGCAAAATGATCGTAATGTTCAATCTGTGTGGTTGGGAACGAATGTTGCAATCCTAAAGTATCTTCTACAAAAGTGGTTCCGAATTGCTTCCAGTCCACATTCGGATAGGCCACATGATGCGCATTGTAATTCCCAGTAGCGCCGCCAAATTTAGCCGCAAATGGAATGTTGAACAGCAAACGCATTTGCTCTTCCAAACGTTCAACGAAAACCAAAATTTCTTTCCCCAATCTTGTTGGAGAAGCCGGTTGACCATGTGTTCTGGCTAGCATTGGAATGTCTCTCCATTCAATACTTAACTCTTTTAATTTGGCAATTACAGCAATCAAACTTGGCAAATACACTTTTTCAAAAGCTTCTTTGGCTGAAAGCGGAATCGCGGTATTATTAATATCCTGAGAAGTCAATCCGAAATGAATAAACTCTTTGAACTCACTCAAACCAAGGGTTTCAAATTTTTCTTTGATAAAATATTCTACGGCTTTTACATCGTGATTGGTCGTTTTCTCAGTTTCTTTTATCCAAAGGGCATCGGCTGTCGTGAAGTTTTTATACAAATTTCGCAATCCTTCAAAAGCGGAATGATTTACCTTTTTTAACTGTGGTAAACCGGCTTCACACAGAGCGATGAAGTATTCAATTTCAACCAAAACACGGTATTTGATTAAAGCTTCTTCGGAAAAATAAGGGGCTAAGGAAACGGTCTTTTTTCTGTATCGACCATCGATGGGTGAAATGGCATTCAGTTCAGATAAACTCATGGTGTAGTGTTGTTGTTTTTGTGCTGCAAAAATAAGTATTCCTTATAAGTTATGAGTTATGAGTCAGGAGTTTTTTGAATCAACTTGGTTAATTTTTCTCGCAATACCGGAACGCCTTCGGTGGCATTCATCGGAATAATTTCTAGCGGATTTTGCAAATCATAAATCGTGGCCGGTTTTGGATCGATATAAAAAACAGGAACCTTTTTATTCGCATAATGCAATAACCCGGCTGCCGGATACACTTGAAGCGATGTGCCAATAATTGCTAAATAATCTGCTTGCTGCGTGATGTTTACGGCTTCATCTAACGCAGGAACCATTTCACCAAACCAAACAATATGTGGGCGCAGTTGATGACCGTCAGTATCTAAATCGCCGAGATGCAAATCATCAGTCCAGTCTAAAACATGTCTGGCCGAATGGCTGTCACCGCGAACCTTAAGCAACTCCCCGTGCAAATGCAACACTTTAGTACTTCCCGCCTGCTCATGAAGATTGTCTACATTTTGTGTAACGATGTGCACATCGAAATCTTTTTCCAATTCCGCCAAAACCAAATGACCGTTATTGGGCTTTACATTCTTCAATTGCTTTCTTCGTTGGTTGTAAAAATCTAACACCAATTCTTTGTTTCTGAGCCAGCCCTCATAAGAAGCCACTTCCATAACATCGTGACCTTCCCATAATCCGCCAGCATCGCGAAAGGTTTTGATACCGCTTTCGGCCGAAATTCCGGCACCGGTTAAAACGACTAATTTCTTTTTCATTTTTGTAATTTAAATTTAAAACTACGCTTTTTTGTTATTTTTGACAAAACTATTTCCATGATTGACTTAGACTACCTCAACTATCTTGAAGATTTTTTAACCGACAACCGCAAAGAGCGATTTGCCAACGTATTGGCCAACCGTACCAATCACTTTACCATCGCGGTGGAAGACGTATTCCAGTTTCACAATACCAGCGCGGTGATGCGCAGTTGTGAGGTTTTTGGGATACAGGAAATCAATATAGTAGAGCAACGCTTTGGCAAAAACATTGATAAAGAAATTGCCATGGGCGCTCAGAAATGGGTGGATATCAATAAGTTTGAAAACATTTCCAATTGCATACAAACTTTGAAGTCGAAAGGCTATCAAATTATTGCCACTACGCCTCATAATGATTCTTGTTTGTTACACGAATTTGATGTAACTAAAAAGAGTGCGCTATTCTTCGGTACCGAAAAGGAAGGTCTTTCACAAGAAGTGATGGAACAGGCAGATGGTTTTTTAAAAATTCCGATGGTGGGCTTTACCGAGAGTTTGAATATTTCGGTTTCGGCAGCTATTATCATTCAGGACATTACCACTCGCCTACGCCAATCGAATGTAGATTGGAAATTATCGGAAGAGGAATTATTGGAAAAACGCTTGCTTTGGGCCAAGAATACTATAAAAGATATTAAACGGATTGAAGCTCGGTATTATTCAGAAAAAGAACTCTAATTCTTTTTCAACACCTTGTATTGCTCATAACACTCGCTGATGGCATCCATGATTTGCAAGTCGTTGGCCGTTGTGATAAAGGATTCCGAGTAATTGCAGCGTTGCAGAATTTCGGCAATTTCTTTTTTACTCACACCTAATAATACCGATATGGTTTCTCTGTCAAATTTGGATTCTAACAAATTACGAACCGTATCGTCTTTTTTCATTTGTTTCAGTTTGCGCAACTCATTAGGTTTTTTTCCAAAAAAATTGTGCAGCATATCCGCCGGATTAAAGATAGAACCTAACACTCTGGAAAAGGCATTAGGCGAAGTATCGCCAGCTTCATAACCTTGCGACAGTCCGGAAATGCTATAGCGATAATTTTCTTTATCGGGTATGAGTTTGGAATCAATTTCGAGGTAACCGGTTAAGTCGTATTTTTTAACGATCACTTCTTCCAGTGCAATGGCTTTTTCAGTCAATTGGATTTTGGCTGTTCCGTTTTTCAGCCAGTCATTGGTCACTCGGATACGTAACGATTGGTAACCCAATATGGAAATATGCAGCGTGTCGCTCACGCTTACTTCTAGTTCGAAAAAACCTTTGGCATCAGTAACGGCTCCTTTTACTTTATTCACATTGATAACATTGGCATTGGCAATAGGTTTCAATGTATTGTCATTAACAATAGTCCCTGTAACTTTTTGAACCACCGGATTAACTTGTGCCGTTGTACTTAGGGAAACAATAAATAAAAAGAAAAGGGCGAAATATCTCATGGCTAATTTTGATGGTTTAAAAGTATGAAACTCTTTTAAGATATTGTAAAGTTTGCCAACAGAATTAGAACAAAATTAACAAAATGAGGTAAACACCTAAAAAAACTCCGCGTTCACCTCAGTTATTGGGGAAAGCGGAGTTTATTATGATATTCCAAATAAGATGGAATTGGAAAATTGCTTCTTAGCTCTTTCTTGGTCTTCTGCTTTTGGCAGCTTCGAAAGAACGACCAGCCGGTCTGTCTGAGTTCCCTTCTGCAGAACGTCTTGGAGCTCTTTCTTCTCTTTGAAAAGAACCTGGTTCTCTTTTTGGAGCTGAATCTCTATCACTTCTGAATCCACCTTCTCTTGGAGCTGAACTTCTGTCGCTACGGAAACCACCTTCTTTTCTTGGTCCGAAACTTCCGCCACCACTTCTTGGAGCTGAACTTCTTCTTTCGCCACCGCCAAAACCACCTGAGCTTCTGCGTTCACCGCCACCACTTCTTCCGTTGTGATCACGTCTGTCTCTGCTTCCGCCTTCGTTTTTGGAAATTTCAACGTTGATACGTCTTCCGTTTAGATCAAATCCGTTAAGGATTGACATCACTTTATCCGTATGTTCACCGTCAGTGTTGAAGAAAGAGAATCCTTCTTTTACATCCACTTTGAATACGTCATCACGACCTAAATCTAAAGTTTCTTTCAAGAAATCTTTCAATTGCATCCAATCAAAATCGTCACGCGCACCAATGTTTACAAAATAACGAACAGGATCTCCGGCTCTGATTTCTCTTGGCTCCGAACCTCTTTCGCTTCTTTCTCCTTTTTCACCTGATAAATCGCGTTTCTTTTTGTAGTAAGCGATAAATCGGTTGAATTCAACCGATACCATTTTCTTGATTAGTTCTTCTTTCGATAAACCATCAAGTACTTCGTTGATAGCCGGAAGATAGTTGTCTATCTCGTGGTCAACCTCGGTATCTTTGATTTTATTGGCTAAGTGTAATAATTGGATTTCGCAGATTTCAATTCCGCTTGGAATTGTTTTCTCTTGAAATTTTTGTTGGATGATTCTTTCGATAGACGAAATTTTACGCAACTCACTTTTGGTGATGATTACGATAGAAGTCCCCAATTTACCGGCACGACCAGTACGGCCCGAACGGTGATTGTACGTTTCAATTTCATCCGGCAATTGATAGTTTACTACGTGTGTAATATTATCAACGTCAATTCCACGCGCGGCAACGTCAGTCGCAACCAGCATTTGAATTTGACGACCTCTGAACGATTTCATCACACCATCACGTTGCGCCTGAGATAAATCTCCGTGCAAAGCTGCAGCGTTATAACCATCTTCAATTAACTTTTCAGCAACCGCTTGAGTATCACGTTTTGTTCTACAAAAAACTACCGAGAAGATATCCGGATTAGCATCGGCCAATCGTTTCAACGCTTCGTAACGGTCACGGGCATTCACACAGTAAAATTCGTGGGATACGGTAGCCGAACCTGAATTTTTATGTCCAACAGTAACCTCAGCAGGATCGTGCATGAATTTTTTAGCAATTCTGGCTACCTCTGCAGGCATAGTGGCTGAGAACAACCAAGTGTTTTTATCATCGGGAGTGTCTGATAATATCGAAACGATATCTTCATAAAATCCCATGTTTAACATCTCATCCGCTTCGTCAAGAATACAGATACTGATGTTTTTAATGTTCACAAGACCACGATTAATCATGTCTTGCATTCTACCCGGAGTAGCCACAATAATTTGGGCTCCGCGTTTAATTTCCCGGGCTTGTTCTGTAATGCTGGCACCACCATAAACTGCCACTGTATGTAAACCTTTTACATATTTTGAGTATTGTTTAATCTCATTGGTGATTTGTAAGCATAGCTCACGCGTTGGGGATAAAATTAACGCTTGTGTGCTTCTGTCTTCAGCATCCAATTTTTGTATTAGCGGAAAACCAAAAGCTGCCGTTTTCCCTGTTCCTGTTTGTGCTAAAGCTACTAAGTCAGTGTTTTGTTCCAATAGTACTGGAATCGCTTTTTCTTGCACTTCTGACGGATTCTCAAATCCTAGATCCTTGATCGCCAGCAGTAACGATTCATTCAGACCTAATTGTTCAAATTTATTCATATATTATTTTAAATTGGCTGCAAAGGTAGGTTTTAAAAACGGTTTAAACTAATTTGTTACCTACTGATAATTAATTAGTTACAAAAGAGACACGCGAAAAGAGATAAGGTATGAGTCGAGCAGCGTGCTTTTTACTTTAAAAAATCGACTAATTGCTTCACTGCCAAGCCGCGATGACTAATAAGGGATTTCTCTTCTATAGTCAGTTCGGCAAAGGTTTTTGTATACCCATCAGCTACAAAAATGGGGTCATAACCGAAGCCATTGGCACCAATTTTTTCTTCTATGATTTGGCCATGGATAATTCCGGTAAAAAGGGTTTGTTCACCATTTAGATTCAAACAGATGACGGTTTTAAAGTTGGCTTTTCTGTTGGATTTGTCTTTTAAATTGGCCAATAATTTATCCATATTGTCATTAGCATCTTTTTGTTCACCGGCATACCGGGCTGAATAAACGCCGGGGGCTCCGTTTAAAACTGCTACTTCTAAACCGGTATCATCGGCGAAACAGTTATAGCCATACTTTTCCGTGATATAATTGGCTTTGAGTATGGCATTGCCTTCAATGGTATTGGCGGTTTCAGGGATTTCTTCCTGGCAACCGATATCTTCCAAACTTAAAACCTGAATAGACGACGGAAGCAAAAGCTGTATTTCTTTGATTTTGTTTTTGTTGTTGGATGCGAAGACAAGTTTCATCTGAAAATAGTGCTGTTGTTTTAGAGATTACAAAGATGAGAAGAAAATCAATACCCTCCATTAGCTGAACTCAAACAAATCACTGTAGTAAAGTTCCCAGAAAAAATTACATGCTTTACTTATACTAAAGTAAATTACTACTTATACAGCAGAATTCATTGCTTTTTTAAAAATTTAAGAATTGTTGAATCTTCAACCTCTATATATTCGTAAGTATAACCAATATCACAAAGCCCCAACCCATGAATAAACCATTTACTATTCACATTAGTAGGAAATTGTTTTGCCTGATTAGTATCTTTCTTTTGTCTCTTCAAAATAGTGCGGCTCAGTTTCTTTTAGAGAAAGGAAACCTTTCCGAGAAAATATCCATCCACAGTAAATCTTCCTATGTTGATGTGGGTCAAAACAACTTTACTTTGGAACAAGTTATGCATTCCAAAGACCTGCATTTCAAACCAATGCCTAATGAAAATACGGATTTAGGATTTACAACCCATAATTTTTGGATTCGCTTTCAATTAAAAAACACCACTGCAACAGAATTGTTCTATTTCTTTGAAACGGCCAGACCGATTACGGATGTTGCTGAACTTTATGTCATTGACCAAAATAATAAAGTAACGAAATTCATCAGCGGAGATGCCATTCCTTACCATCAAAGGAGTATTAATCACCGGAAAACTATTTTTAAAATAAAACTGCAACCCAACGAGCAGCAGCAATTTTACCTGCATGTGAAAAGCGATGGCGAAATGCTTTCGATGCCGGTTTTGCTCCACACTATAGAAGACTTAATTCAGGTAACTTCTTTTGAACAATTTGTCTTCGGATTCTTTTATGGTATTTTGATTATTGCGGCCATTTTGTATTTGTTCTTTTTCTTTGCCATGCGGGATAAAACGTTCTTATACTACAGCCTGTACGTGGTTTTCATCGGATTATTACAGTTTTCTGTGGATGGTTATTTTTATGAATTCATTACCCCACAATCAGGCTGGTTGTCGTTACATTCGGTGATTCTTTTTGCTACCATTGCCAATTTCTTTTTGGGTCGGTATGCTCAAATATTTTTAAAAATAAAAGACTATAGCCGACTCATAACTATTGCGTTTTATGTTTTGTACGCCTTAGATTTAGCATTGTTCCTGTCTTTGTTTATCTTCCCAAAAGCATTGGAACTCTCCTATCCTATTGCTAATGCGCTTGGACTGATTTTATTGCTTTTGATTATTGCTTCTCAAGCAGTCATTTACATAAGAACCAAAACCATAGACCGCTTCTTTGCCACAGGTGTATTTTTTCTGATTTCGGGTTTTGTAGTTTTTATTTTAAAAAATTTCAGCCTGCTACCGCTTACCTTTTGGACAGAAAACGGTTCCAAACTCGGCACAGGAATGGAAGTCATCTTTTTATCACTTTCAATGGCGAATTTAATTCGGAATCTGAAAGACGAACGTGAGGAACTGCAGACCATTGCCCTCCAGAAATCGGAAGAAATGAACGAATTGAAATCGTATTTTTTATCCAATATCAGTCACGAATTGAGGACACCCCTGAATGCTATTTTGAACACCGCCAAGTCGATGGCTACTGATTCTAAAGACGAACAAATTCAAAACGGCAGTCAGATTATAAAATACTCGACCTACAGCTTACTGAATTCCGTCAATGATATTCTGGATTTCTCTAAAATTGAGAAAAATGAGATTACATTGGATATAACAGAGTTCGATTTAGTAAAAACGGTAGAACATATTGCTACTAATTTCACAAGGGAAGCTAAAGATAAAGGCTTGGAATTTACTTTTATAAAAGGTGATGAATTACCGCAACTAGTTAAAGGAGACATTGCAAGACTGAACCAAATACTGCAAAACATTCTGAGTAACGCCCTTAAGTTTACCCAGGAAGGATTTGTGAAATTTAAACTCGATGCTAAAAAAGAAAAAGCCAACAAAGTAATAATCACCTTTACCATTAGCGATACCGGTGTTGGAATCTCGAAAGAAAAAATAAACAGTATTTTCGACTCCTTTTCGCAGGAGGGCATTACTAACAAACGAAAATTTGGTGGATTAGGCCTTGGTCTTTACATTGTCAAACATCTGATACAACTACAAAACGGTAAAATTAAAGTAGACAGTACAACCGGCCTGGGGACCGTTGTTACAATCGACTTGACTTATGAAACTGTTGAAATTAAGAAAGAGACTGCTGCAGTAACTACAGCTACTGACTACGATTTAAATGGAAAATCCATTCTGGTGGTTGAAGACAATGCCATGAATCAAATGGTGATTAAAATGATTACCAAAAAATGGCTCAATACAACCGTTGATTTTGCCAATAACGGACAAGAAGGCGTGCAAAAGCTGATGGAAAAGGATTATGACATTATCCTTATGGATTTACAAATGCCCGTTATGGATGGTTATGAAGCCACCATTGCTATCCGGAATGGTGAAGCCGGCGAGGAGAAAAAATCAATTCCGATTATTGCGCTAACTGCCGATGTTATGGAAACTACCAAAACCAGAGTTATCGAAATTGGAATGAACAAATACCTATCAAAGCCAGTAGATAAGGATACTTTATTTGAAATCATTAAATTATTGGTCAGCTAATTTTAGGAGTTTTTCAACATTTGATGGTTTACAATTTTCTAATTATAATGATTAGGAGTAAACTAAATTTATAATTACTTTTGCCACGACTAAAACACAAAGTGATTATGGTAAAAGATTTATTCGAAAGAATTCAAAATAATAAAGGTCCACTAGGAAAATGGGCTTCTCAAGCCGAAGGATATTATGTATTCCCAAAACTGGAAGGCGAACTGGGACCAAGAATGCAATTTCACGGAAAAGATATTTTAAACTGGAGTTTGAACGACTATTTAGGATTGGCCAACCATCCGGAAGTACGTCAGGCCGATACTGATGCAGCAGCCAAATACGGAGCCGCTTACCCAATGGGAGCTCGTATGATGAGTGGCCATACTGATGCTCACGAACAATTAGAAAACGAATTAGCCGCTTTCGTAATGAAAGAATCGGCTTATTTATTAAACTTTGGTTACCAGGGAATCATGTCAGCTATTGACGCTTTGGTGACTAAAAACGATATCATTGTTTATGATGTGGATGCACATGCCTGTATCATTGACGGCGTACGTTTGCACATGGGAAAACGTTTCACTTATAAGCACAATGACTTAGAAAGCATGGAGAAAAACCTGCAGCGTGCTACCAAAATGGCTACGGAAACGGGTGGTGGAATTTTGTTCATTACCGAAGGCGTTTTCGGGATGCGTGGTCAGCAAGGCAAGTTGAAGGAAATTGTGGCTATGAAAAAGAAATACAATTTCCGTTTGTTAGTTGATGACGCTCACGGTTTTGGGACACTTGGTAAAACAGGTGCCGGTGCCGGTGAAGAGCAAGGTTGTCAGGATGGAATTGATGTTTACTTCTCTACATTTGCTAAATCTATGGCGAGTATCGGAGCATTCTTAGCGGCTGATAAAGACATTATTGATTATTTAAAATACAATTTGCGTTCGCAAATGTTTGCCAAAGCTTTGCCGATGATACAAACGGTTGGTGCTTTGAAAAGATTACAATTGTTACGTGATAATCCTGGTTTGAAAGACAAACTTTGGGAAAACGTAAATGCTTTACAAAACGGATTAAAAGCGCACGGATTCAACATTGGCGATACCAATACCTGTGTAACGCCGGTTTATCTGGAAGGTTCTATTCCGGAAGCAATGGTGATGGTCAATGATTTAAGAGAAAACTACGGTATCTTTTTATCGATTGTAGTATATCCGGTGATTCCTAAAGGAATTATTCTTTTGAGAATGATACCAACGGCTTCCCACACCTTGGCCGATATCGAAGAAACACTTACCGCTTTTGATGCTATCCGCGAAAAACTAGTAAACGGAACTTATAAAAAGATTGCTGACGCTACAACGGTTGACGTTTCGTAAATCTGAAGTATTATAAAACAAAAAAACCATCTCGATTGAGATGGTTTTTTTGTATCCTTTTTTAAATTTACATCGCAGCATTGGCTTCATTCAACATATCTGTGTATACTGCCTGTGATAGTTCTCCAATCAATTGTGATAGCTTGTTATTGTCTTTTCCTTTAGTCATTACAGTAAGTAAATATGGTTTGTTGTTCAAGTAAACTATAGCCGATTCGTGCAATTGTTTTTCTACCTGATTGCCGGCTTCTCCAAATTTGTGCGCTAATTTTATTGTAGCTGGTAATCCTTTTACAATTCCGTCTTTGAATTCACATTGAGTTAGTAACTCACCGGCAAATTCAGAATCATCAACAGATAAATATCCGGCATTGTATATCGCTCTCATAAAATAGGAATACTCTTTGGTAGTAAATTGATATTGAGAAGCATAAACATTAGGCACATCCAATCCTACATCAGCAAAAAGTTTTTGAAGCACTTTGGAGTCCATATATTTCTCTAACAAAATGGTGGCGTTATTATCGGAATACTTAATCATGTAGGTCAGTAATTCTTTGATGGTATAGGAATGTCCTAATTGAATAGTCTTAGAAACATAGGTAATGTTTTTTCCGGCACTAACTGGTTTGTCATACACGACTAACTTATTTAAGAATCCCGGATTCAGTTCGTTCATCTTCAAAATAGCAATCATAACCGGAACTTTGAATAAAGAGCCCGGATCGTATTTTTCAGTTTCATTGACACACATCCACTCATTATGCCCATATTCTCTTAAATAAACAGAAGCTGTTGTTACATCGCCAACCGTTTTATATTGATCAATAATACTCGTCAATTTTTGTTTGATACCCATCAATGGTTCTGATTCACATTCTTCATCTACAAACATTAATGGTTTGATATACTTATAGCCATTCATTCGTTTTACATTGTAATTACAAGTAAAAGATGATGCCATGTTATTCATCTGATCGTTAAACTGTCTTTGTTTCCAAAAACCTGTCAAGCTGAAAGTAATGATTGCCGTTAGCAATGAAACTACGATAATGTGTAAGAGAGAAAATTTTTTATTCTTAAAAGAAATCATTTTGTTGAAGGGTTGTTTATTAAATAATGCGCAAAATTAGCTATTCTTTTTAAGGATTTCACAAAATTAACCTTAATTTTTAGGAATTTACTCATTCTTACATAACTGCGTAAAAAACAGCACCTAGGAATTCGTTTCAAAATAATGTAATCCGCTACTATAACAAGTGATGCTATAATTTCCCTAAAACAGACATTTGTGAAACTGCAAAAAAGCAGACTCTCGCCTGCTTTCTTTATTGTCTTTTCAAATCTAAACGCTATACTTTATTGTACTTTGATGATTTTAGATTCATCAATGTTGAATGCTTTTACAACAGCATCGTAATCTTTAAGGTTCACTTTGCTTTGTTTGCCAAAATACGCCGGAACTATTACAACTCTTATGACTTGGTTTAATTTATAACTTTGATCTAAACCGGCTATATCATATCCTTCTATAAAAACATCGGCATCATATTGAGTAAAGTCAAAATCATATCTGAAACTTAGAGTTCCGTCATCAAAGAAATAGGTTTCCGGTAATGGTTTCCAAATATCAGCTCCTTGATTGGTAATGCCTGATAAACGGTATACTAAAACCATGTCCGAAGTATAAATGGCGTGCGGATAGGTTAATAACAAATTATAACCATTTCCCGCAGTAAAGTTGATATTGTTGCTATATTCAAATACTTCACTGATAGTATCATTATCAGTAATAGGTTGTTGGTTATCATTGGTGGTACAACTTTGTAGCGTTATCATCCCGATAAAAGCTAAAACTATGGTAAATTTTCTCATGGTATAATGTATTAAATGATTAATGATATAAAGGTCTATTCATTAACTGTGCCAAAGTTTCATTTTAACAAAAATTTGTATTTTTGACCCATGGGAAGAAACAATCCGAAAAATATCAAAGCACACAACGACAAGCTTCACAAAGCACAGGACAAGGCCAAAGCTCAAAAAGCTGAGCGTGCTGAAAAACTGAAAGCGATTGTGAAAAAATTTAATGAGGATAAAAATTCTTAATTAGGATGGCAACTTGTTATTGTGGTTCTTCCCGTTCCTTTAAAGACTGTTGCGAGCCTTATATTAAAGGCACTCAAAAAGCGCCTACTGCCGAAGCTTTGATGCGTTCCCGTTACAGTGCTTTTGCCACCGGAGCTGCTGATTATTTAGTAGCTACCACTCACTCCTCAACACGGAAGTTTCATAAGAAAGCGGATATCCTGGCTTGGAGTAAAAGCAACCAATGGATAAAACTGGAAGTACTTGCGGTTACTGAAACTACCGTACCTTTAAAGCGTATTATTTGGATTACCAACTGCAGGCGCAAATGCATCAGGAACATTCGACTTTTGTTTTTGAAAACGGAAGTTGGTATTATGTGGACGGGGTTTATTAGTATTTGGTATTACTATAACTTTTAGCGGGTACTCCAACGCTCTTTGTGGGTGCTTCAACACTGTGTACGGGTGCTCCAACGCTCTTTGCGGGTGCTTCAACGCTGTATGCAGATACTCTAACGCTACTTGCGGGTGCTTCAACGCTCTTTGCAGATACTTTAACGCTCTTTGCGGGCGCTTCAACGCTGTGTGCAGATGCTATAACGCTACTTGCAGGTGGCTCAACGTTGTTTGTGGGTGTTCCAACGCTCTGTGTTTATAGGGTTTTAATTGGTATCCAAACTTCTTCTTCTGAAGTGGGGTCGTTGTGTTTGTATTTACTGCCCAGGATTTCAAACTGCGGGCGGTGGTCTAAACTGTAGCCAGAAGTTGGTAACCATTCTCCAAAAATATACCGAAAGAAAGGTTCGGCATCAGCCGGAATGCCTTTATACAGAAACACGGCATATAAGCCTTCGGGAATGACTAACATTTCCATGCCTTCGGGAATTGGAGTGCCTTCACTTACGGGAACTGTGGCCCATTTGGTAAAGGAAGTATGCAACCCAAAATCAAAATTCTCAGGATATACTTGTACGCTATACAACTCCTCGCCCGGCCTGTTGCTGATTTCGTGACGGCGCGGCATAAAGCTTTGCCACATGGCTACGGATAAATCATTGGCAAAGGTCATGGCTTGGCTTTTGCCGATAAGGGTTGTGGTTGGGTGAATTTTTATTATAGGTTCCATATTTTTTTTTGAAAAACAAAAGCCTCCTGAAAACAGAAGGCTTTTTATATAGTATTATGAAATTACATATTTCTACGATACTGCCCACCTACTTCAAACAAACCAGCTGTGATTTGCCCAAGCGAACAATATTTGGTGGCATCCATCAATACTTCGAAGATGTTTTCGTTGTTGATGGCGGCATTCTGAAGCGCGGCAATTTGCTCGTCTTCTTTGTCGTGATAGGTTTTATGTAAGTTCTCAAGCGTTTTGATTTGCTCTTGTTTTTCCTCTTCGGTAGCACGAATTACTTCGGCCGGTAAAACTGTTGGAGAACCTTTAGAACTTAAGAAAGTGTTCACCCCAATGATTGGGAACTCTCCGGTATGTTTCAAGGTTTCGTAGTATAAACTTTCCTCTTGAATTTTACTTCTTTGGTACATGGTTTCCATAGCGCCTAATACGCCGCCACGCTCTGTGATTCGGTCGAACTCCTGTAATACGGCATCTTCTACCAAGTCGGTTAGTTCTTCTATGATAAACGAACCTTGGATTGGGTTTTCGTTTTTGGCTAAGCCTAATTCTTTGTTGATAATCAACTGGATTGCCATGGCGCGACGTACTGATTCCTCTGTTGGTGTGGTAATCGCTTCGTCATACGCATTAGTATGCAATGAATTACAGTTATCATAGATAGCATATAACGCCTGCAAGGTCGTACGGATATCGTTAAAGTCGATTTCCTGAGCGTGTAGTGAACGTCCTGAGGTTTGGATGTGGTATTTCAACATCTGTGCTCTTTCGTTGGCGTTGTATTTGTTTTTCATGGCTTTCGCCCAAATTTTACGCGCCACACGGCCAATCACGGCATACTCCGGATCGATACCATTGGAGAAAAAGAACGACAAGTTCGGTCCGAAATCGTTGATGTTCATGCCACGGCTTAAATAGTATTCCACATAAGTGAAACCATTCGCCAATGTAAATGCCAACTGCGTAATAGGGTTTGCTCCGGCTTCAGCAATGTGGTAGCCGGAAATAGACACCGAATAGAAGTTACGCACATTCTTATCGATAAAATATTCCTGCACGTCACCCATCAAACGCAAAGCAAATTCGGTGGAGAAGATACAAGTGTTCTGCGCCTGGTCTTCTTTTAAAATATCGGCTTGTACTGTACCACGAACCTGGGTTAAAGTTTGCACTTTAATATCCTGATAGACATCTTTTGGTAATACTTGGTCACCGGTAACCCCTAATAACATTAAGCCTAAACCGTTGTTGCCGTGTGGTAATTCGCCGTTGTATTTTGGACGTGGTAAGCCTTTCTTTTTAAAGATTTCGTTGATTTTTTCTTCTACTTCAACTTGCAAGTTATTCTCGATGATGTATTTTTCACAGTTTTGATCGATGGCAGCATTCATAAAGAAGCCTAACAGCATTGGCGCCGGACCGTTAATGGTCATCGAAACCGAAGTTAAGGCATGCGTTAAATCGAAACCGGAATATAATTTTTTGGCATCATCTAAACAACAGATAGACACTCCGGCATTTCCAATTTTTCCGTAAATATCCGGACGCAAATCAGGGTCGTTTCCATATAACGTTACACTATCAAAAGCGGTAGATAAACGCTTAGCTGGCAAACCGGCACTTACATAATGGAAACGTTTGTTGGTTCTTTCCGGTCCGCCTTCTCCGGCAAACATACGTGATGGGTCTTCTCCTTCTCTTTTAAACGGATAAAGCCCAGAAGCAAATGGAAATTCTCCCGGTACGTTTTCCTGAAGGTTCCATTTTAGGATGTCGCCCCAAGCCTGGTATTTTGGTAAGGCTACTTTTGGAATTTGGCTGTGCGATAAACTTTCGGTATGTGTTTGGATTTTGATTTCCTTGTCGCGCACTTTAAAGCTGTACACCGGATTTTTATATTTGTTAACCTTGTCGTTCCAAGTGAGAATTACTTCCCAATTGAATGGATCTAGGTTCATTTTTACTCTATCGAATTCTTTAACCAATAAGTTTAGAAACTCTTTGTTATCATTACTAGCATTCAAACTGTTAGCCTCAATTCCGGCTCTGTCAATTTGGATGGCTTTTTTGTTGACTGATTCGATGGTTTTGTAGATGCCGTAAAGCTTTTGTGCTACTTCCACTTGGGTTAAAACCGTCTCGTCATACTTGCGGTTGTTCTCGGCAATCTCCGATAAATAACGCGTTCTGTGTGGTGGAATCACGAATATCTTTTCGCTCATTTCGCGGGTGATTTCGAAAGTCGATTTTAAATCGGCTCCCGTTTTTTCCACTACTTTGTCCATGATTCTTTTGTAGAGCGTGTTCATGCCCGGATCGTTGAACTGCGAGGCAATGGTACCAAAAACTGGCATATCCTCCGGATTGACATCCCACAAATTGTGATTGCGTTGGTATTGTTTTTTCACATCGCGCAAAGCGTCTAAAGCCCCGCGCTTGTCGAATTTATTCAGCGCTACCAAATCGGCAAAATCCAACATGTCGATTTTTTCTAATTGGGTTGCGGCTCCGAATTCAGGTGTCATAACATATAACGACACATCTGAATGCTCTATAATTTCGGTATCACTTTGTCCGATACCCGAAGTTTCTAAAATGATGATATCGTATTTCGCAGCTTTCAATACCTGAATGGCTTCGTTTACATATTTAGACAACGCCAAATTAGACTGACGCGTGGCTAACGAACGCATATACACTCTTGGATTGTTGATAGCATTCATACGAATTCTGTCTCCGAGCAAAGCTCCCCCTGTCTTACGTTTTGATGGATCCACGGAAATTAATCCAATAGTTTTTTCCGGGAAATCAATCAGGAATCTACGAACCAATTCGTCTACTAGAGATGATTTTCCGGCACCACCGGTACCTGTGATTCCTAAAACCGGGATATGGGTGGTTTCGTTTTTCTTGTGAATGGCGTCTAAGGTTTCTTTAGCCACATCCGGGAAATTCTCAGCGGCCGAAATAACACGTGCAATGGACGTAGCATTTTTTTCTTCTAAATGATTGATTTCGCCATTCAAGACATCACCTACAGGATAATCGGATTGCATAACTAAGTCATTAATCATACCTTGTAATCCCATGGCACGACCGTCATCCGGAGCATAGATACGGGTGATTCCGTATTCGTGTAGTTCTGCAATTTCACTTGGTAAAATTACGCCACCACCGCCACCAAAAATCTTGATGTGGCCGGCTCCCTTTTCCTTTAATAAATCGTGCATGTATTTGAAATACTCGTTATGTCCGCCTTGGTAAGACGTCATGGCAATGGCATTGGCATCTTCCTGAATGGCAGTATTGACTACTTCTTCCACGCTACGGTCGTGACCTAAGTGAATGACTTCCACTCCGGTGGCCTGAATGATGCGTCGCATGATGTTGATAGCAGCATCGTGACCGTCAAAAAGAGAGGCAGCAGTTACGATTCGGACTTTATTTTTTGGAATATAAGGGATTTGTGGTTCCATATTGTGGATATGATAATTTTAGTGCCGCAATTTACGCAATAAATAAAAATTGTTACAACGATTTCGTAGAAAACATAAAAATAAACACTAGGCTTTTATTTCTTAAAAAATACAGTAGATTTGAGAGTAACAACACCGAATTTTTTAGGCCTATGAAAAAGATCATCATCCTCATTCACTGCAAAGACCAAAAGGGAATCATTGCCGCGGTAACCAATTACATAGCTTCTATAGAAGGCAACATTGTTTATCTTGACCAGCATGTTGATGGCGATCAGGATGTGTTTTTTATGCGATTGGAATGTGAGTTTACCGAAAATCATTTCGATTTAGAAACTATCAAAGCTAATTTTCAGGAAAACCTGGCAACTCCTTTCTCGATGTCATGGTCGGTACATTTGCAGCAAAACAAACCTAAGATGGCGTTATTTGTTTCGAAATACGACCATTGTTTGTATGATATTTTATCGCGTTACAGTACTGGCGAATTGAACATCGAAATCCCTTTAATCCTAAGCAATCACGAAGATTTACAACCTATAGCTAACCGGTTTGACATTCCGTTTTACCATGTGCCGTTTACCAAAGACAACAAAGAAGAAGGCGAAAAAAAGCAACTCGAAATTTTAGAAGCTTATGCCGTTGATTTTATTGTTTTGGCTCGATACATGCAAATCATTACGCCTACTGTTATTGAACAGTATAAAAACCGGATCATTAACATTCATCACTCCTTTTTACCGGCATTCCCGGGAGCCAAACCCTATCATTCGGCTTTTAACCGTGGCGTAAAGATTATTGGCGCCACCAGTCATTATGTTACGGCGGAATTGGATGAAGGACCTATTATTGAACAAGATATTACTCGAGTTACGCACAGCCATTCTATTGATGATTTTATTATGAAAGGAAGGGATTTGGAGCGTATGGTATTGGCCAGAGCCATCAAATTACATTCGGAAAGAAAGACCATGGTGTATAATAATAAGACCGTTGTTTTTGCCTAATTCGGATTTTTGGCTTTATTTTTGTTGGCTAATGAAAAAAATATTTATCCTATGAAAAAGCTCCTATCTATTACATTTGGTTTTACAATGTGTTTTCTATTGTTGAGTTGCGCCGAAATGCAACAAATGGCGAATCAATTTCCGGAACTCAATCCGAATGGCGGTATTGACATTGCCGGAGGTTTAAAAGAAGCTCTTAACAATGGTATTTCAAAACAAGTATCCAAGTTGACGGCTGTTGATGGTTTTTATAAAAATGAAGCCGTAAAAATTCTGATGCCAGAAGAGTTACAAAAAGTAGATCAGACACTGAGAAAAGTGGGATTAAGTTCATTGGCAGACAAAGGTATTTTGATGCTGAATCGCGCTGCTGAAGATGCTGTAAAAGAATCGACTCCTATTTTTGTGGATGCCGTAAAAGGAATGAGTTTTAACGATGCCAAAGGGATATTGATGGGCAATGAAAGTTCAGCGACTACTTATCTGCAAAACACTACTACTACGCCGCTTTACGCGAAATTTAATCCGGTGATTAAAAATTCGTTTGCCAAAGTGGGTGCCGATAAAGTCTGGACCAGCATTATTACAAAATACAACAGCCTTCCATTAGTTAAAAAAGTAAATCCAGATTTGACGGATTATACTACCAATAAAGCGCTGGAAGGTGTTTTCAAAATGATAGCGGTGGAAGAAAAAGACATCAGAACCAATCTGAAAGCCAGAACTTCAACCCTATTGCAACAAGTGTTTGCCATGCAGGACAAAAAATAAAACTAAATTTTTAGAAATCAATAACATAAGTATAACATAACCTTAACACCGGAAGCTAAATAGTCACAGTATCTTTGTGGTGTAATAAATTTGGTTTTTTATTATTTTGGTTAGGGTTAGTTTAAAAATGCCGATATCTTAGAGTGTCGGCATTTTTTTTATGTAATACTTTCGTGGATTTTTTTGAAGTATTCAAACGCTTTGAGCAAGCGGCTGCCATACCAGGAAAACATTTCGCCATCAACAAAAACTGTCTTCGCGTGGTGCGTAAAACGACCCAATTCAAAAGCGTGTTCGTCAGTAAACGGGAAAGGTTCTGAAGACAATAATACTAAATCAGGATCGCCCTGAATTCGCATTTTCTGAATGATGATTTCCGGATATCTTCCTTCGTATTTAGGATGATTGTCGTAGATGTTTTCGAACTTATTCAGCTTCAGCAATTCATTAATAAAAGTACCTCCACCCGCCACCATATAAGGATTGGCCCAAATGAAATACGCCACTTTTTGTGGTTCTTTTGCGGTCATGAAATTCTGAAAATCCTGATACCCAAAATTGATTTTGTCTATCCATTTCTGGGCTTCGGTTCTTTTGTTAAAGAGCTGACCGAAATCGGCTATCATTTTTAAATTGTCTTCCAAGGTAATGATATCTGTTACCCAAACCGGGCAAATCTTAGACAGTTCTGCTACAATTTCTTTAGTATTTTCTTCTTTGTTGGCAATAATAATATCCGGTTGCAGCAAGCGTATTTTCTCGAAATGAACTTTCTTGGTGCCGCCAATGATTTTCTTAGTCGATTTGAAATGAAACGGATGCACGCAAAATTTGGTAATCCCGACAATGCTTTCTTCCAAACCCAAATCGTATAACAATTCGGTTTGCGATGGCACCAAAGAAACGATTCGCTTAGGGGCGGTTTCAAAAGTATGGAAAGTTCCAAGTTGGTCTGTGAACGTTTTCAAATTGATTTAGAATTTCATGATAGTTGCCATTTCCTGCTGCACTTCCAAAGCGGCTGCTCTGGCTTTTTCGGCAAAATCAGTTCCGTTAGCAGCATAAATAATCGCCCGTGAGGAATTAATCAACAAACCAATGTCTTCGTTCATACCATAAGCACAAACTTCGGAGAGGCTTCCGCCTTGAGCGCCAACGCCGGGAACCAACAAGAAACTGTTAGGTACCATTTTGCGGATTTCGGTGAAATATTCCGCTTTGGTAGCGCCAACAACATACATCAGGTGCTGACTGTTTTTCCAGGTTTTGGAAGTTTTGATTACGGTTTTGTATAATTCTTCGCCATCAATATTCTTAGTCTGAAAATCGAAAGCCCCTTCATTGGAGGTTAGCGCCAGCATAATGGTATGTTTATTTTCAAAAGCCAGAAAAGGTTCCACCGAATCTTTGCCCATATAAGGCGCCACGGTTACGCTGTCAAAGTTTAAATCTTCCAGAAAAGCTTTGGCATACATGGTGGAGGTGTTACCAATATCACCTCTTTTGGCATCGGCAATGGTGAAGATTTCCGGATGCTTTTCGTTGAGGTAATTAATGGTTTTTTGCAGCGATTGCCAGCCTTTCAGTCCATAAGCTTCGTAGAAAGCGGTATTAGGTTTGAACGCCACACATAAATCGTGAGTCGCATCGATGATGGCTTTGTTGAATTCGAAAATGGGATCTTCAAATTTTAGTAAGTGCTGCGGAATTTTGGTTAGATCTACATCGAGACCAATGCAGAGAAAGGATTGCTTTTGGCGGATTTGCTGAACGAGTTGTTGTGTTGTCATTTTGGTAGTTGTGTGGCGCAAAGTTACAAATTGGAAACCGAAATGTGAAAATTTTATAACATTCCGCCGAAATTATGTAACCCTTGATAATCAGTACTGAAATATCTTTGTAAAGCAAACGATAAGTACTTCATACTGTCATTTGGCTAATAATAAAAAGTTGGGGTTAGAGAGAAAAAAAAGCCGTATTCAGTTACGGCTTTTTTGATGGGAATTATTTTGTTACTTTTACAATTACTAAAACCCAAATCCGAAGCTATGAAAATCTTCATCAAATTTGATTTTAATGCTGTTTGCCGAAAAGTCTTGGAAGACAAGCTGATCAAACACCATATCAAACACCGAATCTTAGGTTTTGGTGAGGTCGAAATTTTAGAAAAAATCGATACTGCAAATTTTGCGGAATTCGCCAATGAATTAAAGGAATATGGTATTGATATTATTGAGAATCAAAAAACAATTTTGGTTCAAAAAATAAAAGACACCATTATTGAAATGATTCACAATCCGGAGCTAGTCAATGTAAAAAGTTCTGTTTATCTTGCCGAGAAACTGAGTCACAGCTATGGCTATCTTTCCAATTTGTTTTCAGATGTGACATATACTTCTATCGAGAATTATATCATACTGCAAAAAATTGAACACGCTAAGCAACTGATTGTGAGCAGTGATTTGAGTTTAACTGAAATCGCTTTTCAACTAAATTATTCGAGTGTGGCGCATTTGAGTACCCAATTTAAAAATGTAACCGGCATTACGCCATCGGCTTTTCAGCGAATTATTACCAAACGAAGAGAAATAGCTAACAAAAAATAATAATTTATGGAGAAGGAGTATATTCATATTATCCTGGCGGATGACGACGAGGACGACAGGTTATTTTTCACCGATGCTTTTGAAGAATTAAAAATCAATACCAAAGTCAACACTTTTAATGACGGTGTGGAACTGATGGATTATCTAAACCATGACGATGCAATTTTACCCAATGTGCTGTTTCTCGATTTGAACATGCCCAAGAAAAACGGAATTGAGTGTCTTCACGAAATCAAACAGAACGAAAAGTTCAATGATATTGCTATCGCTATCTTCTCAACGTCTTCTTCAGAGGAGCATATTGAGGAAACTTTTGTCAGTGGGGCCAATATTTACATCAAAAAACCAAGTGATTTTGCTACACTTAAAAAAGTATTATCGGATGTGGTGACCATTAACTGGCAGTATCATACTTCGGGATTGAACAAGGATAATTTTTTATTACGATTATAACAAAACCGAATCATGAAACTAAATACCTTTTATAAATCGCCTGTTTTTCTTAAGAGTATTTTTGTGGTTTCTATTTTTGCTATTTTTTTCATTTCCGCCATAACCTTTAAACATATTAACTTACTCAACAATTCTTCTAAATGGGTCAATCATTCTTATGATGTTAACTTAGAATTAGAACGATTGTTTTCCTATTTAAAAGACTCCGAAACCGGGCAACGCGGTTTTTTGATTACCAAAGATTCTACCTTTTTAGAACCTTATATACATGCCAAAAAGAATATTGATCATTCTTTTGCTTTGGTTAAAAGCTATACGAAAGACAATCCGGCACAAGAAGAAAATCTGCGAAAATTGGAGTTTTACATCAGCAAAAGGCAAAATTATCTTTCCCTGTCGTTGCATCTTTCGCTGAAAAAACCGCTTTCCGATAAAACTTTAAAAGAAAAACTAATCATCGGAAAAGAAACCATGGATAGTGTTCGCAGTCAGATAAATCAAATGATTTTGTTTGAGAAAAAAACATTAAAAGCAAGGGAATTGCGTTATAAAGACACCATCAAAGTCACTCCGGTTTTCATATACATTACCTTACTGATTACGCTTTTGCTAATTTCTGTTTCTTATATCCGAATTACCAAAGATTTGGATAAAATGCAACTGGCCAATAACCGGCTTACAGTTTTGAATGAGTCGAGTAATTTGGCAGAAATCGTTGGTAGTTTTGGAAGTTGGCAATTGAATTTAGACACTAAGGAAGTTGTTTTTTCGGACAATGTTTATCAATTACTGGGTTGCAAACCACAGTCATTTATTGCGAATCGGGAAAATTTCATCAAGTTTGTGCATCCTGAAGATTTGTCATTTTTTGAAGGTGAACCCACAGACCGCATCGAAAATGACAACTTGGCTCCGTATACTTATCGCATTATTAGAAAAGACAATCAGTTGCGTTATTTTAGGAATACCGGAAGAATCGTTATCAACCGCTCAGACAACAAGATTTTGATTGGTACTACCAGCGATGTAACCGAGGAAGTACTGGCTTCTTTATCATTAGAACAACAAAACATTGAACTGGAAGCCAGTAATAAAGAACTTTTGGCCTTTAACTATGTGGCCAGTCATGATTTGCAGGAACCCTTGCGCAAAATTCAAACTTTTGTTTCAAGACTTTCGGATAAAGAATACCAAAATCTTACCGACAATGGCAAAGATTATATGGACAGAATCAATTCATCGGTAGAGCGCATGCGGATTCTTATTGATGACTTATTACAATATTCACGGGCCACTAAAACTGAAAAAGCTTTTGAAACCATAAATCTGAACGACTTATTGGAAAATGCCAAATTTGATTTGGCACAATCTATTGAAGAAAAAAAGGCAGTCATTCACAGTGAAACTCTGCCAACGATGACGGTAATTCCGTTTCAAATCCAGCAGTTATTTGTTAACCTTATTGGAAATTCGCTCAAATACAGCAAAGAAAATGTAGCGCCGGAAATTAAAATATCGTTTGAAAGAGTTACAGCCCAAGACGAAGATTTGATTCCGAAAAACACCAAAGACAAATTTTCCAAAATTACATTTGAAGACAATGGCATTGGTTTTGAGCAAGAATACGCTGAGAAAATATTCATTCTATTCAATCGATTACACAACAAAAATGAATATGTCGGCACCGGAATTGGTTTGGCCATTTGCAAAAAAATCGTAGAAAATCACAAAGGCTTTATCTTTGCCAAAGGCGAACCGAATGAGGGTGCCGTCTTTACCATTTATCTGTCTGAGAACTGCTAAAACTTTCCCCTTTTTTCACTTCCTAATCCTATGCTAACCATAGGATTTTTTTATGCTTTGATGGAAATTGTATAACATTTACAAAAATTGTTGTAACACAAATCGTAGGAATGCTTCGCAACTTTGTAGTGTCTTAAATCATTAAAAACACCCCCATGAAAAAGTATATCACCCTTTTGTTTTTAGCAGTTCTTGCAACAACTGGGACAGCTCAAAAAGCATTAGATAATGAATCTGAAAATTCAGCATCAATGTGTGACGAAGCCAATACTACTCTCAAAAGCCTAACGTCGTATTACTATTTTCCCAACATGCAAGTGTATTTTGATATTGAAAAAAAGAGGTATCACTATCAATTAGGTAAAGATTGGATAGTATCGGAGGAACTACCTCAGTATTATGGTGGTTATTCGCTTTTTAAAAATGAAAGAGTACTGGTGACTATCGCCAACGATGAAGAGCCGCAAATACACATCAAAGAACACCGCAAAGAATTTCCATACAATCCGAAAGGCAGAATTAAAAGACCTTTACAAACATTGAATGCTGAAAATTCAACTGTATCCATAGAATAAACAATCAAACAGTAACCATTTAAAAAAAGAATATCATGCAAAATTTACTTTACACCATAGCAGTTGTATTAGTAATACTTTGGGCTCTAGGGTTCTTCGTTTACAATTTAGGATCCATAATCCATATATTATTAGTAATTGCTGTAATTGCCATATTGCTCAGAATCATAAAAGGAAAAGAGATATAGATAGAAAACGACACTAAAAAATCATTTAAATTAAACACCATGAAAACTATTTTTAGAAATTCAGTTAAGATAGCTGTAATCTTATGTCTGTTAGGCTCGGTTACAACTTATGCTCAAGAAGCAGAAAAGAAAAATTACGACCAAGGTTTTCGTTTAGGATTTGGAATCAATGGAGGCCTTCCGCTTCAGGATCCTTATGATTACAATTTGGGAGCCGATGTCAGAATTCAATATGATTTATCTACCCGATATTCATTGACTTTCACTACGGGTTTCAGCAACTTTTTTGTTAGCGGGAAAGACAATGATTTGGGGTATATTCCGGTAAAAGGTGGTTTTAAAGCCTTTGTTCTGAAAGACAAACTTTATTTGCTAGGCGAAGTGGGTGCTGCTTTTGCGGTGACCAATGGTTATGACAAAACCTCATTCCTTATTAGTCCGGGAATAGGATATGCTACCGAAAAAATTGATATCAGTTTGCGTTACGAACATTATACTGATTTTCCGGTGCTAAAAAATGATGTCGAAGATACAGGTTTGGGACAAATTGCTTTGAGAATCGCTTACGGATTTAGGCTATAAATTTGATAAGCACAAAAAAGGGCTAACATTATGTTAGCCCTTTTTTTTATTTAGAAAACTTCGCTTTCTTTTAGTTTTTCCATATTGTTGACCATTTGAAGTTCGTCAACAAATTTTTGAATTTTTCCATTCATCACACCATCCATATCAAAAACATCCAGTCCAATTCGGTGATCCGTAACACGACCCTGTGCATAATTATAAGTACGGATTTTAGCCGAACGGTCACCTGAACTTACCTGAGAAGTACGCTTGGTAGCATCTTCGGCTTGTTTTTTGGCTAATTCTTGTTCGTACAAACGTGAACGCAATACTTCCAAGGCTTTATCTTTATTCTTGTGTTGTGATTTTTGATCCTGACATTGCGCCACCAATCCAGATGGAATGTGTGTCAAACGCACCGCCGATTTCGTAGTATTTACCGATTGCCCACCAGGTCCTGACGAACAAAAGAAATCCACACGCACATCATTCATATCAATTTGCACATCAAATTCTTCGGCTTCCGGTAAAACCATTACGGTTGCTGCTGAGGTGTGTACACGTCCTTGCGTTTCCGTTTGTGGTACACGTTGTACCCGGTGAACACCTGCTTCAAACTTCAAGGTTCCGTAAACATCTTCTCCGGTTACTTCAAAAATCACCTCTTTAAAACCACCCGAAGTTCCTTCGTTCATATCCACCACAGAAGTTCTCCATCCACGGCTTTCACAGTATTTGGTATACATACGGTATAGATCACCGGCAAAAATAGAAGCTTCATCACCACCTGTTCCGGCACGAATTTCGACCATTACGTTTTTAGCATCTTCCGGATCTTTCGGAATCAACATAAATTTGATTTCTTCTTCCAGTTGCGGCAAGCGTTCTTTGGCCTCGTCCAGTTGCATTTTGGCCATTTCAACCATTTCAGCATCAGAGCCATCTGCCAGAATTTCGTTGGCTTCTTTTATATTGGCGTCAAGAGTAACATATTCATCACGTTTTTCCATTAACGCTTTCAGCCCTTTGTATTCCTGATTTAACTGCACATAACGCTTCTGATCGGAGATAACATCGGGTTGAATAATCAAATCCGAAATCTCGTCGAAACGTTGTTTTACATATTGTAATCTCTCTAACATTTTGTGTTCTTTATTTCGGGTGCAAAAATAGTAAAAAAACTGTACAATAAGCGGTGTTCGGGTGGCAGATTTTTTATAGTATTGTATAGTAATTTAAAAAGAAGAAAATGAAAACCGTTATCGCTATACTATCCATACTATTATTGGTTTCCTGTCAAAAAAAATCAGAAAAACAATTCGACAAACTTGAAAAAATGAACTGGCTGGTTGGCCATTGGGAACAAAAATTACCAGATGGCTTATTGGTAGAAAATTGGAAAAAAGAGAACGATAGTACCTTCAGTGGGGATAGTTATTTTATCAATCCAAAAGACACAGTACATTTTGAAAGCATCAAACTAAGCCAAAAAGCCGAAGAATTGATTTACACCGCTACCGTTCCCGGACAAAACAATGACGAGCCGGTTGATTTCAAATTGACTTCGGATACCGAAAATGTATTTACGTTCGAAAATCCTGCGCATGATTATCCGCAGAAAATCACTTATAAAAAAGTCAATGCAACCAGTTTAGTGGCCAGTATTTCGGGCAAACAACAAGGAAAAGACAGTCAGGAAAGCTACCCGATGCAAAAGAAATAAGCTTTTTATTGCTCCCAATATCATCAAACCTCTCGTTGTCGGGAGGTTTTTTTCATTTGTAAAATATACGGAATCAAGCAGATAAAAAATATTATTTATATTTAGTCTAAATAAGCTTTGTGATTTCAATTTCGGTTTCTATATTTGCATCACTATTTTTAATTATTCTAAATAAATGCAAAAACATATCCCAATCTTAGCCTTAACACTTATCCTTAGTGTATCCGCTTTTGCACAAGAAAGCTACAAATCCGAAAAAGAAGAATTACTTGCCTTTAATGATACCGTAAAAAACAAAAAAGGAGAAATTCTGCAGGAAGTCATTGTGACTTCGAATCAACAAAAATCACCAGTGACCGTTGGGAAATCAGGTATAAAACCAATGGATTTGCCACAAAGTGTTGCCGTTGTTACCCAAGCCACATTACAAAATCAGCAAGTGAGCACTATGACCGATGTTTTAAAAAACACCAACGGTGTTTATATCATGGGAAATACAGGTGGCTATCAGGAAGAAATTGCCTCGCGTGGCTACCAAATGGGAAGCACCAATACTTTCAAAAATGGTGTCCGGTATTTTAATGGCATGCCGACAGAGTTGAGTGGTATTGAAAAAGTTGAATTTTTAAAAGGAAGCGCTGCCATTTTATTTGGAAATGTTACAGCCGGTGGCGTTATCAATTTGGTGACCAAAAAACCAAAATTTGATTACGGAGCTGAAGTAGGTATTGGTGTGGGAAGTTTTGATGCTTATAAAACAACATTTGATGTTTATGGCCCCATTGGTAACAGCAAAAAAATAGCTTTCAGAATAAATGGTGCCAATACACAAGCCAATAGTTTCAGAACCGGCGTAAGTTCAGAAACCAAATATGTGAATCCATCTCTTTTGATTAATTTCACAGAAAAGACGTCATTATTGGTAGAAGCCGATTATATCAAAGACCAAAGAACTCCCGATTTTGGTGCCGGAATTATCAACTATGAATTGGTTGATTTACCCAGAAGCCGCTTTGTGGGCGTATCGTGGGGCTATGTAAAATCAGAGCAGGCGTCGTTGACCACCACCGTAAAACACCAGTTATCAGACAATTGGGATTTGTCTTTCATCAACTCGTTGCGCTATTACAAAACCGATTTGTTTGCCAACACCAGACCTAATTCTCCTATTACTTCTATGCAGGCCAATGGCGACTGGACAAGAGGATTGCAACGTTCGGAAGCTAAAGACAACTATTGGTATCAAGAGTTGAATCTTAAAGGCCAATTCAAAACCTGGAAAGTAAATCATCAACTGCTTTTTGGCATTGATACTGATACTTATAAAACCGAAACCTTAGCGTCAACTTATAAAAATCCGACAAAATCGTATCGAAATGAATACGATGTCATAAACATTTTCACAACCGATTTAGGCACAGCCCGAAGTGATATTCCGAACATGGACAAAACGTCATTAACCACCGCTCCGATAAAAAGAATTGGTGCTTTTGTACAGGATTTAGTAAGTCTTAATAAGTATTTCAAAGCTTTGGCTGGAATCCGTTACAGCTATCAGGATACCGAAAATGAAGTGTTAACTTATGCTGTGGTAAATCCATCTCCAAAACCGGAAACCGATGTTACTACCAAACAATACGACAAAGCTTTTTCTCCAAGATTGGGGCTTATTTACCAGCCTAACGAAAATCATTCCCTTTTTGCCTCCTACTCTACTTCTTTTGTGCCTAATGCCGGTTTGGATTATGCTACTAAAGAAGCCTTGAAACCCTCCATCATCAAACAATACGAACTGGGAATTAAGAACCAATTATTTAAAGAACGATTGTTTGCCAACCTTACTTTGTATCAAATAGAAAACAACAATTTGGCACAAACTTCCTTAGTTGATGCAACCTATAAAGAACTATCCGGCGGTACCAAAAGCCAAGGAGTTGAAATTGATTTGGTAGCCAATCCGGTAAAAGGACTTTCTATTATGGGTGGGTATAGCTTTACCGAAATAAAATACACCGCCAGTAATATCTACATAGTGGGCAGTCAGATATTGTACATGCCAAAAAATACGGCGAACCTGAATTTCAATTACACCTTTAGTAAAGGAAAACTAAAAGGTATGAATCTGGGACTTATCAATTCGTACATTGGAGTTCGTTATGCCGGGCGTTCGACTAATTTAACGACACCAACCGATCCGAGAAAACCGGTTCAGCTACCTGATTATTTCCAATCGGATGCAACCATCAGTTATAAATACCATCAATTAACTTTGAGAGGAAAAATAAGTAATATTTTTGATGTCTTGAGTTATAACGTTCACGATGACAATAGTGTGAATCCAATAGCACCAACCAATTATTCCGTATCTGTTAATTATAATTTCTAAAAAATGAAACAAGCCACCATCCGCAATCTTCACCGTGACCTGGGTTACTTTTACATTGGCCTGATTATCTCCTTTGCTTTTTCCGGAATTCTGATGAATCACCGTGAAAGCTGGCATGCTGAAAAATACACGATTGAAACCAAAAAAGTAGAAGTCAAATTACCGTCAAAAGATAAAATCAATGATGAGTATGCCGAAACTTTGGGCAAACAATTGGGCATAGACGATAAAATGCGCCGCAACAAAGTGGATGAAGACCAATTTAAAATCTCTTTCGAAAAACACGATGTGGAAATTGACATGAAAACCGGAAAAGGTGAAATTGTTTCTTATATCAAAACGCCTATCATCAGTCAAATGATGAAACTGCACAAAAACACTTCCAACTGGTGGATTTATTATTCGGACATCTTCGGAGTATCCCTGATAACTATTGCCATTACCGGCGCTATTATGATTCCTGTTGGAAAGTTTACTTTTAAAAGACGCGGTTGGAAACTGGCTCTGGCCGGGCTACTGGTTCCGCTGCTCATTTTATTGTTTGTTTAGATAAAGCTCCCGAATTCGGGAGCTCTTTTATTGGAAACCAATTAAAACTAACAATTCCAACAAACACGAAATCAATTGATTAAAAATATTATTTAAAATAAGTCTAAATAAAATTTGTGTTTTCAAAAAGAGAAAATATATTTGCGCTTTATTTTTAATAAATCTAAATAGTGAATGCTGAATTTATTCTCATAGTTCATTTTTCAAGCCAGTTATCCATCGGTTTCTTTGATGAACAAAATTTAGTCGCATTCCTGAAAACATTGACCGACGGCTACCACAAATAGAATTACCTTAATTTTTTTAATTTATATAATGAAAACGATTTTTAGAATAACAGCAATTGCACTTTTAAGTTCGGTGAGTTTGATGGCTCAGGACAGAGTTTTTAACTACACCTATCAGAGTAACGTTTTGAATAAAGGCGTGAAAGAAATTGAAGTGTGGACTTCTGTTAATACCGGCAAAAATGATTACTACAGACAATTGGAAAACCGAGTGGAATATGAAGTTGGTTTAGGTTCTAATCTTCAAATGTCCTTTTATCTGAATTCCAAACAAAATGCTTTTTATGATGACATTACCGGTGAAATAGTTATGGAACCAACCGAAATTTCATTTTCTAACGAATGGAAATACAAATTTTCAGATCCGGTGGCTAACAAAATAGGATTTGCCGGTTATGCTGAAATTACAGTAGCTACAGACGAATTAGAATTGGAACTAAAAGCCATTTTTGACAAAAAAATTGGCAATACCCTTCATGCTTTAAACTTAGTGGTAGAAGAAGAATGGGAAACAACCACTGTTGACGGAAAAATGAAAACGAATCAAGCCACAAAATACGACTTCAATTATGGTGCTTCTTACATGCTTTCCAACAAATGGAATCTTGGCGCTGAATTTTTAGAACGAAATGTGTACTATAACGAAGATCATGCCACGCATTCTGCTATTTTTGCAGGGCCATGTTTGGAATATCATGTGGATAGTTTTTGGATCAACCTTTCCTATTCCCCGCAAATTGTTGGATTGCATAATCCTGACGGATCAAAAGGATTAAATGTTGATGAATTTACCAAAAATAATTTCAGAGTGTTATTTTCGTATTGGTTTAAATAATATCCGATGAAAAAACTATTAATTTTCCCTGCTTTATTGCTGATTTCCTGTAGCTCACAATTGTATGTACCAGTGCAGGAAGCGAATTCCGTTTCGGTTGAAAACCTTAAAAAAGGAAGGGAATTGTATGTTAGCAGTTGCTCTAGTTGCCATCAGTTGTATTTACCCAATCAATATGATGCTGTAGCCTGGCAACATAATCTTGACGAGATGCAGTTGCGTTCCAAAATAGACAACAATCAGAAACAATTGATTTATGATTATTTAGTCAACGCACCAAAATAAAAAAGCTCCCATTTGGGAGCTTTTTTTATTTTACATCGAATAATTTTTAAACATATATATCCAAATCATCCTCGAAAGCCGAATGTTGAAACAACTCAGCAACACTATGACCACACCAATAATCGGAATGATTCTTAAGTCGAACGTTTCTTTAAAAAAAGGACTCGCGATAAAATACGTTAGGATGCCCTGCCCTACCGTCAGTGCGTAGTTGACAAACATAGCGCCAAAGAAGTAACCGGGTTCTTTTTCAAATTTAAAATGACAATGACTGCAGTGTTCGTGCATCTTTGGAAAACCAAAGCTAAAGAAGAAACTTTTATCGGCAAACACTTTGCCTTTGTGACAATTGGGACATTCGTTGCGGAAAATATGGTACAGACTATTTAACATGATTTATTTTTATACAAAGGTAAGTTGCAATTGGTAACCAAATGTTTAGTAAATTCGCCAATACTAGCACAATAAAGACATTTTGAAAAAAAATCCCGTTTATAGCATTCAAAATTTCACGGCGCCGATAAGCCCGAAGGATTTGTATGTCAATTCGTTTAAAAAACACCTGGAAACGCACAGTTTCATTGAAAAACCGCATCGGCACAACTTTTACTTATTAGTGTTATTCACCAAAGGAAGCGGTATCCACGAAATTGATTTTGCTAAATTCGAGATCAAACCCGGAAGTTTGTTTGTGCTACAACCGGGACAAATGCATAACTGGCAATTGTCGCCTGACATTGAAGGCTATATCGTTTTTTATTCGCAGGAGATTTACAACTTGCATTTTGGTAATACAAAAATTGAAGACTATCCTTTTTACCAATTGGCGATGAACCAACCGGAAATCGTTTTTGAAGCGAATGAACTAGCACAAATCAAACCTTACTTCGATTTAATGCTGGCCGAAAATCAAAATCATTTCCCAAAAAAAGAAGACAAACTTTTGAATTTACTGGATTGCATTCACATTGAAATTTCGAGAAAATACCTTTCGGAAACTAATCACATTACACATTCCTATAATTACAAAATCCACCAGTTTGAGCAGTTTTTGGAACAGTTTTACAAAACCGAAAAATCACCTTCGTTCTACGCTGCCAAAATGAACATCACGCTCAAGCATTTAAATCGAATCTGCAAAGACATTCTCAATCAAACCGTAACCGAACTCATTAGTAAACGCGTTATACTGGAAGCCAAACGGCTTTTGATTAATCCCACCAAATCTGTCAACCAAGTAGCGGATACATTGGGTTTTGACAATTATTCCTATTTCACCAAACTCTTTAAAAAGCAAGCCGGAATAACGCCTCGTGAATTTAGAAATAATTTGAAATAAAAAAACCGCCTATCACTAAGCGGTTTTTCTATCTATTTAATATTCTAATCTAATTCTTCACCGGAATATTGGCTAATATCTCCAAATAAAACTTCCAGAATTTTTGAGACGATTTGATCGAAGCTCTTTCATCAGGACTGTGCGCCCCGTGAATGGTTGGTCCAAAGGAAATCATATCCATTCCCGGATAATTCGTTCCAAGGATTCCACATTCCAATCCGGCGTGACAGGCTACTACATTGGGTTTGGCGCCATTTTGTTTTTCATAAATATTGACCAAAACCTCTAAGATTTCTGAGTTTACATTCGGAGTCCAACCCGGATAACTTCCTGAGAATTCCACTTCGCAACCAAACAATTCATAGGCCGAACGCAAGCCGTTGGCTAAGTCCATTTTAGAACTTTCTACGGAAGAACGCGTCAAATTCTGAATCGAAATTTCACCGTCTTTCACTATCACTCGGGCAATGTTGTTAGAGGTTTCCACCAAGTCAGCCATGTCGGCACTCATGCGGTAAACGCCATTATGCGCTGCATAAATCGAACGCAGCAAGCCTTCCTGAACGCCTAAATCCATAACCTTAGTTGGCAAATCGCTTTTCACGATTTCGATAGTAAGATTGGGCTCCATGGTTTTATATTCCGTTTTGATATCGGTAATGATTTCCTGCATGTCAAACACGAATGCTTCATCATACATCCCGGCAACTATTACTTTCGCTACACTTTCACGCGGAATCGCATTGCGCAAACTACCGCCACTGATTTCCGAAATCTGTAATCCAAAATTCTCAAAACCGTCGAATAATAAACGGTTCATGATTTTGTTGGCATTACCCAATCCTTTATGAATATCCATCCCGGAGTGCCCGCCATTCAAGCCTTTTACGGTAATGGTGTACCCAACCGAACCTTCTGGAGTTTCTTCTTCATTGTATTTTCTGGTTGCGGTAACATCAATGCCACCGGCACAACCAATATCAATTTCATCGTCTTCTTCTGTATCTAAATTCAATAGGATTTCTCCTTTCAAAATGCCGCCTTTTAAGTTTAAAGCACCGGTCATTCCGGTTTCTTCGTCTATGGTAAATAACGCGTCAATAGCCGGATGCGGAATGTCTTTGCTTTCCAAAATCGCCATGATAGCAGCTACTCCTAGCCCGTTATCAGCACCAAGCGTTGTTCCTTTGGCACGAACCCAGTCACCATCCACATACATGTCGATGCCTTGTTTGTCAAAGTCAAAATTGGTGTCGTTATTTTTTTGGTGCACCATATCCAAATGCCCTTGCAGCACAACGGTTTTACGGTTTTCCATACCCGGTGTAGCAGGTTTTCTGATGATTACATTGCGGATATCGTCTTCAAAAGTTTCCAATCCTAAACTGTTTCCGAAGTTTTTCATGAATTCAATCACACGCTCTTCTTTTTTTGACGGACGCGGTACAGCATTCAGATCGGCGAACTTGTTCCAAAGGGCTTTCGGTTCAAGGTTTCTAATTTCTTGGCTCATTATAGTTGTTATTTTTTAATGTCGAGGCACAAAGTTACAAAGTTTAGTTTCTTGACGAATTGATATTGTGATTATATTTACAATTAAAAAATTGGCTTTGAAACGCAAACATCTTCTTCCTGCATTTTTACTGTTTCAGATTGTCTTTCTGAGGTTTTTAGCTTTTTTCCCCGAAACTGTAGAGCACTTTTACAGCAATGGTTTGTATGTATACGTTTCTCGTTTTTCGAGAACCGTTTTAGGTAAAATTCCTTTCTCTATTGGCGATATTCTTTATGGAATCGTAATTGTTTATGGCATGCATTGGTTTTACAAAAACAGAAAACTTTCCTGGAAAAATAAAGTATGGCCTGTGTTGAGTTTCCTTTCGGTGTTTTACTTTTTGTTTCATTTGCTCTGGGCTTTCAATTATTACCGCGAGCCTTTGTTTGAAAAGATGAACATCCAACGGGATTATACCAACGAAAATTTGTTCGCTTTTACTAAAAAATTAATTGCCAAAACCAACGAGGTGCAGTTCCAAATCACACACGATAAAAACAAAAAAGTAACCAATCCGTATTCGCAGGATAGTATATTCAGCATGACCCAAAATGGCTATGATGTTTTAGCCAATGAATACCCGTTTTTCAAGTACGAAATTCCGAGTCGAAAAAAATCATTGATTAGCTTACCGCTTACTTATATGGGGTTTGGCGGTTATTTGAATCCGTTTACCAATGAATCTCAGGTGAATTACAAATTACCCCTCTATGGTTTTCCGTATGTCATTTGTCACGAAATGGCGCATCAAATTGGCTATGCCAGCGAAAGCGAATGCAATTTCATCGGTTTCCTGGCTTGCATTAAAAACAAGGATTTGTATTTTCAATATGCCGCTTATACCGCAGCGCTGCACTATTGCTTAGGCAATCTCATCATGAAAGACGAAGCCCGATTCAAAATTTTACAACCAACTGTCAATCCGGGGATTTTTGAAAACTATAAAGAAAGCGAACGCTTTTGGGAACAATACGACACCTTTATTGACAAAGGGTTTCATATTTTCTACGACCAATTTTTGAAAACGAATCAGCAAAAGGACGGCATCGAAAGTTACAGCAAGTATGTCAACCTGTTGATTAATTACTATAAAGACAAGGATTTAAAGTAAAAAGGATTTGCTTCGCAGAGCCTTCAAAGCTCCGCTTTGAAAATACAATAGCCTTAAAAAAATACTCAAGCAAGCTTGGATATTTTTTTAAGGCTATTGTATTTATTCGTGATCCCAGAAGGATTCGAACCTTCGACCTACTGCTTAGAAGGCAGTTGCTCTATCCAGCTGAGCTATGGAACCATGCAAAGTAAATGTCTTGAAAATTGTCGGGGTGGCAGGATTCGAACCTGCGGCCTCCTGCTCCCAAAGCAGGCGCGATAACCGGGCTACGCTACACCCCGTGTATTCATATCTGTGGTCAGATAATCAGGTTACACAAAACCTAAAAAGCGGAGAGACAGGGACTCGAACCCTGGCGACGGTTACCCGTCGACAGATTAGCAATCTGCTCCATTACCGCTCTGGCACCTCTCCTATAATTTTCAATTTGTAAAAGAACATTTTCTTTAAGCGGTTGCAAATGTAATTTATCATTCTATAATTTACAACTATTTCATTTCTTTTTTTAGACTTTAAAACAAAAAGTTACAAAAACAGTTCACGCTCAATGCAGTAGCTATTCTCATTTTTCATAATTTAATCCCATTTGAGAATAATTGGGCTTCGAATTCCATAATTTGCAATAAAAGTTTAGTTTTGCACTACAAACAAACAACAAATAATAATGAGTAAAAAAGTAGTTATCGTTTCAGCCGTAAGAACTCCAATCGGAAGTTTTATGGGTTCTCTATCTTCTGTTTCTGCGACACAATTGGGAGCAACTGCCATCAAAGGCGCTTTAGATAAAATCAATTTAGACCCCAACTTAGTAGACGAAGTATTAATGGGCAACGTAGTACAGGCAGGAGTTGGTCAGGCTCCGGCAACACAAGCCTCTATATTTGCAGGGATTCCGAATACTGTTCCAACAACAACCATCAATAAAGTATGTGCTTCCGGAATGAAAGCCGTGATGCAGGGGGCTCAGGCCATTATGGTAGGGGATGCCGAAATCGTTGTGGCCGGTGGTATGGAAAACATGAGTTTGATTCCGCATTATGTTCACATGAGAAACGGCGTAAAATTTGGCCCAACTTCTTTAGTTGACGGCATGCAGAGAGACGGCTTGGTCGATGCTTACGATAACAATGCTATGGGCGTTTGTGCTGACTTATGTGCTGCCGAATATAAAATAACCCGTGAAGAACAGGATGCTTTCGCTATTCAATCGTATGAGCGTTCCGCTAAAGCGTGGGAAGCCGGGAAGTTTGATAATGAAATTGTTCCGGTTACCATTCCGCAACGACGTGGCGATGCCATTGTATTTTCAAAAGACGAAGAATATACCAACGTAAAATTGGATAAAATTCCAACACTGAATGCGGTTTTCACCAAAGACGGAACCGTTACAGCCGCTAATGCTTCTACCATTAATGACGGAGCAGCAGCTTTGGTACTGATGAGCGAGGAAAAAGCATTATCCTTAGGATTAAAACCTTTAGCCTATATCAAATCCTACGCAGATGCAGCACAGGAACCAAAATGGTTTACCACTACTCCAGCCAAAGCCTTGCCAATTGCTTTAGACAAAGCGGGTTTATCAATTGCTGATGTGGATTATTTTGAGTTTAACGAAGCGTTTGCTGTAGTTGGTTTGGCCAATTCCAAAATTCTTGGTTTGGATAACGATAAAGTAAATGTGAACGGTGGTGCAGTTTCTTTAGGACATCCACTGGGATGCTCAGGAGCGAGAATCATTGTAACTTTAATCAATGTCTTGGAACAAAACAATGCCAAAATCGGAGCAGCTGCTATCTGTAACGGTGGCGGTGGTGCTTCTGCCATAGTAATTGAAAGAGCCTAAATAATAAATCTGAATCTAAACAGCAATCTGAATGTTTGCCATTTGTAACTTAGCTATAATTCCTTTGCGAGCCGAACCTAGTGATCGAAGCGAAATTGTTTCGCAGGTCTTGTTTGGTGAGCATTTCGAGATTTTAGAAAAGGAAAATCAATGGGCAAAAATCAAATTGCAGTACGATGAGTATGAAGGTTGGGTTGATTCGAAACAATACCAAATCATATCGGAGAAGAGCTTCAATTCGCTTTCCAAAGACGCCATAATTTTGAATTCCGATTTGGTGGAATACGTTTCCAATCCGTCGAATTTGCTGTTGCCGATTCCACTTGGGGCTTCACTTTCGTTTTTAAATCATACTGAAATCAACACCGAAAACTTCGAGTTTGAAGGCATGAAAGTTAGCGGTGTTAAACCCAAAGACAATCTCATTGCCACAGCCTATCTGTATTTGAACGCTCCTTATCTTTGGGGCGGCAAAACGCCATTTGGGATTGACTGTTCCGGTTTAACGCAAATGGTGTACAAGCTGAACGGCTATAAATTATTGCGCGACGCTTCACAACAATCTACTCAGGGAGATGCGTTGAGCTTCATTGAAGAAAGTGAGCCGGGAGACTTGGCTTTCTTTGACAACGAAGAAGGTAAAATCATCCATGTGGGCATCATTATGGAAAACAATTACATCATTCATGCCAGCGGCAAAGTGCGGATTGACCGATTAGACCATTTGGGAATTTACAATGCCGAACAAAACCGACACACCCATCGACTCAGAGTCATCAAGAAAATTATATAAACCGAAACATTAGTTTCGGTTTTTTTATTTAATTTTAAAATTCTAAAACCTTCCAAATGAGATATAGTTCCCAATTAGTATTGATGCTACTGTTAATAAGCACAGCAAGTTGTCTTAAAAAAAGCAACAATGAAACTTCAGATGATTCCAGATACCAACCGAAAGAATACGTTGAATTAAAGCATCCCGACTGGAGCAAAAACGCCACCATTTATGAAGTCAACGTTCGCCAATTTACACCGGAAGGTACTTTCAAAGCTTTTGAATCGCATTTACCAAGAATAAAAGCCATGGGCATTGACATCATTTGGCTTATGCCAATTAATCCGATTGGCGTGGAGAAAAGAAAAGGAACTTTGGGCAGCGAGTATTCCGTCAAAGATTATTATGGTATCAATCCTGAATTTGGTACCAAAGCCGATTTCAAACATTTGGTGGATAAAATCCACAGCATGGGCATGCACGTTATTGTAGATTGGGTAGCCAACCATTCCGCCTGGGACAATCCATTGGCCAAAGACCATCCCGATTGGTACACCAAAACCGAAGAAGGCAATTTCCAGCCAACACCTTGGTATGATTGGGACGATGTAATCGACTTTGATTATGACAAACCCGGCATTCGCAAATACATGACTGAAGCGTTAGTGTATTGGGTTAAAGATTTTAACATTGACGGATACCGTTGTGATACCGCAGGCTTTATACCTACTGATTTTTGGGACAATGCCAGAGCCGAAATGGATGCCGTGAAACCGGTCTTTATGTTAGCCGAATGGGAATCTAGAGACCTGCATAAAAAGGCATTTGACATGACTTATTCTTGGACATTCTTCGATAAAATGACAGCGGTAACAAGAGACAAAAAAAGCATGGGAAGTTTGGTGGAATATATGGCGCACGACGTAAGCACATTTCCGCGGGATGGGTACCGAATGCTTTTTACCGATAATCATGATATGAATTCCTGGAACCACAATATGTTTTACAACTTTGGCGACGGCTTGGAAGCTTCTATAGTTTTATGTGGTACAGTCAACGGAATGCCATTGGTTTATGGCGGTCAGGAAGCCGGTTTAGATCATTCGCTTAAATTTTTTGATAAAGATTTAATTGATTGGAGCAAGATGCCTTACGAAGGGTTATTCAAAAAACTCTTTGATTTAAAACACAAAAATCATGCGTTATGGAATGGTAAGGAAGGTGGTGTCATGGTTCGAATTTTTAACGACAAATTGGATCAGGTGATTTCGTTTTCACGAACTAAAGACAAAGATAAAGTTATTGATATCATCAACTACAGTGATAAACCAGCTACTGTAAAACTAAATTCAAAACACCAAAAAGGGGAGTATACTGAGCTATTTTCCGGAGCCAAAATCACTTTAAAAGGCGATGATATTTTTGAACTCAAGCCATGGCAATACTTAGTTTTAGTGCAATAAAAAAAGCCCCGAGGAATCGGGGCTTTTTTTATGATATTTTTTTATTTCAACAAAAAATTAAGCCCCACATTAAGACTGCTTCGGCTATTGGTAACCGAGGAATAAGGATTGTCTTTAAAGATATCGCTCATACCCCCTTGTCCCTCCAATTCAAAGAATACTTTTAATTTAGGAGAAACCGGTACTTTAACACCAATTCCTACTGACAAACCGAAATCGTTCGTATTAAAAGAATCGGAAACATCTGCCCCAAAGCGGGTATCTTTTGCCTCTAAAAGAAATCCGAAATAGGGACCAAAATCTAAATACCAATTTCGTTTTTTTCCAAAATGCCAATTCGCCATAACCGGCACCGTCAAGTAATTCACATTGAAGTTAGTCGGATAATAATTCCCAGAATTAGTATCTTGAATAACATCATTGTCCCACCCTTTTTGGTCATATATTAATTTTCCTTTAATACTCCAAGCTGGTGAAAAATAATAGTCTATAGCACCTCCCACATTAAATCCGCTTCCTGAATCCGAAGAAGTTCTGGAGTCAGCAACACTGGAATTATTATACCCTATGTTAAATCCGAATTCAACATCACCCTTTTTTTGAGCCGAAAGGGATGCTGTTAATCCTAGCCCTAAAATAATAATCAATACGTTTTTTTTCATGATGTTTTATTTTTTGATAGTATAAATATAATCATTTAAAACAAAACTAAATCAATGCATTAAATTTCTTTCAAGACTTCGACAAAGTAATCAATGTCTTCTTTGGTGTTGTAATGTGAAAATGAGATTCGCAGACTGGGTTTTTTCAATTCTTCCTCCGTAAGCATTTCAGCTAAAACATGTGAAGGTTTTATGCTTCCACTTTGACAGGCACTGCCTCTGGAAACCGCGATGCCTTTCATATCCAAATTGAATAAAATCATGGCTGTTTTTTCGGCAGCAAAGGGCAACAAAACATTCAAAATATTATAAAAGGTATTGGCTCCATTTATTTTAACTTCTGGAAAAGCTTCCTGTAATTTGGTAACGCAATAGCTTTTTAATTCAGTGATGCCTTTTTGTTCTTCCGTCAAATTTTCAAACGAAAGCTCCAACCCTTTGGCCATTCCGGCTATTTGGTGCACCGATTCTGTTCCGGCGCGCCAACCTTTTTCCTGTTCGCCACCAAACAACATTGGTTGCAAGACTAAGTTTCTTCTAACAAAAGCAAAACCAACTCCTTTCGGACCGTGAAATTTATGGGCACTTGCCACTAAAAAATCGATAGGTAATTGTTGCAAATCCAATTCAATTTTACCGATAGACTGCACCGTATCGCAATGAAACAAAGCTTTATTTTGATGCGCCAAAGTTCCTATTCTCTGTATATCATTAATCACTCCGGTTTCGTTATTGACATGCATCAAAGAAACTATGGTTTTAGTTTCATCAGAAAGCAATTCCTCCAGCTGTTTATAATCTAAAATGCCTTCGTGCGAAACGTTTACATAGTCTACTTCTACTGAAAATTCTTCCTGCAAAGCCAATACAGTATATAAAGTGGCATGATGTTCTACTCGTGACGTAATGATTCGCTTTACGCCAAAGTCTTTAACAGCGCTTCTTAAAATCCAATTGGTAGCTTCGGTAGCGTTGGATGTAAAGACAATTTCCTGTGCATTGCAATGCAAATATTTGGCAATGGTTTTTCTTGAGGTTTCAATAACGGCTTTGGCACTTCTTCCTATGCTGTGGGTAGAGGAAGGATTTCCATATTCTGACTGCATTACCTGTACCATTTCATCTATAACTTCCTGACGAATTGGTGTGGTGGCTGCATTATCGAGATATACTTTTTTCATACTGCAAATATAAAAAGGAGAGTTCCTAATTAAATGATAAAAGATAAATTTAATAGTATAAAAAACTTATTTTTGCTTAAAATTTACAAAACCAATGAAACGAATTTTAAGTATAGTAACGTTGCTTTTCCTAATAAATGCCTGTGATGATGGGAATTTGAAAGTAGACAATATCGACTTTTCCGATGTAGCCGCCCAAAAATGCAGCAGCAAAGATGTCATTTACAAAGTAAAAGAGAATAAAATGCTGTTTATTGAAATTCCGGCTTCCGTGTTTATAAATGATCAAACTCCGGACGGAGTCCCTATTCAAGTACCAATATCAAGTACTGTTAAAGTAACGTATCGAGAATATGATGATGCCGTTTCGGCTAACAATATTTGCCCGACAGTTCCCTCGGCAACCCCAAATTTAAGAGAAGAATGGACCGCCACAGCCGGAACCATTTTAATTACGTCAACGGCCATTTATACCACTAACGCTACTACAAACGCCACTAGAATTACTGGGTATAAATACTATATCGTTTTTAAAGATATCGTTTTTCTGAAGCCTGACGGTACCACACAAACCTATAGCGGTACTACTTTTGTTTTTGGAAACTATACCACATCGGTAAGTGCCTTGGCCTTTGGTTTTGATGACCAAGTAGACAAAAGCACTTGTGACAACCGAATTTTTAACTTTAGCGGTAGCGAGGCTTTTATCTTAGATGTTGCTGATTACGACGGATTATTTGCCAATGCAGTAACCACAACACCAAGAATTGCATACATCAGTTCGGCCAACAAATTGACTTATAAACTATTTTCCAATACGGTGGCAGATGGGTATTTCTGTGCCCCAACTACACCGGTCACACCTACCCTTTCACAAGAATGGAATGCCGTAGCCGGCGTTACCGATGTTAGCGGCATAATAGAAGTAAGTACTACCACTTTAAGCCCTGGTTTTCAACACACTATTCATTTGAAAAAAGTGACTTTTAAAAAAGGAAACAGTACTTTTTATTTAGGTGATGATATCGTGTTTGGTCAATTCGTAACCAATCCGTAAAAAGATTTCAATGATGGAAAACGAGTGTATCAGCTACCAAAAATCGGGTTATTTTTCTAAACTCATCGTAGATTATTTAGACGAAAAACCTGAGCTGAAATCGTTATACCATCGCTTTCCAAAATTGGAAAATTTCAAAGCACAAATCGAAGAGAAACAAGGTAACTTTCCGGTCGAAAACCGAAAAACCTTAGTCGCGGCTTTAGAAAGGCAATATGCTGCTGTAACTACTTCCGAGCTTACGCTCAGCAATATCCAAGCGTTACAAAAACCAACTACATTTACCATCACTACCGGACATCAATTGAATTTGTTTACCGGTCCGTTGTACTTTTTATATAAAATCATTTCGGTTATCAATTTGTGCAAACAACTGAAAACCCAACATCCTGATTATGATTTTATTCCGGTGTATTGGATGGCCACGGAAGATCATGATTTTGAAGAAATCAATCATTTTAATTTCCATCATAAAAAAATTTCCTGGCAAAGAGAAAGCACCGGGCCGGTAGGACGTTTGTCTACTGAAGGGTTAGACGAAGTATATGAATTGTTTACCAAAGAATTAGGCTTAGGTACCACGGCGGAATATTTGAAAAAACTATTTCAGCAATCCTATTTAGCCCATTCTAATTTGGCGGAAGCCACACGGTTTTTAGCCAATGAATTATTCAAAAACGAAGGCTTAGTTATCATTGACGGGGATGCCGCGGAGCTTAAAAAATTGTTCATTCCCTACACTGAAAATGAATTGTTGCACCAAACATCATTTCAAAAAGTAACAGAAGCCAGCGCACTTTTGAAAGCTTATGACATTCAAGTAAATCCAAGGGAAATCAATTTGTTTTACATAGAAGACACCCTAAGAGAACGCATTGTTTTTGAACAGGGGAAGTATAAAATCAACAATACTGGCTTAGCCTTTTCGGAAGCTGAAATCATAGCATTACTACACCAACACCCTGAAAAATTCAGCCCGAATGTAGTGTTGCGTCCTTTATATCAGGAAGTTATTTTACCGAATCTGTGTTATATTGGCGGAGGCGGTGAACTGGCGTATTGGTTAGAATTGAAAGCCAATTTTGAGGCCAACAACATTACCTTTCCTATGCTTTTACTTCGAAATTCCGTTTTATTAGTTACTCAAAAACAAGTGGATAAAGCGACCAAATTGCAGTTGACTTGGAATGATTTATTCAGCAACCAACAAGCATTGTTTACCCAAAAAACAAAAACTTTTTCGGAGTTCACCATTGATTTTTCGGCACAAAAGGAGCATCTGAAAAAACAATTTGAGGCGTTGCACGCTATAGCCGCACAAACCGACAAATCCTTTTTGGGTGCCGTAAATGCGCAAGAAGTAAAACAAATCAAAGGTTTGGAAAACCTGGAAAAACGATTACTGAAAGCCGAAAAAAGAGTGCATACCGAAAAACTGGAACGTATCATTGCACTGCAAAATGAACTGTTTCCCAATCAAAGTTTACAGGAGCGTAAAGCCAATTTCTCTGAATTTTATCTGGAATACGGATATGAATTCATTCAAAAACTACTGATGGATTTACAGCCACTAGCCCAAAACTTTTCGATAGCTATTTTATAATTCTCCTTTGGAAATAGGTTTTAAAACACTACTTTTGCCCCCGAATTAAAAAATAAACAAACAAAAATGGCAACGAATAGAACATTTACCATGATTAAACCGGATGGTGTTGAAAACGGACACATCGGTGGAATATTGAATATGATTACTGAAGGTGGTTTCAGAATTGTATCTATGAAATTAACACAATTGACTGTAGCAGATGCTCAAAAATTCTACGCAGTACACTCGGCTCGTCCATTCTTTGGGGAATTAGTTGAATTCATGACCAGAGGTCCAATCGTAGCAGCCATCTTAGAAAAAGACAATGCTGTAGAAGATTTCAGAACGTTGATTGGAGCTACCAATCCTGCTGATGCTGCTGAAGGAACTATCCGTAAAAAATATGCTACCTCTATTGGAGAAAATGCAGTTCACGGTTCAGATTCTGACGAGAATGCGGCTATCGAAGGTGCTTTCCACTTTGCCGGCAGAGAGCAGTTTTAATTAGCTATACAAAGGCCATTCGCCTTTAACCAATATAAAATCCCGATGCATTCCTTGTGATGTCTTGGGATTTTTTTTATTTGCTAAAGAAAATGTTAAGGGATACCCTACTCAATTCATAATTATTTATTTTCGTTTTTGAAAAAAGAATTTATTTACCAATCAAAAAACAAGAACAAATGAAAAAACAATTTATCGCCGCATTAGCACTGCTAATCAGCTATGCTGCCACAGCGCAATCCACTCCTGAAAAAAAAGTGAGTAAACTTGAACTTCAAATCATTGGCAAACTTGGTTTTGCCCGACTTAAACAAACCGGAGCAGTGCCTTTGAACGGTAACATCAACGGGAGTGATATTTTATTGGCTTACAAAATAGGACAACGATGGGATATGGCTGCCGGTGTGGGGCTTTTGCAATTTGATGCTAACCCTACCATAGCCGGGAACACGGCCAGTTTACGAAATTCATACCTGCATATCCCGTTACAATTTAACGGAAACTATATTCTTTTTAATGGCGATCAAGCTAAAGACCCCAAACTGTTTTTTACTATCGGTGCCGGTTTGTATGCCAATACACTGCTAAAACAAGAACTGGAAACAGTAACCGGGAATACGGATACCAAAAATCTAGGTTGGAATTTTGGTTTGTCCACTCAAGTAGGTATTAAGTTTTTGCTTAGCGATGCTCTTAACATTGCATTGGGAATGGAAAGTCAAGGCGATTTGACCAAAATGAAAAAGGATGGTGCCGAACAACGCATCGAAAATCTAAATGCCTTTTATTTCAAATTGGGGCTTCATTTTTAATACCATTATAGTGTACTACCAAGAATCCTGTTTCATTTGAAGCGGGATTTTTTTGGTGAACATGACAAGGGAAAGAATTTATGTATATATTTACTATCCCCTTATTTTTTTGACATACCATGGATGAACTAAATCATTACTCAACTACCTACAGAACGGAGCATTTTTTTGAACTATCAGCAGATTTATTATTCATTGCCGGTTTTGATGGGTATTTTAAAAAGGTAAACCCCGCCGCCTGCCTGCTTTTGGAATACTCCGAAGAAGAATTATTTGCACGCCCCATCAACGATTTTATATTTGAAGAGGACGTAGCCATTACGTGTAAAAACCGCGAGAACATCAGAGCTGGTATACCATTACTGAATTTTGAAAATCGATATGTTACCAAAAGCGGCGAAATCGTTTGGCTATCCTGGACATCTATGCCGAAAAAAGATGATCAATTAGTATATGCCATCGCTAAGAACATTACACACACTAAAAAACTGGAAGAAGAACGCAACGAATTGCTGACCAGTCTAAAAAAAATAAACAACCATCTTAAGAAATTAACGTATACCGCTTCCCATGACATGCGCTCTCCCGTTAATAATTTACTAACGGTTTACAGTCTTTTAGACACCTCAAAAATAGTGGATGACGAAACATTGGAACTTATTGAAATGCTCAAAAAAGCCACCGAGGGTCTAAAACAAACGCTCAATAATTATGTAGATAATATCAGCCACAATGATAGCATCACTACTTTAGTAGAGACCTTAGCTCTTGATCACACTTTAAACACCGTTTTACAATCGATAAAATCATTAGTCAAAGACTCTAAGGTAACTTTTATAACCGATTTTTCTTTGGCAGAAACTATAATCTTTAACAAAGCCTATCTCGAAAGTATTTTACTCAACCTAATCACCAATGCCATTAAATATGCCAATCCGGATAGGTTACCGGTCATTAGCATTACCACCCAAAAAAGTAATGACACTACCCAATTAGTGTTTTCGGATAACGGTAGGGGTTTTGATATTGGAAAAGTAAAAGATAAAATTTTTGGGTTAAATCAAAAGTTCCATGACAATAGTGACAGCAACGGAATAGGGCTCTATTTAGTTTACAATCACATCATTGATATGGGCGGCACTGTTGAAGTGAAAAGTGAAATTGACAAAGGCACTACTTTTACCATTACTTTTAGAAACTAAAAAAACCGCTTCAAATGAAGCGGTTTTTTTTATATTTGATTATTAGGCAACCATTTGAAATTAGGAAACCGCCGAGAAAAAAGAGCCATGAATTTACTGCTACTTCAAAATAAAACCACCGCTAAACATCTTTTGTTGTTGCTGTTTTGCTTTGCCATCTTGTTTGGTCCGGCCTATACGTTGTTTGATTCCTATAATTATGATACGGTGGCTAATCCTGACCTTGAAAGTTATCTCGGAATAGCTCACTTCGATTTTAACCAAAGTCCCATTAGAAAATACAGAGTCATTGTTCCGCTATTGGCCTCGGGAATTCATTATGTTTTTGGACCGGTATTTTCGAGCTTGGCTCCTTATACGTTTCCCGGCCCTGATTTTTCATTGTGTTTTAGCTTTCTTATTGTAAACTGCCTATTTATGTCGATTTTTGGTCTGCTGGTCTATCAGTACTGCAAAGCCTATGGTGTTTCTACATTGGGTGCCCTTGTCGGTCTGTTAAGCGTGCTGACTTGCCGCTGGGCCTCTTATATTGCAGGCTTGCCGTTGGTCGATAGTTTATATCTGGTAGTAATCGGCATGACACTATTGGGCATTAAAACCAAAAATTCAAAACTAATCTTCTTGGCTATTTTTATTGGTCCGTGGGCTAAAGAA
>Ga0208270_100099_pt1 | contig 57794 bp, 42 predicted proteins | sample LakWasM109_LOW13_2_FD_183925 | JGI IMG/M metagenome (GOLD analysis project Ga0208270, IMG submission 183925) | Freshwater sediment methanotrophic microbial communities from Lake Washington under simulated oxygen tension - Sediment Metagenome... | ecosystem: Environmental > Aquatic > Freshwater >...
CCGGCTAAAGCACTTGGCAACTCAGACCGGACAGACCGTCTACCAACTTAAGCAGGGCTTGCTGGACGACTACCTCGTTCAACAACTGAGAAAACCATCGCTTGAAATGGTTCTTGCGTAAGTCCTAAAAGTTAAACCCAAGCGATTCGCTCCCTTAACCCGGAGGCCAAGTCATTTGCCGGCCGCCCAGCAGATGCAGATGCAAGTGGTAAACATCCTGTCCGCCTTTCCTGTTGCAGTTAAAGACGGTTCTGTAACCTGCTTCAGCTATGCCTTCCTGTTCAGCCAGCTTGGTTGCGGTTTGCAATATTTTGCCTGCCAGCAAAGTATCGTCAAGGTCATTCAAGGTTGCAATGTGGCGCTTGGGGATGATCAGGATATGTACCGGAGCTTGGGGACGAATGTCCCTGAAAGCCAGTACATTTTCATCTTCAAAAACCACGTCCGGCTTGATTTCACCGGAAACCATTTTGCAAAATAAACAATCAGTCATCGTTTCACCTTTTTTCGGTTAGTGGGAAATCGTTCGATCGCCTTTATATTTCTACTCGGCCGTTAAACGCATGCGATAAGGTGCTGCTGTCGGTAAACTCCAGCTCACCGCCCATCGGTACGCCATGGGCAATTCTGGTCGCCGCCACTTGGTGTTTCCTGGCCAGCTCGCCGATAAAATAGGCTGTTGCTTCGCCTTCAACCGTGGAGTTGGTCGCCAGAATCAGTTCCTTGATATGGCCTGTCGCCAGCTGTTGTTCAAGTTGATCCAGGCCCAGTTCATCGGGTCCTATGCCGTCCAATGGAGATAGGCGGCCATGCAATATAAAATAGCGTCCTTTGAACCCTGTTGCCTGATCGATAATCCAGGCATCGGCGGGACTTTCCACAATGCAGGTGATGGCGTCGTCTCTTGAGCCGTCGGTGCAGATTTCGCATAGCTCGCCTTCGGTCAAGGTGCGGCATTGCCTGCAATAGCCTATTTCCTCAATGGCCCGTAGCAGCGTTTGGGCCAGCATTTTGGCGCCGTTGCGGTCGCGCTGGAGCAGATGAAACGCCATGCGCTGAGCGGATTTAGGGCCGACGCCGGGCAGACAGCATAAATTTTGTATCAATTGCCCTAATAAGCCTCTTTTATGCATATTAAAAAGGCAGTTGGAATCCGGGAGGCAACGGAAGTCCTGCGGTGACATCCGCCATTTTTTCTTTTTTCATTTTTGCGACCTTATTGACCGCGTCATTGATAGCCGCGGCAACCAAGTCTTCCAGCATGTCTTTATCGTCGCCGAGCAGGGATGGGTCGATGGTTACTTTTCTGGCTTCGCGTTTGCCGGTCATCAGGATGGTCACCAGACCGCCGCCGGACTCGCCCATAACCTGCATGGAATTTAGCTCTTCCTGTGCTTTTTTTAAGTCTTCCTGCATTTTCTGGGCTTGCTGCATGATGTTGCCGAGTGCGTTTTTCATTTGTTTTTCTCCTGTCTCGTTAAATCGGTTCTATAGTACCGGGCATAACCCGGGCTCCCAAGTGTTCTTTTAAAGCCTGGACGTTTTCGTCTGAATTAACCGCGTCAACCGCTGCTTGCTGTTTGTCTTCTCGTGCCTTGGTCAATTGCACAGCGGGTGTGGCTATTGTTGTTTTTTCGGTGGTGATGACCAGTTTTAAAGGCGATTTACGGTAAGCCTGCAACGCCTTTTGTAAATTTTCTTCGGTGCGGCTGCTGCGCAGTTGTTTATGTCCAGGATCTAAGATCAAGGTACAAACGGTATCATCAATATTTTCCAATACGCAATTATGGGCCAACTCTCTGGTTAAGCCGTTAATCTTCATTGCTGCAACCATTTCCGCCCAAGTGCTGTGGTGTTGTGGCTCGACGGCTTGCGGAATATTATTTTCAGCGATAGGGCCGGGTTGTTTCGTTTCCGGTGGCGGGCTGTAGGCAGGCTGTGCTTGAGTGGGAACGGTTTTATTAGCAGGCTGACGGACCAGGGCGGGTTTGGCAGGCGTCGATTCTATGCCGGTCGGTCTGAAAGTCAGCATGCGTAACATGACCATTTCAAAACCGCTACGTGGATCGGGCGCCAAATCCAGGTCGCGTTGTCCTACCAAGCCTATCTGGTAATAAAGCTGGACATCTTCCGGCGTCAGTTTGGCTGCCAATGCCGCAATCATGTCCACATCAAAATCATGATCGATTGCGGTCGGTATTTGTTGCAGTAAGGCGATGCGATGCAGGACTTGCAAAATTTGTTGCAGCACATCGCTAAAGTCCGGCGTTAAATTGGCTAATTCATTTATTTTATCCAGTATCGCCGCCGCATCGCCGTCGGCCAAGGACGTTAAAATATCCTCAATAGGTTGTTGCGCTACGGTGCCCAGCATCGCGTTGACTTCTTCGGTGCCGACCTTGCCGTTGCCGTAAACAATGGCCTGATCGAGTAGGCTTAAGCCGTCCCGCATACTGCCGTCGGCAGCACGCGATAACAACTTTAACGCGGCCGGCTCGGCTTCAATGCGTTCCTGCTGAAGGATAAATTCCATCTGGGAAAAAATCTGGCCGGGCAGTAAACGTTTGAGATTAAACTGCAAGCAACGGGACAGCACGGTGACAGGGATTTTGTGGGGGTCGGTGGTAGCCAGCAGGAATTTTACATGCGGCGGCGGCTCTTCCAGTGTTTTTAGAAGGGCATTGAAACTATGGCCGGACAGCATATGCACTTCGTCAATCAGGTAGACTTTATAACGACCGTGATTAGGCGCGTATTGTGCGTTGTCGAGCAGGTCGCGGGTATCTTCAACCTTGGTGCGGGATGCCGCATCGACTTCGATTAAGTCCAGGAAGCGTCCTTCATCCAGATCGCGGCACACGCTGCATTCGCCGCAAGGATTGAAATCCTGGAGATTTTCGCAATTGATGGCTTTGGCTAAAATACGGGCAATGGTGGTTTTGCCGACGCCGCGCGTTCCGGTAAATAAATAGGCGTGATGAAGCCGGTCATGTTGCAAAGCGTTCATTAACGATTTGACGACATGCTCTTGTCCGACGACTTCTGTGAAATTATGGGGACGCCATTTTCTGGCGAGAACCTGATAATTCATGGCAGGCTCAAAGGTAAGTAAGAGTTGGGTGGCGATCATGCCAGCCACATCCCGGCACACGAATCTGCTGCTACCGTTGCTCCCTTCCGGGCCTGGCGGGGTTTACAGCGTATCGTTGCGGGAGGACCGACACGATCACCATTAAACATTAGCCGTACTGGCTAAAGGACGGTTATTATCGTTGAAGCGGTTTAATAACACAAGCCGAAAATGGCATATATTTTGAAATAAACTAAAGCGACGCGATGATATGACCAATTACCCCGGCCAAATGATCACCGCCGTCCTGAGCCGGCTCTTGCCGAAACTGGACATACGGTCGAAATCCTCGCAGGCGATAGGAATAAATTGGCAGTCAAGTTCGTTTTGGCGTATTTCTTCGGGGTCAGGATCGTGCATATATAGGCAGTCATCGTCGAAGCCGCTCATGACCACCCAGTGCGGCGCTTTTTTTCTATCCATTTGAAACGTGCTGATCAGGATTAACGGTATCGCCCCGGCCTTGAAAGCACCGATCAGGTCGCTCTGGCTGATATTGGCGTAATGTATTTTAATGTCTTGCTGTTGTGCCTCTTGCTTAAAACAGTTATCGACTAATTCGATGACCCGTTTTTTTTCATCACTGCGCACACTATCGATAAATAGCGGCCCAGTCTGGTTGACCCAAACCTCAACTGTAAATTGCCGCCGCTTTGCCGCCAGCGCCAAACCGATCGGGTGACAGCCGCCAGGCCCGGACGTCATAAAAATAGTGGTCGCTTCACGCCACAGGCTGAGTTCTTCCTCCTGCGACGGTTGATAAGACCTGTTTAAACCATGCATGGCCATCATCAGCGATGCCGGCCCACAGGTAAACGGCGTGGTTTGCCTTAGCCAGTGCACCGAACGGTGTTGGAAATTGCCGTGATAACGGCGGATGCGTTTTTGGTAACGCAATGCGTCTTTGTGGTCTTGATAATAATCGCGGTAGATGCCGAATTTTTTGTAGCCCAGCCATTCATAAAGTTTGATCGCCGAAGTATTATCGACGCTGACTTCAAGCCGTAGATACAGCCTGCCGGCATCGCTGGCGGCCTGTTCGCCGGCCGACATCAGCAATTTGGCGATGCCTTCGCCTCTATGCTGAGGTGCAACGGCCAGCGAATAGACTCTGGCCAGCCGGGTGCCGGGGTGGTAAATAATCAGGTTATAACCGACGATTGTTCCTTCCATATCGGCAACCAGTAGAGCGCGATGTTCTGTGGTTATCCAGTGCTTGAAGCTGCGTCGGCTTAATTGATCGGTGTCGAAACAGCTTTCCTCAAGCGTGACCAATTGATTAAGATCGGTTAACAACACAGGGCGAATTACAACACTCAAGAGGATACCCCCTGCAAGCCTTGCGCAATCACCTGTCTGGCGCGGAACAATACCATTTCCTGCCATGCCTGATCACTTGGACAAAAATGACGGCGCATGATTTTGCTGTGTTCCAGGCGGTCTTGCTCGTTACCGGATTGCGCCCATAACTGATGGTCGCGCAGTAGTATTTCAAATAATTGATCGGTGCTAAACGTGCCGAATTCGAGGGTGACGTAACAACTGCGTTTATTCATGATCGCATGCCAGGCATAATCCAGAAGCCCCGTTTTCGGCACCGAGCTGGACGTACCCAGCAGCGGCAATGCAACCGAATCGCCATACCAATGATGGGCTGTACGCGTTCCCCCACTGTCCGGCTGATGGTCGCAAATAATTTCGCCGTAGCCGTAAGAGCCCAGTCCGGTATGTAGGTCGATGACCGCCAAATCACGCTGTTGCAGGGTATATCGGCGCATCAGGTCTTCGCAGACCAGTCTGCCGTGCGCGGGCGCTTTGCCGCCATAAAACGGCCCGGGCGGATCGCTGTATTGTCCGGCGCTGACGGCTTTTTCCAGGGCTACGCGGCCATGTTGTTGTTCAAATCCGGCAAGAGCGATTTTTCGTTGTGCGGCATCTTCCAGGTAGAACGTATCTTTGAGCAGGTCATAGCCTTTGTTTTCAGGCAAGGGCCTGGAAAAATCGATAGCATTACGGTTAAGATCAATGCCGTCGGCATCGCAACGCCGTTGCCAGGTATAACCCCACGGCGTCAGCGCGTGTATCATTAACACCGCGGTATTGTCCGGAATGACGACATGCCCCCCGGTAATCAAGCCTATCTGATCGATTTGTATCGCGCTACCGGCAAAGCCTTCAATACCGTGCGTTCCACCGATTAGAACCAGTACTCTTGAAGCATCTTCCGAACCGATCCAGACCGTGTCGGTCGTCAGTTCTTCGCCTTCGGGCCCGCTGCCGGCACACCGATAAGATCGGCATTGCTTATGGCAGGACAATTTTATTGTCTGTTCCAGCCATCGCTGCCGGGCAACGGCATAACTGCCGGGAAAAACAGCGGTATCGAAAGCGGCAATAGGAAGATGATAAGACATAACAGTTACCTAAAAGTTTCTTTCATTAGCATAGCCCCTGTTAAGTTAAATTAGGAAATATTTTTCAATCCGTATAAAAACTCCTTGTGCAATCAACCGGCCGGTTACAGAATTAAGCCTTACCTAACTTACAGGAGTTTTTATGGCGCGTACTCTTCTGGTTGTTGACGATCTCTCCGACTGGAATCCTTATTACCCCAGTGATCAAGTCATCACTTTTGAAACTTATCTTGCGACCGAGCAGGATGAATCTCAGCAACGTGTCCGCATCATCAATCTTTGCAGCAGCTATCGTTATCTTTCCGACGGCTATTATTGCTCGTTGCTGGCCGAAGCCAGAGGCCATCACGTTATTCCTTCAGTTAAAGTGCTGAACGATCTGGGTAAGAAAGCGCTCTACCGCTTGCAGCTCGATGATTTGTCGCAAACGCTGGAGCGCGCATTTAAAACCGCCGACAAGGACAGGGAAGTCACCTTGATGAGTTATTTCGGCACCACGCACGATCCTGCTTTTCATGAACTGGCCAGATTATTGTTCGAGCGCTTTTCCTGTCCGATTCTGGAAGTGACCTTGCACTACTACCCGCAGCAATGGGAGATCATCGGCTTAAAGGCTATATCGCATCGGCATCTGGATGATGCCCAGCAAACCGTTTTTGCCGATGCACTGGATAAATTCAGCACCAAAGTCTGGCGCAAAGGCCGCGCCCGTAAAGCGGCCCGATTCGATCTTGCGATACTGGTTAATCCCGAAGAGCAGTTACCGCCAAGCAACCGTGGCGCATTGAAAAAATTCATCAAAATCGGCAGGCAATTGGGTATTGAAATAGAGCTGATCACCCAGCAGCATTATGTGCGTTTGCCCGAGTTTGACGGTTTGTTTATCCGCGAAACCACCAATATAGATCACCACACCTACCGTTTCGCCAAAAAAGCCGAAGCCGAGGGGCTGGTGGTTATCGACGATCCGACGTCGATGCTGCGTTGCACTAATAAAGTTTACCTCGCCGACTTGTTCCGTACCCATAAGGTACCTACGCCCAAGACCTGGCTGCTGCATAAAGGCAATACCGCGCATTTGGACAGAGTGGAAGCGGAAGCCGGATTTCCGGTGGTAGTAAAAATCCCGGACGGTTCTTTTTCTCGCGGCATCGTTAAAGTCAATGACCGGAAAGAGCTGGAACTTAAAGTGGAAGAGCTGTTCCAAAAATCCGCGTTGCTGCTGGCGCAGGAATTTCTCTATACCGACTTTGACTGGCGCATCGGGATTTTCAATAACAAAGCTTTATATGCATGCCGTTATTACATGGTTAAAAACCACTGGCAGATTTACCGTCACGGCGGCAGCCGAATCGATACCGGCAGTTTCGCCACCTTGCCGACTTTTGAAGTACCCAAAGCCGTACTCGACGCCGCTTTAAAAGCGACCCAGCCGATAGGTAACGGTTTATATGGCGTCGATGTTAAAGAAAAAGACGGCAAAGGTTATGTCATCGAAGTCAATGACAATCCCAATATCGATAGCGGTGTCGAAGATAAATATCTGGGCGATGAACTGTATCGATTGATTATGACCGAATTACTGCGGCGCATGGAAAATCGCAGTAAAGGCGTATGATTGCTTCTTATGCCATTATCCTCCTGCGAGCTATTTTCTTTCTAAAACTTTAATCAGAGGCAGCCATGTTCAAAGCCAATTTATTTACATTCTTGCTTATAGCAGCAATGACTTTTCAAAACGTTTATGCGGATGACGATATAAATTCTGCGTTGCTGAAAACGCAAGACTGCCTTAGAAACCAAAATTGCGATGCCGCGAAGACCGAGACAGGAAGGGCGGCTGAGCAGAAGGCTTTAGAGGCAGTGGGTGGAAACGCCGGTAACATGCAAGAGCTATATAACATCTCTGCCGATATCATGCCTATCCTGCTGCAACAAACGGGCGGAGATCCGGCAAAAATGCAAGCCCTGATGCTGAAAGCTCAGACTGATCCAGAGAGTTTCTTGAATTCATTATCGCCGGAAGTGCAAGCCAAGATTAAAAACGCCTCGGATGCAGTAGAAAAGAATAAGGCGGCCGGGCAAAAGCCGTAATTTTAAATCTTATAAACATCAATTTGATAAATTTAGGTGTGCAAGCTTCGCCTCGGCAATTGCTCCTGCATTGCTATCTCCTGCATCTTGCAGTCGTAAAGCGCCTACTTTTGATGCTGGCAAGGCAGGCGAAGCCTGCACTTCAAAGCATCTCTTTCATGCCAGTTGGATTAGGCGGAGCCCTCAAGCTTCGTTTTGTTGAAAATCTTGTTAAATAGAGGCTAATCATGCGGCGCAATGCGCTACAAGACGTTAAACTATGGCAATAATTTTTTGTAATCCGCTAAGCCGGATTGCGCCTTACCACCCTATTGAATCATCCTGTATTTAAGTGATGGCGGCCATACCAGATGGCTTTGATTTAAAAATGAAGAAAATTAAGAAAACTAAGAAAGTTAAGAACATCAATCAAACGGACTTGTTTGAACTGTTAGAACAGCTGGAACAATTGAAGGAGGTCGAATCGGAATTAAATATGACTTCTTCGCTTGGACTGTTGGAATTAAACACGATTGTAGAAAAACAAGTTGATTGGGTCGATTCGGAGCTATTAACTTAACCAGATCCGTAACCTTTAGATTGGGAACCCGGCAGCGAAGCTCTAGGTAACCGCTTCTGCATCCATGCAGTCGCAGTTTCGCGAAACGGGAAGCTGGAGCTTCCGTAGCTTAATTTCAAGCTAGAACTTTTTTTATCGTTCCCACGCTCCGGAGACTGTGAAAGTATTTTTGAAAATATGACGCATACTATTTTAGTGACTTCTAAGTCATTGTTTTATTCATGTGGGAGGGGCTTTAGCCCCGATTTTCGGGGCTAAAGCCCCTCCCACATGAATACTTTCACAGTCTCTCCGGCGTGGGAACGCCGTGATGAACGCTCCAGCGTCCCATTGACTGGTTGAGAGTTTTATCGTTATTGGTGTCCCGCAACGCTGGAGCGTGGGAACTATTAAAAATTCATGAAGATCAATTAAATTTCGAGGAGAGAAACATCATGCCGATTATCTCTATGTTTTATGGCATCATAATCCGTTTGTACTTGATGGATAACAAGCAGCATAACCTGCCGCATGTCCATGCCAAATATGCCGAGTTCGAGGCATCCATCGACATCGTTGACGGTGAAATTCTTTCAGGTGAATTGGCCGCGCAAGCAATTGCGTCTTGTGCAGGCTTGGATAGAGCTGCACCGCGACGAACTGATGGCCGATTGGGAACTGGCTGTCAGTGGCGAGAATCCGTACAAAATCGCTCCACTGTGAGGCCGCTATGTATTGGGATGTAAAAACTGTGAAGCCGTTGCCGGATTTTTGCATCTATGTCGAGATCGAAGATGGACGCAAGGGAGTATTTGACTTGAAGCCGTACCTCGATCACGGCGTTTTTCGTGAGCTTCGGAACGTGCATTATTTCAATCAGGTCGGCATTCTATTTGGGGCAGTAACTTGGCCCAACGAGCAGGACATCGCTCCTGAAACGCTACTTGCTGAAATGGTTCCGATGGAATCAGTCGCGTCTCATTAGGGCGGTAGTTCTGACGAAGGAAGCGCATCAATCATGAATTAACCAGGAGTCTACTATATATGCAAACCAGCAGCCAATTAATACACCATAACCAGACTACCCTTCCTGAACCCGTTTTGGAAGCCCTGAATCTGCGCGAAGGCGATGAGATTGTTTTTGAAATCGATTAGGCCGGTGTCCACCTGCGCAAAGCCCAGCCTATTGATGCTGCCTTTACAAAAGCGTTGCAAGATACTTTGAGCGAATGGGATTCTGCTGCGGACAACGAAGCGTATGCAGATCTTTGAATCATTTTCAGTTGTGATAGTGCCTTTCCCGTTCACGGATCAGGATACGACAAAAAGACGGCCTGCTATTATGCTTCCAATACCTTATTTAACGCTTCAGTGGGGCATTCAGTTTTGGCGATGGTTACCAGTGCCAAAAATTCCAATTGGTTACACGATGTGAATATCTCCGATTTGAAGAGCACCGGACTTTCTTCAGCTTCCATTGTTCGAATGAAATTATTTACCTTGGATAATCGCTTGATCATCAGGAAAGCCGGTATTCTAGCTGACTCCGATCAGTAAGCAGTTATAAACGCTTTCAATCAGTTGTTTAACCGTTTTTGAAACTATGTTCCAGGTTAGCGAAAAATAAATAGTTAGCTAGGCCTTAAGTTGGACTTCGTGTCTACGTAGTTGAAAGGTACGCACAGCGTACCCTACGAGGCTTGATTAAACAGGTTGCAGATTGGCCTTATTCAACTTTCCATCGATATGTTGATCAGGGGCTTTATTCGTTGGATTGGGCAACGTCCTCAAGTATTCGTTTTGTTGATGGCGAGCGTGGGTGAGTATTTTGCGAGATAGATGCTAATCATGCGGCGCAATACGCTACGCTATTGCGCCCTACGGATTCTACAGATACCCTCTTACCAACTGATTATTTATTTTTCCTGACCTTGGTTACGCCATTTTTGATAAAACGCAATAAAGCACACTGTAGGGCGTCAATAGCGTAGCGTATTGCGCCGCATGAAGTGCAGATAGCGCCTTACCGTGTTGTATAAGCCATCACGCCGATTCCTATCAGGTGAACGAACCTGTAGAATGGGTAATCAAAAAATTAAACCACTATTTATATGACCGAAAAAGAAGAATTTGCAAAAAAACTTGAAGAATTTGTCACCGAATTTAAAGAGCATATTAGTAGTGATGACGGTCAATGGACAATAAAAGGCTTCATCGATATTTTTAAAAACGTATACACAATTTCTTCTGATACGAAAATTGTATCGAAAATTCTTGAAATTCATCTATTCCCTAAAATTTTGCAGTTTGCACAAACTAATGGATACAAGGTAGTTCTTGCTGATCACCAGAATTATTACCCCGACATATCATTTGTCAAAGCCAGCGATGAATCCATCAGATTCGCTGTTGATTTTAAGACAACCTATCGGAACCCAAAAAAGTCACATTTATGCAATGGATTTACACTGGGCTCACACGGCAAATATTTTGAACATCGCACCAGTACCAAAAATATCCAGTTTCCCTACAGTACGTATTCAGGCCATTTCTGTCTTGGCATCATCTACGATAGGGTAGATGGCGCAACCATTGATGAAACAAGAGCGTACAATATCGATGAACTGCATTCAATTGCTTCGGTAGTAAGAAACTTCCACTTTTTCGTTGCAGAAAAATGGAAAATCGCCAGCGACAAAGGCGGTAGCGGTAACACAGCCAACATAGGAAGTATCAATAATATCGCCGATATAATCAGTGGTCAGGGTATGTTTTCAAAGCTTGGCGAACACTGGTTTGATGAGTATTGGATAAACTACAGAAAAATAACGATCCTAGACGGAAAAGGTGAAGCAAAAATAATCTCTACGCTACGAGATTTCGTAGAGTACAAAAACGGTGATCTATCTTTGGTTATAAATAAGAGGAATGGCGAAGAATGATCGCAAAAACCGGTGTGCCACCGATCAAGTCGCAAGGCATAAAAACCAAGCTTGTACCTTGGATAAAAAGTATTGTCCCTAGCGATTTTACTGGTGTGTGGATTGAGCCTTTTATGGGAACTGGTGCAGTAGCTTTTAATGTCGCGCCTCAGCGTGCAATTTTATGTGACGCCAATCCTCATTTAATTAATTTTTATTCCGGTATAGCTTCCGGGGAAATAACGCCAGAAGTGGTTAAGGAATACCTAATACGCGAAGGCGAACTCCTCTTATCAAAAGGTGAAGATCATTATTACTTTATAAGGGATAGGTTTAATTCCGAGCATTCTCCACTAGATTTTCTATTCGTTAATCGCGCCGGATTTAATGGCATGATCCGCTTCAATCGAAAAGGAGGATTCAACATCCCTTTCTGTAAAAAGCCGCAACGCTTCGCGCAAGCCTATATAACGAAAATCACTAATCAAGTGGATTGGGCTTGTAAAATAATTAAGACAAAAGAATTCGTATTCAAACATCAAGATTTTAACAAAACCATTTCTGAAGCATCACCATCAGACATTATCTATTGCGATCCACCTTATATTGGTAGGCATGTTGACTACTATAATGGCTGGGATGATTCTCACGAAAGAGAACTATTCGATAGGCTTTCTGATTTTGAAGGAAAGTTTATTTTATCAACATGGCATCATAATGATTACCGGGAAAACGAATACATCAAAACCATATGGTCAAAGCATTCCGTTCTCACCCGTGAGCATTTCTATCATGTTGGAGGTAAGGAAACAAACAGGAATCCTGTTATTGAAGCTTTAGTGACAAATTTCAATGCTATTTCTATTGAACGAAAAAAAGAAAGCCCAATTCAATACTCGCTGTTTGAAACGCAAGCGAAATATGGCGCGGCATAATAAATCATTTCGGCAAACACGCTAAAGTTCACTGTCGAGTTGAGCTTTTATTACTGTTCGTAATTAAACCCAGTCCATGCTAGCTACCCTAGTCCGCTTCTCCATCCGTTTTTACGGCATTGTTATCGCGCTTGCGATATTAATCCTACTCTACGGCAGTTACCGTTTCGCCACGGCGGGTCTGGATATTTTTCCCGAATTCTCGCCCAAGCAGGTCATCATTCAAACCGAATCGCCGGGCCTTTCTTCGGAGCAGGTTGAGGTGCTGGTCACCCAGCAAATCGAAACCTCGATCAGCGGTTTGATCGGCATGAAGTCGGTGCGTTCGGAATCGATTCAGGGCCTGTCGATTATTATTGCGACTTTTGTCGAAAATAGCGATGTGTACCGCAACCGCCAGCTGATCAGCGAGCGCTTGAGCACGCTATCGGGACTGCTGCCAATGGGCATTACGCCGGTTGCGATACCGTTGTCGTCATCTTCGGCGACGGTTTTAACGATCGGTTTAAGCAAGGATGGCCAGCCGGATTTAATGGCTCTGCGCAGTTTGGTCGACTGGACGATAGTGCCGCGCTTGAAGGCCGTTCCGGGAGTCGCCGACGTGAACGTGTTCGGTGGCGATATTCAGCAGCTGCAAATCCAGGTCGATCCGCTGCAATTGCATCGCTTTAACCTGACGCTGGAAGACATTATCCTGGCTGCGTCACAGGCCGGGCATATTCAGGGCGGCGGTTTTATCGAAAACGACAACCAGCGTTTTACCTTGCAGGTCACCGGGCAACCCGCCACGCCGGAACAATTCGGAAAAATTATCGTCAAGCGGGATCAGGGCCGCAACGTGACTTTGGGCGAAGTTACTACGATTAAATATGCACCGGAGCCGCCGATCGGTGCGGCGCAAATTCTGGGTAAGCCCGGCATTGTGATGATGGTGATCGGCCAGTACGGAGCTAATACCTTGTCGGTGTCCCGGCAGGTCGAGCAGACGCTGCAAGAGTTCGAGCCGATTTTCAGCAAGCAGGCTATTAATTTTTACTCGCACCTGTTCCGCCCTGCCGATTATATCGAACGCTCGATGAGCAATTTGTCCGGGCATTTGCTGATCGGCGGTTTGTTCGTGCTGATCATCCTGTACTTGTTTTTGTTTAATTTCCGCACTGCATTTATTTCCGCGCTGGCGATTCCTGTGTCGTTGGTCGGTGCGGTCATTGCGCTGCTGGAATTCGGGGTCAATCTCAACATCATGGTGCTGGGCGGCTTGGCTATCGTATTGGGCGAGGTGGTTGACGATGCGATTATAGATACCGAAAACATTTTCCGGCGCTTGCGCGAGAACCGTCTGTTAGCCCGGCCGCTGCCGGTAGCCGATGTGGTTTATAGTGCATCGCTGGAAGTGCGAAGTTCCGTGGTTTACGCCAGCTTCATCGTCGCGCTGGTTTTTGTGCCGTTATTAACCTTAAGCGGCGCTGCCGGGCGCTTGTTTGCGCCATTGGGATATTCCTACATTCTGGCGATTTTAATGTCTTTGCTGGTCGCGCTGACTTTAACGCCGGCGCTGTGCTATGCGTTGCTTGGCAATGCCGACTTCGCCAATGACGATCCGCCGCTGATCAAGCGCATCAAGCCGCATTACAAGGACTTGCTAAGCACGGTTTCCAGGCATTTCAAGCCGGTCATTATCGGCAGCGTTATCGTTTGCTTGGCAGGCTTGTCGGCTTTTTTCAGTCTCGACAGCAAGTTCCTGCCCGAATTGCGCGAAGGCCATTACATTGTGCATACCACCAGCATTCCCGGCACTTCGTTACAGGAATCGATCAGAATCGGCAGCAAGCTGACCGAGCAATTTATGACGATTCCCGGTATACAATCGGTATCGCAATGGGCGGGCAGGGCAGAACGGGGCGCCGATACTTACGGTAGCCATTACAGCGAGTATGAAGTGAGGCTTGAGCCGATGTCGGGCGCGGAGCAGCAGCAGATAAAGGATCGACTGCGGGCGGTTCTGGTCGGTTTTCCGGGCATTTTGTTTGAGGCCAATACTTTTTTAACGGAGCGGGTCGATGAAACCATTTCAGGCTACACCTCGCCGGTGGTGGTTAATATTTACGGCAACGACCTGAATCAGCTCGATGCGAAAGCGCAGGCGGTGGCCGAGATCATGCGCGACATAGACGGCGCTACCGATGTGCAGTTGCGCTCGCCGCCCGGTACGCCGCTGCTGCAAATTGTGTTGAATCTCGACCAGCTCAGCTTTTGGGGCGTGTTGCCTGCGCAGATTGTCGACACTTTGCAGGCCGCTTACGAAACCCGGGTGGTCGGCAAAAACATTCAGGGCAATAAAATCTATAACGTTGCGGTGACCTTGACGCCGGAACTAAGACAACAACCTGAATCGATAGCCAAGCTGCCGATCAGGACCCAGGACGGGACAATGATTACGCTGGAGCAGGTCGTGGAAATCAGGCATTCGGCCAGCCGTTACAATATTCTTCATCAAGGTTCGCAGCGGCGGCAAACCGTGACCGGTAATGTGATCGACCGGGATTTGGATGAATTTATGGCCGAACTTAAAAGTAGAGTATTAAAAGAGGTTCCGTTTTCTGCGGATGTTTATCCCGAATTTACCGGTGCGGCGGTTGAACAGGCGCAGGCGCGCAAGGAATTGATTTTGCATTCTCTGCTGGCCGGAGCCGGAGTACTGATTTTTGTGTATATCGCGATCGGCAGTACGAGGCATATGTTATTGACGCTCGCCAACCTGCCTTTTGCGCTGATCGGCGGGGTTGCCGCCGTGGTGTTGACCGGGGCTACGCTGTCGGTCGGTTCGGTCGTAGGCTTTGTGACACTGTTCGGCATTACCGTGCGCAACAGCATCATGCTGTTGTCGCATTATCGTTATCTGGTCGAAGTCGAAGGCAAGAGCTGGGACTTGGACACCGCCGTACTGGGCGCGCAGGAACGCTTGCCGTCGATCTTAATGACAGCGCTGGTTACCGCGCTGGCAATGTTCCCGATTGCGTTCAACAGCGATAATCCGGGACGTGAAATCATGGGGCCAATGGCGGCGATTATTATCGGCGGCCTGGCCTCTTCAACATTGCTGAACTTATTATTGCTGCCCGCCCTTTTGTTGCGCTATGGAAAATTTAACAGCCAAGCTGAAACCGATAGATAAAGATTCCGAGGCGATTATTCTGCTGCACGGTCTGACCAGAACCGGCCGCAGCATGAATAAAGCCGCCAAGCTGCTGACGGCTTACGGCTATCAACTCGTCAATGTCGATTATCCTTCGCGGAGCGCGGACATCGGCATTTTGGCGCAAAAATATATTACCCAGGCATTGAAGCAGTGCGACGGGAACAGTATTAAAAAAATCCATTTCCTGACGCATTCGATGGGCGGCATTTTGCTGCGGCATTTTCTGGCTAATCAAACTATCGAGAAGTTGGGGCGAGTGGTGATGCTGGCTCCACCCAATCAAGGCAGCGAAGTGGTCGATAAACTGGGAAACTGGAAGCTGTTTTATTTTCTAAACGGCCCGGCCGGATTACAGCTGGGTACCGCTGATAACAGTGTGCCGAATCAGCTTGGGCCGGTGAGTTTTCAGCTTGGGATAATTGCCGGGAATAAAACCGTTAATCTTTTGTTATCAAGGTTAATCCCCAGCGCCAATGACGGTAAGGTGTCGGTAAGCCGGGCGCAAGTGGAAGGTATGAAAGATTTTATTGTTATGCCGTATTCGCATTCTTTCATAATGCAGCGGGAAGCTGTTATAAAACAGGCGTTACATTTTATTCAGCAGGGAACTTTTGCCGGATGAGTCAGTCATGTTTTCCATCCCGGCTATTCGACATTAATTCGGCTTGAAGATGCTCACACATTTGTAGTGCCGAATCGCGTTCATGTTCGATTTGTTTAAGCTCGTCCTTAGCTTTTAAAACTTCGAATTCAAGTTTGATGGAACGCTTGAACCACTCATCGCCTGATAATTTAAGCGCCTTGTTTTTCCGGACTAAATCAAAAATTCGTTTGTTCGAACGGTCTAAATGTGCGGCTACGGCTTGTAGCTGGTTTTGAACGATGTAAAGCGATTCAACGCATTTTTTTACGCCTTCGCTCATTATTTGTTGGGCTTTGCAGCTTTGGTTCAATTCATGCGTTTTTTGTGATAACTCATCTTCAAGCCGTTCGATCTTTTCCATCGCGGCATCATATTTTTCGCTAATCCCAACGGCTCTTATATCCGTATCGACCAGAGCATTAGTATTACTATATTTTTTAGTGAAATTGAACATAGTTAGACATTTTTCATGAAGACGAAATACGTTAATCTAAAAAATCGGTTGTGTTGTACAGACGGCTTTAGGATAGAGAGTTCAACCTATTGAATCAATAAGTGCTGTTACCTATCAGGTTGAATTCGTTATTGGACTGAAAGTATCGCATAATCAATGGATTAGGCGTTTTTTAGTTCCGAATGATCTTTGGATGTCAATAAATACGGGCTAATGCAGAGCAGTTTTTCGATAAACGTGGGGTGATCAGGAGGCAGCGAGCCGCCATAGCGGTGCCGAGCCTGCCTGAGCCTGTTGAAGAGCGAATCGTTTGAGGGATTAATGTGCTTCATGGCATGAAGCACATCTTTTAAGTTGGGCAATATGTCTAATTAAAACTCTTCCCATTCGTCACTGGAAGACGGCGGAATCGGCTTAGGATGGATGGTCGCCACTTTTTTAGTTGCCGCTTGCCGTGTTTCTTTTTGCGGCGGCGCTGCATAAAAAGACGTGGCTTGGGACATGCCGCCCTGCGTATTGCGGGAATAACTGTCCACTTTAAATTGCGCTACCGTGACCGACAGGTTTTGCGCCTGTTCTTCCAGCGATTCCGCGGCAGCGGCGGCTTGTTCCACCAATGCGGCATTCTGCTGGGTTACGTCGTCCATCTGGTTGATGGCTTGGTTGACTTGCTCGATACCGGCTGTTTGCTCCGTTGAGGCGGAGCTGATTTCAGACATCATGACGGTAACGCCGCGAATGGAGTTGACGATTTCCTCCATGGTTTGCCCGGCTTGTGTGACCAGTTTACTGCCGCCGGCGACTTTAATGACCGAATCGTCAATCAGCTGTTTGATTTCACCGGCAGCCGTAGCGGCGCGTTGCGCGAGGTTTCGCACTTCCACGGCCACCACCGCAAAACCACGGCCTTGATCACCGGCGCGCGCCGCTTCAACGGCGGCATTAAGGGCAAGGATGTTGGTTTGGAACGCAATGTCGTCGATGACCGAAATAATGTCGCCGATCTTGCGCGAGGAATCGTTAATATCATCCATCGTCCGAACCACCTGATCGACCACTTCGACGCCTTTACCGGCTATATTGGATGCATCAACGGCAAGTTGATTGGCCTGTTTGGCGTTTGCGGCATTATGCTGCACGGTGGAGGTCAGCTCTTCCATACTGGCTGCAGTTTGTTCGAGGCTGGCGGCCTGCTCTTCGGTGCGATGCGACAAGTCATTGTTGCCGGAGGCAATTTCTTTCGATCCGGTATTAATGTTGTCAGTGGCTTCTTTAATTTGAAATACGATGTCCTTGAGTTTTTCCACCGTGATATTGGCGTCATCCTTGAGTTGCCCGAAACTACCGGCATAGTCATTGGTAATGGTTTGGGTCAGGTCGTTGCGGGACAGCGCGCCCAGAACGCGCACCACATCATTGATGCCGTTCTCGGTAGTTTCCAGAAGCTCATTAAGCACTTCGCCCAGCTGTTTAAAAAAGCCTTCTTTATCCTGTGTTTTGATACGCCGGGTAAAGTCGCCCATGACGGCATCGTATACAATGGTAGCCACTTCCTGCTCTACTGCGACTTCAACAGTGCGATCCAGCCATTCGGCCACAAAACCAATGCGCTCACCGCTTTCGCTGATAACCGGATCGGCAACGATGACCAAATTGTGACCGCCGATAATCAACTCAGAACGAAACGAGTCGGTTAATTTTCCGAGCATATCGCGTTGATGAGCCGGGTTTTTATGAAAAATATCAATATTGGCTCCCATCAATTTATCGGCGTTAAAATCCGGCAACTGTTCACGAATGCCGGTTTCCGCCTTTTTGAACATGCGTTGCACAGCGTGGTTCATATAGATAATATTAAAATTGGAATCGGCAACCATGACTCCCGAATGAACATTATCCAGCGCGCGGTTAACTCGCAAGGCATTCGTCGTCAGTTGCCTGGATTCGGCTAATTGCGAATTTAACATCACTTGTGCGACGTAAATGCCACGCAATAAATCGCCCAGTTGATCGTTCCTGCTTAAATCAAACTTATTTTTAAATTGCCCGCCCGCTATGGAATAAAGCGCATAAATACTGGTTTCCAGCGTAGCAACGACATCACGCGCCAGATTGATAATAATGCCGACAGCCGTTATGGTCAGTACAGATGTCGTCGCTAGCAGCAAATAGTCTTGAGCTAAAAACAACCGGTACATTAAAAAACCGGTCAGCGCCAACAGCATCGTTAATACCAACGCTATTTTTTTCGAGATAGCTATTTCGTTGACTGTTTTGACGGCGGCGGCAATCCCTGTAGGCCTTAGCTTTGCCGTATTGTCATTCAGCTTTTTGTATAATTCTTCCGCTTTGGCTATCTGCTCCCGGCTGGGCGCATAACGGGCAGACAAATATTCTTGCAGGACTCCATTTTTATAGATCGGCACCACATTGGCTTCGACCCAGTAATAGCCGCCGGATTTAGTCCGGTTTTTTACCGGAGCGGTCCAGGGCCTGCCTTGATTTATCGTCATCCATAAATCATCGAAAGCCGCTTCCGGCATATCGGGATGACGAACGATGTTATGGTTGGAACCGATTAATTCTTCCCTTGTAAAGCCGCTGATGGCGACAAACGCATCATTAGCGTAGGTAATACAGCCTTTTAAATCAGTCCGGCTAACCAATATCTCGCCTTTTTTCATCAAGACTTCTTTATCTGTTACCGGCATATTGATTTTCATAAACTGTCTCCTGTTATTATTATTTGAAAGGGTGGTTTATCAGGTTGTTAATCAGTGCCCTTAGGCCTTTTTTAATTATGGGTATTATAGGCATTGTCTGGGAATGTTGTTGCGGATTGATTGTAGATTTCATCCGAAGACTTCCTGTCGGCGGTGGTTTTTTGCAAAGTATCCCTGATCAGAACGATCAGTTCAGGCACGTCGAAGGGTTTGGTCAGGTAGGCCATAAAACCGGCCTTTAGTCCGGCTTCAACATCACTAGGCATGGCCGCCGCACTGACGGCAATCACAGGAATTAAGGCCGTGTGCGAATTGGACTTGAGTATATGCAGCGCTTCCAGACCGCTCATGCCGGGCAGGTTGATATCCATTAGCACCAGATCCGGTTGGTCTTCATTGATCATTGCCAGCCCGATTTCTGCGCTTTCGGCGATGAGCAGTCGTATGTCTTGATGCATATAGAAAATATGCTTCATGACTTCTATATTGATTGGGCTGTCTTCAACGTAGAGCACGCATTTTCCGGTTGGCCGGGATTTATCCGAGGACTCACTTTGTGACTTAATTGACGGTTCCATAAAGTTTTTGTAGTCGGATAAGGCATGAGGCAATTCGAACCAAAACCGGCTGCCGATACCCAGCGTGCTATCAAAACCAATACGTCCGCCCATACCTTCGATCAATCGTTTACAGATGACCAGACCGATACCGGTTCCTTCGATATTTGACTTTTCGGCTCCCAGCCGATGGAAAGCCTGGAATATTTCCGGGCGGCGCTCATTAGGAATGCCGGTGCCGGTATCGGCAATGGTAACGCGCACAGAATCGCCCGCCACAGCGCAGGATAACATCACGCTGCCGTCTTGCCGGTTGTACTTGAGCGCGTTGGACAACAGGTTTAACAGAATCTGCCGCATCCGCGACATGTCGGCACGCAGATGTAAATTAGCGGCGCAGGAATACTGTATAGCGACATTCCGGGATGTCGCGGCAGGAAGTGAGAGCGACACGGCTTCGCTGATTAACGGCGACAGCGCAATGGTTTCGATTTTAAAATCCGTCTTGCCGCTCTCAATGCGGGTCAGATCGAGAATTTCGTTAATCAGGTTCAGCAGATGACGGCCGCTGTTCATAATGTGTCCGACAGCTTCTTTTTTGGCATCGGCCGGGGTTAACTTGTCCATGTCCAGCAACTGGGAGAAGCCGATGATGGCGTTGAGCGGAGTGCGTAATTCGTGGCTCATATTGGTCAGAAATTCCGATTTAGCCAGGTTGGCGAATTCCGCATCCAGTTTGGCCTGTTTCAATGCGGCTTCGACTTGCTTGCGTTCGGTGGTATCTACACCCATACAAACGAATAACGGCATATCCTCACTAGGAATCGGAAACGTCGTGGAAGAGATAAAGAGTTGCCGGCCATCACGATGCCGGATGATGTCTTCAACAGGGCCGAGGGCTTTCTTGTGGGTGTTGATCCAGGCCAGCTTAGCATGAAAATCGTGCGCTTCTTCCTCGGTTTGAGCCAGCTGGTCGAGCGTTTTGCCGTAAGCCTCTGCCGCGCTCCAGCCGAAGATTAGCTCTGAGGCGTGATTCCAATACTGAACCCGGCCATCCAGGTCATACCATTGCACGGCGACATTCGGAGTGTTCTCCAAAGAAGCTGAAAGGCGCTGCTCCGCTATCTTAAGCGCGGTAATATCACGCATAAAACCATGCCACAATGTATCGCCGTTGGCCAGCCGTTCAGGCGTCGAATTGATCTCCACCCAGATAACGCCCAGCTGAGGACGCACGATTCGGAGCGATTCATAGCAGGGTGTAAGGTTGCGGCCGGAGGCCTGAATCGATTCCCGAATCCGTCCGGCATCGTCCGGGTGTATCAGCGAAAGAAATATTGCTGCGTCCGCCATCAGCAGTTCCGGGTCGATACCCAAAATGCGGCGCGAGCCCTCGCTGATATAAGGAAAGCTGGTATTGGCGTTGCTGCTGCATAAGAGCTGATAGATGACGCCCGGTACATTAGCCGCAATTTTTTGTTGGCGGGAGGCCAGTTTTCTCGCTACGGTTTCCCGCTCAAGCAAGCTCTGCATCATACGCGAACCGATGAGCGCGAAGATGACCGCATAAGCGGTTAAATTCCAAACCATATTCAACCAGGTCAATGGATGATAGGCGTAAACCTGATAGTCCAGGTCGAACTGGAGCCAATGACCGCTCGCCGCTATGCCGACCAGGATAAGGCACAGGGTATTGCCGGCAATCAGCCAGGCCGCAGTTCGTCCGCTCAGGAACAGGATAGAAATGAAGGCGAACAATATGGTGTACAGCGCACCCACTGCGACGGGACCCAGCTGTACCAGCCCGCCTATGGTTGTCAGCCAGATTACAGCCAGCAAACCGAAAACGCGGAATCGATAGGAACAGCGGTTGCGGCCCAGCCACATGAACCAAAGCAGGACCAGTAACAGAAGATGTATCAACAGCAATGGCTTCCAGCCGATAATCAACATCCTGGCAGCGGAAATAGACACGCCAGGGCCGGCGGCAATGCTTAACCAAAGTAGTGCATCGTTGAGCAGCCGGTTGCGCAAGCCGGCAAAGTCTTCCGGCAGTAATTTGTTCATATCAAACCTATCTCACTGGTTGCGGTTTTATTCAAAGCTTTCCTCACCTGAGCGATTAAATCAGGAACGTCGAACGGTTTGGTCAGATAGCTCGTCACGCCGGATTTTAAGCCGAGCTCAACATCGCCGAGCATGGCGGCAGCACTGACCGCAATCACCGGGATCGAGGCGGTGTCCGGATGGGTTTTAAGCCTGCGGATGGCCTCCAGGCCGGTCATTCCCGGAAGATTGATGTCCATCAGCACCAGACCCGGTTGCGTTTCAAAGATCATCTCAAGCCCCGATTCGGCGTTCTTGGCAGTTAGCAGCTCAATATCCGGGAGTAGCCGAAACACATGCTTCATGACGTTGATGTTGGTTAAGTTGTCCTCAATATAGACTACTCGATTGCTAAATACTTGGCTTTTAGTTGAGTTATTTTTCGAGGCCGCAACAGAAACTGCTGTGGCTATTTCACGAGTACCCGCGGCAGGAGGCAATTCAATCCAGAATCGGCTGCCGACGCCGGTAGTGCTGTCAAAACCGATACGTCCGCCCATGGCTTTAATCAGCCGTTGGCAAACGACAAGACCGATGCCGGTGCCTTCGATACTGGTTCTCTCGGCGCCCAGCCGATGGAACGGCTGGAACATTTCCGGACGGCGCTCATCGGGAATACCGAGGCCGGTATCGACGACGGTAATGCGTACATAATCGCTTACCCAATCGCAAAATAGTGTAACGCTACCGCCCTGCCGGTTGTACTTGATCGCATTGGACAACAGGTTCAGCAGAATTTGCCGCAAACGCTGCAAATCGGCACGAACGGCTATTTCATTCGAACATAATTGCCGAATGTTAATTTGTCGCGTTGTCGCGCTGGGAAGTGATAACGATACCGCTTCTTCAATCAGCGGCGCTAATTCAATGTTTTCCAAATGAATATTCAGGTTACCGCTTTCGATACGAGCCAAATCGAGGATTTCGTTAATCAGGTTCAGCAAATGTCGGCCGCTGGTCATGATATGGCCGACTGCGATTTTCTGTTCGTCAAACAAGGGCGTCAATTTATCCATTTCCAGCAATTGCGCGAAGCCGATGATGGCGTTAAGCGGTGTGCGCAGTTCGTGACTCATGCTGGCAAGGAACGCGGATTTCGCTTTACTGGCATCTTCGGCCGCTTGTTTGGCCAAAGTCAGCTCGGTAATGTCGCTGATGATGCCCTGTACCAGCCCTTGTCCAATGGGCGTCAAAATCAGATGCAGCCAAAGGCTGTCTGAGCCCGAGTCGAGTAGCTCGATATCTTCGGTTACAGTAATATCCGTTTGCAGGCATGTGCTTAAGGCTGCTTCTATTTTAGCGGGATAGCGGCAATGCAGCTTTTTAAGCGACGGGGAGTTTTCCAGTGGGTCCGGCGCGAGACACAGACCGGTCATGCGGGCAAACGCAGGATTATGGGAAGTTATCCGGCCGTCGGTTTCCAGCAAACAGATTCCTGCTTCGGCATTGTCGAAGATGGCAAGGTATTTTTTTTCGCCGGCTTCACGATACAAGCGTAGGGTCTGTTCCTCTCGCAGTGCGCAAACCAGGTCATCGACCAGGGCATTGACATTCTCCACCACTTGGCCGATTTCGTCGTTGGCGTGGCCGCGCGGCGGCGTTAGCTTATCGCCTGCCGGCGCATTCATTGCATGCAGGTCATCGGAAATGCGCCTGATAGGCCGGATGACCATCAGTACTATCATACTGATCACCACCAAACTGAGCACGGCAAGTTCGATGCCCAGCAGTCCTTTGACGTCATCCACGTTCTGGGCAATGCGCCGGGTAATTTCCATATGATCGGGAATCAGGACGATCTCGCCGACCACGCTATCCGGATCGAAAGGGGATATCACAGGGCGGCGTATTTCGGGCAGTCCATGCATGTCGGTATCAACGTGCTCTATCGGGCGAGACAGCCCGGCCAATTGCTCTTTCTTGGCATCGAAGATGGCAATGGACGCAATCTCCCTGTTCTTCATCAGTCCTTGAACCACCTCTCCTGCAAGCGGCTTATCGGGAAGATAGCAGGCGATACTGACAGTCCTTTCGACCGTGTCGATCAGCTCTCCCAATCTGCTATATGCCTGATGATGAAAGCGGTCGGCGATGACCGAGGCGGCCAAGTCGATGAATAACGCACCTACCAGTCCGGCCGAGATAGCGAGGATAAACGTGGTTCGTATCAGAATGCTGTTAGACCAGAAATTGCGCATCAGCGGGCTCCTGTTGACGGCAATTCCATGATAACCCTGACTCTTTTGTCGACGAAAGCCCGGTCGACATAACCAATGACGTTGGTCTCACCGGCCACGCGCTCGAGCATTTCTTGCAGGCTGCCGACCGTATGGGGTGGAGAAGCCCGACCCGAAAACACCAGACGGGCCCAATAAGCATCGATATCGGAGAGTTCCTTATTGACCAGGAGGCGGTAGAAAAGCGCTTTCTCTGTTCCGTTGGCCGGCAGGTCCAACGGTTGGGCAGATGCACCGGACGGAAACCGGCGCAAACGGCCCATGTAAATATTGATGGCCTCTTCACGGCTGATAGTGTTTTCGGCAATGGCGGGGTTGGCGATCAACACCAAATCTGCCTGAGCACTGCCGGTCCATGCAATCATCAGAAGAAACAGTAAGCTAAACAGGATTTTCGACATGGCGGTTTCCCTTTTATCAGAACGCAAAGTCGACAACTGCCGATAAAACATGAGTCTGACCGGTCCAGCCGGGTTGCTCCCAACGGTAAAGGAACTTGGAGCCGGGGGAGCCGCGAACCGCATCCCACTGGACTTTTACATCCATGCCGGAGTAAAGGTCCCATCGCAAGCCCAGCGTGTAGGTATGCTGGTCGCTATGGGTTTCGTCGATTGCGCCGGTCACCGCAGCATCAAGCGCCGGTATGCCGGTGCTGTGCACGGTAGCGGGATTGTTTCGGCTCCATGATAAGCCTGCGTATGGCGTGATATCGCCTACCCGGTAACCGGTCAAAAGATAACCGGCAACGCCATCCTGGAAAAAGGCGCTTTCATGCTTGGCGCCGCTGACCATAAGCTGCACTTGCAAGGGGCCTTCATCATAGATGACGCCTGCCGAATAATGACGGCTGGTTGTGCCTTGAATGGTAAGAGCATCTGCGGCCAACTGAGTGCCCGGCAACGGAATTCCGCGCAAGGTGGTCATCAAGGCTGCATAGTCCAGCGGCAGGTTATGTGTGTAGCGAATTTGGGCATAACTGAGCCGGAATTGCCAACTGCCCAATTGATAGCCGAGATTGCCGCCGAGCATCGGTGAGTCGCTCAAGTCCCATTGAGCTTCCGCGAAAGGAATCTTTTCCGGGCTATAGCCGCCGAACACTTTGGCTCGCAGGAGCCCTTCACCGACAACCAGCGTAACCGCGCCATCCAGTCCATCCAGGTATTGAAAGGGCAGGCCGCCGTAGTAGTCAACTGACGGTCTGACGGTGAGATATGAGTATCCCACAAGACGGGAGTCGGCGCGCATATAGAAGTCCATTCCCAGACGGCCGCCTCGCAGCTCTATATCGGGACGTGGCAAATATCTGGCGAAAGCCCAGGTCAGTTCGGGAATATAGGTGTCGTCATAGCGATGTTGGCTGACCGCTTGGGCTACGATTTCAAGCTGTTCATTGACTTGGAAATTAGCCTGTGCGCCGACCAGGGAATCCAGCTGGCCGGACCACTGTCCGCCTTTGGGGCCGTTGGGCTGGGATAAATTCCGTACAAAGTCGGCTTGGCCTGAGGTGACGTAGCTGAGTCCGGCCGTGCCGAAATAGTGCAGCGTCAAAGCCGGAGCGCTGTCGTCCGCTATCGACAAGCCGGGCGCCAACAGGCACAAGCAAAGCGTCAGCCTATGCATCCATTCCCTGACCGGTAGCGGATTATGCATCGGTTCAGGACGCGACGATTTAGCGATCGGTAAAGGTTGCGCTCGCAATTTGCCGTTGGTGTGTTGCTTCATGAATTCCTCATTGTATTTGCCGACTTGAACGGCCAGTCCATCAATTTTTTGCCGATTAAAAACGTTTCATTGCTTCTGACTGACCGGCAAGGGTTTCAGCAAGGCTTTGCGTATCTGGTTAATCAGTTCGGGCATATCAAACGGTTTGACCAGATAAGCCGTAAAACCGGCTGTTAACCCAGCCTCAATATCGCGCGGTGAGGCCGCGCCACTCAGTGCAATCACCGGGATGGAGGCTGTGTTCGGGTTGGATTTGAGTATATGTAAAGCTTCCAGGCCGCTCATACCCGGTAGATTGACATCCATCAGCACCAGGCTCGGCGGCGCCTTGTCGATCAGGGCCAGTCCCGTTTCGGCGTTTTCGGCGACCAGCAATTCGATATCCGAGAGCTGGCGGAAAACGTGTTGCATGACGCTAATATTGATACGGCTGTCCTCAATATAGAGTACATGGCCCGTGGTGGAGATATTTACGGTACTGTCAAAATACGCTATCGATGCAATTTTTCGCTCAGGTACGGCCAGAGGAAGCTCGAACCAGAACTGGCTGCCGATATCCACGGCGCTGTCGAAACCGATGCTGCCGCCCATGGCCTCAACGAGTTGTTTGCAGATGACGAGACCGATTCCGGTGCCTTCGATTGCCGTCTTTTCGGCACCCAAGCGTTGGAATGACTGGAATATCTTCAACCGGTTCTGATCGGATATGCCTATGCCGGTGTCGGCTACAGTGAAGCGCGCATCATTGCCGGTCATTTCACAGGACAATGTTATGCTGCCGCCCGGCCGGTTATACTTGATTGCATTGGACAACAGGTTTTGCAGGATCTGCCGGAGGCGAAGCGCATCGGCCCGGATGAATACTTTTTCATGGCAGATGCAACTGTGACTGATGTTGATGTGGCGCGTCGCAGCAACCGGCCGCATCAGCAATAACACGTCGTCCCTGAATGATTCCAGATCGACGCTTTCGATGTTGAGTTTAAGTTTTCCGCTTTCGATGCGTGCCAGATCGAGCGTTTCGTTAATCAGGCTTAGCAGTTGGCGACCGCTGGTCATGATGTGTCCGACCGCTTCTTTTTGCATATCGGCCAGCGGCGCTAGCTCACCAATTTCGAGCAATTGTGCAAAGCCGATGATGGCGTTGAGTGGCGTGCGCAGCTCGTGGCTCATGTGCGACAGAAAATCCGATTTGGCATTGCTGGCGGTTTCGGCGGCGATCTTAGCTTCCACCAGCATGTCTTCCATCTGTTTGCGTTCACTGATGTCCCATAAAATACAATGGGTACAGATAAATTTGCCGTTGCTGTCGCGCTGGACTCGTCCATCAATTAGCATCGTTAGGAGGCTGCCATTCCGGTGCCGCAATTGCAATTCGGAATTAACGCGATGTGTGGTTGTAAAGTTTTTGAACGCCAGCGAAAACTGGTCGTTGTCTGTTTCAGCCCAAAAATCGCCAAAGCAACGGCCTAACAATTGCTCGCGGCTATAGCCCAACATTTCCGCCGCTTTGTTATTCAAGTCCAGGTAGCAGCCTTCAATATCCAGCGATTGGTAGGCGACAGGAACATGTTCAAACATTTGCCGGAAGCGCCTTTCGCTGTTTTGCAGGGTTTGTTCCGCATGTTTACGCTCGGTAATGTCGCGAATAAAGCCATGCCACAAGAAAGCATTATTGGCCAGCCGTTCCGGAGTCGCATGGCCTTCAACCCAGATTTCGCCTTTTTTAGGGTGCATGACACGAAATTGTTCTATCCAATCGGTCATCTGCTGCGCGGAATGGCGGATAGATTGTTGGACGATCTCAATATCATCGGGGGGAAGCAGCGCAAAAACCGTTGCGGCATCGTGATTTAAGGCCTTTGGATCAAGGCCAAAAACATCGGCAATGCCTCCGCTTACGAAAGGTAGACAGCTGCTGCCGTCGGCATTGAGCTGAAATTGGTAAGTCATGCCCGGCGCGTTGCGGACTAATTTATCCAGCATTGATTTGGCGATGCGTAGCTTGTGGCGACTGTACACTACATAGCCGCTAAAAAGAGCCAATATCACCAGCAAAGCTATCCCGCCGCCCAGCCATGGATAAAAGCGCCGTAAATCGTAAGGATTAGGGGCGTAAAGCATGCCCGAGAAATCGAAGTTTTGCGGCAGCATGCCTAAATTTGCATAGGTATCGGCAATATGCCGCCAGCGGTTCGGGCTCATATGGCCCAGTTCGACCAGATCCGCCATAATGAAAGGCCGGTAGCGACGCGCTTCCCAAAGCAAATGGTCGAGTGAGCGATCGCTCGCATAATGCCGATGAATCAGTTCGGCAATTTCGTCCGGATGTTGCATCGCATAAGTCCAACCTTGCAGGCTGGCTTGGCGGAAAGCTTTTACCGGTTCGGGATGATCCTTAATGTATTGTTCGGTAGTGAACAATACATCGCCGTAAAAATCGATACCGCCATCCAGGGCCCTGAGCTCAAGGTAATCGACTCCGGCTTGTTCCAGTATATAAGGCTGGTTCGGCGTGTAAGCCGATAAGCCATCGGTGCGCCGGTTGATCAGGTCGATGATGTTTTGGCTGTGCGCTTGCCGGTGGAAACTGCTTTCGTCAACGCCGGCACATTTAAAGTAGGCTCGTAATTCAGCGCTATCGGGGCCTAGCATCAGTTTCCGGCCCACTAAATCCTTTACCGTGTGAATGCCGCTATCCTGGCGCACCACTAAACTCAACGGCGAGTGTTGCATAATTGCAGCCAAAGCCACTACCGGTGCGCCACGACTCCTGTCTAACAGCAGCTGGGTGTTGCTGACGCCAAAATCCGCGCCGCCGTTGATCACGGTTTCCACCGACGAATGTGTCGGACCGCCTTCCAATATCCGCACATCCAAGCCCGCTTCCCGGTAATAGCCGTTTTCCAGCGCAGCATAATAACCGGCAAACTGAAATTGATGCTTCCATTTCAGTTGTAAGGTAACCGGTTGCAACGGACGCGAAGCTTCATCGGCAAATACCTGCTGAGACAGCAGCAATACCGGTAAATAAAAGACAGCAACAAGCCCTTTGATGACGGCAATGGTTGTCAGGTCGGCAACAGATTCCTTACAGTTCAAGTGCCTCGCTCCTTCAGCCACACCAGCAGCTGTTCCAACGGCATCGCTTTGGCGATAAACCAGCCTTGGATGAGGTTACAGCCGAGTCCGCGCACCAAATCGAGGTCCTGTTGCGTCTCGACGCCTTCCGCTACTGTGGATAATTTGAGTTTAATGGCCATTCCCAGCGTCGATGCCAGGATAGCCCGTGCGGCGGGCTTTTCTGCCGCGCCCTGCACAAAGCTTCGGTCCAGCTTGAGTTCGCCGAAAGGAATGCGCTGCAATTGTTCCATCGACGAATAGCCGGTGCCGAAGTCGTCGATGGAAAGTTTGAAACCCTTGAGCCGCAGCCGGGTCATCACATCCAGGGCTGTCGATATATCTTCCATAACGCCGGTTTCGGTGATTTCCAGTATCAGGTTCTCGGCCTTGAAACCTGTGGCCTGGACGCTGGCCAAGATGAACTCCGGGAGCCGGAGGTCGGAGAGCCAGTTGGCCGAGAGGTTGACTGCCATGGTCAATGAATATCCCGCATCGGCCAGGCGGGTACCGCCGACCAGTGCTTTGGTGACCAGCACTTCGGAGAGTTCCGCAATCAGACCGTGTCGCTCGGCGATACCGATGAAGGTATCCGGAGGGACCGTGATGCCGTTATGCTGCCAGCGGGCCAAGGCTTCCATGCCGACGACGACCAGGGTGGCAGCGTTCACCTTGGGTTGGAAGTGTACTTCGAATTCGTTGCGGCGAATGCCTTGTTGAATATCATCCGGGGTGATGGTGATTTTTTCACGTTGCATTGAGGGTATTGCCGTTATCTTACAAGGATCGGCTAATAGATGCAGCAGTGCCTCTCGCGTGACCGGCTTGTTTAAGATGCCACGCAGGTTCATGCCTTTGGCTCGGACCATTTCAGCGGTGGTTTGCAATAAACGCTCGTCGACACCACTCGAAATTACCATACAGCCTTGATAGTTGTGGTCGGACAAATGGCGCAAGAACTCAACGCCGTCCATGCCGGGCATTCTCAGATCGCTGATCAACAAGTCTATGTTGCCGTTGGCGCGGGCGAGTTCTATCAGTGCCGCTTCGCCCCCATCAACGGTCAGCACCTCATGGATACCCAATGAGCATAACAATACGGTCAGTTGACGCCGTGCTACCGGGTCGTCGTCCACGACCAATACGCAATTCGGTAGCAATTCTGCTGCTATCGGCATCATATCTGCGAGGTTAATAACCGGTATGGACGACATGGCGAGTCGAGTCGCCGCGGTTTCCACATCGCTCAACGCATGCCCTAGTTCGGCGAATAAAGCTGTTGATGCTTCTAATTGATTTGCTTTGGCGGCATCTTCAAGTCTTTCAGCCACGTGGGCGAAGCCCAATGCGCCAACCATGCGCGCTGAAGATTTGAGTTTATGCATGACCAAGGATAACGCCCTGCTGTTGCGTTCGGCGAGATGTTGTCGGCAGGCCGACAGATCATTGCGTGCGGTGGTTGTAAATAAATCGATCAGTTCGCGCGTTTGCTTGGCATCGGCGTTGCCAATGATATGAGCCAGGTAAGTGGTATCGAGGATCGCTTTGTTTTCTGCTGTCGGCGCACTGGGAACATCGTTGCGGGATGCAAGCGGGGACGCTCGCGGCAACCAGCGCTCCAGCATATTGCGCAGGTCGTCCAGTTCAATGGGTTTAGGCAATATGTCGTCCATGCCTGCCTGCCTGCAAAGCGAGAGCTCCTCCGGGTGTTGAGCGGCAGTGATTGCGATAATGGGTACATAAGCACCGCTTTCTCTTTCAGTGGCGCGAATCGCACGCGTCAATTCCAGGCCATTCATGCTGGGCATGTTACGGTCTGCGAGAATCAGATCGTGTCCTCCGGCCTGCCATTTAATCATTGCCGCCACGCCGTCGGCGGCAATGTCGACAGCAAAGCCCAGTACGCCGAGTTGCATACGCAGCACAGCTTGATTGGCGGGGTTGTCTTCGGCGACAAGAATACGTTGTTGCGCCGAGCCGCTATTGGAATGAGCTTCGGCGATGGTCGGTGTTTTAAGTGATAATTTGGCTTCCTGCCATGTTTTGGCCGTGTCTTTAGCGTCGATGTGATTAAGCAAATCGTCAAACAAGCGGTTGAGTTGCTGACCGGCGTTCGCAATTTCGGCGAGCTGCTGCCGGGTTTCGTCAGCCAACGTATCGTTCATTTGCAGGGCTTGGCTATGAGTGAGCAGAGTGTTCAAAGGCGTTCGAAGTGCGAGTCTCCAGTCGGCAAGGAATTCCGACTTGGCTTGATTGGCGTGCTCTGCGCCATCCTTCGCCTGTTGCAGGTCGTGGATGACTCGTTGTTGAAGCTGTCTCTGCCGTTCCGCTTCCAGGATGTTGGCATAGGTGTCTGTAAAAGGTTGCAGGAAGTCGGTTATGGTTGATGTGCCGTAACCCTCGGGCCGGTTGGCCAGGCCGATTATGCCGATAAGCCTATGCTCATGGCGAATAGGTAGGCCGATAAAGTCTTCCCGTACCAAATGGTCTTCGGGCACGTTGTAGCGGTGAGAAGTACCGGCAGGGTCATTGGCCGTGGCGATTGCGCCCGTGCGTAAAACCGAGTCGATCAGGCTGTCAAGATTGCAGGACTCCATGCCTGCCGTATTTTTTTCCACACAGAGAGTTCGGGTAACGTCATTCCAGATGACATTATTCAAGGCATGAGTTTTGAGGTAAGGCTTATCGTTAGGGTCATACAGCACTTCGCCCAAAAAACCGTAGGCGCTATCGGTTAACAGCAGTATGCCGTCCAGCAGCACGGTGCTGATTATCCCGATGTCATGGTTGGCAATATATTGTTGTAACACTTGACGCAGCAGGTCGTGCAGGCGGGTTTGGTGTTGCCGTTTTGTCTGGATGCGCTTTTGCGCAGTAATATCGGTACGGATGGAGATATATTTTTCCGGTAGGCCGAGTTCGTTAAGAACCGGCACTATAGTGCTTTGTACCCAATAGGAACTGCCGTCTTTGTGCCGGTTTTGTACTTCACCGCGCCAAATTCGGCCTGCGGAAAACGTTTTCCACATACCTTCGAAAAATGCGGCGGGGTGATGGCCGGATTTGACGATGCGATGGTTACGGCCGATTAATTCCTCGCGGCTATAGCCGCTGAGCTCGCAAAACTTGGGGTTGATCTCAATGATAGCGCCGTCAGCGGCAGCAATGGAGACAATCGCATGCGCATCCACGGCTGCTTTAAGATCATCGAGCTGTTTCCAGGCCTGCCGGCGTTGTTGATATGCCGTTTCGAATATGCGAAATTGCTGAGCCCGCGCCATGACTGCTGTGACCAGCAAACGCGGATCGACCGGTTTGACCAGATAATCCTCGCCACCGGCATGGCGGGCGTCGAGTTGGTGGTCGATATCGGCAAAGGCGGAAATATAGATGACCGGCAAGTGAGTATAGCGCTTATCCCGACGCAGCAAGGCGGCGAGATCGGTGCCCCGGCAGGCCGGCATTTCCACGTCCAGCACACAAGCTTCGGGGGCGAAGTCGCCCAGAAAATCCCGGGCGGCTACCGGGTCGTCGATGGCCAGTACTTCGAAACCGGCGGATTGTAAGATGTTGGCGTGCAGGTTCAGTACGGCGGCATCGTCATCAATAAGGATGACTCGATAGGCAATGCGCGGCATCCAAGCCAGACCGGCCAACTCGGTTATCAGGTGCATGGCATCCACTGGAGGGTTGAGCAGAAGTTGCGCACCGATCTGTCGGGCCTTGACCTGGATCCGAAAGTCGTCGGTATCGACAATCGCCACCAGCAATGACGAAGCGGCAAAGCTATCTTCCGTTGCCGACAAGATGACGGTCATGCGCTCCGCGTTCTCGGCCAGCCAGCTTGCGGCTGCAATCAGGATAACTTGAGCGGCTCGGCAAGCTTCAGTCGCTTCATCGATACTGTCCACCCGAGTCACGGAAAATCCCAGCGAAGCCAAGTCTTCGGTCAGCTTTATATTACTGTCGAAAACATCGCCGGTCAGTGCAAATAACCAGTCCTGGGGCCGGACAGGCAGAAAATTCAGCTCCACATGGGCAGTGTGTTGACCTGCATCCAGCAGGTTCGCCAATGCCATGGCGGTTTTCAGCACAGATTTCAGCCTGATTTCCTTGGGCGCTTCCTGAGCGAACTCGCCGAGCAAATTGGCCAGCTCTTTGGCTCGACCGATGGTTTCCAACCAATTTACGCGTTTACAGTCTTCGATCGCAAGGGTTGCGACGTGCGCCAGACGAAGGCCGCGAAGACGATCCCAGCCGTCGATAGTCAATTGGGTCGCCAATTCCCGGATTTCTTGTGCCAGCTGTCGTTGGGCTGTGGTCATGCTGTTGCTCTCCTGCTCAAGTGCTCCACCAGCAGTCGCAGGGTGGCGAAGGGAATCGGTTTCGGATACACCGGAACGTCGGGTGGGAGTCCGCCTTGGGCTTCAATCTCGGATTCCGTAAGCGCTGTAACGACGAGTATAGTAGCGTCTGTCTTCGTCGATTGCATTTTCATACGCCGGATCATTTTAAAACCATCCATTTCCGGCATTGCCAAGTCAATGATAATCATATCCGGGTTATGACGACCGATCAGCATCAATCCTTCGAAGCCATCCTCGGCAGTCACTAACAGAACAGGCAGTTGCCATTCGGCGAATTGGCGGCGATAAAGTTCCCTCTGTACCGGGTCGTCTTCAACGACCAGTACTTTGAGTAATTCCGGCGCAATGGCGGGGCTTAGAATAGCTTGCTGCTGTAAGCGGATGGTTTCAATGGCATCGATTGCGATACGCCGGTGGCCTCCGGCGGTTTTCCAGGCGGGAAGAACTCCGCTTTCGACCCAAGCCTGTACCGTTGACAAAGCCACGCCCAACCGAGCGGCGGCCTCGCGTGTGGAAAGAAATTTTTCCGCTTGTGTGGTATCCGATTTACTCATGGCTTCGGCTGTTCCTGAGCTTTAGGGATTATTGCGAAGTGGGTTGCGGTGCAGTCAAGGGGTAATACGGAGATACCTTTCCGGTCTTTTTGTAGATGATTAGGTAGGGCAAGCATCAGTGTATTAATCAGGATTGACGGTTTTTGCATCGGCAGCCAACCGGTTAACTGATGTTTTACGACTAGGCAACTGTGTCCCGGAAAATTGAAGTTGATCAGCATAATTTCAAGAAGATCTTTCTATCGGCTGATGGTTTCATCACCGTCAGAGACGCTGATTGCAATAGGATCAATAACGAAGATAGGCATTTTTGATAAAACACGGATTCCTGATGAGCGACTAAATAGTTTTCGTTGTTTTAAGTATATTAATCATTTTCGTCATTTTACATGAAAATTTTACGTAATCTAATTCTTACTTTAATGCACTATAAAAACATGGCGAAACAGTAGCCCAAAAGACTATGAGACTTTGAGACATGCAAGGCCGAATGGTGTTAATGAAAAATACAAAGTAAAGCCGGTAAGCCGCAATACGGTATACAGTTAAATGATGCCCGGCTTTATTGAAAAAAATAAAGTAAAATAGCCGGTTTTTAAAATCCCACTCCGTAGATATTACGCAGATAGCAAAGGTACATATGAAGAATTATAAAATCGCAGTGCTAGCCGGTGACGGTATTGGTCCTGAAATTACTCGGGAAGCCATCAAAGTTCTCAAACTTATTGAAGAGCGTAACGATGTTTCTTTTGAATTGCTGCCCGCAGCTTTTGGTGCCTGCGCCTATTTTGAATTCGGCGATGCGTTTCCACAGTCGACTATCGATATTTGCGACCAAGCCGATGCCATTCTTAAAGGTCCGATTGGTTTGAGCCATGAACAATCCAAAACCATTCCGATTGATAAACAACCCGAACGCGGTGCGTTGCTGCCGATGCGTCGCCGTTACAATACTTACGCAAACTTTCGTCCGGTTTTCCTGCCTAAAGCCCTGGCTCATTTTTCCCCGCTGAAACCTGAAATTATCGGCGAAGGGATCGATATTATTATGGTTCGCGAACTGGTAGGCGGATTGTATTTCGGCAGCAAGGAAACCGGCATTAACGAGCAGGGCTTGCGTTATGTTAAAGAAACCCTGGAATATGATGAGCACCAAATCAGCCAGATTTTGCACCAGGCGTTCAAGCTGGCCCAAAAACGCAAGAAAGTGCTGCATAACATTCATAAAAGTAATGTGCTGAAATCCAGCGTGTTATGGAATGAAATACTGGATGAAGTCGCTAAAGACTATCCTGAAGTGGAAGTTATTCATCAGCTGGTCGACTCGGCAGCGACCAACCTGTGCCTGAAGCCTACCCAGTTCGACGTGATGGTTATGGAAAACATGTTCGGCGACATACTCAGCGATCAGGGCGGCGGCATATTGGGTTCTTTGGGACTGATGCCTTCCGCCTGTATCGGTGATGAAAAAGCCTACTACGAGCCGTCACATGGTTCGGCGCCGGATATCGCCGGAAAAAATATCGCCAATCCATACTCCATGATCGGTTCGGTTGCGATGATGCTGGAAAACAGTTTCGATATGGCCGAAGAAGCCAAGAATGTCTGGGCGGCAATGCAAGGCGTGTTTGGCGACGGTTATTCAACCGCTGACCTGTCCAAGCCGGGTAGTGGCGTTACGATGATCAGCACCGAAGAATTTGGCGATAAGGTTGTTGAAAAGCTGAAACAGATGCCGAGGGTATAGTCGGCTTGGAAGCGATAAACGCCGGATAAAATGCTTTTATTTACCGAAGAGTACGAGTTTTTTGTTGGTATTCAATAAGAGCCCGGAATAAAGCCGGTTCGAGCGAGAGCAAGAACCGGCGTTAAGCTTGGGTGGCCTTTTTGGGCTTACAGGTCTATTAACCCATGTAGCCGATATAAGCCCGATAACCTGCATAAACCGACAGCAGCAGGAAAATGGTTCCGCTGATCTTGTGCAAGAGGGCTAAAGGAACCTTTTGCAAGATAGTCCGGCCTGCCAGAATCCCCAAGGCCGATGTCGAGGCTAACGCGACTGTCGAGCCCAGCCATACCGCAGTCGGCACGGTGGTGCTGCTTAAGCCGACAACTGCCAGCTGGGTTTTATCGCCGAATTCGGCCACGGTAATCAATAAGAAAGTGGTGAAAAAAATGCTGTGGCCGCTTCTTTCTTTAACTTCCTCATTTTCATCTTCCGTTTCTACACGCAAGGAATGGATGCCGAACGCAGCAAACAGGACAGCGACGATGGTTGCAACTATATGTTCCGGTAGCCAACTGGCAATGGCGATGCCAAAAACAACGGCCAGAGTATTCAAAAAGGCAAAGGCCGCGATTGCGCCCAGTAAAACCGGCATGGCTCTGTGCCGGGATGCCAGCGTCATGCATACCAATTGGCTTTTATCGCCAATTTCAGCCGCTGCAATCAGCGCGAAACTGGTCGCTGCCGTGGCTGATATTTCGGTAAAATTGCCGTTGCTCAGCAAGGATAAAAACTGTTGGAAAGAGTTTTGAAGGTGTTCGAAAATATGTAGTGTGCTCAGTGATGTTAGAAAATGTTGTAAATAGCTTTGAAGATGATCCATTTTATTTCCTGAGAACGATTCTTTTGCATACTCCGTTGCAAGGTGCCTACAGCTTACCCTGCAACGGCAGTGATAGATAGGGTATTAACCCAGCATATTGTCCAAGGTCATCATGATGATGAAGCCGATCATTAATGCAAATGTGGCATAGCGGGAACGACCGTCGGAATGGGTCTCGGGAATAATTTCTTCGCTGATCACAAAGAGCATGGCGCCGGCGGCAAAGCCCATGGCTATCGGCAGGATAGGCTGGAACAGGGAGACCATGGTAATGCCGAGCAAGCCGCCTACAGGCTCGACTAAGCCGGTTAGTGTGGCAATGCCTACGGCTCGCCACTTGTTATAGCCCAGCCCTACCAAGGGCAGGGCAACGGCCAAGCCTTCCGGGATATTTTGCAGGGCTATCGCAATAGCCAGAACCACGCCGTTTTTCATTTCCCCTGAGCCGAAACTGACGCCGACAGACATGCCTTCAGGAAAGTTATGAATAGTGATTGCAATGATGAACAGCCAGACTTTTTTTAAAGAATTCAGCTGGGTATCGGACATTGAATCAAAATGCACGTGCGGCAGCTGGCGATCGGCGTAATGCAGGAACAGGGCGCCGATGATCATGCCCAGTGAAACGATGTAAATGCCTTTGCCGGGCCAGACCAGATTACCGTACGCCATGCCGGGAACCAGCAGGGAAAATGCGGTTGCCGCCAACATCACGCCGGCGGCGGCGCCGAGCATGCTGTTGAATAGGTTTTTGGATATGTTTTTAAAAAACAGCGCGGGTAAAGCGCCAAGACCCGTAGCCAGTCCGGCCAGGATGCTGGCAAAAAAACCGATAACAACCGTCTTACCGAAAATTAAATATAAACTGCCGAACACCACTAACTGTGACAACAGGAATAATCCCGCCACTGTCGCCCAACGTTTTAGCGGCGGCATAGCCAGTAGTTTTTGATAATTCTCGCTGGCTTTTATGGCGTCTACTTGATCTTCAAAATAGCGTTGCAATTTTGTTACAGTCATTGTTGTTACGGTCATAAGGTTTACCTGCATCGGCTTGTTTTGGAATATGCACCAGACATTATAACCAAATACCCATAACTTGGTTTTGTTTGTCGTGTATTACCCGAGGCGTATTCTGCTTTCATCGGAGAGTTCCGACATTTTTCAGGGGCATAGGAATATTTCCTTTTGTCGGCTGCTGCCTAGTGCCGAAGTAGCTGTTTGGCTATCATGGCGGCATAATCAATCTGGAGGGAAGAATGAAAAAACGTGCATACACGATACTTGGAGCAGCTAAGCTATCGTTCAAAGGTAACAGTCGTCATAGACGTTCTCGGCGGTACGATATTTTTACACTGGTCAATATTTAAACCTTTTCTTTCAAGCTGTTCGGAAAAGTCTAAAGAATCATCCGGGACCGATGACATTTTGGACTTTGTCGCTATTCAAGCATGAGTTGGAAGCTTACTAAATTAAAAACAACTAATAGCAAACTTATGAAATTATTTAATATCAAGCCATTTTCCGTTGTTCCCTTGGCGCTTGTCATGACACAGGCTTGGGGGGCACAAGAGCCTAATACGATGGAGCTTCCCGATATGGAAGTGGTGGATACCTCGCCTCTGCCGGGCTTGGGTCTCACCAAAGATCAAATCCCCGCGCCGGTGCAAACAGCGACGGACAAGGATATAGCCAAGACCAATGCCATCAATCTTACCGATTTCATGAACAGATCCTTGGGCAGTGTCTATATTAATGACACGCAAGGCAACGGCTTTCAACCTGATGTTAACTATCGCGGTTATACCGCCTCTCCACTGCTGGGCACCCCGCAGGGGCTTTCCGTTTATATGGACGGGGTGCGGCTGAATCAGCCATTCGGCGATGTGGTCAGTTGGGATTTGATCCCTAAGAACGCTATTTCTTCGCTCGCGATGATGCCGGGTTCCAATCCGTTGTTTGGCAGGAACACGCTGGGTGGCGCGTTGTCCTTACAGACCAAGGATGGCAAGCGCAATGCGGGTACTTCCGTTCAAGGTCTTGGGGGCGATTTTGGCCGTTACAATTTTGAGTTTGAACACGGTGGTTCTAACAAGCAAGGTTTGAACTGGTTCGCGTCGGGCAATTATTTTAATGAAGACGGCTGGCGGCAAAACTCGCAGACGAATGTTCGTCAGATTTTCGGCAAAGTAGGCTGGGAAGGTGAGAAAACAGATGTCAAATTCACTACCGCCTATGCCGACAATGAAATGTACGGCAACGGCTTGCAAGAACAACGCTTTTTAGCGAAAGATTACACCAGTATTTATACCAAGCCCGACATCACCGACAATCGCTCGCTGTTCCTGAACCTGGAAGGCACGCATGAGCTGAATGATAATATCGTCCTATCCGGAAATTCCTATTATAGGAATATCAGGACTCAAACCTATAACGGCGATATTAATGAAGGGGCGTTGGACCAGTCCGTTTATGCGTTGTCTGCGGCTGACAGGGCAGCGTTAACCTCTGCGGGAATAGCGTTCCCTACCGCTGCGATGAACAGCGCTAACACATCTTTTCCTTATTTGCGTTGCGTCGCCCAAGCCTTGCAACAAGATGAGCCGGGTGAAAAATGTAACGGTCTGATCAATCGCACCAGTACTTCGCAAGAAAACTGGGGCACTTCGGGACAGGCCGTGCTTAACAGTAAGTTATTCGGCAATACCAACCGTTTCCTTTTTGGTGGCGCTTACGACCAAAGCATAGCCAGATTTAACCAGTCCACCCAGCTTGGCTATCTGAACCCTGATCGCAGCATTACCGGTATTGCGGCTTACGCTGACGGTATGACCGGCGGAAACGTCGATGGTGAGCCGTTCGACAACCGGGTTTCGTTGAAAGGGGATACCCTGACCTGGAGTTTTTTCACCGAGGACACGCTGTCCATCGGCGAACATTTGCATATCACCGCCTCAGGCCGTTATAACTACACTTCGGTAAGTAATCAGGATCAGATTCATCCGAACGGCGGCAGCGATTCTCTTAATGGCAATCACGCTTTCGACCGTTTCAACCCGGCCGTGGGCTTGACTTATAACCCGATAAAAGCGCTTGGCTTTTATGCCGGCTATAACGAGGGCAGTCGTGCACCGACCACCATTGAACTCGGTTGCGCCAACCCCGATCAGCCTTGCAAACTGCCCAATTCGATGGCCGGCGATCCACCGCTCAAGCAAGTCGTCACGCAGACTTGGGAAACCGGGTTCCGTGGTCAAGCGCCGGGGCAAATTGATTGGCATGTCGGTTATTTTCATATTGAAAACCAAGATGACATTTTATTTGTGGCTGACAACCAGGCCGGCTTCGGCTATTTCAAGAACTTCGGTAAAACCCAACGCCAAGGTATGGAAGTCAGCCTGGATCGTAAAGTGGAACAATGGAGCGTAGGGGCGAACTATACCTATTTGGACGCGACCTTCCAGTCTCATGAAATCGTCAATGGCACCGGCAACAGTACTAACAGCGCAGGTAGCGGGTTGGAGGGTACGATTGCGATCAATCCAGGTAATAAGATTCCTTTGACGCCAGCACATATGTTCAAGACTTACGTGGATTATCAATTCACCAAGGATTGGGGCACTAATGTCAATATCATGGGATTTTCAGACTCTTATGCCCGGGGCAACGAAAATAATGCACACCAACCCGATGGTCGATACTACTTGGGTTCAGGCAAGGTTCCCGGATATGTTGTAGTGAACTACGGTTTGCGCTATACGCCCAGTTATGTACGCGGCCTGCAAGTGTTTGGACAAGTCAATAATATTCTGGATCAGCATTATTATACTGGAGCGCAATTGGGGCCAACCGGATTCGACGGCAACGGCAACTTTCAAGCTCGTCCATTCCCTGCTAATACTGCGTCAGTACAACAAGCCACTTTCTATTCGCCGGGTGCTCCGCGTATATTCTGGCTGGGGCTTCGCTACTCTTTTTAAATGCCGGCTATGTTGTAGCTGCTCCTTCTCCGCTACGTCAACCTATCTCTACGGGGCGCCTGTACTTTAATGAGGTATAGGTGAGTTGGCGTAGCGCGACCTGACCCATTACCGGGTTACGCTGCTAAAGATACGTCTTGCTGCATCGCTTCTGGATAATCTATATTCATAACGCCATGATTAACATGTAGCAGAGTGTTAAAAGTAGGTATTTTTTCGACAGCATGGGAGCGGTGGGATAGCAAATCGAACCGCTATTGTCGAGGCGATACAGAAGAGTAAATATCTTTTCTTTCAGGCAATAAAAAGCCCGCATAAAGCGGGCGTGTTGAGTGCTGTTATTATTGTTATTTAGTTGTCGTTTGCAACTTGACCCAAGCAGTGTCACTTATTTTATTATTATTATCAGCTAGTCTATAAAGACTAAATTCCCCCTCTTAGTCGGTAATTAAACCGCGCTCACTCCCTTAAGCTGGTGCGAATTCTATTCAAATGAATCCTCCTTGTCTATTTAAAAATGGGGTTTATCGGAAAAAATATAATCACGGTAGAAATGTATAGTAAATACAGTCTATTACAGGGTTTTAGATGGCTCTAATAAATAAAACGACAGGCAGTCATTGCCTTCTGTTCAGGTAACGTTCAGGTTTTTATCGATTGCGTCTGGCTTCTTCTTCCTGATTGGTAAAGAAGTTGAGCCGTTCATTAAGGATAGAGGATAGTTGGAAATTAAGGCCTTTTGATTTTTGAGCCAGTTTTATTTGCAAGATTGCATCTCTGGTTTGTCCCGTTGCATAGTAATATTCCGCAAGATAACGATGAGATTCGGCGGGTTGATTTAAATCGCTATAAACTTGCGCCAACAATTCCAAGTAAATCGGTTGCCGCTGGGTTTTAGGCTTTAACGTAGATAAATTTTTCCGTGCCAGATCGGCGTTACCTGTTTTTATTAGAGAAGAAATATATTCCAGCTTGATGGCTTCGTTATCCGGAAATTGCTCGGTCAGTTTTTTATACCGGGCGAGCGCTGTCGTGTAATTTTTAGATTCCAGTGCAGTGCGGGCAAGTGCGGTTACGTACTGCGCCTGGTTTGGGTATTCTTTACTCAGTTGTTGGAAAATTGTTTCCGCTTCATTGAATTTTTGTGAGTTAAGTGCGCACAATCCAAGTCCGTAGCGGATAACGGCACGTTGTTCAGTCGTGCCTTGAGTTGATCGAAGTTGAAAATATTTAAGCGCCTCGGCGCTGTCAGTAGTGGTTAGAACCCGAATTTTTGCCTTGGCTAATTGATAACCGAGCGAGTCGGGGTATTGTTTGTAAGGATAGATTTCAGCACGTCCCCGTGTGTCGGAAATACGCGAGGCAGTAACCGGGTGAGTTCTTAAAAATTCAGGAATATTCTGCCCGGAATAGCGGCTGGATTGTTGTAAGCGCTCGAAAAAAGTGGGCATGCTGCGCGGATCAAACTGGGAAGCAGCCAATGTTTGCATGCCTACCCGATCAGCCTCAGCCTCGTTTTCGCGAGTAAAATCGATTTGGAACTGAACATTGCCGGCCTGGATCGCCACGATGGCGGCTTGGCCAAGAGCGGGGGATTGGGTGCCTAATAAAATGGCGGCCAAAGTCGCGGCGGCAGTAGGGATCGATAAACGGCTGGAAGCCTCATACGCTCGGTATAAATGGCGCTGGGTAACGTGGCCAATTTCGTGCGCCATCACCGATGCTAATTCGCTTTCGGCTTCTGTGATTAAAATTAACCCGGAATTTACGCCGATATAGCCGCCAGGTCCCGCAAAAGCGTTAATATCATTTTCCATCACCACAAAAAAATGGAACGGGTTGCCCGGCGCATCGCTATTAGCCACCAGTTTTTCACCAATGGTTTGAATGTATTGCTGAATTTCGGCATCCTGATTGATGGAAATTTGCGAGTGCAGGCTACGGAAAAATGCTTCGCCGAACTCTTTTTCTTCGGCAGGCGTAATCAGGGTGCCGGAAGAGTCGCCCATGTCGGGTAATTCAATTTTGTTAATCTCAACAGCCTGTTGCGGGGCAGGGAAGAGAGCGAGGCTCAAAGCCAGTGTAATAGCGGATGGTTTGAATTTCATACGATGAGACTGAATAAAATTTAACGTGAGTTTAACAGGGTTGTTAATGACTCAACCATCATGCTTCGTCTGGGCTGTGATGATTAAGCTTTATAGGGTGGGTTTGCTCTATTGTTCCAGATATTCGTGGGTTTCGCAAAGCGGCAGGGAAATATATTGGTTGCGGCCTTTTTGCTTGGCTTGATAGAGCGCTGCGTCAGCTTTGTTTAACAGGTTGTCATCATTTTCCGGAATGCCGGTGCACAGACCGATGCTAATTGTTAACCGATGGAAGGGGCTGGCATTTATATGCGGTATTGCCAGATTAAAAACCGCGCGTCTTAATTTTTCAGCAAACTGTTCGGCAGTGGCTTGGGGTAAGTGCGGCATGACCAGGACGAATTCTTCTCCGCCGTAACGCGCAACAATGTCGGTGGCGCGCGATAATTGCGATTGTAATGCACCGGCTACCAGCTTTATTGCATTATCGCCGGCTATGTGTCCGTAATAATCGTTATAGGATTTAAAAAAATCAATATCGATCATATAAATGGATAAAGGATGTTTTTGCCTTTTTGCTTCGGCTACGGCTATTTCGTAATGCGCATCGAAAAATCTGCGATTGTTGATATCAGTCAAGCCATCCGTTGTTGCTTCTTTTTTCAGGATTTCCGAATGTGAGCGCAGCATTTTTTCACGCTTGATCGAGGTGCTGGAATCCGTTACCTGAATGAGGCAGCAGGACTCATCCTGTTGTGACTGGATGGGCGTGATGGTGATTGATTGATACATCCTGGTTTGCGGTTGATTTGCTTCGGATGCGTTATACAGCGGCAGTGGCGTGCGATGCAGAGCGGTAGACAAAACCACGGGTAGTCGGTAGGCCAAAGTATTTTTGAGCGCGGTCATGAATGCCGCCGACACGGGCTCTGAAAATGCATTTTCAAGAAGCCGATTAAGGGCATCGGCTTCTTGAATGTCGCTATGTTTGGCAATCCAGTTGTTCCAGAGTAATACTTTGCTATCGGCATCAACGACAATTAACCCGATATTAATTGCGTTGGAGATATCTTCCATATTAAAACGTTTCGTAGTGATCGTATTCATGCAATGCTGCCAAGAAATTGATCGACATGGATAACAAGATTGGTCAAAGATGCTGAGCTTAATAGAAACACGAGATTGCCTGTTGTATGGCGCTTTTCGATGACGAGATCAATGTGTAATAACATAACATAGGGTTGATCGGAGTTATCTTTGAATCGATGTAATATTTCATTGGCTGACGCCACTCTGTAATGGGGTAAAGAGCTTTCCAGCGTGAAGTGGAGTATGTCGGCCATTGCGGATAGGCAAGCGTTCAAAATGATGTTGCCCAATTCACACATGGCTTCGTGCTCAAACTCTGCAAGCTCTTCAAGGCTCATTTGCGAGCCCATCATATCGCTGACGATTTTCAATGCTTGTTCTTCGGTAAACAAAAGCACGGCCTCGGCATTAAACGGGCCGCTAAAATGCTGACTTACCGCACCAAAGCGTCCGCTGTTTAATGACAATGTTGCCGAATTTATATCTTCTGAGTTAAGGACTTGCACATAGGGGACGGAAATATGGACTTCGTCTCCGACAATTTCGCTCAAGCTTAATGCTGCGCGACCTGCACCGATGCTAAATATCTCAGCCAAGGCATCAAGGTGAAGTTCGCTGAGTCCGCTCATTTGGAATTTGAAAAATAATCTAGCGTCAGAGCAATTGATTTTTCTGTGACCGGTTTTGCCACTAATATGGTTCCTAGTGAGCGGGCACGGTTTTGATGGGTTTCTTGAATGTTTGCCGAGAAAATAACGATCTTTATTGAAGGATATTTAGAAAGTATCTGTTCAGCTGCATCGGTTCCTGCAATTCCCGGCATGTTAATATCCATGGTGCAGTAATCCGGATGCTCACTATCAGCAAGTTCAATAGCGTCTTTTCCGCAGACTGCTTCAGAGATTATCCATTGAGGACGTTGGGCAAGAATGTGTGTGCGGATTAACATGCGTGATACTTTGCTATCATCGACGATCAAAAGTTTTTTTATTGAACTGTCCACAAGTATTATTTTTGTTGAGGTTAGGCTCCAAATATTCTACATGAAAAGATAAAAGTCTCGAAGCTATTCTCTCTAGGGATGCGCAGAACAAATCGCTTTCCGGTTTTTTTGGTTTTCAGTATTATTGTTTTATTTTCATATGCATACCGGTCATTTGAATAGATAAGCGACGATAACATGCGATTAAATGCCGTTTATGGATTTTTGATCGCAACGATTACCCGCTTACTTGGCGTTGAAACTTACATTTTATTTCCAGTGCCGGTACCCGGGGTTAGTACGGTCGGCGGTTCGTTTTGCGATAGTTCAACACGTACAGTGTCCGGCAGTGCATCTGCCAGCGTCGCATTATCCAGGACTTGTAAATAGGCATCGCCCGCGCGTGCCAATAAGTGCTTTAAGCCGCAACCGGGCAGTAACCGGCAGTGCTGCTGTCCGGGATCGAAACACTCTACCCAGTTAAAATGACTTTCCATACTACGCACCACCTCACCAATACGGATCATTTCCGGAGGATGCTGCAAGGATAAGCCGCCGCCTTTACCGCGCGTCGTTTTAACAAATCCTTTGCTACCCAGTTGATGCACAATCTTCACCAGGTGATTGCGGGAAATGTCAAAAAAATCAGCAATTTCGGTAATATTCGCCTGCCGGTTCGGTGACATTGCCAAGTAAAGTAATACTCTGAGAGCGTAATCCGTATAACTGGTCAGTTGCATGTTGCTTGATGTTGGGAAAAGAACTATATTATAAGCTGTATTTTTAATATATCTTTGGCGGAGGATATATTGTAATCATTAATTTTTCTGAAATTATACCTCAAGCCCTCATTTTATTGGGACGAGATGCAGCTTTTCAGGGGAGTGCTGTAAAAACTCAAATTATTTAGTGCACTAGCAAAGGTCATTATGTCTATTGTTGATAACATCACACCCGCCCAGCGATCCCGGGCACTCTGGTTAAGTACTGTTGCCTTCACCACCTGTTTTGCAGTATGGACACTCTTTTCCATCATCGGTTTGCAGATTCAGAAAGACTTGCATTTAAGCGAGACCGAATTCGGCTTGCTGGTCGGTACGCCGATACTTTCAGGTTCACTGATTCGATTGATTCTGGGTATATGGAGCGACCAGTACGGCGGGCGTATCGTTTATGCATTGGTCATGGTGACCGCGGCGATTGCCACCTTGCTGCTGACCTTTGTTGAAACGTATACGATGTTTTTAGTGACTGCACTGGGTATCGGCGTTGCCGGCGGATCATTTGCAGTGGGCATCGCCTATGTTTCGCGTTGGTATCCCAAAGAGAAGCAAGGCACGGCGTTAGGTATTTTCGGACTCGGCAACGTCGGGGCGGCGGTGACAAAATTCATCGCACCTTTTGTAATGGTCGCATTCGGATGGCATGCGGTCGCGCAAATCTGGGCGGCGGGATTATTGTTGATGGCGACAATTTTCTGGTTTGTGACCGACGATGAACCGATGCTTAAACAGCGCCGTGAATCAGGCGCCAAGCCGGATTCATTTCTAAAGCAATTGGAACCGCTGAAGGATATGCGGGTTTGGCGTTTTTCGCTGTATTACTTTTGCGTATTCGGCGCTTTTGTCGCGTTGGCGTTGTGGCTGCCGCGCTATCTGGTCGGCGCCTACGGTTTAGATATCAAGTCTGCGGGCATGCTGGCTGCGGCTTATTCCATTTTCGCCAGCCTGTTCCGTGCATTGGGCGGCTGGTTGTCCGACCGTTATGGCGCACGGCTATTGATGTACTGGACGTTTATCGTCGCTTCGATTTGTACGTTTTTCCTGTCCTATCCGCCTACAGATTACATCGTTCACGGCATCAAGGGCGATATTGCGTTCAGTCTGGCGCTTCAACCTGTTGGTTTTATCTTTCTGGTGTCGGTGTTGGGTCTGTTTATGTCATTCGGCAAGGCGGCCGTGTACAAACATATTCCGGTTTATTATCCCGATAATGTTGGCGCTGTCGGCGGCGCAGTTGGCATGATAGGCGGTCTGGGCGGATTCCTGCTACCGTTGACTTTCGGCATGTTGAACGATTTGACCGGCATTTGGAGCAGCTGCTTCATGTTGCTGTTTGTGTTGATGACGATTGCGCTGACCTGGATGCATTTCTCGATTGTCAGGATGGAGCGCCGTGTCGTACCTGAGCTGGCTAAAATATCGACCGATCTGCATGAACTGAGTCATCCGGCTCCGCTGGTGCTGACCGATTGGAATCCCGAAGACCGGGATTTTTGGGAAAAGACCGGCAAGCGCATTGCTGCCCGTAACCTGTGGATCAGTATCCCCGCTTTATTGCTGGCTTTTGCGGTGTGGATGGTGTGGAGCGTCGTGGTGATTAACCTGCCCAGCATCGGCTTCAAATACACCACCAACGAGTTGTTTTGGCTGGCTGCGTTGCCGGGCTTGTCGGGAGCTACCTTGCGGATTTTCTATTCGTTCATGGTGCCTATTTTCGGCGGCCGCCGCTGGACTACGATCAGCACCGCCTCGTTGCTGTTGCCGTCGTTATGGATAGGTTTTGCGGTGCAAAATCCTGAAACGCCTTATGTGTTGATGGTGGTGTTGGCCTTGTTATGCGGTTTCGGCGGCGGTAATTTTGCGTCCAGCATGGCGAATATCAGCTTTTTTTATCCGCAGTCCCAAAAAGGCACCGCTCTGGGCCTGAATGCCGGTTTAGGCAATTTGGGCGTCAGCACTGTGCAATTTGTGGTGCCGCTGGTTATCGCTGCCGGGGTGTTCGGTTCGCTGGGCGGTGAACCGCAACAGTGGGTTAAGGGTGCGGTGACCAAATCCATCTGGCTGCAAAATGCCGGTTTTATCTGGGTGCCGTTTATCATCGCAACCAGCATCGCGGCATGGTTCGGCATGAATGATATTGCCTCCGCCAAGGCATCCTTCAAAGAGCAGGCGATTATTTTCAAGCGCAAGCATAACTGGTTGATGTGCTGGCTTTATACCGGCACCTTCGGTTCGTTTATCGGTTATGCGGCCGGTTTTCCGATGTTGATTAAAATCCTCTTTCCCGATATTAACCCGACCGAATACGCCTTTTTGGGGCCGCTGGTGGGTGCGTTAATCAGGCCGGTCGGCGGTTGGCTGGCTGACAAGCTGGGCGGCGCCAGGGTGACGCTGTGGAATTTCGTGATCATGATTTGTGCAGTGTTTGGGGTGTTGCATTTTATGCCTTCGGCGGGCAATGCGGGCGATTTCTGGGGCTTTCTGGCGATGTTCATGCTGTTGTTTATCACTACCGGCATCGGCAACGGCTCTACGTTCCGCATGATTCCGGTCATCTTTATGACCGAACGCTTGTGTGCGGCAAAAGGGCTGGGCGATGAAGCTGTTGCCGAAGCCCAAAAAGATGCCGGTAAAGAAGCGGCGGCGGTGTTGGGTTTCAGCTCTGCGATTGCGGCTTACGGCGCGTTCTTTATCCCGAAAAGTTACGGCACGGCGATCAGTATGACCGGTACGCCTAATGCGGCTTTGTATTGTTTTATAACTTTTTATCTGGTGTGTATCGGCATAACCTGGTGGTTTTATGCGCGTAAAACGGCGGCTATGCCTTGTTGATCGTTAAAATAAAAGCTATCACCACGAAGACACGAAGGGCACGAAGTTTTTACTTTGTTTTTTCTTTGTGAACTTCGTGTCTTCGTGGTGACACATCAATTTGTTTAAGTCGATGTGTTGGGGATGAGGTACGAACCCCAAACAATCATCAAAACCCTAAAATATAGGTAAACCTTATGAGTCATTTCCTGGACCGCTTGCTCTTCTTCAAGAAAAAAGTAGATACCTTCTCCGGCGATCACGGCGTGGTGACCAACGAAGACCGAAGCTGGGAGAACAGCTACCGGTCGCGCTGGCAGCACGACAAGATCGTGCGCTCCACGCACGGCGTCAATTGTACGGGGTCTTGCAGCTGGAAGATCTATGTCAAAAACGGTTTGGTAACCTGGGAAACCCAGCAAACCGATTACCCTCGCACCCGCCCCGATCTGCCTAATCACGAACCGCGCGGTTGTCCTCGAGGTGCGAGCTATTCCTGGTATCTGTATAGCGCCAACCGCCTTAAATATCCGCTGATACGCGGCCGCCTGGTCAGGTTGTGGCGCGATGCCAGACTGACTTTAGACCCTGTTGACGCCTGGGCGTCGATAGTCGAAGATCCGGCTAAAACCACAGAATACAAGTCGGTGAGGGGCTTGGGTGGTTTGGTTCGCGCCAATTGGGAGGAGGTCAACGAAATCATCGCGGCGGCCAATATTTATACCGCCAAAACTTTCGGCCCCGACCGTATTATCGGCTTCTCACCGATTCCGGCGATGTCGATGGTGTCTTATGCGGCCGGCAGTCGTTATCTGTCGCTGATCGGCGGCGTCAGCATGAGTTTTTACGACTGGTATTGCGATTTGCCGCCCGCATCGCCGCAAACCTGGGGCGAGCAAACCGATGTGCCGGAATCGGCTGATTGGTATAACGCCGGATTCTTGATGCTGTGGGGCTCGAACGTACCGCAAACCCGCACGCCCGATGCCCATTTTATGACCGAAGCGCGCTATAAAGGCGCGAAAGTCGTGGTGGTCAGCCCCGATTATTCCGAGGCCAGCAAGTTCGCCGACCTGTGGCTGCATCCGAAGCAAGGCACCGATGCCGCGTTGGCGATGGCGATAGGGCATGTGATCCTGAAGGAATTTCATGTCGAGCGACAAAGCCCGTATTTCAACCAGTATGTGCGCGAAAATACCGACTTGCCATTCCTAGTCATGCTGAAAGAACAGGACGGTTATTATGTGCAGGACCGTTTTCTCAGGGCCTCTGACTTTTCAGGTCAGCTCGGCCAAGACAATAACCCCGACTGGAAAACCGTTGCCTATGATGAAATCAACGGGCAGATAATCCCGCCTTGCGGCTCTATCGGTTTTCGTTGGGGCGAAAGCGGACATTGGAATATCGAACAAAAAACCGTAGACAATCAGGAAGTAAAATTACGCTTGAGTCTGATCGATATTAAGGATGATGTCGCCAGCGTCGGTTTTCCTTATTTCGGCGGCTCCGAACATCCGCATTTTACCCATTCCGCGCACGACGCGATTCAAAAGCGTAACGTGCCGGTTAAAAAAATCACCTTGGCCGACGGCAGCGAAGTAGTGGCGACCACGGTGTTCGATTTACTGGTTGCCAACTACGGTATAGATCGTGGCTTGGGCGGAGCTAGCGTCGCCGGTTCTTATGACGAAAATGTACCGTACACGCCCGCATGGCAGGAAAAAATCACCGGCGTTACCCGGAAAAATGTAATCGCGGTAGCGCGGGAATTTGCGTCCAACGCTGAAAAGACGAAGGGCCGCTCGATGGTCATTCTGGGCGCGGGCATCAATCACTGGTACCACATGGACATGAATTACCGCGGCATCATGAACATGCTGATGCTGTGCGGTTGCGTCGGCCAGTCCGGCGGCGGCTGGGCGCATTATGTCGGACAGGAAAAACTGCGTCCGCAAACCGGCTGGTTGCCGCTGGCGTTCGGCCTGGATTGGAAGCGTCCGCCGCGGCAGATGAACAGCACCTCGTTTTTCTATAATCACACCAGCCAATGGCGCTATGAAAAGCTCAAAGTTCATGAAATTTTGTCGCCGCTGGCAAAACCCAAAGACTGGCAAGGCAGCCTGATCGATTTCAACGTGCGTTCAGAGCGCATGGGCTGGCTGCCGTCCGCGCCGCAACTGCAAACCAACCCGCTGCAAGTGGTCAGGGATGCGGAAAAAGCCAAACAAGATCCGATTGACTATGTCCTCAAATCGCTGAAAAGCGGCAAGCTGAAGATGTCCTGCGAAGACCCGGATAATCCGCAAAATTTCCCGCGCAACATGTTCGTCTGGCGCTCCAATTTGCTGGGATCGTCCGGCAAAGGTCATGAATACTTCCTGAAATATTTGCTGGGTACGCAACACGGCTTGCAGGGCAAAGATCTGGGCGATAGCGCAGACAAGCCATCGGAAGTCGAATGGCATGACACCGCCGCGGAAGGCAAACTCGATTTATTGGTCACGCTGGATTTTCGGATGTCCACGACCTGCCTGTATTCGGACATTATCCTGCCGACTGCAACCTGGTACGAGAAAAACGACCTGAATACCTCGGATATGCACCCGTTCATCCATCCGTTGTCCAAGGCCGTCGATCCCGCTTGGGAATCGCGCTCCGATTGGGATATTTACAAAGGCATCGCGAAGAAATTCTCGGAATTAACCGTAGGGCATTTAGGTCTGGAAAAAGACATAGTCGCCGTACCTATCCTGCACGACACACCGGCAGAGCTGGCTCAGCCGTTTGACGTTAAGGATTGGAAAAAAGGCGAATGCGAGCCGATTCCGGGCAAAACCATGCCGACGCTGGTCGTGGTCGAGCGTGACTACCCGAACACCTACAAGATGTTTACTTCGTTGGGACCGTTGATGAGTAAAGTCGGTAACGGCGGTAAAGGCATCGCCTGGAACACCGATACAGAAGTCAAACAACTGGGCGAGCTGAACCGGCTGGTGACCGATGAAGGCATCAGCAAAGGCTTGCCGCGCATCGAATCCGATATTGATGCAACCGAAGTTATCTTGATGCTGGCGCCTGAAACCAACGGTCATGTCGCGGTTAAAGCCTGGGAGGCTCTGAGTAAAATCACCGGACGCGATCACACCCATCTGGCTCTGCCGCGCGAAGACGACAAAATCCGTTTCCGCGACGTACAGGCGCAGCCGCGCAAGATTATCTCGTCGCCGACCTGGAGCGGTGTTGAATCCGAGCAAGTCTGTTATAACGCCTGCTATACCAATGTCCATGAGCGGATTCCCTGGCGTACGCTGACCGGCCGCCAGCAGTTTTACCAGGATCACAGCTGGATGCGGGCGTTCGGCGAGACTTTGTGCGTCTATAAGCCGCCGGTCGATACCCGCTCCATTGCGCCGATTTTGGGCCAAAAGCCCAACGGCAATGATGAAATCGTGTTGAATTTCATCACACCGCATCAGAAATGGGGCATACACAGCACTTATACCGATAACCTGTTGATGCTGACCCTGTCGCGCGGCGGACCGATCGTGTGGATGGGCGAAATCGATGCGGCCAAAGTCGGTATCAAGGATAACGACTGGATTGAAGCCTTTAATGTCAACGGCGCGCTGGTCGCCAGGGCGGTGGTCAGTCAGCGCGTTCCGGAAGGCATGTGCATGATGTATCACGCCCAGGAAAAAACAGTGAACATGCCTGGCTCAGAAATGACCGGCGGGCGCGGCGGCATCCATAACTCGGTTACCCGCGCGACGCTTAAACCGACGCATATGATCGGCGGTTACGCCCAGCTAAGTTACGGTTTTAATTATTACGGTACGGTCGGTTCCAATCGGGATGAATTTGTGATTATCCGCAAAATGAGCAAAGTCGATTGGCTGGATGAAGAGCCGACTCATCAAGATGCCAATCAACAAGAGGGCGCATAAATGACTAATTTATTAGGAACGAACGCGGGTTCAGTAGAAACTCAAGCCAAAAGGCCGCGCAATATTCGCGCACAAATAGGCATGGTGTTGAATCTGGATAAGTGTATCGGCTGTCATACCTGCTCGGTTACCTGCAAAAACGTCTGGACCTCGCGTAAAGGGGTTGAGTATGCGTGGTTTAATAACGTCGAAACCAAGCCGGGCGTAGGTTTTCCTCAGCAGTGGGAAAACCAGGACAAATGGAACGGCGGCTGGGTGCGAAAAATCAACGGCAAGATAGAACCGCGTCAAGGCAACAAGCGTCAAATATTGCGTAATATTTTCGGCAACCCCGATTTACCTGAAATAGACGATTATTACGAACCGTTCGATTTCGATTACCAGCATTTACATACCGCCAAAGAATCGAAAAACCCGCCCACTGCGCGCCCCTTTTCGGTGATTACCGGCGAGCGCATGGAAAAAATCGAAGGTGGCCCGAACTGGGAGGAAATCCTGGGCACGGAATTTTCATCGCGTTCGCGCGATACCAACTTCGATAACATCCAGAAAGACATGTACGGTGAATTTGAAAACACCTTCATGATGTATCTACCGCGTTTGTGCGAACACTGCCTGAACCCTACTTGCGTTGCGGCCTGTCCCAGCGGCTCGATTTACAAGCGCGAAGAAGACGGCATTGTGTTGATCGACCAGGACAAGTGCCGCGGCTGGCGGATGTGCGTTTCGGCCTGCCCGTATAAAAAAATCTATTACAACTGGGAAACCGGGAAATCGGAAAAATGTACGTTCTGCTATCCGCGCATTGAAGCGGGCGAGCCTACTGTTTGCTCTGAAACCTGCGTCGGGCGGATTCGTTATCTGGGCGTGTTGTTGTATGACGCCGACCGTATCGAAGCCGCGGCAAGCTGCGAGAACGAGCAGGACTTGTACCTGCAACAGCTGGATGTTTTTCTCGATCCATTCGATGAGGAAGTGATAGCGGAAGCGCGGACAGCAGGCATTCCCGAATCCTGGCTGACAGCGGCGCAACAATCGCCTGTTTATAAAATGGCGATAGACTGGAAAGTCGCGTTTCCGCTGCATCCTGAGTTCCGCACGCTGCCGATGGTCTGGTATGTGCCGCCGTTATCGCCGATTCAATCGGCAGCGGAAAGCGACCAGATCGGCATGGATGGCGACATTCCCGACGTGCGTTCGTTGCGTATTCCTGTGCAGTATTTGGCTAACTTACTGACAGCGGGTAAAGAAGAACCCGTTGTATTGGGTTTGGAGCGAATGCTGGCGATGCGGGCTTATATGCGCAGCCTTAGCGTCGATGGGGTAGTCAATACCGAGGTGTTGGAGCGCGTCGGTTTGAGCCGGTTGCAGGTCGAAGAAATGTATCGCTATATGGCGATTGCCAATTACGAAGACCGTTTTGTGATTCCAACCAGTCATCGTGAATATGCCAGTTCTACCTTCGATGCTTACGGCGAGCAAGGCGGCTGCGGATTCAGTTTCGGTAGCGGATGTTCTACGAGCAATAGTGAAACCAATCTGTTCGGTGGCAACAAGAAGCCTCAACGAAGTGGCGGCATTCCGATCAAGATCCCTATTAAAGTTGAATCGGCAAAATAAAGGTATTAGTGTCAATTAAAGACAATTCACCACGAAGACACGAAGGGCACGAAGAAAGACAAGGTAAAAACTTCGTGGACTTCGTGTCTTCGTGGTGAGTAAATCAATCTGTTTAGACTTAAATTATTATGCTTACACTAAAAGTTCTATCGTTACTGCTGAGTTACCCCGAAGCCGAGATGCTTGCAGCATTAGACGAAATGGCCGCGGTCGTCGAACAGGAAAATCTGCTGCTGGAAGACCATAAAAAATCCGTGCTGGCGCTGATCGATTCCTATCGCGGAGCAGACTTGCTCGATAGCCAAGAGCAATATGTAGCGCTATTCGACCGGGGACGGTTTTTGTCGCTGCATATCTTCGAGCATGTCCACGGCGAATCCCGCGATCGGGGACAGGCCATGGTTAACCTGCTGCAAATGTACGAAGCGCACGGTTTTGAAATGTCCACCCATGAACTGCCGGACTACATCCCATTATTTCTGGAGTTTCTTTCACAGCAAGAACAAACGGAAGCAGTGCAGTTACTGCACGATGCGATGCCGGTGTTAAGCTTACTGGGCGCAAGACTGACCGAACGCGGCAGCGATTTCCATGCAATTTTCGATGCCCTGGCAGGTTTTGCAGGCGAACCCGAAGCACTGGAAGAAATCCGTCAGCAAGCAGAGACCGAAGGCGAGGATGAAACCTTGGCCAACATGGATGAAATCTGGGAAGAAGAAGCCGTCAGTTTTATGGGGGCTGGGGATGCGTGTAAAAGCCAAACAGCCGCTGTCAGTCCAATCACAATCACGCCACGCGATCAGTTTTTGAAATCGCAAAATCGTTCTCTTTAGAAGGAGTCAATCGTGGATTATCTCAATACCCTGCTATTCGGTTATTACCCCTATATCGCGATCAGCGTATTCTTCATCGGCAGCCTGGCGCGTTACGACCGCGATCAATACACATGGCGCACCGGTTCCAGCCAATTCCTGCGCGCCAAAGAATTAAGGCTGGGCAGTAACTTATTTCATATCGGTATCTTGCTGCTTTTCGTCGGGCATTTCGTCGGCCTGTTGACGCCGCCGGCGGTTTACCATGCCTTAGGTTTATCTACGTCGGCAAAACAAATCCTGGCTGTGGTTGCGGGGGGCGTTTTCGGCGGCGTGTGTTTAAGAGGCATCATCATCCTGATACGCCGTCGCCTGACCGATGCCCGGATTCGCGCGACCAGTAGCCGTATGGATATTTTCATCCTGTTGCTGATCGGGGTACAGCTGGCGCTGGGCCTGATGACCTTACCCATTTCGCTTTATCATTATGACGGCGCCAATATGCTATTGCTGGCGGAATGGGCGCAACGCATCGTGACTTTTCGTAGCGGCGCGGCGGATCAAATCAGCGAGATCGGTTTTATCTTCAAATTGCATTTATTTTTAGGGCAGACTTTATTCCTGGTTTTTCCGTTTAGCCGTTTAGTGCATGTCTGGAGCGTTCCGCTGGGCTATGTCACTCGGCCTTATCAAGTCGTTCGCAGGCGTTAAATGATAGGGCGTGCGATGCGCGCCTTTTCTACGATGTTTATCAAGTTGGCGCTGATGAATCAGAAGCACAAGGTTACTAGCATTAGATGAATGAGGCATGCCGCCAGTCTTTGTCTAAAGTTTCTGGCGCGCACGGCACGCCCACAGCATGTAGAGCACCGCGAAGCCCATAGCATCAAGCAAATAAAGGAATTATTTCGTCTTAAATAGAGATACCATCGTCCTGGACGGATTGTTACTGCTGCATATAAAGATGTTCAATAAAGCGGACTGGTTGAGGCGAATTCTCGAACCCTGCCGTTAGCTTGAAAGATGTTAATACAGGGCATAAAAAGCATGTTTAATTGAATTGAGCCCGTTTTTGTCCGATTATCGCTTCTTCGCGCCATGAGTGTGTTAAGTCATTTGCTCTGTATAATCTTCTGTGCGCCCGGAAATAATCATGGATAAAATCAAATTGCATACCGTATGGCATCAATGATGCGTTCGCTCAGAATTAAACTTTCATTAGCGCTTATTATCACCAGCATGAGCGCTGTCTCTGTTGTCGGAATTATCACCCAGTGGCGTGTATCGACAAGATTCGATCAAATGGCAATGGAGCATGCTTTTGAAAATTTCCAAGCGGATGTTGGAGCCTATATTGATTCTTACGGTTCCTGGGATGAGGCGAAGAAGATAGAACGGTTTGGCCAGTTTGTCAGACGCAGGCGCGCGTTAATAGGCCCACATGCCGATGAACCGTTTTTTTCCAGGCCTGAAGACGGGATACGGCCTGCGGGTCGGCGGTTAACCCCGCCGATGCCGGATGAACCGGAGTGGGCGCCGCCGTTCCTGTTCATATTGCTTGATCCGCAAGGCAAGGTGTTGCTGGGCGGCGGAAAATATGAAGAGGGAGAATTTGTGCCGGAATCGGCCCGTTTGGGAGTGAGTCCCATTATGCGAGGCGGCCAAGTATTGGCATTGGCGATTCCGCAAGGCAAGCCCAATTTGTCAGCGGTCGATATGAATTATCTGGCGATAATCAGGGAAGCACTGATATATGCTTTTCTTATTGCCAGTGCACTGGCGATTTTTCTCGGCTTTATGATCAGTAAACGGCTAAGCAAGTCGCTTCATGAACTGACAATAGCTATCAGGGCTATGAGCCAAGGGAAGCTTCGTCAAAAAGTAACCGTGCATGGCAAGGACGAAACAGGCATGCTCGCTGAAGCATTTAATCGTATGAGCGCTGATCTTGCCCATGCCTATGAGCAATTGGAGGAATCCAACTGCACCATTAGCGAGCAGGCATTGTTGTTAAAAGAGCTGAGCATCCGAGACGAATTGACCCAACTTTATAATCGTCGCTATTTTAATGAGCAGGCAAATAAGCTTTTTATGCACATGAAACGGTATAAGCGCCCATTGAGTTTTATGATTGGCGATCTTGACCATTTCAAGCAGGTAAATGACCGGTTTTCCCATGCCACCGGCGATGAAGTGCTAAAAGCAGTCTCTGGCATATTGAAAAACAACACACGCGCAAGCGATATTGTCGCCCGTTATGGCGGCGAGGAGTTCGTCATTATTTTTCCTGAAACGCCATTGATGCAGGCGGTGGAACAATGCGAAAGACTACGTAAAATGATTGAAAGTTTTTCCTGGTCGGCCATACATCCCGAGCTTAAGGTTAGCATGAGCATAGGCTTGAATGACGATCTTGGCTTTGATCGCTTCGAACAGATGCTGGCAGTCGCCGATAAGAATCTGTTTCAAGCAAAAGCCGACGGCAGAAACCGGCTCTGTTATCAGTCTTCGGTGGATTTGGAGCTTCGCGCGGGAATGCTTTAGAGAGGCCGCTTGTAGAGCGAAGCCGGTCAAATTTTATGCACAGGCGTTTATTTATATTCGGGATAAAAGCCCTGTTAGACAGATATCACCCTCCGATATTTTTGGTTCAATTCCTTAATGATCCCAGCTTAAATCTGCTAAAATTGCAATAAAGGTAAATACTTATCCAATCATCGGTGATGATTGCTCTAAATATCAGAATAACCCGTAGTAGAACTTAAATTTATAGGCGATTAACCATGACGATTTTTCATAATACTGCTACAGCAGCGCAATTAAGTAATGGTGTAGAAGACACAACATATACCATTGCAACGGCGGATTTGTTAAATGGACTTTCCACTGATGCCGGTTCATTAAGCGTTACTGGTTTGTCGTCAACACATGGTGGTTTTGTTCTCGATACTAATAGTGGCAATTGGCAATTTCACCCGGATCACAATTACTGGGGAAATGTTGTTATCAGTTATCAAGTAACCGATGGCAGCGGCGCGATATTGTCAACCAGACAATCCTTTGTATTAAACGCTGTCAACGATGCGCCTGAGTTAACCGGTACGGCGGCTACGTTAGTCTCCGGCACTCAAGGTATACCCTATATCATCAATGCAGCGGATTTATTGCAGGGATTCACCGATGTTGACCGTGATGCCTTAGGCGTTGGCGATACCTTAAGTATTGCAGGCCTGGCAGCTAGTGTTTAATTACGTAAATTAGTTACCGTATTTCTTATTTGGCTACCTTTTACTTCGCGGCGTCGCCATTTAAATGGTTGAGCCATTTGGTTGTGTCGCGTAATAAAAGCTTCAATTGCCTCTTT
>Ga0208270_100101_pt1 | contig 57322 bp, 51 predicted proteins | sample LakWasM109_LOW13_2_FD_183925 | JGI IMG/M metagenome (GOLD analysis project Ga0208270, IMG submission 183925) | Freshwater sediment methanotrophic microbial communities from Lake Washington under simulated oxygen tension - Sediment Metagenome... | ecosystem: Environmental > Aquatic > Freshwater >...
TTCGGCTGGATTGAACAACAAACAGGCATTGAATGCGCGGGTAAAGTTCGATCCTACAACGGTCTGATGGTGCATGTCTTCGGCAAGTTGGCCGCCGCCATGTTTTTTTGGAATTATTTACGCGTTAACTCTTAATTCACATTTAAGTCTGAACTATTACAATTTATCCCTAATTATTCCGTTTATACAAAACACAGTTATGATTTTCAACTTAAGGCACTGATACTTATCACCCTTCTAAATCTAGGATTTTCTACATGATCACTTTGCCGTAGGAGCAACGATGCATAAATTGTGTTGAGGTCGACTGGCTTCGAACATGATAACTCGATTTACAATGTCCTCGGCGCTGCTTTCTCCTATCGGACCGGCGATGAACCGATCGGTTACCGCGCTAACCAAATGCACGTAACTCTTGTGCGGCCCACCACCAAGGGTTGAGTTGATTAGCAACTCAGTTTCATCCGGCTCCACTACTTTCTGCGGAGCCGCACTGCCTGGATTGCAGGCGCCGAAGAAAATCAGGCCATCTGTTGTTACCAACGAACTCAGGGATTTTGTGAAATGAAAGAACCGTTCAGGGGATATTTCAACCGATGTCTTTTGTTCGAACAGGGGATCTCGGCAAATGAGTTCACAGAGTTCGAGCCGGTATCCGCGTTGCTGTTCGGGGCTTGTAGCCAGTTTCTCCGGCGAACAGTAATTTTGAAAACAAACATAATCCAGCGGCTGTATCTGCTTTTCCAGCCCCTTAAGCAGATGCCAGATGTCGGTCGATTTCATTGGGGCCAACTCCGGCCAGCGCGTGGTCATATAGTCGCTGAATACTCGGTTTTTTTCGGTATCATAGGTGAGGGACACTACATTCTTAATTCCCGGTTGCGCCTCGGAAAATTGAAGGAATTTACCTTTGTTCCCAGTTACCTGAAGGTCCTGCCAGAACACGGCGTTTTCGAGTACAGGACCGTCGAAACCACCATGACTGATAAACATAACCCGGTCGAAAGGAGGCGCTTTCCGCACCAATTGCTCGACCTGCTGGAAATAATCCGTCCAGCTCCAGACATCCCGCAATTGAGTAACGGCTGCATTAAACCGATTCCGGTAAAAAGCTTCCAGAATGCGGGCAGGTTGCTCAGACCACCTTGGACTCTCAGTCGTGTGCGGTACCCTGCTTAGCAAAGGTACAAGCAGCACTCGCCTTGGCGGTTGCTGCAAGTTTAAGTCGCTCAATCTTGCGGAGGATCCGCACGATATTAGGTGACTTTCATCACTGTAAGCATCGGCCGCACAAATCCACAGAAGCAGCAAAGAGACCAAAAAACGGATGTTCAGGATATTGTTCAACGTAAGGCTCTCATCAACAAGGTTGGTATCAAAACATTCTGTAAAATACATTTTAAAAGATTTGAAGCCTAACAGGGTAAATCAATGCTATTCACTTTCCAGCTCTGGACACGGACGCTACCAGCGGCTCAATATATGTAGGGTATTGATTTAGCGGGCGGTAATCTCGATGCCTGGAAAATATTTCTACAGTTACCTGATAAGTTTTGCTGGTGATTAACAGTATCATCCGTAGCAATGTTTCTACTTTAATTCCCATTCCTCCATGCTTAGTCTTCAATCTGAGTGGTTCAGAACTAAAACTCCCCCGACGATAAGATGGACCAAGCACGCCCATCTTATCGTCGACACATCCATCCTATAGGCCTAGTTTAAATTCCTTGCGCCAAAAACTGCCTTTCCCGCTTTTGCTGAGATACGTTGGTATTTGGCGTAAGCGGTGCCGGCCGAACTGCGTAATTCCACCTCGCTCGCCTGGTTTGCAAAACCACGTGCAACCGCATCCAATACATAGGCTTCAGGCGCCATGAAGCTATACGTGGTTACCACCGGCTTTGAACCTGCGGCAAGCAAGTGCTCGGAGAAATATTCCTCACTCATGCAGGCCAGGACAACGGCTTGTTTTTCGTGCCGGGCATGTTTCGGAAAGCGTTCTATGATTGGCTGGTTTTGTATGTCCATTAAGCCATCATGGCCGATGAACACCACCATTTCACGTTTGGTTGTATTAGGCGGAGTAGCTGCCTGTTGCATAAAGTCAAGCATCGCCTGATCAATCCGGCTGCCGCGATAAGCATCGGCGGTAACGGTAAGCTTATCCTCCCAGGCAAACTGGCAGCGTTCTAATATGGTGTCGCTAATATCTTTTTCGCAGCCCAACTTTCTCCAGCCATTTGCCTTGCTCAAAAAGGTTTTCACCCCATAAGCCGCGCCCCAATAGAGATTGTTGTATGGATCGTCGCCATTGCCAATTTTTGCAGGAACAGGCTCGATGCCTTGTGATATGTTGTCGACCAGGGACACAATCACATAAATATGCGTGTTTGGCATAGCTATGGCACAGGGTGGCAACAGCGAAAAAAACAGTATACTGAAAAAAATCGAGCGCAGAGTAATCATGTGTAGGCCCCCACCAGATGGCAATCAAACTTCATTTGAATATATCTTTGTTTCAGGATCATAGGATAAGCTCACGCGGGCATAGTGGTGTCAAACGGCTTGGAAAAGATGCTGAAATTTTTATGCATTATAAACGGATATAGACAACATCCAATATTCACAATTTAACGCAAAAAATTCTTGAATTAAACTAACCCTCCTTTGGTCCAGATTGTGTAAAAATGAAGTACGTATGAGCCGCAAAGGCAATTGCTGAATGTCAATGCCGTCTCAGAAAGCTCTTTCATGCCTTGAAAACAGAACGGGTTCATCATCAGCGCTATCAAACCAAGGTTGAGGCTAAGCAAGATATATTCGAATATATTGAGGAGCTTTACAACTGTGAACGACTTCATTCTGCCAATAACTATTTGTCGCCAGTGGACTACAAAATGCAGCTAAAAACCGCTTAACGTGGTGTCTGAAAAAGTGTTGACACATCAATCGTCTGGTAGAGCCAAATTTGGACGACAATAACAAGGGCGCTTTGAAAACAAACGTCGGGCATAAACAGCATGCCTGACCTACAAAACTTAGAAACACATCAACCAAGGATATGTAATGACAACATCTGTAAATCGAACACAACTTTTATCCTCCCTAAGCGTTATTACACTACTGTTGTTTGCAACACAATCAGATGCCGCCACTACGCTCACACTTACAACACAAAATTATGCAATCACTCTGACGATAAACTGCGAAGAGGCTGTGGTCGGGTGCGACGATGTCACCTATGTCGGTGTCAATCGCAAGAACAAAAATTCCATTCATTTGAAAGGGCGTGAGCTAATGCGTTACTGCCCCGATGATCAAGGCGATGGCCCCGGAAAAACGCCTTGTCATCATGAAGGTTATGAGTTTCACAATGGCAAAACGACATACTTCATTGGGGATGACGGTAGACTGGAAGTAAAGCAAGGCTCCAAGTTATTACTGCAAGAACAGGGAACCTTGGATTGAAGCAGGTGCATGTTCGGGCATAAACAACACGCCCGACAAGACTGACTATAGAGGAGCTATACCGTTAGGAAATTTTAGAACCTATTGCCTAGAGTGAGGCAATCATGGATGATATAAAGAATCTATATAATCGCTTGCTACAAAGGGATTCTTCGTTGGTAAATATTGTCTCGCCCTGTGTAAGAAACTGCTGCTTAAATGAGGAAGATGTCTGCCTTGGTTGCTTTCGCAGCATTGATGAAATTCTTCAGTGGAAAGAGGCATCGGAACAGCAAAAACAAAGAATAATAAACTTGGCAAATGCACGAAAAATTGATCATCGGCTTAAATATCGAGCGTATTTTGATTCTATCGGTGACACCTCAGTAAGTCGGCCAACATCTTTTCGTAGCCCGACAATTGAAGATAAACTACAAAACCATGTGCAAAGAACCGCCGATAAGGAGGACGTATGACCAAAGATGACGTAACCCATTGGGCGTTGGCCCATCCCTTAGCCCCGATCCATGTTGATTGCGCGACTACCGTGATGTTGAAAATCCTCGACGGCAAATGCAAAATGCGGACAGAGGAAAAACGGGTCATGGAACTGCTTTATGACGAGGTGAAAACACAACCCGGCCATCTGCTGGACACAACTCTCCACCTGTTGATTGAGCAAGCCCGTGCGCAGCTTGATGATGCCATGAAAAACATCATCTACGAAAAACGTCTGCTGGCAGAAACGGCCATCTCCCGGCCTGTAATGAAAGGTTTTAAAGCCATGATCCGGCAGGAAGGTTTGCTCGTCGTTGCGTTGAACGAAGAAGAGGATATCTCAGACGCCACATAAGATATGGCGTTGATTAAATAAGGTGAACATCGGGCATAAGCAGCATGCCCGACTTACAAGACTGCATTATCTATCGGGTGTGTCCAAAATACGGTTTATCATGGGGGTCTGTTGCGATACTCTATCGTCTAGGCTTAAGTCGATCATGCCTTTAAGATCTAAAAAGCGATTCTCAGCTTCTTTTAGGTGTTCTGTTGCTTTAATCAAATCACCGTCTTTTACAGCTGCTCGAGCTTTTTTCAAATAGTCATTAGCCCGATTACGGTTACGGTCAACTTTATCATTAGCATTGATTTCTTTACTTACCGTTAATGCTTCTTTGATATTGGTTATAATGACATCGTCACCGGCATTGTCACTGATAGCTTTCAAGGCTTGATTAACTTGACCTACAGTAGCATCAATTCCTTCAATTGGAGTCATTCGATTATACATGCATGCCATGCCCAAACAGACGTCAGCAGTAGCCGAAAAAGATCCTAAAGAAAGTGCCAATGTAGTCGCTACGACAGCGCTTTTTAATAATTTCATGTAATATAAACCTCATTTTAGTTATTTTTATTAGGCCTGCAACTAATTAGATATTAAGCATATTTAATTAGTTGCGTGACAATGTGAGCTTTATCGTAACGCTTGTCAATATTAAATGGATTAACTCGACTCTAGCAATTGAGAGCATCTCAAATAAAAGTTTGTAGGCTGCCTGTTGGCAATCAGCGGGGGACTGAAATGGTCTAATTAAACCGGAGACTTCTAAAGACAGATTTATAATCTCATCAGAGGTGAACATGAATAATCAAATTAAACATAAACGCCCCTAATACACACTTGAATTTAAACAAGATGCGGCCAAATTAGTTAACGAAAAAGATTATACGCACAAGCAGACAGCCGATAATTTGGGTATACGCTGAGTGCTCCTAGGCGCGGGGTGCGAGAGGAACAAGGTCCAACAACCGCATTTGCAACCAAGAAAAAAATCTTGAATTTGACCGATCAAGACGAGTTATTGCACTTACGCAAAGAAGTTGAACAATTGCGAATGGAACGTGATATCTAAAAAAGGCCGCAGTCTTCTTTGCGAAAGAGCTCCAATAAAATACGGATTTATTCGAGAGCAACAGAAGACTTTCCCCCGTTACCGTGTTGTGTAAAGTCATGCTGGTTAGCACCAGTGCCTTTTATGCGTGGGCCAAAGCGCCTGAAGAAACGGACAAAAAAGGTCAGCAAAAAACAGCTGGAAGCTAAGGCGGTTCAGCTATTTGACGAGAATAAGCAAGTTTATGGTTCTCGCCGTTTATCCGAAGCCTTCATAAAGGAAGATATTCAGGTCGAGCGCTATAAAACGAGGCAATTGATAAGGAAATTGGGCTTGAAACCGCGTTATCCAAAACGATTCAAAATCACCACCGACAGCGATCATCATGAGGCGATTTCTCCAAACCACTTGAATAAGCAATTTGATGTGGCTGCGCCCAATACAGTCTGGACCACCGATATTACTTACGTCTGGATGCTTGAAGGCTGGCTCTATGTCGCTATTGTTATCGATTTATTTTCAAGGCAGGTGGTGGGCTGGCCGATTGAGGATCACCTGCGGACTTCACGTGTGTCAATGCCTTGCAGATGGCATTTTGGAGGCGAAAACCCGAGCATGGTCTACTCCATCATTCTGATCGGGGCAGTCAATACGCAAGCTAGGAATACCGAGCACACTGGGGGATAATGAATATGCAACAAAGTATGAGCCGTAAAGGTAACTGTTGGGATAACTCACGACAGAACGTTTTTTTCGAAGCTTAAAACACGGGCAACTTAACTACGAAAAATTCAGGATTAAATAGACGGCAAAAACCACGCGACCGCTCATGCTGCGGCGGCCCGGCCGTCCTAGTCACTCGATCGCCACCCAAATAAGGGTAGCTCACATGTTCTCCAATGACTCGACGCGATGTCGGAAAGCCTGCATTTTCACTACGCAAAAAGCGCTTCGTGAAAACACATGCACTATCGCTTCTGGGGACTACTCGACTCCTGTCTCGCAGCGACCGATCCCCGCTGGAATTTGAGCGGGAATTCTATAAGAAGACTGCTTAAGAAAGTGTCCGGTTTTACTTGACCATTACAAATACCAATGGTTTGATAAGACAATACTTTACCAAAGGGAGCAGCTTTGAGAATATAGCCGATGACGAGATTGAGGCTGTCATGCATAAGCTCAGCCATCGTCCTCGAAAAACGCTCAATTTTAAAACACCGCATGAGGTATTTATTGCTGAACCAAAGCAAGAGGCCGCATGATGACTTGAATTGCACTTCGGAGTTGAATCCGCCTATGTTAATATCATCTTTAATAATCGTCTCTCTTCCTCAACAAATATTCTAAATCAATAGTCATGAGCTCGACTTCTCTATTATCTGTATAAAATCCAGAGTATTGCGAAACAAAACCTTTTATATTGTATCCAGCCTGAGTTAGATTAAGATACCGGAGAATATTATTTGAGGACAACGGCGTTTTAAATACTAGATTATTTTTTATAATCGCCACTTAATATTTAATAAAATAATATACTTTATTAAATATAAGTATTCATACGGATTGTATATTGAACTCGAATACTGTTATTCTGAAAGAAGTTTTATAATTACTCATGCTTTACTTAATATTATTTAAAACAAAAGAATGAACTGCTCAATTCACCAAAAAACGGATTTTTCGTTAATGGCTGTTAATTCGATTCTCTAGTCATTCTAAACATCATTATGAGCATACGAAAAATTATTTTTTGCGATATTTGCAACCCACGAGCATTAAAGGCAGTAGATTTCCGACGTGTGAATCGGGAAAGTGAACCTACTGGTCGACGTATTACTGAAGGTCGTGCATGGATTGAAGGAGAAATTGCCGATGCCGTTGAAAATGGCTGGCTTTGCACGTCGAATGGTCAACATGTCTGCCCTGTATGTAGAATAAGGCACGATTCATAATTGACGTTAATTAATCAGCACAAACGGTATAATGACAATATTCATGTATTATTTTTTACACAAACAGAAACTATATTAACGGTTTCCAGAACGTCGATAATTTCATTGCATTCTATGACGCTTTTATCTTTATTCACAATATAGTCCGCCAAGGTAGTAATTGCGCGCCAATTTGATTCTTCATTGATAAAGCTGAATGCTTTCAAAAATAATTCTGTGATTTTTTGTTGCCTAAGCTCCAAGTTTATAGGAAAACATTCAAGATATTCGTTGATGCTCTCCAAATCGGAAGCACCGCCGAAGTAATGCAGGTCGTTTAAATGTATGTGGCTAGGACTAATCTGCTTTCCCTCTTGCAAAGCGAGATATTTTGCTTCAGCCAGTGGACCTGCCAATATATTAATCATATCAGCTTCAAAAGCCCGCTGATAAGCACTTATCTGTGATGGAGAAAAACCGCTTGTTACTTCTTCAATTGAGAATGGTAGCGTATGAATTAAGCGGCCGCCGTCTATATTTGCAATATATTTATTGTTAGGTTTACTTAAGAACCGCGATGACTGAAAGTCGCTATACCCCGGAGTTATAAAAATCTGAAAAAAAATAGGCGGTAGATTTTTTTGTTTATTACCGAGATAAATGGCCGTTGCGTGTCCAGCTTCATGAATAGCTACTTTCCTATTTACTTCTTGATGAGTCAGATTTAACGCTTTGTTGAAAATGTGATTACGCTTCATAATATTAATCCTGTAATATGATGTATGAAATTGTTTTGAATTGAACTTTTATTAGTGCATTTATTCTCGACAGTTCTAAGCGAGGAATTCAATTTTAAAAGCTTTTTATTAATAGATTCTTAAAAGAAGTTAAATATATAATTCATCAACTGCTTTAGTTTCCCGCAAGCGTTGAAAGATATATTCTAAAAAAAACAAACAATTAGAGCTTATTTTCTTTGAATAATCTCTTCGTATCCCAACGGGTTATTACCGCGACAGCCAGCCAAATCCAGACAAATGCTCGGCTTAGATTTTGCTCTGAATAAAGTGGATTTTTGGTCTTCTTAATTATTATGTATTAAGCCGTATCGCTGTTATTCAATATTGATTGTCAATCATCATAGGCGGCTAAAAAAGTCATTATCATATTGTTTTCTAGATTAATTTAGTTTAAATCAAGATTAATCCATATTAAAAATAGTAACTATTGATCACTGTTTACATTCGGAGGCTATTATGCAAAAAACTATTGGTTATGCCGCACATAATTACAACTCTCCACTGGTACCATTCAGTTTTGAACGGCGTGATCCCATGCCAACCGATGTCCAGATTGAAATTCTATTCTGCGGGGTTTGCCACTCTGATATTCATCAAGTGCGCAACGAATGGAGTAATTCGGTGTTTCCCATGGTGCCCGGCCATGAAATTGTTGGCAAAGTGACAAAAGTGGGCAATGAGGTAATCGGCTTTAAACCCGGAGATACTGTTGGCGTGGGTTGTCTGGTTGATTCCTGCAGGACATGTCCGGATTGCCACGATAATCTGGAACAATTCTGTAATAACGCCGTATTTACTTATAACAGCCCCGATAAATATACTGGCGGCAGTAATTACGGCGGCTATTCCAGGCAGATCGTCGTTAATCAGGATTTTGTGCTCCATGTTTCGGATAAACTTGATCCGGCAGCTGTAGCTCCATTGTTATGTGCGGGAATTACCACTTATTCTCCATTAAGGCACTGGAAGGTCGGCAAGGGAGACAAAGTCGGCATCGTTGGTTTAGGTGGGCTTGGTCACATGGGGATAAAATTTGCCCATGCATTTGGCGCACACGTTGTACTTTTCACCACTTCACCAGGCAAAACAGAAGATGCTAAACGGCTCGGCGCTGATGAAGTGGTAATCTCCAAAAATCAGGATGAAATGCAAAAGCACCTTGCCAGTTTTGACTTTATTCTTAACACCGTGGCTGCACCGCATAATCTGGACAATTACACGGCATTACTAAAGCGCGATGGTACTTTATGTTTAGTGGGTTTGCCTGATCACCCACATCCGTCACCGGCTGTCGGGAATTTGATTACCAAGCGTCGCAGTATTGCTGGTTCTTTAATTGGTGGACTGAAGGAAACCCAGGAAATGCTCCATTTTTGCGCCGAAAACAGTATCACTTCAGACATCGAAATCATCCCGATCCAGCAAATTAATGAAGCCTACGAGCGCGTATTAAAAAGTGATGTGAAATACCGCTTTGTTATTGATTTGGCAAGTCTAAAATAACCGGACTTCTGCTCGTATTAAACCCAGTAAGGCGTAACCTGTTACTACTTTTTGCGTCTTACCAGATAAACCAGTCCACTACCGTACGCCCCTCAGCAGCGAGTATTCAAAAATGTAAAAACGCACTAATGGCTGTAATTCTCATCATTAGAGCCAGCGTCAAAATTATACTCATGCTCAATATCGGAGATTTCCGATTTTCTACGCTTTAAGAAAAATCTATTGCCTTCCGTTGATTCCAAAATCATTTCAACACTGCCATCTAAAATAAAGTTATAAGAGAGTATCTTAAAATCATTGGACATTCCCTGAACTTTCACATGATTGCCTATCACCAAAACACTGCTCATATCGTATTCTTCTTTTAGTAAATGAATATTGTGACAAATAAACTTAACGCTACCTTAGGCTAGCAATAAACAAAATAGCGGCTTCTCAAAAACAAAGCGAGAAAACCTTTATAACGAGCCTACGATTTAAGTACAGGTTGATTATAATCCATTTTTACTGATTAAAAAGCCTAAACTTTAAAATACTTCTCTTTAAAACTAATTAGTTATGCAATTAATTTAATCTATTTTGTAAAAGTGTGAGCTCAATCAACATATCCTGAATAGTTGGTACGGATTGATGCCGAAACACAAATAGTCTATCCATCAACATAAATTGGAACACCCTGAAACTCAAATCCACATCCATGTTAAACTTTACAGAACGCAGCCCTGACAGTAATAAAAACCTACTTTATGCCTGAACTACCCGAAGTTGAAACTACCTGCCGAGGCATTGCGCCGCATATCGAAGGACAAATTATTAAACAGGTCATCATCCGCCAGCCAAAACTGCGCTGGCCTGTTCCTGAAGAAGCGCTCAATCAAATCTTACCAGGACTCAGCATTCAATCAGTTTCCAGAAGAGCAAAGTATCTGCTGTTTTCCACCACTCCCGGCACACTGCTCTTACATTTAGGTATGTCCGGTAGCTTACGGATTATGTCCACTGACCAAGCAGCCGGCAAGCACGACCATATAGATTTTGTATTTAATGATGGAACGGTGCTGCGCTTTAACGATCCACGCCGATTTGGTGCAGTGTTATGGACAACGGAACCTGCTGCCGAACATCAATTGCTCAAGGATTTAGGCCCCGAACCGTTATTATCCGATTTTAATGGCGAACTGCTTTATTCTCTATCCAGAAACCGAAAAACAGCGGTAAAGTCGTTCATTATGGATAGTCATATCGTTGTAGGAGTGGGGAATATTTATGCCAATGAAGCCTTGTTCATGGCTGGCATACAGCCTACCCGCCATGCGGGTAAAATTTCTTTAGCGAGGTATCAGAAACTGGCTGAGTGTATTCGTGTGGTTTTACAGCAAGCCATTCAACAAGGCGGCACAACACTGAGAGATTTTGTCAATGAAGCAGGAAAACCCGGTTATTTTCAGCAACAACTTAGGGTTTATGGTCGTGCCAAGTTGCCGTGTGTCAATTGTAATCAGCCGTTAACAGAAATCAGAATAACTAATCGTTCAACGGTGTTCTGTGGCAATTGTCAGCGGTAGATTGCTTCGCTGCTCCCGCCATTGCTTAAAACACCTATATTTGTTGTCCTCATCTCGTACAATCTCTTAATTATCTTATCGATAGATAATTCTCATTGAATTCAATTTGCCGTAATGTGTGAGGCAATTAACAGACCCATAAAAAACGGATAGTACAATCAAACTGTCTCTAGCTGAAACCAAACTAGTAGATACGATGAATCAATCAGAAAAATATCGTCTTTGGTGATCAACGCATTGATGATGTCGGGAGTGGCGAGTTATCCGATGCCTAGCTATACTTAAATATACGAATCAATTCTGACAACAACGCATTACCTTAATGTTTCCAAGCAGAAACAAACAGCCAATGGAATATCGCAAAATCATGCACAGCCGGCAAAAACACAACGCAGGATTTACCCTGCCTGAGTTGATGATCACTATCGTCATCGCGGGTATACTGATAGGGATTGCCATTCCCAGCTTTACTTCCACCATCTCCAGCAACCGGTTGACAACCTACGCCAATGAATTGGTAACAGCATTAAGTTTAGCGCGTAGCGAGGCGGTAAAGCGAGGCACATCGGTAACCGTACGTAAAGTTGACAGCAATTCATTTACCAACCGAGGCTCTGGAGCAAATTGGGAGGACGGGTGGGATGTATTTACAGATGCCAACAGCAACGGCAATTTCGAAGCCGGAGATGTTCTTCTCAGGACCTATAGCCCATTAAAGTCCTCCTATACCTTACGTGGCAACAATTTTTCAAACTTTATTCGATTTACATCATCCGGACAAAGTAACACTCTCGGCAGTTTTGTCGTTTGCGATAACAGCGATGGTAATGGTATTCCAGAAGCCAATACATCCAGGCTTATCCTTGTTAATTCAATCGGACGGGTGCGAATGGGTTTAGATAACAATAATGATGGAATTCCTAATACTACGGCGTCTGCTGCATCCAATATTACATCCTGTATTCCTTAATGCACTGGAACATGAAAACAAACTCCGGATTTACCCTAATTGAAGTTTTAATAGCTATGCTGGTGCTCGCAGTCGGCTTACTTGGTTTGGCGGGCTTGCAGGCAACCAGTCTTAGAAATAACCAGAGCGCCTATTACCGCAGCCAAGCCACGCAACTGGCCTATGACTTGGCGGACAGAATGCGCGCCAATAAACTCGCAACGACCACATATACGACCGGCGCAGCCTCTGCAAAAGCTGATTGCCTGACAACCACCGGCTGTACTTCATCCGACATGGCGGCAAACGATCTCTTTGACTGGAACGCTGCCCTTACTAAAAGCCTACCCGGCGGCACGGGAGCTGTAACCATTGCAGCTGGTGTTTTTACCATTACTGTCAGTTGGGATGACGATAAGGATGGTAATGACAACAATAATCCGAACTTCCAAACAAGTTTTAAGTTATGAAAAATAAACCCTATCAATCCGGCATGACACTGATAGAAATCATGATCGCCTTGCTGATCGGCGCATTTTTGTTGGGTGGAGTATTGCAAATTTTTACAGGCAGCAAACAAACCAACAGAATGCAGGAAAACTTATCCAGGTTGCAGGAAAACGGGCGGTTTGCAATGGAATTTCTTTCCAACAATATTCGTATGGCAGGTTTCATAGGATGCAGCAGCCAAGCGATACCGACTAATACCCTACTTACACCAACGGACCATCTTTATGCTTTCAACAGGGCAATTGACGGTTTTGAATCAACATCCAGTTCGGCATGGTCACCCGACATAACTACAGCACAAATCACATTACCGCTCGGCGGCTCCGATGTGATTACCATTCGCAGGGCGGCTGATCAAAGCTTTACTGTGACGACTCAAGCTTTAAATTCCTCAGACCTTACGCTGGACGCAACCGCCACTACCGCCAATTTGGCAAACGCAGGTTTTTTAAACTCATCAAATGCAAATAGCTGTTCGATGGCGGTGGTCTCCGACTGCTCTGATGTCGCCGTATTTCAAGTCAGCGCTATATCGGGAAATGTTCTTTCGCATACGACTGGTGGTAGTTGCCCGCCGGGCAATTCGACTGCCGATCTACTTAAAACCTATGTTAACGGCCAAGTTTACCCAATCAATACGATTCGTTATTACATAAGGACAAACCCAAATAATCAACCTTCACTTTATCGTCGAGTTGATTTAAACGATGCCGAAGAATTGGTGGAAGGCATTGAAAAGATGCAGATATTATACGGCGTAGACACTGACTCAACGCCCGATGGATCCCCCAATTATTATGTATCGGCAAATAATGTGGCTGATATGTCCAAGGTCATCAGTATTCGCCTCAGCCTATTGGCAGTCACTCTTGACGATAACCTCGCCGCTCAGCCGTTACCGTATACCTATAACAGCGCGACAACCACTCCAACGGACCGCAAAATCAGGCGGGTTTTTAATACGACGATTGCCATACGGAACCGATTGTCCTGAAACAGAGGCTCTAATGAACACAAAACCAATAGTTCGGTTCCGCTCACTACCGGTGAGCATAGACAATCACCTTCGCAGCAAGAACACACATCAATCCGGCACAGTTCTGATAATCAGCTTAATTATGCTTCTGCTATTAACATTGATAGGAGCCACCAGCATGCAGTCCACTTCATTGGAAGAAAAAATGGCAGGCAATGTACGGGATGAAAACCTTGCATTTCAGGCTGCCGAAACCGCATTACGTGCCGGCGAAGCCATAATAGCAATAAACCCTCCTGCATTCAGCGTTAGCGGTAACGGCACAGGGGGTACCGGCCTGTACACGACAGTAGGCGCCGGCGCCCAGACCAGCGGCTATTGGCAAACAGTAGACTGGAGCAGCGATACGGCAGTGGCCACCTATACAGGAGGCACTTTAAGCCACATCAACAGCACTCCCCGCTATATTATTGAAGAATTACCATCCACGGAGATAACAGGCGCTGCGCCGAATAGCGGCGACAGCTTGGAGTCCAATATCGCCGGCAAATCGCAAGCCATCTTTTGGTATCGGATTACCGCTCGCGGTACAGGCGGCAGTGACAATGCCATAGTAATGGTTCAGTCCATTTATAAACGCTAGACAAAATCAGTCTGGGATGAAGTTATGAAAAATCAAAAAATCGTGTGGCGCCTCACTGTTGCCTGGCCTCTTCTTATCTGTACCGGACTCAATTCCGCTCACGCCGTTACGCCCGCGCAAATACCCCTATATGTCGGAATTTCCGCTGCAAAACCCAATATCATGTTAATGATAGATAGCTCCGGGTCAATGACCGATAGCGTAACCACCACCAGCACTATCTCATCTCCCAATGACGTACCTTCAGGCTTCAGTTATAGCTGCTCGTCCTCATACGCGATTTCCGGCGGAGCAACCCCTCCAGGCACACCCTCAACTACGGTTAATATGACTGTAAACTCGACGGGAACCGTAAAAGTCTGTACAAAGAATAACTGTTCTAAAACATCCACTTTTGGCAGCAAAAGCAAATGCTTCACTAATACTCAAAATTACACTGTAGCTTATTATGGCGGCTCCACATTGGCGGGTGGCCCCTACACAGGACTGAAACTTAACTGGTATTTCAGCAAAGGTTCCTTTTCATCTGGAAGTTTGTCAGCTGTATTGACAACCACCAGCACTCGTACCGCTATTGCCAAACAAGCCGCCACCGACCTTGTAACCTCGTTGGATCCAGACTCCGGCGGCAACGCAACTGTGCGAATGGGATTAGCCCGATATAACGGCTCCGATGGCGGTACCTTACTCTCTGAAATTAAAGATCTTGATTCGACTCAATCCGCGACACTCCAAAACGACATTGCCAACATTCCCGCCAGTGGCTCGACTCCTCTTGCTACAACGTTGTCAGACATAGGCAAATATTTTGCCACCGGTGAAACAGGCAATCTCAAGCTCCATCCCAAAGCCACTACGCCAACATCTGCAAGTGTTGACACCATTTTTAGCAAAGCCAACGGCACAACCAGTCACTCCATCAAAAACTCCACCTGCGGCTCAAGTACATGCTCAAACACATTAGCGGCGCCTATTTTAGGCTACTGCCAAAAAAGCTTCGTGATACTGGTCAGTGACGGTCTTCCTAATGGCGACAGGGAAGTCAGCCCTTCACTTCGGGATTACACAGGAGATTGCGCGACAAAAAATTTATGTGATTCGGCACCTACCAGCACCACACTTGCCGGCACCTCAACCCCACTCACTTCTACCGGAACGCTTTGCGGCACCGGTAGTCCTGTACAGTGGTACAACAAAGCCTGTAAAAACGGTACTAAAGCCGGACGTATTTATGAAACAGGCGGTAGCGACTATCTCGACGATGTTGCTCAAGCTTTATATGAAATGGATTTGCGCCCTTCTTTAGATACTACTCTTAAAGCTAACACCCATACCAAAAACAACCTGGTGACTTACTCCATCGGCTTGGCCGATCCTGGTCTTCAAGCACAATCGGTATTAAGCGATGCGGCAACAGTGGGAGGAGGAAAGTTTTATTTTGCCGGAGATTCTCAAGCCTTGGCAGCAGCACTAGATGACACCATCTCAGAAATATCCAGCAAAGTGGGTTCGTCTTCTTCCGTGGCTGCAAATTCATCGAAACTGGAAAACGGATCGGTCATTTATCAAGCCAAGTTTGACAGTGCGAACTGGACAGGTTCTTTTACAGCCTTTCCTCTTGGCGCTAGTGAAGATACTAATGGTAACGGTATATTGGACCCCGGTGAAGACACTAATAACAATGGTAAATTGGATGCTGGCAGCATCGGCGCCAAAATCTGGAACGCAGCTGAAAAAATACCAGCTTATGCTTCCCGAAATATCTATACATACAACGCAACCAGTTCACTTGGCGTAACTTTTACTTGCGCCAACTTATCTACTGCCCAGAAGTCAACATTAGGCATAGCTGATTGCAGTAGCTCGACAGACCAAGGCGTATGGCGTCTAAATTATTTACGCGGCGATTGGAGCCATGAACAACTTAACTCTGGCCGCAAAGACACCGACACCATCAGGACAGGGACAAACCTGATTTTCAGGAACCGCACCTATCTTGACAAGATAACCGGCACTACCAATAGTCCTGACCCCTGGGTTTTAGGCGACATAGTTAACTCCGATCCTGTATTTGTCGGAGCCGAAGACTTCGGCAATACCAAATTACCGGGTAGCGAAGGATCAAGCTACAAAGCATTTTTAATCAGCAATAAAGAACGGCGGAAAATGGTTTATGTCGGCGCAAATGATGGGATGTTTCATGGTTTTGATGCCAATGCTACAGGTACCGATGCCGGCAAGGAAATCCTTGCTTATGTTCCTAACGCAGTCTACAGCCAATTGCTTAGCTTATCCGATCCCGGTTATAACCATGTTTATTCGGTCGATGGCTCGCCTCGTGTAGGCGACGTCTACTATGACAGTACATGGCATACCGTGCTGCTGAGTTCAACAGGCGCAGGCGGCAAAGCCGTTTTTGCGCTCGATATAACGAATCCCAGCAGCTTTGTTAGCAGTAATGTATTGTGGGAAATCAGCGACACCAACAGTCCCGTTGCAACCGACCAAAGTACTGACACTACAACAACCCGAGGTTTTGGCAATAACATGGGTTACAGCATACCCCAACCGTCAATCACCAGAATGCAGAACGGTTCTTGGGCTGCAATAGTCGCCAATGGTTATGGCAGTATCAATAATTTTGCAGTTCTCTATATCATCGATATTAAGACAGGTCATCTAATAAGGGCTATCGATACCAAGGCCGGTAATGCAACTACACCCAATGGTTTATCGACACCGATTGCAGTTGACACTAATAGTGACAAAGTGGCGGATGCTATCTACGCCGGTGATTTATTGGGCAATATGTGGAAATTCGATGTAAGCTCAAGCGACGTGGCTAACTGGAAAGTCGCCTATGAAACAGCAAGCGCGGCGCCTGCACCTCTTTTTGTGGCCTGTACCGATTCGAACAATTGCGATGCCACTCGGCAACCCATCACCGGTAAACCGCAAGCAGGCAATGTAAACGCGTCACAAACCACAAACGGCTCACCGAGCGGTTTTATGGTCTATTTCGGTACCGGAAAATATTTTGAAGACATCGATAATAACGTTACCAATGCCCAAACACAGGCTTTCTATGGTATTTGGGATAATAGCGCTACAGTCAATAAGAGCAATCTGCAGAGTCAAAGCATTATTGCTGAGGTGTCCAGCGGCGGCTTTAATCTTAGAGGAACAACTGATAATTCGGTTGATTACACAACCAAAAAAGGTTGGTATATGAATTTACTTCAACCATCCGTCACAACCAGCATAGGTGAACGCGTAGTGAGCGCGCCATTGTTACGCAATGGTCGAATTATTTTTGAAACACTCATTCCAATTCCGCCTGCCGGTACCGATGTTTGCGGTGCAGCAGCAAGCGGAACCAGTAAGCTTATGGAATTAGATGCTACAACCGGCAAACGTCTAGAACCAACAGCCACAGGTACACCTTGGGATATTAACGGCGATGGTATCATCAATGCCAGCGATTTGATTCCCGTGAACATTAACGGTCAAGTCGTTTATCTAGCACCATCGGGAAAAGAATCCACAGTGGGCGGGGTTGATACTCCGGGGATAGTCAGCAATGGAAAACTGGAATACAAGTATACCAGCGGCTCTACAGAGGCTGACCTGGAAATGACGGTTGAGCAAGGCTCAGGAACAAGTTCGACATCAGCAGGCTATGGGCAAACCGGTAGACAATCCTGGCGACAAATACGTTAGGTAATACGGCGCTCTTGCCTTGATTTTAATTATTTTCGCTTCTTAATTTATTAAAACATGAACAAACAAAAAGCTTTTACTCTAATTGAATTAATGATTACCGTGGCAATTGTCGGCATTTTGGCCGGCATCGCCTATCCCAGCTATAAAGACAGTGTAATGAAGTCACGGCGAGCGGATGTAAAGGGAGTCGTATTGGGCTTGGCTAATGCCATGGAACGGCTCTTTACCGAAACGAACAGCTATCTGGGCGCTGCGGGTACAACGGCGACACCGGCAGACACCGGAACCCCCAGAATTTATTCCATTCCGGCTGCAACCTCCGCCTATTACACGGTAACCATTAGCGCTGCCACTGCGAGCAGTTATACCTTAAGCGCGGCGCCTGCCGGAACCCAGTCGACTGATGAATGCGGCACCTTAACGTTGACTCACACAGGCGTCAAAGGTATTACCGGCGCCGCGTCCGGGATCACAGCAGATTATTGTTGGTAAGATTAATAAGCTTTTTCTTCCTTTTGGATGATGTTGAAAGTAATTTAAACACTCAGGACCATGTTGGAGCGCAGGCAGAATCAATAGTGATGAGCATGTACTGTCTACCTTGACCTACTTTTGATAGTCGTATCTTCTATCTTTATATCGAATTGAATCATCCGTTACAGAGAAAACGGCATATCCTCTCAAGCGTTAAAATAGCTCTCCTTCTAAGGCGGAGATATGGAAGCCGAATCATTTCCCTTGCCCGCCTCAACAGCTTTTAATTTTGCCAATACTTCGGAAGCGTTGAGATCCGGTGTTTTATTCAATAAAGGCGCTAGTGTGGGTTCCAGAAACTTGATTATCTGTACCGGTAATGAACTGGTAAAGTGATAACGCTCGGCATCTGCCCCCGCTACATACGCAGTTATTACTCCAAAAAAGCGGTCTCCGAGAAAAAACGTAAAAGTGGCCGCGCGACTGATAAATACCGAGTCGATCAAGCGCCCCCCTGCTCCCCATATTTCCCGGCGATGATCTCCGGTTCCGGTTTTGCCGCCCACCGACAACGGTTTACCGTCAACACTTTTATAAACGCCTCGAAGACGCCCTGCCGTTCCTGCCTCAACTACACCGATAAGCGCGCCACGTGCCGCTTTTGCCACTTCGGGAGCAAGTACCTGCTGGCCTTGCTCAGGCGATTTATCCAGTACTGTTTCGTAAGGAGTTGCTTGGGCGTAATGCAAACTGTCAAACCGGACTGTCGGCAATTTCATGCCGTCATTACGTAAAATACCCATCAATTCCGCTAATGCCGCAGGACGATCGCCCGATGCGCCGATAGATGTCGCGTAAGAAGGCGTTAACGATCCAAACGGATAGCCTAAATGATCCCATGCAGTATGAATCTGTTTAAAAGCCTCATCTTCCAGCAAGGTCATAATGCGCCTCTGCTGGGCGTTTTTTCTGCTGCTTTTAAACAGCCAGCGATAGACATTCTGCCGCTGGTCGGTACTGGCTGCGATAACTTCAGCGCGCGTGGCATCGGGATGCTGGACTAGATAACTGACCAACCACAATTCCAGCGGATGAACTTTGGTGATATAGCCCTGATCTTGCAAATCAAAGTTGGCCGGTGAATACTTCTGATGAAGCTGTTCAATATCCTCAGCGTCTAAGGTTGTGACGGACAGATGAGTATTCAAATAGCTACTCAGCGCGTGGGTATCTGCGTCCGGGTAAACGGCTTGGTAAAGCATGGTCAAACGTGACGGCTTGGCAAAAACTCTCTGGGTAAGCAACTCCATGATTTCGTCGGTCGGCTTACCATGATACTTGTCGTAAAAACGTCTTAAATAAACCAGGCCTTCCTTATCCGCAAAGCGTTGCAGATATTCCATGCGTCGCGGGTCATCCGGGATTTCCAGCCATCGCGCGATGCCTTCCGGTTTATAAAGATGATGATAAACCAAGTCACGCATTAACCGGACAAACACCAGATTGACCGAATCGCGTAACGCATCGCGCACCGACATGATTTTAGAGTTTTCATCCGGGGTAAAGTTGTTAAACGTATGCACGCCTCCGCCGGTATAAAAACTTTCGTAAGGACTGGCTGAATAGCGCCGATCCAAGGCTTGATTCAGCAAGTCCTCCAGATTTATTTTTCGATTCGCACGCAATTGGCCGATAACCCATGCCGATAAATAATCACGCGGGTGCAGTTCGACCCGGCTCAGTTCTTGTGGCGACAAGTCTTTATATTGCTGATAAATCTCGGTTACCAGCTCCAGGTAATGCACCATCGTCCGCAGTTTGGCGGTTGAACCCAGATCAAGCCGTATGCCTTCGTTAATATCGAGCGGCTGATCATAATTATCGGTCTGGATGCGTAACAGATTGCCTTTTTCACCGCGCTCAAACAACATCAGGCTATAGACTATAGGAGCAAGATCGATATCCTCATTAAGCATTCTAAAACCCACTATACCGGCTGCGCGGGCTTTATCCGGCTCGCTCAACTGGCGTAATGCGTGAGTAACTGCCTGTTGGGTATTGTAATCAAGCGTGGTTTTAACGGTTAAATCCAGACGGTCCAGCTCATAATTCGACTTTACCCCCAATGTCCGGGCAAGACGGGTGCGCAACACATTCTGGGTCTTTTGTTCGGACATAAATTTGGCTGGCATTTGCTCTGACTTAGGCAAACGAACTGTAGACGCCTGCAAAGCCGCATCCCGTAGCGATGCTGAAATAACGCCCTGTTCGGCCAAAACGCGCAGATAACTGTCGGTAAGATTTTGCAACGCTTTATAACCGGTGCCTAAAAGATAGGAAGGTCGTCTTTGCGACAACAGGATGCTCAACACCTGCCGATAGGATTCCGCCTGTTGTGGAGTAACACGCTCAGTTGAGTTGGTCGCCCTCGATTTCGTCGTTCCTTTATCGGCTGCGGCACTTCCACCTTTCATTGTAATAGCACTGAGCAATTGGTTAACGGTATTAAAATCAGCGCCGAACCAGGCAAACAGACCATCCCCCAAACCATGCACCTCACCTAATTTTGCAGTTGCGGCGAGCGGCATAGAATTTAGATACGTCAGGGCGATTTGTCGTCTCATTTCACGGGTATCCGGCCCCAGTAAATAAGCACGTATCGACGCACTGGCCATTTGGCGAAGCTTCTCGACCATTGACTCGGTATAACCGTCCGGCGAATGCCGGTATTTTTCCAACTGAGTAGCCAAAGTGCTGCCGCCCGGCACATTGATATCCGCCCCCAGTTTTCGCGCCATCATTTGCAATGCAGCAAAGCCCAAGCGATCCCATTCCACAGCCGGGTTAATATTTTTGTGATTTTCGTCGAGCAGCTCCCGGTTTTCTATGAACAGCAAAGTGTTCAACACCAGCGGTGGGATCGCATTGAAATCGGGATAACCGTGGGTGGGATAAACAGCGCTGAATATAGTTTGATCGGCTTGATCGACGATGCGAAGGCCGGTTCGGGTTTTCTCTTGATAGATGGGAAACAAGCCGTAATCATCGACTAACCGGCTCATCATCGGCGAAATAGACGCCTGCGTGGTAACGTTATAACCTGACTTTTCAAGACGTGCAATTTCGTCCGACAACAGCGTGTAGCCCAGGCGCTGATCGTAAGGGCCGTGATCCGGGTAACGTATCGCCGAACTATGCCCCGGCTTGAGTTCGGAGCTTAATTGCTTGCTTATTTCCGACAGGTAACGCGCCTGATATTTAGAGGTCTGTACCTCTTTTTTTACCAGAGTGGCAAGCGCTATCCCAATGACGGTACACCCAGCCAAAATATAAAGAAGCAGTATCCGTGAAAGCGCTCGTTTATGCATTTTCATTATCGGACATTAGCCTCAAAACAAACTCCCGGCTTTTTCATTACCGGATGACTCAAGCATTCCGCCCTCAGTATTAACATCAAAATAATTACATCTCTTTTTCGGTTAGCATTGTAGCGCCTACTGTCGGTGCTCTTCTACATGCCGCCAGCGCTATGCAATATCTGTATTGATCTCCATTTATTGTATTCACATCCGTTTAGATTATGCAGAAAGTCTGGCGGCGTAGCGATATGTCGAGGAAAACTTGGGGTTAAAAAACCCGCTCCTGTGATCAACATTGCGTATGGTCGGTTATTATAACCACTCGCGAGCAACAATGGTAATTGAAAGGGAGCTTGTCAATTTGGCAACGCTTCCTCTTACTCTTCATTAAACTTTTTACATCAAATAATTGCAACGTTACAATTAATATGATTATCGGACGTTATTTATCCTGCAATCAGCCCATACCATATTTCTCACAGCTACTATTTTAAAAAATTCATGTCCGAATCTTATACCCGCTTTCGCGACATATCAGTCAGTGAAAGAATTTTAAATACCGTATTTTTGTTAACAATAGGACTCGGCTATCTGGTCGCTCTGGGTAATCTTTATTACACCCATCAAGGTCGCGACGGTGTCGCGGGCCTATCTATTGCCGATGTAACAATTAATTATCACGGATCAAACGATCAGACACGTTTAGGCTCCGCCATTAACGGCATCATGGAACCTAATCTTAAATATAAAAACGATAAGGAAGTCATTTTAAAATGGATACAAGACGGTGCCGATGAACCTGACTATGACCAAAAAGTTGCCCCGATATTGGACCGTGACTGCATTAAGTGCCATACACCGGCTATCAATCCTTCCCTACCCGATTTAACCAATTATGCAGGCGTATCCGAAGTGGCTCATACCGGCGGTGCATCGTACCCCCATTTAGTCAGGGTTTCTCATATCCATTTATTCGGTATTGCATTTATTCTATTTTTTATCGGTAAAATCTTCCTGCTCTGCGATATCAATGTCATCGTAAAAAGAGTTGCAGTCGTCATCCCTTTTGCTGCGATGCTACTGGACGTCCTGTCATGGTTTATTACCAAATCCATTCCTTCATTCGCCTATGTGGTTGTTGCCAGCGGTGCGTTAATGGGGATTTCGATGGGAATGCAAATTTTGCTCAGTATTTATCAGATGTGGTTTTATGCCCGGAATAAAGACTGAGTCAAAATAACGCAACCTGTTACAGGCTATTTCAGCCATCCATTATCGATTATCCCTAGACGCTAAGCGTCTTGCACCTCATCCCATAAACGCCGCCATTTTGCCCGGTTCATGTATAATTTCATGTCATGAGCATTATAAAGAAACTTGCATCCCAGACTGCGATCTACGGCCTCAGCAGTATTTTCGGCCGATTCCTCAATTATCTATTGGTACCGCTGTACACCTATTACTTCACTGCGGCGGAATATGGGGTGGTGTCGGAATTTTATGCCTACGCCGGATTTTTTTCCGTATTGCTGTTGTTCGGGTTTGAAACCGGCTATTTTCGGTTTCGCGATAAGGAGCGCACAGGCCCGGATCTCGCTTATTCCACAGCGCTGATATTTGTGGTACTGGTCAATCTGGGCTTTTTTACGCTGATATTGTTGATCAACACACAGCTTTCGGCGGCGCTGAACTACGCCGATCACCCGGAATATGTATTGTGCTTTAGCCTGATTTTAATCCTGGATGCTATTGCCGCCATTCCGTTTGCCCGGCTGCGGGCGGAAAACCGGGCCTTCAGCTTCGCCGGCATTAAGATATTCGAAATACTGGTAACCGTGCTGCTAAGCTTGTTTTTTATCATCTATTGCCCCAAGGTCTACGCAGAAAACCCCAAGTCATGGATAGCACCGATCTACAATCCCGCCATCGGCATAGGTTATATTTTTATCGCCAACTTAATGGCCAGCAGCTTTAAGTTTGTGTTGCTTGCGCCACAGTTATCGGGCCTTGCCTGGGGATTTGACCGGGCATTATTCGGCCGCATGGTTCGCTATTCATTACCGATGATGGTCATAGGTTTCGCCGGGATTATCAACGAAATGCTCGACCGTGCCCTGCTAAAATACTTGCTGCCTTACGACTGGCAGACCAATATGAAAATGCTGGGCATTTATAGCGCCTGTTACAAATTGTCGATTTTGATGTCGTTGTTTATTCAGGCTTTCCGTTATGCGGCCGAGCCGTTTTTCTTCGCTTACGCAGGTAAAAGCGACGCCCGCCAAGTTTACGCGGTGGTGCTCAAGTTTTTTGTCATTTTCTGCGTCTTCATCTTTCTGCTGGTAACCTTATTTATCGATTTCTTTAAATACTTTGTCGGCGACGAGTTCCGCGCCGGTCTTGAAGTCGTTCCTATTCTGTTGCTGGCTAATCTATGCCTGGGTATTTATATTAACCTGTCCATCTGGTATAAATTAACCGACCGTACCTTGATGGGCGCATTCGTATCTTTAGCCGGAGCGGCGCTGACTATCGTACTTAATGTCTGGTGGATACCGCTGCTCGGTTATGTGGGCTCTGCCTGGGCGACGCTGGCCTGTTACGGCAGCATGGCTATCGTCTCGTATCTGTTGGGGCAAAAATATTATCCGGTGAATTACGATGTCAAACGCGTAATCGGTTATATCGGGCTTGGCATCGGCTTGTATTTTGCTCACGGACAATTGCTGACGGCTGTCGCTTGGCAGCCGGGGCTATTAGCCAGTGCATTAATGCTGCTTTATATCTTGATTACCGCGCTTTGCGAAGGTCGTCAGATAGCTGCACAGGTTGATTAGGCGGTAACCTAACCAACGTATTTACGCGGATGTGAGTTACGCTATCACTAACCCGGCCTACGCAACACCTGGATTTCGCCATAGGCGAATTCTTTATTTAAGCCTCGGCAATTGCGGCTGCATTGCCCTACCTCTGCATCCATGCAGTCAACCGAACTATAAATGATGACAAATAATATGGAAGTCAAAGCACGTCTTATCGGCGGTTTTATTTTATTGCTATTGGGTAGTTGGGTTTTACACAGCTTTCTGGCTTTGCTGGTTTGGGCTGTAGTGCTTGCCATCACCACGTGGCCGATTTATCAACACCTGCTGGCCTCCAGCAAATTGCACGGTAAAGTCACTTGGGGAGCTTTGCTGCTGACGTTGCTGATCGGCGCGCTTATTCTTGTACCTTTAGGTTATGGCTTAAGCCGATTGCTGGATGAGGCGCAATCACTCGGACAGATACTGGCCGAAGCGCAACAAATTGGCATACCGCCGCCTGCCTGGCTGGAAACTATACCCATGATAGGTCACTGGGCAAAAGATACCTGGGTAAAAGCCTTGGGCGATCCGGTCGTAGCCAATGAATCATTACATTGGTTGGGCACGGGAGGCGCTATCACTTACACCAAGGACTTCGCCAGCCAACTTTTGCACCGTTTCTTCGGTTTTTTGCTGACACTGCTGGTACTGTTTTTTGTTTATCAACACGGCTCGCGCCTGAGCCAATATGTGCTTGCGAGCAACCGAAAGCTGTTTGGCGAAATCGGCGTCCGTTACGCCATTCACGCTACAGCCGCAGTACGCGCCACCGTCAACGGTCTGGTGCTGGTCGGACTAGGCGAAGGTTTGCTGCTTGGCGTGGGCTATGCGTTTGCTGGATTAAGTCATCCGGCCATGTTGGGCGCATTAACCGGGGTTTTTGCGATGATTCCATTCGCGGCCAAACTGATTTTCGGTGCCTGTGCACTGGTGCTGATTGCCGAAGGCCACATGGCAGCGGGAAGTTCGCTGTTTGTGTTCGGCGTAGTCGTTATTCTGTTGGCTGACAATTATGTAAGACCCAGATTGATCGGCGGCGCCGTTAAACTGCCGTTCATCTGGACGTTGCTCGGCATTTTTGGCGGCCTGGAAAACTTCGGTTTACTAGGCTTATTTTTAGGGCCTACGCTAATGGCGGTGCTGATCTCAATCTGGCGCGACTGGGTTGCCGATATGAACAAATCGGAAACAATGATATGGGTGGAGAATACTGAAGATGCTGCTTCACAAGAAGCAATTACCGAAGCAGAGCAAATATCGGTCTCATCGCCAACGGAATTCGACGACGGGCAATAACGACAGTTTGCCGCTTATGGCTTTTCATTATTTACTGCTTTAATGATAAGTCGCTGGCGGCGGTAAATCCGGTTTTATATGCCGCCTGAATTCCCAATGAGGAGCTATTATTTCTGAACCGATTCTCCACTATTAAAATAGTTTAAGAACTTGGACATAGATGCAAAACTCATATCTAAGATCATCAGCGTATCTGGGCCGTTTTTAAGTATAAACACTTATAGACTGCCCCCCATTAAAGACAAGATAATATTTTATGCTCATTGCCTTAAACAACTAATCAATAAACCGTCGTGAGGACACGAAACATGAACCTCTATGATTTTCGACGCAAATTGCGCAGGTCATCAATGACAAGGCGCGTAGACGACAGGCGCAAAGTTCCCTATCCATTCGGGTCGCCGGAGTGGGTGGAAAATATAAAAAAACATTATCTGGCTTGGCCAAAATCGAATCGTCGCGATATGAGCAGACGCAGCAATGAAAGGCGTGCAATTGATCGTCGGCAACAAGCACTTTCCGAACAACTCCGTTCCAAAAAGAAATATTCTCAGGTTTTACTGACGCAGGAAGAAAGAAAGCTGATTGAAGATTTATATCTGAATGAGGATCTGGACAGATAATCCATTTGAAATGAAAGTCACGGGTTATGCTTTATTATCCATGACCCCTTTCATTTTCATATCCGGTTTTACAATACGATCAACAAACCAGTCCCGCATTAGACCAATTTCTTTGATACTTGTTTCTCCGGCGTAGTGCTCGCATTTTCGACAAAACGATAAATGATATAACTTGCGCATGACAGCTCTGGACTGGCTCCGCTTTGGATAATCGTGGAATACTATCCCTCACCTACCTTTACTTTTTCAGATTCCCCGCATGTAATCCGCATTCTTTCTTTGCCCCCGATTCCCACCACCAACGACCTGATCTTTCATGTTGATTGGGTAGCACGGCGCGGGTGCAGGGTTCGCAGCCTATACTGATAAAGCCTTTTTCATGCAATTCATTATAAGGCACCTGGTAAGCTTCAATATAATCCCAGACTTGCGCAGAACTCCAGTTAAGCAAGGGATTAAATTTAACCAGTTGATGCTCAGCACTGGAAAATGCCGTGTCTATCTGCACTCCAGGAATATCTTGCCGGGTTTCCAGACTTTGATCCTTGCGTTGACCGGTAATCCAGGCGTCTAAATGAGCCAGTTTGCGCTTTAACGGTTCAACTTTTCGAATGCCGCAACATTCCTGATGTCCGTCTTCATAGAAACTGAACAAGCCTTTCTTTTTGACGAAGCTGTCCAGTACATCCCGATCCGGCGTCAATAATTCAATATCGATTTGGTAATGTTTTCTGACTTTTTCTATAAACCGATACGTTTCAGGATGTAATCGTCCGGTATCCAAAGAAAAGACCTGTATGTCTTTTCTGATAGCTAAAGCCATGTCGATCAATACCACATCTTCCGCACCGCTGAATGAAATGGCAATATTGTCGAATAGCTCCAGCGCTTTTTTCAATATGATGCGTGGATTTTTATTTTCCAGTTCTGTTTGCAGTTGTTCTATATCGAATGTAGTCATAATATGTTGTCCCTGTTACTGCGCTTGTGTCACGCTTAGTTAATCATCTATATGGGGACAAGCTTACTCGTCCGCAACTATCAACTTAATGAATGACTCCAAAGTGTTAAGTCAAGCTTGCAAAAAATACTGCTTCAAAAAGTCGTCAAAAGGCATTTGCTTCTTATTTTCGAGTTCCAGCTGTTTGTCATGAGATAGCGCCGCCATTTCATTGAACTGCTGTGTCTTGACCTCATCCAGTTTATTGGACTTAAAATACTGTCCATGTTCGATAGAAGTATTTAATGCGAGACGTGAAAACGGTTGTCGAAGCTGCGTCATCTGTTCCAATATTCGCGCAGATGCGGTTAAATCAGGGTTTTCGACGAGTAACTGCTGTTTTTCCAAAGCGGAACTGTAGCGTTTTTCAGCATCATCTTGATCAAGAATTGCACACACCGGTTGCATGGATTCAAGAATTTCAGCCGCCCAATCCTTTAGAAGCATTTTTTGATTGTTTTTATTGAGCTCCAGCCCGGGTTTTCTACCGCAATTGGCAACAGCCAATTGATTGGTGTTATTAACCTGCTGCTCCTGATCCGAGGTTTTCGGACTGTCCTGCAACAGGCAAGTCAGCAGCAACGCTTCAATAAAACGGGCCTTATCTTCATCAATGCCGATAGGATTAAACAAGTCCAGATCCAGTGAGCGCATTTCTACATAACGAACCCCGCGGCGTTTAAGCGCCAGTGTCGGTTTTTCTCCGGACTGGGCAATTTGTTTGGGCCGCATAGTGCTGTAGAACTCATTTTCAATCTGCAAAATATTACCGTTCAGTTGACGGTATTCACCATCGACCAGCGTACCGATTTTTTCGTACTCAGGATAAGGCGTATTAATGGCCGCACTCAGACTACTGACGTAGCCGGCTATAGAATTGTAATCAATTTTCAAGCTAGCCTGGTTTTTACTCTTGTAGCCGATATCGCTCATACGGAGCGAAGTCGCATAGGGATGATAAAGCGTACCATTGTCAAACGTTTCAAATTGCGTCACCAATGCCGGACGGCTACTGAAGAAAGTTTTACAGATGGCCGGCGATGCGCCGAATAAATACAGAATTAACCAGCCCATACGCTGGAAATTCCTGATTAAACCGAAATAAGCTTCGGCAGTAAACTGTTCCAGATTCAGCTGGCTGTGTTTTTCTTTGTGCAAAACAGGCCAGAGTGTTTCAGGCACCGAATAATTAAAATGAATTCCGGCAATAGACTGCATGGTTCTGCCGTAACGATGCCATAATCCGTGCCGGTAAACATGCTTCATCCGACCTATGTTGGATGACCCGTATTCGGCAATGGGGATGCTTTCATCGCCATCAATACCGCAGGGCATACTTGCACCCAGTAAAACTTCATTGTCCAGATGCTGATAAACAAAGCGGTGAATGTCATGCAAATAGTCGAGCGAGTCTTTTACATCGGCAAACGGCGGGGTGATCAATTCGATCAGCGCTTCAGAATAATCCGTGGTGATATACGGATGCGTCAATGCAGAGCCTAATGCTTTGGGATGAGGAGTTTGGGCAATGAATCCGTTTCTGGTGGATATGCGCAGGCTTTCTTTCTCAATTCCTTTAAGTCCCCCGCAAAGCAGATGCTGATGACCGTTTGCGTTCAGTTGATCCAACCGTGTTAAAAGCGCGTTATTCAAATTAGTCATAGAATGGGTACATGCCTTATAGTCCCTATAAAATCCGACCATTATAAAGGGTTTAATTGATTGAATAAATATTATCGAGGATCTGAACCGGTTTTGATTTGACCTTTGTTGGAACTGTTGATTCCTTGCCATCGAGACAATAAACCGGCATAAAGATGAAAATATAACCACAAAGAGTAGCTTTTAGCGCCGACAAATCTGACAGATACCCTCTATAATCTTAATATTTCTATTTTCAGAAACCCTCAGGGAGATCGTCATGTTTGAATCGGCAGAACTTGGACACAAAATAGACAAAGCCATCTATGATATAGAAGTGCCTAAGCTGCGCGAGGCGCTGCTGGACGCACAAATGGATTTGGCAAAATCATCCACATTTCCGGTTATTATTTTGATTGGCGGCCTGGATGGGGCGGGACGCGGCGAAACCGTCAATGTGCTCAATGAATGGATGGATCCGCGTTTTATTCAAACCCATGGTATGGGAGAGCCCTCGGATGAGGAACTTGATCGCCCGATGATGTGGCGGTTCTGGCGCGAGCTGCCTCCCAAAGGCAAGATAGGCGTGTTTCTCGGCTCCTGGTATACCTGGCCTATTCTCAACCGTGTAACCGGCAAGACCAATCCGGCTGAGCTTGACCAAAGCATGGAACGCGCCAAACGCCTGGAAAGAATGCTGACCGACGAAGGTGCGCTGATTCTCAAATTCTGGATGCATTTATCCAAAGATAAGCAGGAACAACGCCTGAAACTGCTTGAGGAAAACCCGAAAACCCGCTGGCGCGTGACCCAGCGTGACTGGAAACATTTCAAACAATATGACAAATTTCGAGTCGTGCATGAAAGCGTGATACGGCACACCAGCACCGCCGAGGCTCCGTGGACCATCGTCGAAGGTTACGACCCGAATTACCGTAGCCTGACCGTGGGCAAAGTCATTCTTGAAGCTATCCGCAAGCGTCTGGATGATGGCGAGACCAGAACAACGGAGGTTCATGCCCCTCCACCTCCGTTACCCTCGATTGACCAACTCGATATTCTGAAGACGCTGGACCTTAGCCAGAAAATCGACAAGAAAAAATTTAAGGCTGAACTGGAAAAATATCAGGGCAAGCTTGCTTTACTGACCCGCGAAGACAAGTTTAAAGACATCACCGTAATAGCCATATTCGAAGGCAACGATGCCGCCGGCAAAGGTGGAGCAATTCGCCGCATCACTAGTGCCCTGGATGCCCGCTGGTACAATATTATTCCGGTTGCCGCGCCTACCGAAGAAGAACGTGCCCAGCCTTATTTGTGGCGCTTTTGGCGGCACATTCCGCGACGCGGACGAGTGACGATTTTCGACCGTTCCTGGTATGGCCGCGTTTTGGTCGAACGCGTTGAAGGTTTCTGCTCAAAAACGGATTGGATGCGCGCTTACAGCGAGATCAACGACTTTGAAGCGCAGTTGGTGCGTCATAATATTGTGGTCGTCAAATTCTGGCTCGCTATCAGCAAAGAAGAACAGCTCAAACGCTTTAATGAACGCGAAAAAATCGGTTTTAAACGCTTCAAGATTACCGAAGAAGACTGGCGCAATCGCAATAAATGGGATGAATATGAACACGCGATATGCGATATGGTTGATCGCACCAGTACTGAAATTGCGCCGTGGACGCTGGTAGAAGCCAACGACAAGAACTTTGCGCGTATCAAGATTTTGAAAACGTTAAGTAAGCGGATTGAAGCCGCACTAAAGAAAAAATAATCGTCTTGGGCCGGAAGTTAGAATATCAACGATGCACGTATCAACAAGAGAAATACCACTTAATTTATACGCCTTTAAATGAGACAATGAAACCTTTGCTAACTGGGTCATTAGGAAGTGCATGCGGATGCATTTGCCCCAGTTAAGTTTTTAATTAATTCATTTTTATCTCAACACTCGCTTTTTCATTTTCAAAATAATGGTCAATTCAGCAACGTCCACTTTATCGACAACCAAAACAGCAGTCACTTGCGCAAACTGTAACTTGGATAATTTGTGCATTCCAAAAGGACTGCCCCGGTCGGAAGTGGGTGAACTCGCATTATTGGTCAACCGGAACAATATACGTCAAAAGGGTGAAGCGATATACCATGCCGGCAGCCCATTCAGGGGCATAATTGCCTTACGTTCCGGCAGCGCCAAATTACTGAGTTTTGACCAAAATGGAAATGAACTGGTCGTTGATTTTATTCTGCCTGGAGAATTGCTTGGATTTGATGGCTTGTCGTCACAAGTTCATAACTGTACTGCCATCGCATTAGAGACGGTGAATTATTGCCATTTACCCGCCTATAAAATAGAAATATTAGCCATCAATACCCCCGGTTTAAGCCAAGTATTGCTGCAAAGATCCTGCAACCAATTTGACGCTCAGGTACAAAAGATGATGCTAAGCCGCCGATCGGCTGAAGAGCGCGTGGCTTGCTTCATTCTGCATATTTCAGATCGCCTGAGTCTTCGTGGCTATTCCGAGCTGGAATTTCGCTTGAGCATGTCACGGGAAGAAATAGGAAATTATCTGGGAATCGCACATGAAACGGTTAGCCGGATCATACATCTCTTTCAAGCACGAAAACTGATAGAAGTTAAATCCAAACAATTGAAAATAACAGATAAAAAAGGGCTGTTTAGCTTCTATGCAACTTAATAGCTAAACAACCCAGGCTTGCGAGGATTCAATAAACTGCCGTATATAGCCCAACTCAGGTAGGCTTTAAGTTGGACTATATGCGGTAAAACAAAAACAATGACTAAGAGGAAGGAAGTCTTTTTAGTTTCTATAGGCTGAATTAGAGGCGTCTTCAGCAATTGCTTTTGCCGTCGACTCATACTTATCGTGTTCACTGCCTTTTATAATAACTACAGTAGCAACTACGGCTAAAACAAGACCGATTACATAAATCCAGAAATTATCTTTTTCTTGTGCTTCACTCATAGTAATTCTCCATCTAATTGATTAAGGACAACATTCGCTTTGTATTCAGCGCGTGAGTATTTAAACAAAATGTGGAGTAAATAAATTGAGCCAGATCAACAAATGTTTACTATTGCGCGTTTATATGGATTCCGTAGATAACTGTCCATAAGCGAAAACAAGGCTACATTTCGCCTTGAATGCTATTGATTATTTCAAATGCCGCAAAGTACCAGCGCCTTATCTTGATAAGAAGAGCGGATCCTTGTGGTTCGATAGCTGCTCAACGCCCAATAATCACGCTCAACGGACAGTAAATGATCCGGAAAATTCACGCTTCCCATCGAGGAAGGCGTAGTCTTGAGATAAAGCCGTATGAATAATGTAACTGTGGCATATGACACTATTTACAAATAAAAATACGTGCTTTCACTTATTTCTCTACAGCCTTCTATCGCTTTTCCCAGCCAATTTCATCGGCGCCGGTAGCCGCAAGCAAATTCTTCGCCTTAATTTATTTATTGATATATCAATAACCTGAAGAAATTTTAGCGTTAATTACAAGCAGTTATTTAATAAGTAAAAATAACAATGGCTCATATTTTGCTGTAATTTTAAGCCTTAATTGCGATTAAGGCCTTGAAACCCGAATCCGGCAACAAGACTTAATGGCAAAAAATAAGAGGCATTTCGGGCACCATCAAACTCAAATCAACCACGTTTTGATTTACCGAAATATTCAATACGTCTATTTCTAAAATTTACCAACATGAGCATCAATGGCTTAATGGATATATTGTTTCGCCGACACAGCAAGGAGCTGCTGTTCTTCGCTAGTCAGCGTGCCGGTCATGCGGCGGAAGATTTGGTCCAAGAGGCGTATTTACGCCTAATGCAGCATCCCAATCTCGAATCCATTGGGAATCACCGTGCCTTTCTTTACCGAACCACATCGAATCTGACCGTCGACTTCCACCGTCGGCAAGTGCTGGAGGCACGCTACCAACAGTCAACGCCGGACGTCGAAATTGACGCCCAAATTGTCAAGGCTCCAGCGCCTTCTCCAGAACTGCACCTAAGCCAACAACAGGAACTGGATATGCTTCGCGACATGCTTCAGGAACTTCCGGAGGTCACCCGCAATGCCTTCCTCCTCAACCGCATCGAAGGGCTATCACACGCCGAAGTGGCCAAGCGTCTCGGCATATCGGTTCGCAATTCCGAACGTTATCTCGCCGCCGCGCTACGCCATCTGCTCAAGCACCGCAGTTTTAATGAATAATGATCGGCCGGCTCAATTAGATCAAAATAATCGGCGGAACTTTCCCTGCCGTCCGTTATATTCAATAATACTTTCATTCGATAACTGGACAAACGCCGACACCATGATCACACCTGCTGCAACCGTTAATGCCGAAACACTCAAGGATGAAGCCATTGAATGGCTGATACGCCTAAGCGCGGAAAATTGCACGGCGGCAGACCGGAGAAATTTCGATAGATGGATACAACAAAGTACGGCGCATCAGGCAGCCTATACCGAAATTGCCCGCCGTATGAACTGGCTGGAACACATTGCGCAAACAGACACAGCCAGCCGGAGCGAAGCCCTGCGCTATCGTCCCGATAAACAAAAAACCGCTGTCCAGCGCTGGGCAATGTTAGCGACAGCCGCCTCAATCCTGCTGATCCTGGGCGTCGCCACTTTTTCATCCGACGGCTGGTACGGCAGCAATACCCGTTATTCCGTCGCACGCGGAGGCAGCGAAACCGTCACGCTGGCCGATGGCTCCAATCTGGAAATGAATACCGATACCGAGGTCAACGTCCGCATCAATCGCTGGCAGCGCTCGGTAGAAGTCGTGAAAGGCGAAGTGTTCTTCAGAGTGGCTCACAATGCCGAACGACCCTTTGTGGTTAGCGCCGGCGCCGGGCGCACTATAGACACCGGCACCGAATTTGACGTTTACCGCCAACCACAGCAAGTGGTCGTTGCCGTACAGGAAGGCAGCGTCCGCGTCGAGGCTAAACAGAACCGCGAACTGGTCGCCTCGCAAACCGTTGCCTACGACCAAAACGGCGATTTTATAGCCTTGCCGCCCAAATTCAGCATTGGCAATATCACCGCTTGGCGGCGCGGCAAACTCATTTTCGACAACCGTCGACTCCAAGATGTACTGGCGGAAATCGGCCGCTACCACAACGTTCAACTGCATTTGGCCGATCCCAAACTGGCTGGCAACAAAGTCAGCGGCACGTTTTTCATCGAGCGCCTGGAAGGCAATCTCGCCACCATCGCCAACAGCCTAAACCTGACCGTTCAACATTCAAGAAATGGGGGAATCGTACTAGCCAAGCGGTAACGCGCTAGCTCTTTGCGAGTACTGAAAGCTGGCCTTGCGAAATTCAGCTAAAGCACGACTTCCATACCTTTTCGATCCAAAAGATAGCGTTGCTTTAACGAAAGACTGCCGCCCACCGCTTTCCCATTTACCAGCCGTTAACAGACCGGCATTCAACACAGCCCTCGGCACTGCTTGACTCAACGAAGGTGAGGAGGTAATCCCCGTTTTTTTTGCTGCCATGATCCGGTACCGGATACAAATAAACACATCGAACTTACACGTTTTGCGTCTATCGATAAAGCCCAGGCAGTGCAAATCGCTGGCTGTCTCATGCACGGCTTTAAAAAACCGGACGTTGGGATTTATCATGGCAAATTCGGTGATTCTTAACCTCTCATCAAAAAAATTGTGTTTCGCTATGGCGGCTTTTTCTTAGCTCTTCGTTTTAATTATTGAACATTTTTAAAACAAAGGGGATTTTGAATGAAGCATATGAACAGAGCGCTGCTGACTGCGGTATTGTGCGCAAGCATAGGCAGCGCGGTAGCGGATGAGGCAGCACAGTCTTACGATATTCCAGCCCAGTCACTGCACAGTGCGTTGCAAAAACTGGCGGATCAAGCAGGTGTGACCGTGTTTTTTTCGGAAAATCAGGTCGCCGGAAAAAACAGTACGGTACTGAAAGGCCAATATAGCCCTCGCGAAGCGTTGCAAAAATTGCTGTTAGGCAGCGGACTGATCTATACATACACGGCCGACAATTCGTTTGCAATTAAAATTGCGGATACCGGGAGTCATGTCGCGATGTTACCGACCATGACAATCATAGGGGAAAAGAAAGCACCAATTGGCTTAAGTACAACCGAAATTACAGATCAAGACTTTAATGGGCGCCAGGCACAAATTCAAGATACCGCTAAATTGCTGGAAGATGCTCCCGGCTTAAGCTTGCAAGCCGGTGGCGGTGTGTCGGCATTACCGATTATTCATGGTTTAAACGATGAGAGGATAAAAATCGATATTAATGGCATGACCATTACCTCGGCTTGCGCTAACCACATGAATCCGGCGTTGTCGTACATTGATCGCACCCATGTCGGAAAAATTATCATCATGCAAGGCGTGACTCCCGTCAGCATGGGTGGCGACAGCATTGGCGGCACGATTTCCGTGCAATCGCCGGAACCGGTATTCGCCGAACCCGGCAAAGATATTTTGATTAACGGCAAGGCCTCGACGTTTTATCGCAGCAATGGCGATGCCTTTGGCGGCAATATTGCCGCGGGCATAGCGAATCAAAATGTGCGCCTGGATTACACCGGTTCGCACAGTGGAAGCAGGAATTACCGTAGCGGCAATGGTCGAGTTGTCGAATCGACCGCTTATGAAAGCCAAAATCATGCGCTAGCATTGTCATTTAAATTGGATAACCATTTATTAGAAATCAAAGGCGGGCAACAGCATATTCCTTTCCAAGGCTTTCCTACCCAACGCATGGACATGACCCTGAATGACAGTATTTTTGGTAATGTGCATTACAAAGGCTCTTACGACTGGGGTAATCTCGAAAGCACGCTGTATCTGGAAAACACTAAGCACCACATGGACATCGGCTATGACAAACTTTTCCCGCAACCGCCAGGCACTTCCCATGCGCTAATGCCGATGGATGTCAGAGGGCGCAACCTGGGTTACAAGGTTCAAGCGGAAATTCCTTATGGAAAACGGGATACGTTCAGAATCGGTAACGAATTCCATGCCAATGAATTGGATGAGTGGTGGGATCCGGTCAATGGTGGGCAAACCAGCGTCAACCAATATGGAGGAATGTGGCCTTATGCATTCATTAATTTGAATAATGCCACCAGAGATCGGTTGGGGACTTTTGCAGAATGGAATGCCGATTGGACGCCTGAATTAAAATCGACATTAGGCGTGCGCTACGATCGCACCATGACCGGGGCCGGCGTAGTGAAGCCATATTTCAATCCCAATGTGTCCGCTGCCGACAGGGCCTTATGGTTCAATCAAAACGTGCGCGATGCCTGGACAAACCAGTTTGCGGAAGCCACCCGATTCAATGGCCAAGATCGTTCGCGCGACTACGATACCTTCGATGTAACCGCTTTAATGCAATTTACACCTAATAAAATCAGTCAATATGAATTCGGCTACGCCCGTAAAAATCGGGCACCGAGTATTTATGAGTTGTATCCATGGAGTACCGGTTCAATGCAAATGAGCATGATAGGTTCATTAGGCGACGGCAACGGTTATGTCGGCAATCCTAATTTGAAACCAGAGACCGCACACAACATCAGCTTTACCGCGGCATTTCATGAAGCTGAAAATAACGATTGGGAAATCAAAGCGACCCCGTACTTTAGTTATGTTGAGAATTTTATCGATGCCGACCGCTGCGGCAGTTCCAATCCTGTCTGTGGTACCGCCGCCCCATCAAGCTTTAGAGCTCAGCCAACTAACGGATTCTTGTTTCTTAATTATGCCAATCATGACGCCCGTCTTTGGGGTATGGACTTGAGCGCTAGAGCCGATTTATTCAAACATCCGACCTTCGGGCAATTCGGAACGCATACTACGATGGGTTATGTACGAGGTGAACGCATGGATGGCGGCAACCTATATCACATGATGCCTTTCAACGCCAAATTGAGTTTGGATCATAAACTGGACGGCTGGAAAAATTCATTTGAAATGCAGTTTGTCGATGCCAAATCCGATGTACAAAAACTGCGAAATGAATTGCGCACGCCTTCGTATGTGCTTTTAAACGCTAAAACCGGCTATCAATGGAAAAACTTAAGCATAGATGTGGGCCTGGATAATATCCTGGACAAGCAGTATTACCATCCATTAGCCGGAGTCAATGCAGGCGATTATTATGCAATGAGTATTACTTTCCCGGATCCCGGCTATACCAACAATCGTAACCTTCCTGGTATGGGGCGTTCGGTATTTGTGGGTATGTCGTTGACTTACTAATCGATGTTACGCACTGACCACGAAAACCAAAAGTATAACGCCATGGATGGCGTGTAGTAGAGTAATGCAGGAGCAATTGCCGAGGCGACACGAAAGGCGGAAAACCAACCAATCCGGCAGACCTCCCAGGTTTTAAAAACCTGGGAGGTCTAACCGCAAAGTTCTGAACCGGCGGGGCGTTCTTGGAAGCGTTTCTTTTCGAGTTTTTTGTGCCTTTCGTGGACGACGCTTTTTTATCATGCGCCTGCGTAACATCAATTTAAAAAGTCAATGTTAATCAGAAGACATTATCTAATGCGAGGGTAGCAAAAACCGTTATTCATCGATGTACCCCCCAAGGCAATGGCTCTATATCAGCTTCCACATGCGCTTCGACGCGATCATCCAGCTCGGCAAAAAAATCAAGACCGGTTTGTGCTTCGATGCTGTCGATACTGGTCACGAACTGCGCCAACGGCTCTTTGCCGTTCACCGTTTGCGGAATTAAAAAAGCCAGAGCAACCGGCGCTTTGTTTGGCGCAGCTTCCGACAGGTATATTTTGTAAAACGCATCCGGTATTTCCACCATCCAATCCGAGCTTAAGCGTTCGACCGTGCCGTTAAAAACCGGCCCGGTAATCACCCACACTTTGCCGAATAGCTTGGCGAAATGCTTTATCTCCATCTCCTCCAACCGCTGCCATATTTTTTGGTTAAGGTTGGCTTTTTGCGGCGTGATATTGGTCATTAAGAAACTGTCCGCCTGGCCATCCCTGCCGTAAAGATGGCTCATTGCATAATTGGGCGCCATGTGCCCGCGATCGTATCCGCTTTTTTGGTAACTTTCGTGACTGACGCGATTGATGCTGCGCCAATCGGTTTCAAAGCGGTTGGGGCGTTTTATCGACGGCGTATTTTCTACATTAGGAAGCAGTGCGTACTCTACCCATAACGGATTACCGCGCAAATCCGAATAACCCAGAATAAAGCCATGGTTGCGTAATACGCGAAACCAGGTATCGATGTTCTTCGCATTACGCGCTTGCGGCACGCCTTGATAAAGCAGTGCCGGACGAGCAATTTTAACTTCATAGCCGTAGTCGCCTAAACCCAGGCCGAGCATCATCAGCAACAAAACAGGATGCTTGCGGCTTAAGCGGAAAAGCCCTAACAATAAGTTAAACAGGCTGAGTGTGGACGATTTTTTCCGCATCGAAAAGACTTAGCAAAAGGATAGGGTGTTAATAAAACGCATCCTTCATGATGAATAAAACAGCGGAGAAATTACAACGGATTAAGCTACCGCTTCAGCAATAGAGCTGAATAAATAACCTTTCTTTAAACAGTGATCGAGCCATTTTTGTAAAAAATAATTTAATCGCCATTTGTAATTCATGATTTCACGGCTTAATCCGGGGTCTTTAAAAACTTGCGCCACACCGGCACGAGCATGATCGCTTAATACCTCGGCCAACTGTGCATCCAGGTAAATCCTTATCCTTACGGCAGGCGCCAGGAACTCTTCCTTATTTTTATTAAAGCAATGGCTAAGTTCCACAGTCATGGTGTACGGCGTACGCTCAAGGATTTCAAGATGCAATGTAGTGTGATGGGGGGCAAGACCAATGGCCGTTTCTTTAAATGCCATTAAGTCCGGAATTAATTTCAGCAATTTTTGATAATTCGATTCACAGACTTGTTCAAGACAGATGGACTTGTTGACCGGATTTACAAAATTCATGACCGTTGTCAGTTTTCCCGGTAACAAGCATGGGCGCTGGCGGTTTCCCATAACACCACTTGGGCGACGTTAAAGCCGGCTTGTTTGAGATGCCGGTAAATCATCTTACTCAGGACTTCTGCAGTAGGGTGTTCGTCAAGAGCAAGAAAACGCTCATTATTTGCCGTGAGCATAGGTATGATCGGATCATCTTTATGTAACAAAAAATTATGATCAAGATGCTGGTCTATAAACGCTTCAACGCTGTCTCTAATATCGGAAAAATCGCAAACCATGCCCTGGTCGTTAAGCTGATCCTGCTCTATAGAAATCGAGGCCTTAACGCTATGTCCGTGTAAATTGCGGCATTTGCCGGGGTGATTCATTAACCGGTGTCCGTAACAAAAATACACCTCTTTGGTAATCGTATACATAATAAAATTTCAGCAGTTCCGGTAATTTAAATAAGCAGCGAACGCTTCAGTCCCCTTTTATGCTTTTTATCGTGGCGGCAACTTCGTAGTGACCGTCGTCTAGTTCGGTACTTCTGATAACCTCGATAAAAGCGGTCATTGAGGGGGTGACTGTGTTTTTGGGAATAACGTTTATTTCCATAGCCTTGCCCGGATCAAAAAACCGGTCGGCAATGAATGAAACACCCGCACCGCTAATTGATGAACAGCGTCCATGACGTAATTCATCCGAACCCGCAAGTCTGTAAGTTACATCACAGTCTATCTCCATTCGAATATAATTACGTTTTTCATCATATTCCAACATGCTATTTCTCCGGTCAAGTTCACAGTCGTTGTATTCGCTGGTCGGGCTGCACAGCCTTAATTACAAAGTTTACTATAAAAAGCATAATAATGGGGCGTGATTTGCAGCAAGGTAGTCAATTGAGCTATTCCGCTGGATATTAACCTGAATTTATGTAATATGGCGCCCAACTTTCACATCTTAAATAAACACACTTCTGAGTATCATCAAATGAGTAAAGTAATCGTTTTAACCGGAATTACAACTACCGGCACTCCGCATTTGGGCAATTATGTCGGCGCTATCAGACCGGCCATTGCGGCGAGCAAGGACGAGAATGTTGTCCCCTTTTATTTTCTGGCCGATTATCATGCGTTGATTAAATGCCAGGAACCGGAAAGGGTCAGGCAATCCAGCCTTGAAGTTGCCGCAACATGGCTGGCTTTAGGACTGGATACGTCAAATGCCGTTTTCTATCGGCAGTCGGATGTGCCTGAAATTTTGGAACTGTCCTGGATGTTGACCTGCGTCGCGGCAAAAGGCCTGATGAACAGGGCGCATGCCTATAAGGCGGCGGTTGCCGAAAATGAGCAAGGCGGCGAAAACGATGCCGATAAAGGCATCACCATGGGCTTGTTCAGCTATCCGATATTAATGGCGGCCGATATGCTGATGTTTAATGCCAATAAAGTCCCTGTAGGCAAGGACCAGATTCAGCACATTGAAATGGCCAGGGATATTGCCGGGCGCTTTAATCACATTTACGGCGAACATTTTGTGCTGCCGGAAGCGGTTATTGAAGAACATGCCTCAACATTGGCCGGTCTGGACGGGCGCAAAATGAGTAAAAGTTATAACAACACCATCCCATTATTCGAGTCCGAGAAGAAATTAAGAAAGCTCATTAACAAGATTAAAACCAATTCATTGGAGCCGGGCGAACCCAAAGATCCCGAAGGTTGCACTTTATTCAGCATTTATCAGTCTTTTGCTACTCAGGCCGAAGTGGCTGGAATACGCAAGCGTTACGCAGAAGGCATCGCTTGGGGCGAAATGAAACAGGTATTGTTTGAGCACATTAATGAACACCTCATTCCGGCAAGAGAACGGTATGAAGCATTGATGCAAGCGCCTGAACATATCGAAGAACAATTGCAGGAAGGCGCTCAAAAAGCACGCGCAGTCAGCGTGCCGTTTATGAAGGAACTGCGCAAAGCTGTCGGGATTTCGCGAATTTCTTTGTGACACCCGTGACGTTCAGCAATTGGCTTAAGCAGGCGTTAGTGCTGATCAGTCGCGCGCCGTTGCTTTGGACAGGATACACCTTGTTTATCGGCCTGCTTTTGGGAATCGAACGGGTGTCCCTGGCGCTGGGTATTTTTCTTGCTGTAACAGGTTTATTTGTTGGTGTAGGTATTGCCAAATATATCGACATTAAATCTTCAACAGGCACTTCATTGAACTTTTACCAAGCGATAACTAAAAGCCTGCCGTTAGCCGTATTAGCGGCCGGCAGCCTGGTGATTTGCTGGTTTGTATTTAGGGTGGCCGCTAATATTTATTCGGGTGAACTCTATAAAATCGGCTACTTCTTTTTTTATTGGGAATTGACGACAGAACACCTGAACAATAAATCGATGCACCAAATAGCCGCTTGGCTGTATTTACCGGCCATCATCACCCTGTTGTTTACCTTGCTGATGCTAACTACTTTTGCAAACTGGTTTAGTTATCCGTTAATGCTTTTTAGAGATTATTCATGGAGTCAAGCAAGACAACGAGGTAATGAGGCATCGGTCAAAAACCAGGCGGCAATGTATAAGCTGCTGGCTTTTATATTTGCTGCCGTATTTATCGGTGCCGGAATAATACCTTTGTTAACACCTGTTTTGTATATGCTGGTTTCAACATTGATGTATGTATCTTATAAGACTGTTTTTGAACCGGCTTGAAAAAACTGCCGCTTACACCAATTGTCCCAACGCAAAAGCGCCAAAATAAGTCGCTGTAAAATAAAACAAAGACAAAACAAGACTGGCAAAAAGATTGATCGATAGAACTTGCTTGATAATGTAAGTGACCAAGGCATAATCCCAAAACAAAAGCAGGCTCAGAACATAATAACTTAACGGCTCTTCGCTGATGGTTAGCCAAATCAACACCGGCACGACGAACACAGCCACTATATTGGCACAAAATATAATCGCTGTCGTTACTTGTACATAAGCGTATAACGTCCTGTTAACGAATAGCATGATGCCTATAAATATAAGCGTTAATAATGTCTCTATACTGACTTCGGTAAACGACTCTATCGGGTCGTCGGTCATGTTGGCTTGCATGAAATACTCAACAACGAAATAGAACAGCAGATTTTGTTTGAAAAAATCGACTGATCTCGGTAGCTCAAGCGGGTTATTCTTTAACCAGCACAGTGGCAAGTATTGTCTTAAAACATCCATAGTCACCTAGAGTTTTTCGCAAACTATCTATAACCGCAGCGGCCAATTACTGTGGGACATGTGATTATTATTTAAAATCGGGTGAGGCTGAATGACCGGTTACGGATTGCCCGTCATAGGTACTGAAATTATCATTCAATAACTGAACCAGTTCCTTGGCTTTATTGGATATCTGAGCCAAGCGGATTTTTGTCTTTTTATTCCAGCCGGCAGGTTCTGAAATCGGCAACATCATTCGACTGAAAGTAAGGCTCTTTTCGAAAGTACCGGCTAAATTTTCCATTAAATGAAGTTCTTTTTGTCGGGCGTTAAGCTGGCTTATTGTTAATTTCGCCTGAAGCTTACTAAAAAGTACATGCAGCGGTATCATAACGACGACCAGCGTAAGGATTACGGCCGGCCCGATGATCGGGTCTATCAACAGCTCCAGAATGCCGGTTTGTATTTCGGCAAAAATGGCAAGGGTCGCAATAAATCCAAGTACAATCAGGCTGGAAAAAGCTGATCGATCTTTCCATTGCACGATGGCTTTTTTAATCTCCGGCATGACCACGTTATTAATTTCACGAACGTTTTTTTCCAGCGAATTCAATACACGATAAGTACGGTCATAACCGACATTGGCTATGCGCTGATCTATCAAGTCAAAGTCAGCCGAGGATTGAGGCGTGGCGCTGCCTTCCTGGCTGGACAGGACAATAAACTGACCGGTATTTAACCCCAATCCGGCAAGTTTTCTTTGCCATGAAGAGATAATCTCGCTGTTTGTAGTCGAACCCAGCATTGTTGCCGGTCTATCGATCAGATACACAAATTTATTGGAGTCCTGATGGAGCGTAATATTTTCTATGACTTCATCAACCAACGGAGATGTTGAATCAAAAATATCGGTAAAAACTAAAACCAGGTCTGAGTTCTCAATGGTATGTTTTGCTAACAACGACATAACCGGATTGGATGGGGCCGCACTGATGTTCGGCGCATCAATGAAAAGTTTGCTTTTTAGGTGGTCGCTATTGAGTGTTTTTAATTCCAGATAAGAATTAATGCGGTCCCCTTCGCCTTCTTGCTGCTGCTCGATTTTACGGCTGATTTGATAAAACGGGAACCGGTGGTCTACGTCCAGTGCGGTGCCGGGTAAGGTTGCCGGATTGGACTGGTTATTATGCAGCAAAACAGTAAATTTATGACTGGATGTTTGAATACCCGAAAACAAATTGTCCGAACCCAGATAATTGTTAATGAACCTGGATTTGGCCGTTGAATTACCGCCAATCAAGCTGATTACGGGCCACCATGAGCTTTTACCGGCTGTCGTTTCATCCATGTCGATGAGCCCCAAATCGAATTCAATCTGATCGAGCTCCTGAAAGACTCTTGATGCTTTCAGTAATACCGGGTTGTCAGCGGCGAAGTGTTTCTCAAGGTTAAGCAGGTATTTGCTTACTGTCTTTTCAGTCATCAGTTTGACACCTTATTTGTTGTATTTTTATAGATTAAGGGGTAACGAAGTATACACCCAGAATGGGAGAGTAATACAAAAAAACAAGAGAGATAATAAGACGTTCTATTACTGTAAAATCAAAAAATGTTGCGTAAATATTGTTCTTTTCATACTCAAATCCGATGAGTTTATAGTATATTGGGGTTTAATTAATGCCCCTTGTAAACGTGATTTAACAAATAAAATGATGAATGTGAAGAGTCTTCGAAGCTTAGCAGTGCTTGCTATTGCTACGTTAATATCCGGCTGCGCTGTTCCGTTTTGGGGTGGGTATGGAGCAAACGGCCAGTCACGTGAAGAGTTTGAGCATCACGTGGAGGAAATTTTCCGGTTACAGAATCAAATAACCAGCGAAGTGATGATGTTGCTGGAAAATGATGAAATCAAAAAACCTGAGACCTTACTGCAGGCCGAGCAACATATGCAACGAGCCTGCGCCGATCTTAACGAGTATGTTTCTCGTGATATTGATGGTTTAAGCAGCGGGCTTTTTCTGCGTCGACGGGTTGAGAAATCAGCTATAGACTGCGAGCAAGCGGCAATGGCTATCAGACCATTGTTACGCCCTTAGCCTATCAACCGCGGTCAGCCGGGTACGGCGTCAAAACCGTATTTTGCGCAGGTTTGCTGTTATCGGTTTCAGGGTAGTCGAGCGTGTAATGTAAGCCGCGGCTTTCCTTACGCTGCTGTGCGCAACGGATGATCAGCTCCGCGGCAATAACCAGATTGCGTAATTCCAGCAGATCACTGGTTACACGGAAATTACTGTAATACTCGGCGATTTCCTTCTTGAGTAATTCCACCCGGCTCATTGCCCGGCTTAAACGTTTATCGGTTCTTACGATACCGACATAGTCCCACATAAAACGGCGCAGTTCCTCCCAGTTATGAGAAACCACGACCTCTTCATCGGAATCGCTGACCTTTGACTCATCCCACTCAGGGATTTCCGGCAGCGGCAGAATACCGGGAAGTTTCTGCAAAATATCCTCGCTGGCCCGTTCTGCGAATACCAGACATTCCAATAACGAATTACTGGCCATGCGATTGGCACCGTGCAGTCCGGTACAGGCTGCCTCGCCTATCGCATAAAGATTGGCGATATCAGTGCGCGCATAACTGTCGGTTAACACGCCGCCGCAGGTGTAATGCGCGGCCGGAACGACAGGAATAGGTTGCTTGGTAATATCTATATCATACTCAAGACATTGCTGGTAAATCGTCGGAAAATGTTCGCGGATGAACTGCTCCGATTTATGGCTAATATCCAGATAAACACAGTCTATACCGCGTTTTTTCATTTCATGATCGATGGCCCTGGCGACAATATCCCGAGGCGCCAATTCCTCTCTCGGATCGAAATGCTGCATGAAAGGCGAACCGTCCGGCAGGATCAACTTGCCGCCTTCGCCTCTGACCGCTTCACTAATCAGGAAAGAATGTGCGTGCGGATGATAAAGACAAGTCGGGTGAAATTGCATGAACTCCATATTGCTGATGCGGCAGCCTGCGCGCCAAGCCAAGGCGATACCATCGCCGGTTGAGCTTTGCGGATTGGTGCTGTAAAGATAAGCCTTACTCGCGCCGCCGGTTGCCAGAACCACGACCCGAGCCGACATGGTCTTGACCTTCTGCATTTTTGAATCCAGCACATAGGCGCCGACAATCCGTTTTTCAGCGTCCTTGCTGGTAATTAACTCCACCACATTATGATGTTCGAACAGCTCGATGTTGGCATGTTCCTGAGCGCGTTCAATCAACGATAAAGATACCGCCTTACCTGTCGCATCGGCAGTATGCACGATACGGCGGTGGGAATGCCCGCCTTCCTTGTTTAAATGCAGTTTTAATTCCCCGGATTCGGTCTGCTCCTCGGTAAAAACAACACCCTGTTCCCTCAGCCAGTCTATCGAGCTTTTACCGTGCGTCACAGTCAGCCTGACAATCTCGGGATTACAAAGTCCGGCACCGGCGTCCAGCGTATCTTCAATATGCGACTCGATAGAATCATCGACCCCGAAAACAGCGGATATGCCGCCTTGCGCATAATAGGTGCTGCCCGCCGTCAAAGCGAATTTAGACAGCACGGCAATGCGCATTGAATGATCAGCCAGCTTAAGCGCCAGACTTAGGCCGGCACCGCCACTGCCAATAATAAGGACATCGTAATTTTGGGAATAAGGCATTAGGTAAAGGTAATGAGAAAAACGAATGAGGGAAAGTTTATAACATTAATTTATGCTTAATTGTCGTTAATGGATAATATAGCTTTTTAGTATGATAGCAATTTTTTTTATATCGCTATCCAGATATATTTTGTCTCTGTTACTATCAAGACCAGCAAGTGTTACCGCCCTAAAAACAGGACTGAACTTTTTCTTGAAAGCGACGCCTGTTATCTTGATTATTATTTTTTTACATAAGTTTTTCCTTAATGATATTAAATAGAGGTTTGTATGATCAAAAAAGTTAAGTGGTGTTTGTTTCTGATCGTTTTGTTTAATCAAAACGTATTGGCGCAATTACCCGATTTTACTGAAATGGTAAAAACCAACGGCGTTGCGGTGGTCAACATCAGCACCACTCAAAAGGCTCCACCTGAAGCTGAGAACACCCCCGAACAGCCGCAGTTACCGGAGGGAATGCCGCCCGAAATGGAAGATTTTTTTAAGCGCTTCCTAGAGGAACAGGGCGGCGGTTATGTGCCAAGGGATACCACATCCTTAGGCTCGGGTTTTATTATTTCCCCGGATGGTTACATCCTGACCAATAGTCATGTGGTAAAAGACGCTGATGAAATCGTAGTCAAATTATCCGACCGCCGGGAGCTGTTGGCTAAAGTGATTGGCTCCGATGCGCGTACCGATGTTGCGTTATTAAAAGTCGATGCCAAGGACTTGCCCGCAGTGACCATTGGTGATCCTAACAAACTCCAGGTAGGCGAGTGGGTACTCGCGATAGGCTCACCTTTTGGATTTGAGCAATCGGTAACGGCCGGCATCGTCAGCGCCAAAGGCCGCAGCTTGCCGGGCGGAAATTATGTACCGTTCATACAAACAGACGTAGCGATCAACCCGGGCAATTCAGGCGGGCCGTTGTTTAATATGGAAGGCAAGGTTGTTGGCATAAACTCCCAGATTTACAGCCGTACCGGCGGTTTTATGGGACTTTCCTTCTCCATCCCGATGGATGTCGTGATGAATGTCGTCGACCAGATAAAAACCACCGGCAAAGCCGCGCATGGCTGGTTGGGCGTCCAGATACAGGATGTAACGCGGGAACTGGCCGAATCATTCGGCATGAAAAAACCGCAAGGAGCGCTAGTTTCCAAAATACTGCCCGACAGCCCGGCAGAAAAAGCCGGATTGCAGATCGGCGACATTATTACCGAATTTAATGGACAGCCAATTGAAAGCTCCGGCGATTTGCCGCCCATGGTCGGAATGACGCCCATCAATAACAAAGCCACATTAAAAATCATCAGACAAGGCGATACCAAAACCCTTGACTTTAAAGTGGGGCTTTTGCCGGAGGAAGTGGATAAATTAGCCGACGCAAAAGCGGCGGCCCCCAAACTTCCTCATAATCGCTTGGGCATTAGCGTCATTGACTTAAGCAATCAGCAAAGAGAAACCTTGCAGATTGCCAAAAACGGCGTGTTAGTGCAGGATGTTGCGAAAGGCACTGCCAAAGATGCCGGAATTCAGCGCGGCGATGTCATTTTACGCATTCAAAACGATGTTATCCGTGATGCGGCTGATTTTGACAACATACTCAAAAAACTCCCGGCCGGTAAATCAGTCGCCGTTTTGATACAGCGTCAGGGCAGCCCGGTGTTTCTGGCGATTAAAGTGGATAAATAATCCGCCGGCTTTTCAAGCTTAAGCCACTCAAAATATAGCTCCCTGCGGCACGGGAGCTATTTTATTTCCAGCACATAACAAGGGTTTTCGCGTAAACGTAAACCCTTTTACTTTGTAGAGTCCACAACCGCCAGCCTTTACTTTTTGCCCTGATTAATTTTTTAGTCGTGCGCCGCGAGCGGATGATGTTCCACATCTTCCTGGGCAATCACTTCGGCGGGCGTCGGTTCCCCTGCGACAGCGCGTTTAATCGCCAGCTTCGTGGCTTCATAATTCCAGTCCTGGATTTTATTGTTGTCCTCAGCCTCCCAGTGAATAAAAACACCCACACAGATAAATACATCACCTGCTTCTCCCTCGGGTATTACTCCTTCTTTAACGCTATCGACCACAGCTTTGGCCACGCCGCGTTCCGCCGGCCCGAACATTTGGGTTGCCTGTTTCTCGTTCTTGATTTCAACTTTATTGAACATAACGGTATTAGGCTTAGCCATAAGATTGGGAGCAACCAGAGCCAATAAGGAATTATCGCCCCGTTTTTGGTTAGTCAGCGTGATACAAAATGCGATTTCCGCGGCGCTGCCACGCGGCCCCATAACCAGATCAATATGAGCCAACTCATTACCCTCACCTATCAGGGCTTCACCTACCAGTACTTTATCGATTTTCGGCATTTTCATATTCGTTTCTCCTCTTGAGCTTTTAAATCAATTCTTGAATGACCGAATCAGTACAAGAAAAAGCTTCCTGCTGTTTTCGGTTTTCCGCTGGGTATTATTTACTTATCAATTTTTAACTTTGAAACATGATGGTTGCGATAGAAAGGAATAGTCTTCACAGATAACTCAATTACTATCGAAGGCAGCTGGCGTTAAGGGCACACTCTCCGGATACAGGCTTACTCCGGAGCGCGGAATTAACGGCCTGAACCCGAACCACCGGCGCCCGAACCTCCAGTATCTGGAACTCTAGTACCTGAGCCGCTACCCTCGATACCTGAACCGGTAACGCCGGGGCCGGTACCATGTCTGCCTTTACTGCCCAAACTTCCTCCGTTGTTGCCATGATTTCTGGTATCGCTCCCAGTACCAGAGGTACTGGGAGAACTGGTATTGCCTCTGCTTCGGGTACCGCTGTCAGTGCCTGTCATACCGGAAGAACCGGTACCTCTTTCTTCGTTTCGGGTACCGCCCTGCTGAGTCCCCAGATTACCGGCAGTATCGGTGCTTCCTTCTTCGCTTCCAGTTTGTGCCAACCCGTCCTTCCATGGACTTAATGCGAGTACCCCAAATAGCAAAATTAATGACATCGAATGTTTGATAAAATTTCCTCTTGAGCGTGATGATGTGAATGGATATTTCATAACGAGTCCTCTTGAGTTTGATTAGATAAATAGGCCTTAACGGTTTCCGTTAAGTAGACTATGCGGCTTAAGAAACCGCATAATTCATCATAATCAGACAGGCATGGTGCGTCTGTCCGTTATCACACATAAAAACAAGCTCTTACAAACGCCGCATGACTATCAATTTGTTTCGCTAAAATAATTTACATAATAAAACGCATGAAAATAGGCATACAAACCTGGGGTTCTAATGGCGACATCCGCCCGATGCTGGCATTGGCCGATGGCCTGCAAAAAGCGGGTCATTCTGTGACGCTGGTGGTCAGCAGTATCGACAACCGCAGTTACCGCGAAATCTGCGAACAATTGGAAATAAACTATCGCCAAGTGCCGGAACATATTGATTTCGATATGCAGGGTTTCGCCCAGCGTTCGTTTCGGATGAATCCTTTGCAATGGTTATGGGCATTGCTTGATGAAGCCTTCTTTCCTTACGAACAAACCGTGTATCAGGCTGCCCAACACTTAGTCACCGATAACGACTATGTAATCGGCCACCATTTTCTCTATCCTCTAAAATTGGCAGCGCTACAGCAGCAAAAACCATTTTTCAGCGTGACCCTGTGTCATGCAGCGATACCCGATCCTGCGATTCCGCCTTTCAGCTTTCCTGACTTGGGTCGTCATATCAATGCATTGAGCTGGAAGCTGTTGGACGCGGTGTTCAATTGGGCATTGAAAAAACCGATGACCCGTCTATGGCTGGAAGCCGGTCAAACGCCGCCCGCTCATGTGTTGACCGAACTGCTCACTTCGCAACAACTTAATCTGATAGCCGTCGATCCGTGGTTTTGTCCTCGATTTGAACATTGGCAATCGAATCATCAAGTCTGCGGTTTCCTGAATTTAACCGAAGACACCCGGCATTGGACAATGCCGCTCAAGCTGTCTGAGTTCCTTGATCATGGCGATGCGCCGGTATATATGACTTTCGGCAGTTTACAGCAGGCGGTGCCGGACTGGAGCATGGAGCTGTTTTTGGAAGCCGTAACCTTGGCGGGCTGCCGTGCCATTATCCAGACCAGTTCAGAGCACTATCCTGCCGATAGCCAAAGCGACCCAGTCTATTTCATCGGCAAACATCCCCATCAACCGCTGTTCAAACACTGTGCGGCGATTGTTCATCACGGCGGCGCAGGCACTACCCATGCAGCAACACTGTCAGGCTGCCCATCCGTGGTAGTGCCGTTTATGGACGAGCAATTATTCTGGGCCCGGCAATTGCAGTCGCAGGGTTTGGCAGGAAAGCCTTTACCGGCAAAAAAGATAACTGCCGTCGGCTTGGCTAAGGGCATTCGGGCAGTATTGGATTCAAAAACAATTCAAAACAGCGCCAGGCAAGCAAGCCTGGCGATGCAAAGCAATAACGGAATAGCACGTGCAGTAGAATTGCTAGAAGCACAATTCTAAAATATAGCTGCACCGATTTCCTGTAGAGGACGATTCAGCCATGTTCTGACAAACAGCTGCAACAGCTTCAGCAAACGGATGTTTTCCAGCTTCAAAAAAGACTTAAATAACATTAAGCGCATTATTTAAAGTCAGCCGCTCAAGCCACTTCTTGATCGTACGCATGTGATTGTCTTCAGTCAGTTTTGCTTGCTGGAACCTTGTCATATAATCGCTGAGCCCGGATTCGTCGACAATCCGAATGAGCAACTCCCAAGCGGCTAAATCCGTCAGCTCGGCAATCAACATAGCTTCCACACACTGCGGGATAGAGCTGCGCGGATCGTTGATCACCTGTATCAAGCCCATCGCGATCATTCCCGAAGAATCGGCACAAGGGGTTTGTGCAGTCGGATCTCCGCCCATAGAACGAATACAATCCTGCACTAAAGCAAAATGCCCGGCTTCATCATTGCGAAACTGCTCAAGCACCGTGGTGTCTATAACAGGCTCAACGGATTTGCATTTTGTGATCAGCGCATCGTAAAGCCGGACACCACTGCGCTCATAAGCCAAGCGTTGTCCGAGTTTATCAATCAGAATAGACGGGCTATTTCCTTGAATGGCTTGTACGCTTAAACTCACTGCGCCTCGAAGCGTATTTGGAAGAGGAACCGACCCCAATTGCTCCGAATTTTGGATATACTTTTTCCGCATAGTAAATGCGTCAATTGCGATATCTTCAGCGTGGGGCGGAAATTCCTCATAACCGTCAACCATCGACTGGGTCATTACAGGATGAAGTTGGGTCGGTGTTTTATTTAAACCAAACTCAGCAGCGTCTTTCATAACGAACTCCTCAGTGTTTAAGGTGACTGACAGGCATCGGGCGATGGAGACTATTGATTTCACCTCCCGGCGTCCAGATATAGTTAAACGCAACGATTTCCGATGGGACGCCGTCGGCATTCAATCGTTGCCGATAAACTTTTGAAGCTGTGCTTTCTTCAGACATATCGACAAAGGCAGTGCCTTTGGAACGCAAGTTGACTTCATTGCGCAACACGTCGCGGACGAAATCCCTTTGACTCTCGAAAGCAATAGGCTCAGGCAGAACCGCAGGAACAACGCTTTGAGCATCCCGGTTTTCGTTATATTCAAAAAGATCGCGTACAAAACGGAATTGACCCAGTTCATATTCAAGGAAACGCTCCCAGATAGCTTTAACGCGAGGATTTTTCTCCTGCTGAACACAGCCATAGTAGTTATAAACTTCGTTGGCTTTGTGCAGCAGACATTTTTCAAGCCATGTTTCGCCCGGGTCCATAATGCATTGGTATTGAGTCACATGCTGATCTTCGATATGAGCAATCTCTGCATATAATTGCCGAGCCAGCGGATCGCTAAACAGCGGTCCGATATTCATATAATAATTCCAGGTTTGCTGTTTTCCAGCCATGATCGTTAATGCGTGCATTTTTGTCAGCGTAAGAGCTGTATTACGGTTATAGCATTCCCGTAAATCATCCTCCGGAGCGCGATGTTCATGAATGGTTGGCCGACCGGGAAGAACGTCGGTATAACTTTGCAGGATATTATTCGAATCCTTGCCTTCGAGGCGATCCAACAAAGCCGAATAGCGATACATATGATCAAAGTCTTCCAGCAAGCCAAAACGATAAATCTGCGCAACATAGCGATCGGGTTCGGTTTGTGCCACAGCCGCGGTGACTTCAATCGCGACCTGCTCATAAGCGATAGTGGTTTCAAGCGGTGAGTGATCGGCGCCGATCATCCCATTGATCAACGTGGCTTGCTGCGGGTCGATTCGCCGAAGCTGGGCCAGAGGAAGCTGAAGATGTTTATTCATCCGGGTACAGGCTCTGGAAAACTGAATCGATTCAAGCTCGATTCCGTTCATTAAAATAACCCTCACACGAGTGAAAGCATCATCATCCAGTTTGCTTATCGGGACTTGAACCATATCCCGCCAGGTTAAAAGTTGTTTATCGAGCGGGAGCCCCCGATGCTCAAAAATATTAAGTGCCATTACTAACCTCCTCTGATAAGAGTTAGGGTTTTATTGAAAAGCAGTGATGCACTTAATTAAGACAACGCGACCTTTTTGGTTGGCGCTGTTTTAATTAAAAGCTACAGAGTTGCAATCTATGCAGCTTAAAAAGCCAAGATTAATCATAAGCAGAGATGCATACTTGATCTGTCCGGTATCACACATACAGATAAAACGCTTACGGTTTCCCGAACGAAAACGGATTGTTGGAACAGTCCCCGGCATAACGACAAAAGAAGTTCTGGAGCTTATGCCCTCTTATACGAACTTGGGACTAATCTGTTCATCGACGTTAAGCGGCATGAGCAACACTTCTCCGTTGCTTAGATACTCGTCCCAAGTTTTCTGCCGTTCACGCTCATAGCTTAACGTACGGCACGCCCTACGACGGATATTTCCTGACTGAGGTCTATCTTTTTCACGACGGTTCGTAACATCAGTTTTTTAGAATAAAAGCTAACCGAATTAATAACCTGCATCTGTTCGGTATCCAACCCAACATAAAAAAGATCACTTCATCATCCAACCGATAAGGCCAACCGGCGCTCATCGACCCGTTCGATTTTGACGCCCAACGGCCTGCTTTCCCTGTCCAGGATTTGCTGCAACCAATGAACGTCATCAGGCTGAGCATAATTCAAGCGGAAGCGTTTGATTTGCATCGGCGTCATGATCAAGCTGTGCAGCTTTCCTGTCGCCAGGTCCAGGGTCACGAAATACATCAAAGCCAAGTCACCGCGAAACTCCTCATACCCTGCAATGCCTTCGTAGTCGTTCAAAAAATCGCCGCAGCCGTACAATATCGGCTTGCCCCGATACAGCTCGATTCCCTTGGGATGATGCGACGAGTGGCCATGCACCACATCCACCCGGGCATGGTCTATCAGCCGGTGCGCAAATTGTCTTTGTTCTCTTAAGATTTCGTAGCCCCAGTTTCCGCCCCAGTGAATCGAAGCCACCACACAATCGCCTTTTTGCTTAAGAGCCAAGATCCGCTTGGCGATGCGGCGCAACGTGTTATCCGATAAATCGGGCAACAAATTCACACCAGCCCTGTCTCTGCGGGCTCCCCACAAACCTGGAATGCCGCTGCTTTCGTCGCCGAAAGCGAACACCAACACACGCCCTTTCCCGGCCACATCGATAACCGCCGGCGCTTCGGCTTCGGAAAGATTCCGGCCCGCTCCGGCAGCTTTCAGGTTCGCATCGGCCAAGGTGCTCAAAGTCATCATCAAGCCGGTATAGCCCCAATCCAAAACATGATTATTGGCCAGATCACAGCAATCGATTTTCGCCGCCAAAAGGCAGGGAATGTTCCGCGGCTGCATCCGGTAATGAACGCCCTTCCCTACCCAGAATTCCGGGCTGGTCGCCACCGCCGTCTCAAGATTAATAATACGGACATCGGGGGCAGCGAGCCGCAGTTCTTCAAGCGCATCGCCCCAGATATAGCCAAAGTCGACCGGTTTCGGAATAGGGCCGTTGGCTTCTTCGGCAAGCGTCAGATAGTCCTTGGCTGAGATCATATAAGGCTCATGAATCTGCGGATTACCGGGATACGGCAGTGCCTGGTCGATGCCCCTGCCTGTCATCACATCGCCGCACAGAAACAGCGTAATCGTTCGATTATTTTTAGATATTGCCTCAGATGAAAGGCTTTGATCTGAAATCATTTGCTTATCTCCCGACGAGCGCGTTTTTGTGGTCTTCGGCAAGCGATTGAGTGCAGCTTTACATCAGGCTTACCTTGTATGGTCAGTGCGCAGCATACGTTGGTAAGCCAACTGTTCAGTACCGGTATAACCAGGTTGCATGTCTCACTCTGTGGTTGTGCATCAATATTCGCCCTAGACCACACCTGAAAATTTATAGCATCCGGATAAAATCAACAATATTCGTATCACCGCCTATATCAATTCGAGTTAACGATTTTTAAATTTAATGGTTACCGTAGGTATTTCCGCCTATTGCACAAAGGCGTTGTTTTTTCTAAGCTGCAATGGCTTTTCATTCCAAATGTTGATTTTCAGGATAAAAAACATCATTGAGGCAGAAAAATGGCAAAAATTGTTTGCGTACTGTACGACGACCCGATCGACGGCTATCCACAATCCTATGCCCGCGACTCGATCCCGAAAATCAAATCTTATCCCGACGGCCAGACCGCCCCGACGCCCAAATCCATTGACTTCATTCCCGGCCAAATGCTGGGCAGTGTTTCCGGCGAACTGGGTTTGCGTAGTTATCTGGAAGGCTTGGGCCATACGCTGGTGGTGACCTCAGACAAAGACGGCGAAAACTCGCGCCTGGATCAGGAACTGCCCGATGCCGAAATCGTCATCTCCCAACCGTTCTGGCCCGCCTACCTGACCGCGGAACGCATCGCCAAAGCGCCGAAATTAAAACTGGCGCTGACCGCAGGCATCGGCTCCGACCATGTCGACTTACAGGCGGCAATGGCGAACAATATTACCGTCGCCGAAATCACCTACTGCAACAGCATCAGCGTCGCCGAACATGTGGTGATGATGATACTGAGCCTGGTGCGCAACTACATTCCGTCCTATCAATGGGTTATCAAAGGCGGCTGGAATATTGCCGACTGCGTGGCGCGTTCCTACGACCTGGAATGCATGGAGGTCGGCACCGTTGCCGCCGGTCGCATCGGCCTGGCGGTACTCCGGCGCTTAAAACCGTTCGACGTTAAACTGCATTACACCGACCGCCACCGTTTGCCGACCGAGGTCGAGCAGGAATTGAACCTGATCTGGCACCCCAATGTTGAGTCGATGGTGCGGGTTTGCGATGTGGTAACGATCAATTGCCCGTTGCACCCGGAAACCGAACATATGTTCGACGATGCCTTGCTGGACAAAATGAAGCGCGGCGCTTACATCATCAACACCGCCCGCGGCAAAATCTGCGACCGCGATGCTATCGCCCGTGCATTGGAAAGCGGCCAATTATCGGGTTATGCAGGCGATGTCTGGTTCCCGCAACCGGCGCCGAAAGACCACCCGTGGCGCACGATGCCGCATCACGGCATGACGCCGCATATTTCCGGCACCAGCCTGTCCGCGCAAGCCCGCTATGCGGCCGGTGTCAGGGAAGTATTGGAATGCTGGTTCGAAGGCCGACCGATCCGCAACGAATACCTGATCGTCGATGCCGGTCAATTGGCCGGAGTCGGCGCTCATTCTTACAGCGCAGGCAACGCAACCGAGGGCTCCGAAGAAGCGGCCAAGTTTAAAGCCGGTTAGTGGGTGGGGCGTACCGTTTAAACCCGTCTTAAGGAATAAAGCGATGAAACAGTTACATCGAATCACTCGCACCGATCAGTCTCACTGGGTAGGAGACGGTTTTCCGGTCCGCACGCTGTTTTCCTACAATACACCGGACGCGGAGGTGAGCCCGTTTCTGATGCTGGATTATGCAGGCCCCACCGAGTTCCCGGCCTCATCGAAACCAAAAGGCGTTGGCTTCCATCCGCATCGGGGATTTGAAACCGTTACCATTCTTTATCGAGGTGAAGTCGAACACCGTGATACCGCAGGGAATGGCGGACGGATCGGCCCCGGCGATGTGCAATGGATGACTGCGGCCAAAGGTCTTTTACATGAAGAGATGCACTCTGACGCTTTTACCCAACGAGGAGGGAGCTTTGAAGCGATCCAGCTTTGGGTCAACTTACCGGCAAAATATAAAATGATCGAGCCGCACTATCAACCCATAACCGATAGCCAAATCCCGGTAGTGAAGCTGGATCAGCAAGGCAGCATCATGCGCATCATTGCCGGCGATTATCGAGGCACGAAAGGTCCGGCAACTACCTACACTCCGATTAATTTATGGGATCTGCGCCTGACGGACGGCCAAACTGTTGAACTCGATTTCCCCGAAAATTACACAACGATGCTGTTTACGTTGAAAGGCAGTGTCAAAATCAATAATTCCGCAACAATGAACAATGCCGAGCTGGCTTTTTTTGAGCGGGAAGGCAAAACAATTGCCCTGACGGCACTTAAAGATACCACGATGCTGGTCATGAACGGGGAGCCGATTGACGAACCGATAGCCGGTTACGGGCCGTTTGTGATGAATACCCTGGAAGAGATTCGGCAAGCCATTGAGGATTTCGATAGCGGCCGCGTTAAGTCCTAGCTATCCCGGCATCTAACGCCTTATCAGGCTGTCTCAAATGCATAAGCGATTATTAGCAACACGAAGCCTGAGGCTTGTGTGTATCTCTTTGATATTGGCATTGAACGGCTGCAATCCTGAAAAACAGTGGGAACTGCAAACAACGCTGGCCATCTGCCGTATTTAGATTTCTCGCTGAGGCTGGACGGACGCCCCCGTAACGGATAACCGGCACGAATTGCAGTTTGTAGGTCAGCAGTGGTCGGACAATAGCTTTTCGTTGCCCAACATTTCGCTATCCGCTAATAGACGGCATCGGGCAAGACCAAAATCCGCCTCCGTATTGAAACATGGAAATGCCGGACATCAATGGCATGACCGACCTAAGGCATTTTGGTCGGATCGCTGACAAAACCGATCTTGCTTAACCCCGCTTTGGCCGACCCGGCCAGGATTTGCGCGACGGTTTCATAAGGCGTCTTGGCATCGGCCTGGATATGCAATTCCGGTTGCGGCGTCTGCA
>Ga0208270_100108_pt1 | contig 52172 bp, 45 predicted proteins | sample LakWasM109_LOW13_2_FD_183925 | JGI IMG/M metagenome (GOLD analysis project Ga0208270, IMG submission 183925) | Freshwater sediment methanotrophic microbial communities from Lake Washington under simulated oxygen tension - Sediment Metagenome... | ecosystem: Environmental > Aquatic > Freshwater >...
TTTTTGCATGCTATTCGTGATTTTATCTGCATACAAAATAGCCTTGCCGTTCACATTACGCGCGGCTCTTCCCACGGTTTGCGTAAGCGAGCGATGACTGCGTAAAAAACCTTCTTTATCGGCATCTAAAATCGCAACCAAAGAGACTTCAGGCAAATCCAAACCTTCCCGCAATAAGTTTACACCAATCAAAACATCAAACAAACCTTTACGCAAATCCTGCATGATTTCCACACGCTCCAAAGTATCTACATCAGAATGGATATAACGGCAGCGGATGGAAACTTTGGTTAAATATTTGGTCAGTTCTTCCGCCATTCTTTTGGTTAAAGTCGTTACTAAAACGCGTTCGTCGGCTTCGCACCGCACTTGAATTTCTTCGATTAAATCATCGATTTGGTTCAAACTCGGGCGTACTTCTATAATAGGGTCTAATAATCCTGTTGGACGAATCACTTGCTCCACATAAATGCCTTCCGATTTCTGTAATTCATAATCGGCAGGCGTTGCCGAAACATACACCACTTGGTTTTGCATGCTTTCAAATTCCTCAAACTTCAACGGACGATTGTCCATAGCGGCTGGCAATCTAAAGCCATATTCGACCAGGTTTTCTTTTCGGCTTCGGTCGCCACCATACATGGCATGTACTTGTGATATGGTCACGTGACTTTCATCCACCACCATCAAATAATCATCGGGGAAATAATCCAGCAAACAGAATGGTCTCGTTCCCGGAAGGCGTCGGTCTAAGTAGCGTGAATAATTCTCAATCCCGGAACAATAGCCCAATTCGCGTATCATTTCCAAATCAAAATTGGTGCGTTCTTCCAAACGTTTGGCTTCAAGATGTTTGCCGATTTCTTTAAAATAATCGACTTGTTTGACCAAATCTTGTTGAATGTCCCAAATGGCTGCTTGCAGTACATCCGGCGAAGTCACAAACATATTGGCAGGATAAATATTCAGTTTTTCATAGCGTTCGAAAACTTTAGCCGTCTTGGGATCGAAAGCTTCAATCTCTTCAATTTCATCACCAAAGAAATGCACGCGGAACGGCTCATCAGCATAACTGGGGAAAATTTCCACAGTGTCGCCTTTGATTCGGAAGGTTCCCGGTGTGAATTCAGCTTCGGTGCGAGAATATAAACTTTGTACCAAACGATGTAGCAATTTGGTTCGTGAAATCATTTGATTTTTTTCGATGGCAATCACATTCTTCTGAAATTCCACCGGGTTTCCAATTCCGTACAAACACGAAACAGAAGCTACCACTAATACATCTCTTCTTCCTGATAATAGGGCAGAAGTAGTACTTAGTCTTAGTTTTTCCAATTCATCATTGATGGATAAATCCTTTTCGATAAAAACGCCGGTTACGGGAATGTAAGCTTCGGGCTGATAGTAATCGTAATACGATACAAAATACTGCACCGAATTATTGGGAAAAAATTGCTTAAACTCAGAATACAATTGAGCTGCCAAGGTTTTATTGTGAGCCAAAACCAAAGTCGGTTTTTCGACTTCCTGAATCACATTGGCCATCGTAAACGTTTTCCCCGAACCTGTTACACCAAGTAAGGTTTGATACTTCTCACCATTGTTGATACCCGTGACTAATTTGTCAATGGCTTGCGGTTGGTCACCCGTGGGTTGGTATTCGGATACGACTTGGAATTTCATTTTTTACAGCAGCAAAAGTTCAGAGTGGTAAAGATAAGAAGAATGGTTTCTAAATCAAACCATTGATTTTCGCATGTTGTAACAGCATAATGGTTTTCGCGTCTTTGATTTCGCCTGAAGCAATCATGCCGTAAGCTTTGTTGAAATCGAGTTCCAACACTTCTATGTTTTCCTGTTCTTCCTGAACGCCGCCGCCTTCGTTGACTTTCATGGCTTTGGTATATTCGGCCACAAAGAAATAGACAATTTCGGTTACCGAACCCGGTGACATATAGACTTCAAACACTTTTTCTACCGCCGAAATTTTATAACCTGTTTCTTCTTCGGTTTCTCTTCGGATGCATTCCTCGGCGTTGTCTTTGTCTAATAATCCGGCACAGGTTTCAATCAGCATGCCGGTTTCGTTGCCGTTGAGATAAGTAGGCAAACGGAATTGCTGTGTCAGGATTACGGTTTTGGAATCTTTATTATACAGCAAAATAGTAGCGCCATTGCCACGGTCATACGCTTCGCGCGATTGGGTTTCCCAGTGGCCGTCTTTTTTGAGATAGTTGTAGGTGATTTTGCGTAAGGTGTACCAATTGTCCGAAAGGATTTCGGTTTTTAGAATTTCTATTTTTGGATTGCTCATAAATTTATAGCATTAATAAAATGGTGTTGTTGATTAGGCGAGAGGAATGTCCAGGCGACAATTCGGCTACTTTTTTGACCTTGCGCCATATCGATGGTTTTGATTTCGGCAGCACCAACTTTGTTTAGTAGTTTGTAAATATTCTTCAGATTGTCTTTTTTAGAAACCAAAGTCGTGAACCATAAGCACTGCTTAGGATATTTGACACTTTCATAAATCATTTGGGTGAGGAAACCCAATTCACCGCCTTTGCACCACAACTCCGCATTTTGACCGCCAAAGTTTAAGACGGGTTTATCAGATTTGATACTTTCTAATGCATTGACTTTTCGCAAAGCACTCTTCGCTGCTTCTTCCGGAGACGCATGAAACGGCGGATTGCAAATGGTGAAAGCAAACTTATCTTCGGGCAATAGGATGTTTTTGAAAATAAACCTTGGTTCAATTTGCAATTGTAACGCAACTGCGTCAATGAGTTTCGGATTGTCAGCAATGATTTTTTTGCAATTTTGCAATGCTTTTTCATCAATATCGGTGCCAACGAAACTCCAGCCATACGTGGTATTTCCAATGATTGGATAGATGCCATTTGCGCCAATGCCAATGTCTAAACCGGCAATATTTTCGCCTTTGGGAATGATTCCGTTATTGGTTTCAGCCAATAAATCGGCGATGTAATGAATGTAATCTGCTCTTCCGGGAATAGGTGGACAAAGATAACCGGCCGGAATGTCCCAGTTTTGAATGTCGTAATACGTAATTAACAGCGCTTTGTTCAACGTCTTTACCGCGTCGGGATTACTGAAATCTATCGTTTCGGTTTGATGCTCGTTGATCATCACGAAGTTTTTCAACTCCGGGCAATTTTGGATTAAGAGCTCAAAATCATAACGAAACCGATGTGGGTTTCGCGGATGTAAGCCTTTTTTTTCGGTGGTATTATGCGTTTTTTTCAAAGTGTTTTAGTTTAATCCCAACATTCCATTAGTAATAAATCACCATCAGTATGCGAAATCGAAACGATACCGTCAGCGGTGACATGGTTGCTGCTTCCGGTTCGGTAACCAATGGTTAGGTCTTCATTGTTCAAGGAATAAAAAAGATTTTGAGTAGTTATGCCGGTTACTTTTCCGATGGGAATTAATGACAAAATTGTATCGGCCGTGTACCATTTTTCGAAGGCAGTGGGTAATAGATACACTTTTGAATGATCATCGAGAATAACGACTTTCAGTTTGTTTCGGTACGCGACAATATTGGTCAGATTGGTAATCGTATGATCGGCGCGTCTTCCGGTGGCCCAAATGACATTGACAGCCTTGTGCCCTTTTTCGATTAAATAGTCAAACGCTTTTTCTAAATCGGTTTTGTCTTGGTTTGGCGCGTATACAATTTCAATCGGATATTGTCTTTCTTTGTAATAGTCAGCATCAAATCCTCTGTCAAAATCGCCCAAAAGCACATCCACTTTAATTCCTAATTCTAATACGCGTTCTATAGCGGAATCCAGGACAATCACTAATGGTGACCATTCGAGTAATTGACCCAATAATTCAGCACTGCAGGCTTCACCATTGGCAATGATTAAAGCCGGTTCCTGATCGTCGCGAACGATGTGGTGTGATGACATTTAAAGTACGAAGTTAAAAGTTTGAAGTACGAAGTTTACTTGTTGTAAAAGTAAATAAAAAAACTTCGTACCTCTTACTTTGTACTTTCTTTATTGGATTACATAATTCCGAAAATCGGTTTCCGAAAGATTGAAATAGCCCAAAGCGTAATTATCCGGATGTGTTTGGTTTATGATATTTCCATGAACAGTGGCTGGCGGTGTAGAGAACGGTCCGCCGCTTCCCATTGAGATTAAAATCAACTTGTTCATGTATTCTGAATAGCGTTTGGAAATGCCATAAAGCGTGATGTCAATATTATTGCCGCTGGCAATATCTTCATTGGTATAGTAACCAAAGAATTCATTGCCTTGAAAAAATTCATCGTCGTTCACTTCATAACTTGGGATGGCATTGATATTGGCTTTATATTTCAGCAAATAATAATTGTCCGCATCCCCTGGATCATTGAAATAAGTTTTGATTTCGACATCGGTGCCACTGAATCCGCCTTGATCATTTTGAGTGATATTGGTAATAGGCGATACACTTTTCAGGGTCTCCGTTGCGGTATAGGTTTCGCCGTTTAACACTACTGTTAACACATAGGTTTTCTCAATTTCGGGCACAAAATCGTGACATAAATATAAGCCGGAATTTGGTGTTTCTTCAGTAAAAGTGAACGTTACGTTATCACTATTGGTCACAAAAACCAATGCTCCGGAAACCGTTGGGATAGTCGTGTCATAAAATCCTGTAGTAGTGGATAATTTAATTTTTTGCTCATTACCGGCGGTTCCTTTTTGCCACTGAATGGAGCCATCAATGACTAATCGTGGAGCGGCAGTATCTAAATCGACATTGACTACGTCTTCACAACTGCTTACTAAAACAGCCATGATAATTGCAAATAAGTATATTAGGGTTTTCATAGAATTAAAATTTAAAGTTATAACTAACACCCGGAACTACCCCGAATATGGATAAACGAATCGCTTCATTAGCACCGGTGTCAACATTTTGTCTGAAGGAAATGGAAGCGGCATTTTTACGCCCATACACATTGTAAAGACTGAAGACCCATTCGCTTTGCCAGCCTTTTTTCTTGTTGGGTTTTGGCGTATATGTTGCCGATAAGTCTAAGTGATGGTAAGCCGGGAGTCGGTCACCGTTGCGCAAACCGTAACTCGGAATCGTGATACCACCGTATTCGTATTGACCGTTCGGATACGTCACCGGTTGTCCGGATTGTAAAACAAAGTTGGCTCCAAAGGTCCATTTCGGATTGAAATTATAGGAGCTGGTTACGGATAAATTGTGCAATTTGTCATAGCCCGAATTGTACCAGCTGCCATTGTTGATTCCGGTTTCAGTGGCATCTCTGCCTGGAGTTCTTTGTTGCGATTTCGAAAGCGTATACGAAATCCAACCGTTTAGTTTTCCGGTATTTTTTCGCAATAAAACTTCTAAACCATAAGCACGCATTTCGCCATTCAGAATTACTTGTTCGATAGCTTCATTGGCAATCAAATCGGCACCGTCAATATAGTCGATTCGGTTTTTGACTTTTTTATAAAAGGTTTCCACTTCCAACGAATATTTATCGTCTCTGAAATTTCGGAAATAGCCCAATGCCACCTGATCTGCAATCTGCGGTTTGATGTATTGGTCACTTGGCGTCCAAACATCCAAAGGCGTTGGCGATGCGGTATTCGAAATCAATTGCAAATATTGTGTCATGCGATTGTAACTCGCTTTTACCGATTGGTTTTCATCCAATTGATACGAAGCAGCAAATCGGGGCTCCAGATTGTCAAAACTTTCAATGACTTTGTTGTGACTGTAATATTTGGTGCCGATTGGCGTTCCTTTTTCATAAATCTGTAATTCGTGATTGAACACCACCGCTTGATTGTCCTGATAAAGATTGACGGTAGAGCTTCCCAAACGATAGAATTGACTGTAGCGCAAACCGTAAGACAAGGATAATTCCTTGGTTACCTTTTGTTCGGCATCAATATAAAGGGAAGGTTCAAAAGCGTATTTCTTCTCCAATTGTTTGTAGTTGATTCCCGAAGTAGCATCAGAAGGTTCAATAGTTCCCGGATTGAAGTTGTAATAAATCCCGCTAACGCCATAATTCAACTTGATTTTATCGGTTACATAATGTTTTAAATCGTATTTGATGTTGTAGTTTTTGATGCCCGAATTCCATAAAAAGCCAAGCAAATTCAAATCCAAACCATAATAGTAATCGCTGTAAATTACCGAAAGATTCGAGAATAATTTATCCGAATATAAATGGTTCCAACGCAGGTTTAACGTGGCATTGCCATAGGTGTTGACAAAGCTGTTGTTCAAACTAAACACATCGCGGCCAAAATACCCGGAAAGGAATAAGTTGTTGTTTTGGTTCAGTTTGTAATTCATTTTGGTATTCAGATCATAGAAGTACGCTGAGTTTTTGTTGTCTGATAATTTCAGAAACAAATGGGCGTAGGAAGCTCTTCCGGCGAAGAGGAACGAACCTCTTTCTTTTACGATTGGTCCTTCGGCCAGCAATCGGCTGGAAACGATTCCGATACCGCCGTTCATGCTGAATTTGTTGCTGTTTCCGTCTTTTTGATAAATGTCTAAAACCGAGGAAACTCTGCCGCCAAAACGGGCAGGAATGCCGCCTTTGTACAATTTCAAATCCTTAATCGCATCAGGATTGAATACCGAAAAGAACCCAAAAACGTGCGAAGAGTTAAAAATAGTAGCTTCGTCTAACAGAATTAAATTTTGGTCAGCCCCACCGCCACGAACGTTGAAACCCGATTGTCCTTCACCGGCATTGGTTACGCCTGGCAATGTCAGTAAGGCTTTAATGACATCAACTTCGCCTAAAACCACTGGAATTTTTTTGATGGTTCCTATAGAAAGTTTGTTGACACTCATCTCTGGTTTTCTGATGTTGGTAGCCGTTTTTTCGGTGTTAATGACTACTTCATCCAACTGCTGTCCGGTTTCGGTCAGAGCCAGGTTTTTCTTAATGTCTTTGGTTAGCGAAATGGTTTCTTCCACCGTTTCATACCCCATATAACTGATTTGAATGTTGTAGGTTCCTTTGGGAAGGGTGATGGAATAAAATCCATATTCATTGGTAGTAATTCCAGTTTTGGTTTCGGGAATAAAAATGTTGACACCAATAAGTGTTTCATTGGTTCTGGCATCGGATATGGTGCCGCTGAGCGTGAATTTTTCCTTTAGTGGCTCGGCAAAACTGGTGCCTTGGGAAAAGGAAGCTGTTGCTGTTATAAAAAATAACAACAGCATGATTTTTTGTTGCATGTGATTGATGATTTTGTTTTGATTGTGCGTTTGACGATTAAAGTTGTCAAATGTTACGGAATCCATGGTATGTTTTTTTTAATTTCGGGGCAAAAGTGGTAACAATAAAACGATTGATGGTTCAGATTTATAAATCCGAACGCATTTAAATGGATTTTGAGGGCTTATGTTACGCGGCTTTTTTAAACTCACTTGGCGTCTTTCCTGTGAATTTTTTGAAAGTAGTGTTGAAGACGGTTTTCGAATTAAAACCCACTTCGTAGGCAATTCCGATTAAGTTGAAGTGATCCATTTTGGGGTTATGAATCAGTTTTTTGGCTTCTTCGATTCGGTATCGGTTGACAAACTGATAAAAATTTTCTTCAAAACCGTTGTTGATGATATAGGATAAAATATGAGTCGAAACATTCATAAGGAAAGCCAATTTTACCAAACTCAACTCGCAGTCCAAAAAGGGTTTTTCAGTTTCCATCAATTGGATTAATTCGGTTTTGGATTCGGTTAGTTTTTCATCCGTCAGTAATTTTTTTCGATTTTCTTCCGGAATGTCGGTTTCGATTATGATTTCGTTAATCTCATCTCTTTCGGCTTCATTATATGGATAAATTTCTTTTTGTTTCATCGAATGATAGCCAATAAAAAAGAAGCTTACAAGGTAAATGAAATTACTGATAATATTTAAGATGATGCCCGCTGCTGAGGCCTGAAAAAGGATATTCATAATCCAAAAGCCAGCCATGACCAGAGCGCTGAGAATCATATATTCCAGCCATTTTAGGTCGACATTTTCCAAAGTAGAGGAAAACAACCGAACGTTCTTTTGGTGCCTAAGAATCTTTCGGTAAGAAAAATAAAAATAGGGCAATAATTGGATGCAAAAAACAATGCCAAATACAATATTAAACCATTCGCTAAAAAAAGCCTGATTAGTTTCGCCCGGATTTTTCAGAAAAAGCGTCGCCAGAAACAAGCCTAACATAAAAAATCCAAATGAAAAAAGAAGGAAGTTTTTGTTTTTCCATTTTTTGGTTGGATTTATGTAATAATCCACGCTTAAATAAAATATAGGCGCAATTAAAAAAGCAGGAAAATTAAGGAGGAAGCCTAAAATTTCATTTTCGGGATTCATTTTTGAAGCAACCAAAGCATCACTAAAAAGCAAAAAGAAGATGCACAAAATGAAACAGCCAAACCACGGATTTGCTTTTTTGTTTACTTTTTGAGGATTCGCAATAAGCAAAAACGCCAGTAAGAGTGACGACCCAACGGATAAATAGTTTATGATATGAAAGAGGTTGGTCAGCACTTTTTTTACAAAGCTACACATTAATTGCAAATCGCTGTAGTATTTGTCGTTGTTAAGGTTTGGTTAATTAAAAAGATTTTATAATTAGATTTTAAATACTTTTACACCTTAAAATAAAACCGATATGAAAGCAATTTTTGCTTTTTTGTTTTTACTATTACTTTCATTTAAAGGGTTTGCTCAGTTTGAGTTGCCCAGAAGAACTGTAAATATTGCTCCGGCTACCAATACTTCGGGACAAATTGCTCCCTCTTCTTCCAAAGCGATAAACTATCCCAGTATTTTTGATAAAAAGGATAAGTTGCTGGAGAGTGTTTCCTTGCTCAATAAAAAACCAGAGGAAGAAAAAAGCGTCATGGAAAAGGAACAGAAGTTTGAAAATCCGGCCAAGCAATATACCGAGAAAATGAATAACAAGATGAAAATGGAGGGTATTGCACGAGAGATTGTTGATACGGATATGTTCTTGGGAGAATTTAAAATTTTTACAGCAAAATTATTCATAGCCTGCAGAGATAATGGCGCTATAGATGGGGATAATGTCAGTATTTGGATAAATGACGAAAGAGTTATTCCTTTTATTGGTTTAGAAGCCGGATTCAGAAAATATGAATTTGCCTTAAAACCCGGAATCAATGTGATTCAGATAGAGGCACTCAATACCGGAGAGTTATTTCCGAACACGGGACAGTTTACCTTTTTTGATGGTAATGAAAAATTAGTTACCAATCAGAATTGGGATTTGAATGCCGGGTATAAAGCGGTCATTAGAATAGTCAGAATTGAAGGAATTGAAACCAAGAAAAAATAAAAAAGCGACCAATTTGGTCGCTTTTTTGTTGCTGTAACTTTAAATTTATTATGCTAATTTTTTATCCAAATTGGTTTTCAACGCTTGTAGAAAATCTTCCGTCGAAAGATAATCAGCATCCGTTAAGCCTTCCGGTTTTACCAGCATGGCTAAGTCTTTGGTCATTTTTCCGCTTTCTACAGTTTCCACACAAACGGTTTCTAACGCCAAACAGAAGTTGATTAATTCCTGATTGTTGTCTAATTTTCCTCGGTGCTCTAAACCACGGGTCCAGGCAAAGATAGAAGCGATTGGGTTGGTCGACGTTTTTCTTCCTTTTTGGTGTTCTCTGTAGTGACGCGTTACCGTTCCGTGAGCGGCTTCGGCTTCTACGGTTTTTCCGTCCGGAGTTACCAACACAGAAGTCATTAATCCTAACGAACCAAATCCTTGTGCCACGGTATCTGACTGAACATCTCCGTCATAATTTTTACAAGCCCATACAAATCCGCCGTTCCATTTCATAGCCGAAGCGACCATGTCGTCAATCAATCGGTGTTCGTATGTGATTCCGTTAGCATCAAATTCAGCTTTGTAGTGTTGTTGGTACACTTCTTCGAAGATGTCTTTGAAGCGCCCGTCGTAAGCTTTTAAGATAGTGTTTTTGGTAGAAAGGTATAATGGCCATTTTTTGGTCAAAGCCATTTGAAAAGACGAATGCGCAAATCCGTAGATGCTTTCGTCAGTATTGTACATTGACATGGCTACACCGTCCCCTTTGAAATCATAAACGTTCCAAGTAGTGGTTTCACCAGCTTCGTTAGTGAATGACATGGTTAAGGTTCCTTTTCCTTTGATAACTTTATCAGTGGCTTTGTATTGATCGCCAAAAGCATGACGGCCAATAACGATTGGTTTAGTCCAGCCTTGTACGTAACGAGGTACGTTGCTCATGATTATCGGTTCGCGGAAAACGGTTCCGCCCACGATGTTACGGATGGTTCCGTTTGGAGATTTCCACATTTCAGAAAGGTTGAATTCTTTTACTCTCTCTTCATCTGGAGTGATGGTAGCACATTTGATACCAACATTATATTGTTTTATAGCTTCTGCGCAATCGATAGTGATTTGGTCTTTGGTGGCTTCACGACTCTCAATTCCTAAATCATAATATTTGATATCAATATCTAAATAAGGAAGAATTAATTGTTCTTTAATGAAGCTCCAAATAATTCGTGTCATTTCATCGCCATCGATTTCTACTACCGGATTAGCTACTTTAATTTTTGCCATATTGTTGAGGTTTTATTCCGCTGCGCTCCATACAATTCGGCTGCGCCTCGGGTGTTGTTATTTAAAAATTCGCGATGACAAATATAATTAATATGATAGAAATTCCGTTTATAACCAAGTCGAAATCGATTGAATTGTCAAATTAACAATTTGAGTAGGTTTAATTATGAAATTGACAATTATCAGCTTTGATTTTTACCAATAAAAAAAGTCTCAACACCGTTGAGACTTTTTTTATGAATAGAAAGGATTGAATTATCTTCTTCTTTCTTTGATTTTTGCTTTTTTACCAGTAAGTTCTCTAAAGTAGTAGATACGAGCTCTTCTAACTTTACCTTTTTGGTTCACTTCTACTTTTTGTAACGCTGGCATGTTCACTGGGAAGATACGCTCTACACCAACAGCACCAGACATTTTACGAATGGTAAAAGTTTCGGTCATTCCAGAACCTTTTCTTTGGATAACAACTCCTTTGAAAAACTGTGTTCTTGTTTTTTCACCCTCTTTAATTTCGTAGTACACTGTGATAGTATCACCAGCTCCGAACTCAGGGAAATCTTTTCTTGTTGATAATTCGTTATTAACGAAATCTACTAAATTTGCCATTTTTAATGCTAATTATGGTTTAAATCAAAGCAACATTCACGGTTTTCGCCAGAGGTTGGTCTAATGTGGGGGCAAAGATAAGTAAAAAATCTAAAGTTGCAAGTGTATTTTTGAAAAAAGAAGAATGAATCAAGGTTCAAGAAATCAGATGGTTATGGATTTTATTTTCAGAAAAAAGACTTGTGTTTTGCTTCTTACCGCTGTTATTTAGTCCTCAAGTAAATCCGGGCGTCGGTTTTTAGTGTGTTCATACGCCATGTCTTCGCGCCATTTGTCAATTTTGGCAAAATGACCGCTGGTCAATACTTCGGGAACTTTCCATCCTTTGTAATCTGCCGGACGAGTATAGATTGGCCCGGATAATAAATTGTCCTGAAAACTGTCAGTCAGTGCCGAGGTCTCATCGCTCAACACTCCGGGAATTAATCGGATAATGGCATCGCAAAAAACAATCGCACCAATTTCGCCACCCGAAAGCACATAATCGCCAATCGAAATTTCTTTGGTAATAAAATGATCGCGAACGCGTTGGTCTACGCCTTTATAATGCCCACAAAGAATAATAATATTCTCAGCCATCGACATAGAATTGGCCATTTTTTGATTCAGCGTTTCCCCATCGGGTGTCATATAAATCACTTCGTCATAATGGCGTTGACTTTTCAAATGCGTAATGCAATCGTCTATGGGTTGTACCATCATGACCATTCCTGCGCCGCCGCCAAACTGATAATCATCCACGCTTTTTTGCTTGTTGGTCGTGTAATCTCTTAAGTTGTGAAAATGCACTTCAACCAATTTTTTTTCAATGGCGCGCTTCATAATCGAGGCTTCAAAAGGGCTTCGTAATAATTCAGGTAATATGGTAATGATGTCTATTCGCATGGCGCAAAGATAAGTTTTACTTTTTAGTTGCTAAAATGGAATACACCATTGGAATTTTATTGCCTAAATGTTTGATTCTAAATTTGTTTTTTTCAAATTCTTCCGTTTGATTAAAACAATTGTATGGCGAATAATCATATTCATCAAATGAATTGATTTCCAAGCCGTTTTTTATTAAAGCATTTAATAGTTCAGAAATCGGATGATTCCATGAAATGGTTTTGGTTGTCATCTCTGCTTCACGATCGGCATAAGTTCCCGCTTCTTCTTCAAAAATAGGTTCTATATTGAAATAATTGTAAAAAACCGAGCCGAAATCATTGTCAAACATCCAAACCACGGGATGGAAATCGGCCATGACAAATTTCCCGTCAAGCTTTAAGAAATGGGAAATAACATTGGCCCATTTGTCTAAATCGGGAAGCCAGCCAATAGTGCCATAACTGGTAAAAACAATATCAAATTTCTCCTCGCAATAGTTGGGCGTTTCATAAACATCACAACAGATAAAAGTGACATCCAAATGTAATTTTTCGGCAAATTCCCGGGCTCTTTCAATAGCTTTGTCTGACAAATCAACACCGGTAGCCTGAGCTCCCATTCGGGCAAACGAAATAGTGTCCTGCCCAAAATGACATTGCAAATGCAGTATTTTTTTATTAGAAACATCGCCCAATAATTGCAATTCAATATCATTCAAAGTCGATTTCCCTTTCAGAAAACCTTCCACATCATAAAACTCGGAAGCAATGTGAACGTCCGTTTTGTTATTCCAGGTTTGTTTGTTGATTTTGATGTAATCGGGTTGGTTTTCCATAGGTTTTAATTGTTAAACACCAAATTGTCTCAAATGATGATCAAGGTGCATGGTGTGCAATTGACTCCATTCGTCATAAGTCATCTCCCCAAAGAATGGATGGTTAGTGGTTTTGATGGCTTTTTGTCCCAAATCCGAAAAAAATTCAATTTTCTGAATCAGTTCGTTTTTGGTTTGGTCAAAATCGTACACACCGGTTCTGATAAAGGCTGGAGCCGTTGGACTGTTTTTTTTGAACTCTTTCGATTTTAGCATTTTACCTTTAATCATTTTTCCCAAAAGGCGCATTAGGAAATTGGCTTTCATTGGTGTTTTGCCAAAAGCAAAATCCATGGGTGCCTGACAATGCGATAGCATTTGGTCTACCGTCATTTTTCCCCATTGTCCCTTGCTTTCCGGTGAAAGTTTGTTGATTCTGGAAATAATAATTTCGTTGTCGGTTTTGTTGTAAATAGAGCTCATGTTTTCGTTTTTAATAGGTGTCCAAAATTACAATTTTAAATATTATCTTTGCATCACAAAATAAAAAATCAAACAATGGAAAACGGAATATACGCTAAATTCAACACGACTAAAGGTTCGATTTTAGTAAAACTAACACACGATTTAACTCCGGGAACAGTGGGGAATTTTGTTGGATTAGCCGAAGGGCAATTAGAGAATTCAGCCAAACCGATGGGGAAACCGTATTATGACGGATTAAAATTTCACAGAGTAATTCCTGATTTTATGATACAAGGCGGATGTCCTCAAGGTATCGGAACCGGTGGTCCTGGTTACAACTTTGACGATGAGTTTCATCCAACTTTAAAACATGATAAACCAGGCGTTTTGTCAATGGCAAACTCTGGTCCGGGAAGTAATGGTTCTCAATTTTTCATCACGCATGTACCAACAAATTGGTTAGACGGAAAGCACACGGTTTTTGGTCACGTAGTAGAAGGACAAGATGTTGTTGATGCTGTAGCTCAAGGCGATTTGATTGAAAGTTTAGAGATCGTAAGAGTAGGTGAGGAAGCTCAAAAATGGAATGCTATCGAAGCTTTCAGAACATTTGAAGGATCAAGACAAAAAAGAATAGAAGAAGCCAAAAAACAAGCCGAAGCTGCCATGGAAAAATTAGCGGCCGGTTTTGATAAAACAGCAAGCGGATTGCGTTACCAATTCATCCAAAGAGGCAGCGGAAAACAAGCCGAAAATGGGAAAACAGTTTCCGTTCACTACCAAGGTTCTTTAGAAAACGGAAAAGTATTTGACAGTTCTTATACCCGTAAAAAACCAATCGAATTTCCATTAGGAAAAGGTCATGTCATTGAAGGTTGGGACGAAGGTATTGCGCTGTTAAAAGTGGGCGACAAAGCACGTTTTGTCATTCCTTCTTATTTAGGATACGGGTCAAGTGGCGCGGGCGGTGTTATTCCACCAGATGCTACTTTGATTTTTGATGTAGAATTAATGGATGTTAAATAGTATTTATTTAAGATTTAGTTAAATTTAAAATCCCGATAGTTCGCTGTTGGGATTTTTTTTATAGATTTACTAAAACCAATAAAGCAAGACTTATGAAATATAAAGTAATGGCACTAGCCGTTTTAGCCGTACTCATTTATTCGTGTGCCTCCAAATCGAGTGTGCCGACAGCCGATGTTCCAACAAAACCTGCACCACCAAAAACAGTTGTGCTAACGGCTGATTTAGCGGAAGGAAAATCGCTTTACGAAAACAATTGTGCTAAATGTCATCGACTTTATGAGGCCAAAGAATTCTCAGCCGAAGAGTGGCAACCGATTGTCGCCCGTATGCAGAAGAAAGCGCATTTAGAGGATTTACAAGGACAGAAAATTTACAACTATCTTACGATGAAATAATCATGAAACACTCTGAAAAGAGTGTTTTTTGTTTTATACCGTAAAGCCATCAGGTAAAGTAACTCCCTTTTTTACCACAATTATGCCGTCTTTAATTGTATATAAATCGGTATTGGTGTCCTGGAGATGCTTGCCTCCGTTGAGTCGGACATCATTGCCGATTCTACAATTTTTATCTACTATAGTGTTGTTGATAAAGCAGCGTTCGCCAATGCCAATGTTGATGATGTCATGCATGTCGTTCAGTCTGATTTCTTCCAGATTCTGGTAATAATCATTTCCCATCAGATACGAATGAATGATGGTAGAACCAAAACCTATGCGGCTTCGAATGCCCACAACCGAATGCTCAATTGTCGCGCCATTAACGATGCAGCCTTCCGCCACTACTGATCTGTCAATAGTAGAAGCACCACTTATTTTAGAAGGAGGCAAAACTCTGGCCCGAGTGTAAATTTTACTCGAATTATCAAAAAGATTAAACTTCGGAATGTCATCGGTCAATCCTAAATTGGCTTCAAAAAACGAATCAATATTCCCGATATCGGTCCAATAGCCTTCATATTGATAGCTCAGTATTTTTTCTTTGCCAATGGCTTGCGGAATGATTTCTTTGCCAAAATCTTTGGTGTCCGGATTTTTCATCAAGTCCACCAGTAAGTCTTTGTTGAAAATGTAAATTCCCATCGAAGCCAAATAATGTTTGCCTTCCGCTTTCGATTCTTCGCTTACTTCTGAAGTCCATTGCGGCAATAAATCGACGCTTGGTTTTTCTATAAAACAAGAAATAAAATTTTCGGAATCGGTTTTCAGAATCCCAAATTCCGGAGCTTCTTTGGCTGTTACCGGCAAGGTGGCAATGGATATGGAGGCTCCACAATCGTGATGGGCTTTTATCATGGCGTTAAAATCCATTTGATACAATTGATCACCCGATAAAATCAAAGCATAATCAAACTCATGGTTCATAAAGTGGTGCATGCATTGTCGCACAGCATCAGCTGTTCCTTGAAACCAAGTGACGTTGTCCGGTGTTTGTTCCGCGGCCAAAATATCAACAAAAGCCGTACTGAAATGACTGAAATGATAGGTGTTTTTGATATGCTGGTTTAGCGAAGCCGAGTTGAATTGCGTCAACACAAACATTCTTTTAATATCCGAATTGATACAGTTAGAAATCGGAATATCCACCAAACGGTATTTTCCGGCAATGGGAACCGCGGGCTTGGAACGATTTTCGGTTAATGGAGCTAATCTTGAACCTTGTCCGCCGCCTAAAATAATGGCCAATGTGCTTTTATTTATCATATCTCAAAGTAATATTGGTGGTTGTAGCATCAAGCTTTTTCTTTTTCAAATCGGGCAATAACGGTTTGGTAATAGTGGTAAGTTGTTTTGGCTATGGATTCCCAACTGAATTTTTCTAAAACTCTTTTTCTTCCGGCTTTTCCCATTTGGTTGGCCAAATTTTCATCTTCCAATAAAAGATTTATTTTAGCAGCAAATGCTCTTTGAAAAGCTTCGGGATTTTTTGGATTGAAGTCCGTTCTGGAAACACTTTCCAACGGAATCAAATAACCGGTTTCTCCTTCCGTAATAATTTCAGGAATACCGCCAACAGCACTTCCCACAACGGGAGTTTCACACGACAGCGCTTCGAGATTAATGATGCCAAACGGTTCGTACAATGACGGACAGGCAAAAACCCGGGCATGGCTGTAAAGCACTTTGACTTTCTCTCTCGGAAGCATCTCCGAAATCAAAATGACACCCTCGCGATTGGCTTTTAAATCGGCTATAAGGGTTTCGGTTTCTGCTGCAATTTCAGGGGTATCCGGCGCACCGGCGCAAAGCACCACCTGACAGTTTTTATGGAAATATTTCGCAGCGGCGATCAATTGGGAAATTCCTTTTTGGCGCGTAATCCTACCCACAAAAAGCACAAACGGAATATCCGGATTGATGCCGTATTCTTTTAGTAATTCAGAGTCAAACGTTGGTTGGTAAAACTCAGGATCAATGCCGTTGTGAATCACGGTTACTTTTTCAGGAGCTACGTCATAGGCTTCTATGACATCGGTTTTCATTTGTTCGCTTACGGCAATGATTCCGTCTGCGGTATTGTAGGCATGTTGTTCAATCCAACGGGAAAGAAAATAACCATTGCCCAATTGTTCTACTTTCCAAGGGCGATGCGTTTCTAAACTATGGGTGGTCAAAATCAACGGAACCTGTAAAAGTTCGCGCGAAAAGATACCGGCTAAATGCGTGTACCAAGTGTGGCAATGTACAATGTCGGCTTGTAAAGTGTGTTGTGACATTTCCACATTCCGACTCAAATTGTGAAACATCTTAAGATGCGGATTGTGCTCGTCTTCCATTTGGTTTAAAGAAGATTGAATGCCCAATACGTTCATGGATGCTGTTGCTGCTTCCTGATTCCCAAAACAACGCACTTCTACTTTTCCCAATTTCGCCAATTCCTGACTGAGGAAATCGATATGCACACCGGCGCCGCCATAAATATTCGGTGGAAATTCATTGGTAAAAAGAGCTATTTTCATTTGGTAAACGGTACTTGATTTTTATACATTGCATTGAATTCTTAAATGTATAAAATTTATTCAACTTTTGAATGGCTAAAACGCTATTAAAGTTTAAACAACAGGTTATTATGGAGCACCAATCGGGAAATATATTGGAATGGCAGGATTTTGAAAAAGTAGCCATGCATGTGGGCACAATTATAGCAGTTACCGATTTTCCGGAAGCCAGAAAACCGGCGTATCAATTGGTGATTGATTTTGGCACCGAAATCGGAATTAAGAAATCATCAGCGCAAATCACAAAGCGGTATGCTAAGGAAGATTTAATAAGCAAGCAAATTATTGCGGTAGTCAATTTTCCGAAGAAACAAATCGGCACTTTTATGAGTGAATGCCTGGTGCTAGGTTCTGTGGGGAATGATAATGATATCGTTTTACTGACTTCAGATTTGAAAGTCGAGAACGGGTTGCGGATTGGTTAGTTGCTTTTTTTTCTCCTTACAGCCATATAAAGATTAAAACATGACAGTAAAATAAAAACTGCTGGCAGTATAAAAAAGTATTTCTTTTTATCGAAATTATCATTAGCCGCCATGTCTGTATAGGCAGTGTAAATTATATAACTCCAAAATGCTATACTGGCAATGTTGAAAGGAATGGCGTATTTGTTTAAAAAAGCAACAATTTTCTGCATGGTTTTATATATTTAAAAAGTCCGGAAACTCTCTAGCTCCGGACTTTTATTTTTTATTAAATATCGTCAAAATCAATATCGGTGAAACTTTTGTCAATTTTGGCTGGTTCGTCAGTTTCGGTTTCCGAAGAGAATTCTCTTTTGAAATCTTTCTGGTGTCTTTCCGAGATTACTTCTTCGCCTTTGTGGTTCAAAACATAAGCAGTCATTTCTTCTAATATATCAGTAAAAGCGGCGAAGTCTTCTTTGTATAAATAAATTTTGTGTTTTTTGAAGTGAAAAGAACCATCTTCTTCAGTGAACTTTTTACTTTCGGTAATGGTGATGTAGTAATCATCAGCTTTGGTAGCTCTCACATCGAAGAAATAAGTTCTTCTTCCGGCTCTTAAAACTTTAGAAAAAATCTCATCTTTTTCTAACATATCATTTTCTCTCATATTCTTTCAGTCGATTAATGGTGTTTCTGTACAGTTCAAAAATGGTAAAATTTTTGTTACGAAACAACATTTAATTTAATTCTTTTTCCGAAAGTTGTTTCAAATACAATTCGGCATAATAGCCCTCTTGGTTTACTAATTGATTATGAGAACCTTCTTGGATGATTTGACCTTCATCAAGGATAATAATTTTGTCTGCATTTTTGGCCGAGGAGACTCTGTGGCTAACGATAATGGTGGTTTTGTCTTTTGAAATTTCGAGTAAATTATTCAGAATTTGTTCTTCGGTTTCGGTATCAACGGCAGACAAACAATCGTCAAACAGCAAGATCTGCGGATTTTTGATAATGGCGCGCGCAATAGAAACCCGTTGCTTTTGCCCTCCCGAAAGCGTGATGCCTCTTTCGCCCAAAATGGTTTCGTATTGTTTGTTGAAATTCATGATGTTGTCATGCACGATGGCTTTTTTAGCAGCATTGGTTACTTCTTCATCCGTAGCATTTTCTTTTCCGAATTTGATGTTGTTTTTGATAGTATCCGAGAACAGAAAAGCGTCTTGTGGCACAATGCCAATGCTGTTTCGCAAATCGTATAAATTGACTTGGTCTATTTTCTTCCCGTCAATCGTGATGCTTCCTTCTTTGATGTCATACATGCGGGTAATCAGCGATAAAATGCTCGATTTTCCGGAGCCGGTTTTCCCTAAAATGGCAAGCGTTTCTCCTTTTTTTACTTTAAAAGAAATGTTTTGTAAGGCTGTAATTTCGGTATCGTCATAAGTGAAACTTACATTGTGGAATTCGATTTCTCCATGAATGTTAGTGTTTTCGGTTGTTTTGTTTTTGATTTCCGGTTCTATTTTCAGGAATTCATTAATTCTCTTTTGGGAAGCTTCCGCTTCTTGTACCAAAGATGAAACCCAGCCAATGGAAGCCACGGGCCAAGTCAGCATGTTGACATATAGTATAAATTCGGCTATGGTTCCAATGCTTTTTATCGTTCCATCGATATACATTATTCCACCGAAATAAATCACCACCAAGTTACTCACCCCAATCAAAGCAATCATCAGTGGTCCAAAAAGCGATTGTACTCGGGCCAGGCTCATGCTTTTGGTTTTGCTTTCTTTGGCCAAATCGACTAAATTGTTTTGGTATTGTTCTTCCAAAGCATAAGCTTTCACTACTCGAATTCCGGAAAATATTTCCTGGGTGAAACTCGAAACTTTCGATAGATATTGTTGGAAAATAGTGCTGCGTTTGTTGATTTCGGTACTTAGTTTGAAAATGATGTAGGATAATATCGGTAACGGCAGTATCGTATATAATGTCAGTCGCGGAGAAACATTATACATATAAATGATAACCACTGCAAAGCGAATAATGGTGTTGATGGTATACATTACGGCAGGCCCTACATACATGCGAACTTTGGCAACATCTTCACTAATTCGGTTCATCAAATCTCCGGTTCGGTTCCGTTTGTAGAAATTTTGGTCAAGCACTTCATAATGTTGGAAGACTTCATTTTTCAAATCAAATTCCACATGACGCGACATTACAATTAATGTTTGACGCATCAGAAACGTTAAAATGCCGGCAATCAGTGTGGTACCAATGATCCATAGAATGTTATGAATTAATTCAGTTTTAATGACTTCAGCGCTGATGTTGTTTTTGTGAAAATCTTCTATGGCTTTGAATGACTTGCTGATGAGCTTCGGAGTGAAAAGCGAGAAAATTTGGGCAACAATGGTGATGATAATACCTAATAAAAAACGGAATCTATATTTGATAAAATATTTGTTTAAATACTGAAGTTCTTTCATGGTAATCTGGCAGAATTGGGTTTTAAAATCTGATTTGTGTTAAATCGTTAAAAATAATTAAATTATTGTATTCTTGATTTAAATTGATTTTATTAACAAATTACTAATTATTCCTGATTTGGGTGAGTTTTATTGAATAAAGTTTTAATTTTGTCATGACTTTTTAAAAAAGTCTAAATTTAAATATTTATATAATGACTTCAGAAATCACTACCCCAAAAGAGTTGCAAAAGATGGATCCGGTTTTCGGTCAGCTTTCTTTTGACAATCACGAACAAATTGTTTTTTGTAACGACAAAGATACAGGTTTAAAAGCAATTATTGGTATTCATAATACGGTTATGGGACCGGCTCTTGGCGGGACAAGGATGTGGAAATACAACAACGAATGGGAAGCTTTGAATGATGTGTTGCGTCTGTCGCGTGGCATGACTTTCAAATCAGCTATTACTGGGTTGAATCTGGGTGGCGGAAAAGCCGTAATCATCGGAGATGCTAAAACGGATAAAACACCGGAAATGATTACACGTTTTGGGGAGTTTGTGAACTCGTTAAGCGGAAAATATATCACGGCTGAAGATGTTGGAACGACTACAGAAGACATGGACAGAATTCATGAAGTAACCAAACATGTTACGGGAATTTCTGTTGAAAAAGGAGGTTCAGGAAATCCTTCTCCGGTAACGGCTTATGGCGTTTACATGGGAATGAAAGCCGCAGCCAAATACCAGTTTGGTTCGGATAGTTTAGACGGAAAGAAAATCTTAGTGCAAGGAAATGGACACGTTGGGGAAACTTTGATTGATTATTTGACCAAAGAAGGCGCTATCGTTTACGTTTCGGATATTCACCAAGATAAAATGGAAAATATGGTGACCCGATATGGCGCTAAAATTTTCACAGGTGCTGATTTATATACAGCCGATGTAGACATCTATTCACCGTGTGCTTTAGGTGCGACGATTAATGATGACACCGTTTATAAAATTAAAGCTAAAGTAATTGCCGGTGCAGCCAATAACCAATTAGCGGTAGAAGCTGTTCACGGACAAATATTAAGAGAAAGAGGCATTACCTATGCTCCTGATTTCTTAATCAACGCCGGTGGAATCATCAATGTGTATGCGGAAATTGTGAAATACGAACCAGGTGAAGCTATCCGAAGAACCGAAAATATCTACAATACTACATTGGAAATTTTCAACTTTGCGGATATTAATAACTTGACTACACAGCAAGCGGCGATGCAAATTGCACAAAACCGAATTGACCAAAGAAAAAAAGAAAACGCTAATAAATAATAGCCGTTTTTAAAATATTACTATTTTTGCAAAGCGAAAGAACTTCTTTCGCTTTGTTAATTTTAAAAAGTTCTTACAGGTGTTAAACAGAAGACATATTCGAGTGAAAGTGATGCAATCCATCTATGCCATGCATCAAAAAAGTTCTGACGAATTAGAGAAAGAAGAAAAGTTTTTGATTCAAAGTATCGACAATATTCAGGATTTGTATTTAATCATGTTGTCTTCCCTGATTGAAATCAGAAAAAAAGAAGTTGTTTTTTTGGAAACCTCCAGTAAAAAGCACTTAGCCACACCGGAAGAAAAAAATCCCAACAAAAAATTTATCAATAATGCGGTCCTGCAACTTTTGGAGGAAAACAACTCGTTGAGCATTGCTTTAGAAAAAAGAAAAATCGATAACTGGTCTTTGAATGATGACTACATTTTGATTTTGCTTACCGAAATCAAAAAAAGCGCTTTGTACCAAAAATACATGAGTACCAAAAAAAGCACTTTCGAAGAAGACAAGCAGTTTGTGGTGGATATGTTTACCGAAGTTTTGGCGCCAAATGAAAAACTATACGAATATCTGGAAGACCATAAAATGACCTGGATAGACGATATTCCGTTAGTGAATACGCAAATTCAGAAACAGCTGAAGCAAATTTCGGAGAAGGATGATTTTAGAGTGGTTAAGCTTTACAAAGACGAAGAAGACAAAGAATTCGTGAGTTTGTTGTTCAGAAAAACAGTGCTTAACGAAATTGAATTGGCCAAAGAATACATCGACAAAACCCCTAATTGGGATGCCGACAGGATAGCCGAAATTGATACCATCATTTTGAAAATGGCCATCTGCGAATTTTTGAAATTCCCTTCTATTCCGGTTAAAGTGACGATTAATGAATATTTGGAGATTGCCAAAGAATATTCTACACCAAAGAGCAGCATCTTTATCAATGGCATCTTAGATAATTTGGTGAAAGAATTTGAAACCGAAAATAAAATTAAAAAGGTAGGCCGAGGTTTACTGTAAATAATTACGTTATGATTAAAAAAATAAGTTTGTTGTTTGTAGTCGCTACTTTAGCCTTGACAACATCGTGTAAAAAAGAAGCCTATACGGAAACGGAAATCACTTTTGATACTACAGAGCACGACTTTGGAACCATCACACAAGGGGATAAAGTGTCTTACGATTTCAAATTTAAAAACACAGGAACTTCCAATTTACTGATTACGGATGCTAAAGGTTCTTGCGGTTGTACGGTTCCCGAGTATCCAAAAGGCGATATCAAACCAGGAGAAGAAGGTGACATTAAAGTGTCGTTCAATTCCGCCGGGAAAATCGGAGAAACTTCGAAAACGGTTACTCTGATGTGTAACGTAAAAGGCGGAAGTAAAGTTTTAAATATTAAATCTAACATAGTTCCAAAAGGAACAAAATAAAAAGTATACTATGAATTCAATGTTTGTATTGCAAATGGTCGCTATTGCGGCAGTGTTCTATTTCTTTATCATGAGACCACAACAAAAGAAAGTAAAACAGGAAAAAGAATTTGAATCGGGTTTGAAAGTAGGCGATAAGATTATCACTAAAAGTGGTTTTCACGGTAAAATTGCTGAGCTTACTGAAACCACAGCCATAATCGAAACGATGTCAGGCAAATTAAAAATTGAACGTTCTGCAATTTCTCTTGAAATGACAGCCGCGTTGAACAAGAAAGCCTAATCTTCTTTAGTAAAATAAAAAAGTCCCGAGTTATCGGGACTTTTTGTTTATCTGTATTTGTCATTCAAACCTCGACTCTCCAAAATCATGGGTTTGATTTTTTCAAAACGAGTGGCTTTGGTTTTTTCCTGCTTGGCTGTTGCCATGTATTCCCAAAATTCCTTTTGTTTGTAGGGGCTGAACTGTTCAAAAGCGGCATTTAGTTGGGCATCCTTTTTCAATTCATTTTCAAAATAATCACACTTCATCGCTTCTTTCTTTTCAGGCTTAATGGAAAGACCTGCTTTTTCGTTGGCAATGGCTTCGTGAATATAATGTAAAATCTGTTTTTCGTTGATTTCTTTAGCCGAAGTAAAACGCCATTGTCGCAGCCCTCTTGTTACGCCTTCGTTAGCATTGACCAAAACATTCGCTTCGTCTTTCAGAAATACGCCGTTCCAGAACCAAATGGTGAAGAAGTTCTTAAAACCACCAATGCCCAACACATTTTTATTGTTGCTCAAGGTATACACTTCGCCGCCCCATTTGGTGGTTTCCACCAATTCGGTTTTTTGAATGATTTCGCGCAGCATTCGCAACTCGTCTTCCCATTGGTTGACTTTGTCCCAAGTGTGTTTAGTTTCGCTCTGTTCGGCCTTGCCTCGAGTTTCTTCCTTCATCTGCTGAAAGTTTATTTTTTCTTCTTGGCTTTTTCTTTTTTAGAAAAATCTGTAGTAGCGGTTAGCTCGGCAATTTTTACAATTACGTCTACAGCTTTTTGCATGCTTTCTACCGGAACGTATTCGTACTTTCCGTGGAAGTTGTGTCCACCGGCAAAAATGTTCGGACATGGTAAACCCATATAGGATAGACGACAACCGTCAGTACCACCGCGAATCGGTTTGATTAATGGTTTGATGCCTAAGGATTTCATAGCTTTTTCGGCTAAATCTACGATGAACATTACCGGTACTACTTTTTCTTTCATGTTGTAGTACTGGTCGGTGATTTTGGTAATGACGATATCTTCACCGAATTGCTTGGCAAATTTTTTATTGAATTTATCGGTGATTTTTTCGATTAAGGCTTTACGTTGTTTGAACAACTTCATGTCGTGATCCCGAATGATCAATTCCAGTTTGGTTTCCTCAATGCTTCCCTGCAATTGTGTTACGTGGAAGAATCCTTCGTAACCTTTGGTTTCCTGTGGTGTTTCACCTTTGGGTAATTCGTTGATGAAATCGTTGGCGATTAGCATCGAGTTGATCATTTTGCCTTTGGCATAGCCTGGATGTACTGATTTTCCTTTGAAAGTGATTTTCACTCCGGCCGCGTTGAAGTTTTCATATTCCAATTCGCCAATCTGGCTACCGTCCATAGTGTAAGCCCAGTCGGCACCGAATTTCTTCACATCAAATAAATCAGCACCACGGCCAATTTCTTCATCAGGCGTAAAGCACACTCTGATTTTTCCGTGTTTCACTTGCGGGTTTTGGATTAGGTATTCCATGGCAGTCATAATCTCGGTGATACCGGCTTTGTCATCGGCACCTAATAGGGTTAGACCATTAGTAGTAATTAAAGTTTGCCCTTTGTACAACAATAAATCCTTGAAATAATTTGGCGAAAGCACTATGTTTTGCTCTTTGTTCAAGATGATATCGCCACCGTCATAATTTTTAACGATTTGTGGTTTTACATCTTTTCCGGTGAAATCGGGAGTAGTGTCAAAGTGCGATACAAAGCCAATGGTGGGTACTTTATGGTCAACGTTTGACGGCAAGGTAGCCATCACATAGCCATGTTTGTCAATCGTCACTTCGGTCATGCCGATAGCTTTCAGTTCGTCAACCAGTTTATTAGCTAAATCGAATTGTTTTTTGGTGCTTGGGGTAGTAGTTGAGTTAGGGTCCGATTCGGTGTCAATAGTGACGTAACTGATGAAACGGTCAATGATATGTTGCATGTTTTTAATTTTTTTGGTAAAGATAAGAATTAGGAGTTATAAGTTATGAGTTATGAGTTTGCAATTATTCGAAAACCATCTGAAGGATACCGAAGCCTATTGGTAACACTTAGTAAAGCGTTCGAAACCTTCCGAAGTAGCTTTGCAGGAGTCTGAAGACAAAGAGTAACGTTCCGAAGCTTTTTTGCAGGAGTCCGAAGACCGTTCGTAAGAGTCCGAAGCCTCTTTGAAGGCTGCGAAGCCTTGAAAATGCTGAGAAGTTGGATTTTAGAGTGTTTCAGAGTATTCAAATAAAAAGGAGCCGATTGGCTCCTTTCTGTATTGCTATACACTCTCGGGTATGGTTAGGTTTAGTATTGAATATTGAAAGAGCCTTCGCTAATAGAAATGGTTCCAGCTCCGTTGGTCATGTCTCCGGAAAAAGTCCCGGTTATTTTTCTGTCCTCACCATTAGTAATGATATGGAAAGCAAAATTATCTGTTCTGTCATGTCCTGTATCTAAATCTGTTGCATAAATAAAGTCATCAATAGTATCTTCTAAATTTCCTTTTTTAACTGAAAATATCATCCAGTCAGCTGAGTTTTTGTTACTTGCATTAATCACTATCTGTGTATATTCATTAGCAGTTCCTTCTAAATACTTTTGTTCATTTACGATTATCTTATTTAGGGTTTTTTGAACTCCGTCAACCTTGAACGTTATGACTCCTTTACTGTTATTATCATCCTGATGTGAGCAGGAATTGATAGTAAAAGTCAAAGACACGAGAGCTATGAATAAAAATATTTTTTTCATAATTAATGGTTTTGATTGTTAATACAAACTTGGATATTGATCCGGTTTGGCCTCGTGCATAATGGCGTAGACTTTCTCGAAGATGTCTTCGGTTGAGGGTTTCGAGAAGTAATCTCCGTCTGTACCATAGGCCGGTCTGTGGGCTTTGGAAGCCAGTGTCTGCGGTTGGCTGTCTAAGTGTTGGTAGCCGTTTTGTTCGTCTATGATTTGTTGTAATAGGTAAGCGGAAGCCCCGCCCGGTACGTCTTCGTCAACGACTAATAAACGGTTGGTTTTGGCTATGCTTTTGGCACAGTCGTGGTTAATGTCAAACGGCAATAAGGTTTGTGCATCGATGATTTCGCAATCAATGCCCACTTCCTGTAATTCTTTGGCGGCCTGTTCTACGATTCTTAGCGTTGAGCCATAAGAAACAATTGTAATATCGGTTCCTTGTTTGATGGTTTCTACCACGCCAATTGGGGTTTTGAATTCGCCCAAATTGGTTGGCATTTTTTCTTTTAATCTATAACCGTTCAGACATTCAATTAGTAAAGCCGGTTCGTCAGTTTCCAATAATGTGTTGTAGAAACCGGCGGCTTTGGTCATGTTGCGCGGTACCAACACGTGAATCCCACGAATGGCATTGATAATCATGCCCATTGGGGAACCAGAATGCCAGATACCTTCCAATCTATGACCACGGGTGCGGATGATTAAAGGCGCTTTTTGACGGCCTTGGGTTCTGTATTGTAAGGTCGCTAAGTCATCGCTCATGATTTGGATGGCGTAGAGCAGATAATCCAAATATTGAATTTCGGCAATTGGTCGCAAACCACGCATCGCCAAGCCAATTCCTTGTCCAAGGATGGTAGCTTCACGAATACCGGCATCGGTTACCCGGAGTTCTCCGTATTTTTCCTGCATGCCTTCCAATCCCTGATTTACGTCGCCAATGTTACCACTGTCTTCGCCAAAGATTAAAGCCTCAGGATATTTGTTGAAAATCGCATCAAAGTTGTCGCGCAATACCAAACGGGCATCAACTTCCTCAGCCGAAGCGTCATAAGTAGGCGCTACTTCAGCGGACTGCAACACGTTCTTAGCCGATTGCGAGAACAGATGCGAACTGAACTTCGGTTGAATTTTATTTGTATAAGAAGTTATCCACGCAGCCAGTTGTTGCCTGCCGCTTTCATTTACCAATAATCGCAATACTTTACGAGCTGTGGTTAGAATTTCTTTGCGGATAGGTTCTTTGATAGCCGCTAAATCATTGGCGTGTTTTTCGATAAAAACTTTGTTAGCACTAGAGGCTGCAATCGAATTTAGTAACGAAACCAATTCGTTTTGCTCTTCCTTGGTGGGTGAAACGAAAGCAGTCCAAGCGGCTTTTTTGCCTTCTAAAACGTCTTTCTTAGCTTGCTCATCTATAGCATCCAACTCTTCGGCTGTGGCCAAATTGTTATCAAGTAACCAAGTACGCATTTGTGCCAAGCAATCAAAGGCTGCTTCCCAGGCCAAACGCTCGGCATTTTTGTAACGCTCGTGCGAACCCGAAGTAGAGTGTCCTTGTGGTTGTGTCAATTCGTTTACATGGATTAAGACCGGAACGTGTTCTTCCCGGGCAATGGCCGCTGCTTTTTGATAAGTTTCCACCAAAGCCGGATAATCCCAACCTTTTACGGTCATGATTTCATAGCCTTTATTGTCTTCGTCGCGTTGGAATCCTTTTAGGATTTCTGAAATGTTTTCTTTGGTGGTTTGGTAACGCGCGTGCACGGAAATTCCGTATTCATCATCCCAAACACTCATCACCATCGGTACTTGAAGCACTCCGGCCGCATTGATGGTTTCAAAAAATAAGCCTTCAGAAGTAGAGGCATTACCAATAGTTCCCCAAGCGACTTCGTTACCTTGGTTAGAAAAGTTGGTAAACTCTTCTAAACCCCGAACGTTTCTGTATATTTTGGAGGCCTGCGCCAATCCTAACAAACGAGGCATTTGCCCGGCGGTAGGAGAGATGTCAGCACTCGAGTTTTTTTGTTGGGTCAAGTTATTCCAGTTTCCGTTTTCGTCTAACGAATGCGTAGCGAAGTGTCCGCCCATCTGACGCCCGGCACTCATAGGGTCGTGTGCCAAATCGGTATGCCCGTATAAACCGGCAAAGAATTGTTGGATGGATAATTGCCCAATCGCCATCATGAACGTCTGGTCGCGGTAGTAGCCCGAACGGAAATCCCCGTTTTGAAACGCTTTCGCCAAGGCCAATTGTGGGACTTCTTTTCCGTCCCCGAAAATACCAAATTTGGCTTTTCCGGTCAGCACTTCTTTTCTTCCCAACAAGCTGCATTCTCTGCTGATTTTGGCAATCTTATAATCGTTAAGTACTTCTGCTTTGAAATCGTCGAAGGTAATTTCGGTCTTGGTTTGTGCTTCAGTCATAATGGAAATGGTTCTTGAAGTAACAAATTTAAATAAAAAGAAGTAACTTTTGCTATTCTGGGCAAAAAATATAATTTAAGTATCTGTAATTTTAAACCAAGATAAAGCAAGTTGATTGTAAAATATGCAACGATATTTAAATTTTGTAAAGAATTATGTAATTTTAAACGAAGTTAAGCTGCAGTTAAAACCATTTTCTGGTGAAAAGATTGATAAGGGTTTCCGGTCTGAAAGTTACGATAAAACGGATTTTTTCGCCATAATTTTTATCACCAATTTCCCAACCGTTATTGGAATACACTGGAAAGTACAACTCAAAATAATCGGTAACCAAATTCAAACGAATCCCACTGTCGTAAACAAATTGAGCGGAAGCTTCTTTGTTTTTGATGGCACCAATATCGCCATAAGCTTCAATCCAGTTCCAAATGCCATAGCTGGCATTAACGGTAGTCATCCATCGGTTGGCCGAACGGGTTTCCAATTTCGACTTGAAGAAACCATCCGCTATAATGGATTGCTGGCTGAACAAACCGGTTTTTTCGGAACGACCCAGGTATTCGCTTTCGAACAAATAATCGGTCGGGCGGTCTAAGCCAAAATCAAAATAATCACTATCGGTCTTGTTGTGTAAAAAGGTTCCGGCGAAAACGCGCAGGTTCAGCTGGCGGTTGTCGTCAAAGAGTTTGCGGTATTGTGCTTCGGCTGCCAGTTTGCTGAAATGGGTTGAATATTGGAAATCACCCAAGAAGTGAAAATGATGGGTCAGCTCGGTTTTGGTGTTTACGTATTTGGCATTAAACACCTGGTAATTCTGAGTGTCTTCCGAAGTGGTGTAGGCCGATTTTTGTTTATCCACCATAATTTCTTTGATGATAATGGAAGACTTTTGATTGTCGCGGTAATCATCCGGACGGAAATTCAGAAAGACCGTTGGCGCTACTTTGGTATAATAGGCATCGGGTGCATAGTGCAGGTAATGGCCGCTCAGCATGTATTTTACATTATATAATTTGCTGTCGCGATTGTACTGATTGACAAAAAATAGGGCTTTCCCAGAGATGTTTCGGGTTTTGGTTGAAACAGTCGGATTGACATCAAAGATGAACGGCTTGTCCAAAATAGTTTTGTTGTGAAAACGGAAACCCGGTAAAAAACCATCGTATAAATTGTATTCCAAGGTGGGCACATACAGAATCTGATTGTAATAAGGATCTTCCAAATCCTTCATGAAATTGAACTTAATCGGACGATTGTTCAGTCGGAAACCGCGCAGGGATTGCCAATTATTTCTCAAGTTGTATTCCGGCACTTCGTTTTTGTAATTGATAACGATTTTCTCGGCGTCGTTTCTTGGCACCGTAAAAACGCTGTCTTTCGGGAAAGTGTCAATCCATTTTCTGAAAACGATTTGCTTGTCTTTAATTCCATACACCGGAATCGGAACGTTGGTTTCGGTTTTGTTTTTCAGCGAAAAAGTGATGCTGTCTTTGGTTTTGGTCACCTTTTCAAATTTGAAATCGATAATGTCGCGTGAGGCAATGATTTTATCAAAAAACCAATCAATTTTCTTGGGAGAATTGGTCGTCAATATCGTTTCGAAATCTTTGCGGTTGGTTTGCTTTGTGGCATTCAATGCTAAAAACTCCCGAATGCTGTTGGGCACGATATCCTTTTCCAAATAACTATCGAGGTATTTCAAACTCAGGCCGGCTCTGTATTTGGACGCTATTTTCTCATTGAATTTAATCAAAGTATTTTTCGGATTGCTGAGTGGTTGATCTAGATTTTTACGCGCCATCAGCATGTAGAAATAGCTGTACTGCCCATTAAAACCAAGGCTTACTAGGTTATAGCCACGCACCAAGCGCAACTTAGCCACGCTGCCCATCATCTTGCTATCGGGATGGTATTCTTCGATGTATTTCATCATGATATACACTTGGATGCCGTCGTAAATCCAGTTGTCCTGTCTTGGGTCGAGTTGTAACGTGCTGTGCAAATAATTGTTCAGATAGGTTTTCAGAAATTTGATTTCGTATAAAAAATCATCCGAAAACGGACTGATAAAAGCCGGCAATTGATTCAACCCATAAAACGGATTCCGGTCATAGTCGGCTTGGGAAACCGTGATTTTCTGATTGGGGAATTTACCCAAATTATCGCCCACATAATTGACAATTTTATCAATAAGAATGGCTCTTTGAATGTCATTGATGCGTGTGTCTTTCAAATCGGTGACTACTTCTAAATCGCCGTTTTTGTATACAGTGAACTCTTTTTTGTTATCAATAAAGAGATTGAAATTCATTCGGTTTTTGCCCGAAAGCTGATAGCTGTTTTGGTTGTTTTTTTCTTCATTCTGAATGGTATTCAAATCAGAACTCAGCGCTAAGTTTTGCGGAATTGTAATGGTAATATCATAATCCGAAAGCCCGTTGGCGCAATCATCTAAGTTTAGATTGTCATACTTAATAAAGCCATGATTTTCATAGCGTGCCGGTAGCAGAAAGCAGTCTTTCAGATTCATTTTGCCGTTGTCGCCATAGCCGTATTTGGTAAATTTATCGCTCGGAATTTTGACAACATAAGTAAGCGAGAACGTTACTTTTTGATTGGGTAGTAATTTATCCTTTAGTCGAATCTGAATCACATCAGGATGGTTGGCATCGCGTTCCCAGGTGAGGAACGATTTGTTGGTATCAATGATAGTGATGTTGGAAGTTCGGCCTCTTTCTTTTTCTTTGGCTAAATGAAAACTGCGTTCAAATTCATCCGAAAAGCGCGCCGCTAAAGGCGTATTTTTATCGGCATACCCATTCACCCAATCGTTCAAAACGATATTGGTCAAGGTGTCTTTGGTTTGGTTGAAGAAAGTCAGTTCCTGAATAACGTTCAGGGTTTTGGTCTCTTCATTGACTTCCACCACCAAATTGGAATGGTGTTGCGCAAAAGAGATAAAGCCGAAGAGGAAAATTATGTAGGTTACTTTTTTCAAGGGTTGGATTTGGGTTTAAAAAAGGTGTTAAAGACCACTTTTGTAAATTCGATTGCACCGGCTTCATTCATATGTCCGCAAGTGGCAAAATATTTGTCATCGGTCACGGCATTTTCAAAGTTATGAATTTCAGGATACACTTCGCGGATATGATTGAAATAGTCTCGGTTTATCGTACTCATACACATAGGCGTTGTCATGGCAATCAGGTTGATGTTATTGGCTTTACAAATGGCTTTAATTTCTTCGTAAGCCACATTTCTTTTTGGATAATATTTGGACAAATCCGCCGGAATCATTTTCCCACCATGGGATTCCAATGGATGAAAACCGTCATTGTCTAAATTGTTGGTTCTCTTATGAACAAGTGAGAAGTACATTTCCCTAAATCCAACCCGGGCATCATAATGCATGTAGCGGTAAAACGGAATATACAGCAATTCGTTGTACTCCGGAATGTCTTTGTAATGGTCGCGGATGATTGGCGAGCGATGCAGATAGGGCATAAACAACGAGCGAATCGCTTCGGAATGGTCATTGGTATTGATATTCAAATCGACCTGAAGAATAAGATTTTTGATTTTGTAATGACGCTCCACCATTAGTTTCAGCATCAAAGCGGATTCGTCTAAACGCGAGCGGGTGATACCAAAGTTGAACGTTTTGTAGCCTTGGTCGTTGAAAATCTTTGGTACAAAATGATTGTTCACTCGGGAGGAACCCAAGAAAACCACGTCATAATTCTTGTCTTTGGAATTGTATAAATAATCGATTTTGGTTCTCGAATTCGATTGCAGGTAAACAGTCGTATACAGCACATCGAGCAATCCCATCGTGATGAGGAGTATCGCTACCGTTTTTAGTATGAAGAAAAGAAACTGTTTCATCAGAATTGGAAATAAATAAATTCTTTATAATCCGAAAACACGCCAAGCGCCAGTATGGCTGCCAAACACAAGCTCAGTTTTAACCAGCTGAATTTTCCTGAAATGGGTTCTATTTTAGTGCGGCTGTTCCATTCTACCAAAATGAATAGGGCTATCAAAGCGATTAATTCGTAATTGTATCGTTCGATGGGGAAATATTGTTCGGTAAACACGCGGTTTTCAAACAGTCTTTTGATGTATTGCACCGCATCGGTAATGGTTTTGGCTCTGAAAAATATCCAGGCAAAACAAGTAATTGCGAAGGTCATTACAATGTTGAAAATGATCCTGACTGACTCTAAATTGAAACCCAAAGTAAACTCCTCTAAGTTTCTTCGATTTCTATTTAACAACAACAGCGGTAGAAAATACAAGGCATTGATGAATCCCCAGGCGATGAACGTCCAACTGGCACCGTGCCAAAAACCACTGACCAAAAAGATGATGAAGGTGTTTCTCACTTTCAGCCATTTGGAGCCTTTGCTGCCGCCCAACGGAATGTATAAATAATCGCGGAACCAAGTCGTTAAGGAAATGTGCCATTTGCGCCAAAATTCGGCTATATCTCTGGAGAAATAAGGGTAATTGAAGTTCTTCAGTAAATCAATGCCAAAGAGTTTGGAAGTTCCCAAAGCGATATCGGAATAACCCGAGAAATCTCCGTAAATCTGGAAAGCAAAGTAAACTGCCCCCAAAAGTAACGACAACGAATTCATCGAAGTATAATGATCAAAAACGGCATTGGCATAAGTGGCGCACGAATCGGCAATAACCACTTTTTTGACCAAGCCCCAAACGATTTGGTACATGCCTTCTTTGGCTTTTTCAAAATTGAATTTGCGTCTTCTTTTTAATTGCGGCAAAAGATGCGTAGCCCGTTCAATAGGGCCGGCTACGAGCAAAGGGAAGTAGCTCACAAACAACGAATAATCGACAAAGTTTTTCTCGGATTTGATGCGTCCGTAATAAATGTCAATGATATAGGACAAGCCGTGAAAAGTATAAAACGAAATCCCGACCGGCAGAATCACTTGCAACAAAATCGGACTCGAATTCAAACCAAAGGAATGCAACAAATCAGCAAAAGAAGCAGCGAAAAAGTTATAGTATTTAAAAATTCCCAGAAAGCCAACATTGACCGAAATGCAGAGCCAGAGCCAAAATTTTCGGTAGGAGGTGCTTTGACTGTTTTCAATTTTCATGGCACAACTGTAATCCAACAGCGTGGAGAAAACCAACAGAAACAAAAATCGCCAATCCCAACAAGAGTAGAAGTAATAGCTGGCCAGGATTAAAATGTAATTCTGATTGATTTTCGATTTATGCCCAACAAACCAATACAGTATAAAAACTATAGGCAGGAAAGCGGCAAAATGAAACGAATTGAAAAACATAGCGTCAGCAAAGCGGTATATGAAAAAGCCTGAACCTAAGTCCAGGCTTTTAGTGTTTTACTAATTAAAAGTTCGGGCTGAGGTTGTATTTTTTATAGAAATTATCCAACGCTTCCAACACCTCGTCTTCGGTATCTACAATTTTAATCAGGTTCATGTCATCCGGATTGGCATTGTGTTCTTTGTCAATCATCACGGTTTTTATCCAATCGATAAGTCCTGACCAAAATTCGGTTCCTACCAAGATAATCGGGAATTTGCCAATTTTTTTGGTTTGGATTAAAGTAACCGCTTCGAACAATTCGTCCAAAGTTCCGAAACCACCCGGCATTACCACAAATCCTTGGGAATATTTGACAAACATTACTTTGCGCACAAAGAAGTAGTCAAAATTCAGGTTTTTATCTTTGTCGATATACGGATTGTAATGTTGCTCAAACGGCAATTCAATATTCAGTCCTACCGAAGTTCCTTCGCCATTATGGGCGCCTTTGTTTCCGGCTTCCATGATTCCGGGACCACCACCTGTGATGACTCCGTAACCGGCCTTACTGATTTTATAGGCGATTTTTTCGGCCAATAAATAATATTTGGTATCCGGTTTAGTTCGGGCTGAGCCAAAAATTGAAACACACGGACCAATTCGGGCCATGCTTTCGTAACCGTTTACAAACTCGGACATGATTTTAAAAATCGCCCAGGAATCGTTGGTTCTTATCTCGTTCCAGGTTTTTTGTTTTAGTTTTTCCTGGATTTTATCGTCTTCATTTAGAAATTCTTCTCTCATCATTTTATATCTTTTTATTCTATTTTTTTATTGTTAAAGCAAACGCGCTAAAGTAATTCTTTTTTCAAAAACTGCGCGGTATAGCTTTTTTTATTTTTCACCAACTCTTCGGGAGTGCCTTTGGCCACGACTTCGCCACCGCCTTTTCCGCCTTCGGGACCAATGTCAATGATGTAATCGGCCAGTTTAATCACGTCCATATTGTGCTCGATAATCAAAATGGAATTGCCTTTGTCAACCAATTTATTAATCACATCCATTAGCACGCGAATGTCTTCAAAATGCAATCCGGTGGTAGGTTCGTCCATAATGTAGAACGTATTTCCGGTGTCTTTTTTGGATAATTCGGTAGCCAGTTTGATACGTTGTGCTTCTCCGCCCGATAGCGTGGTGCTTTGTTGTCCCAAAGTGATGTAACCCAATCCAACATCCTGAATCGTTTTGACTTTTCGGTAGATTTTTGGAATGTTTTCAAAAAACGGTACGGCTTCATCCACGGTCATGTTCAACACATCCGAAATGGATTTGCCTTTGTATCTAATTTCCAAAGTTTCTCTATTGAAACGCTTTCCCTGACAGGTTTCGCATTCCACATACACATCCGGAAGGAAACTCATTTCAATGGTTCTTACACCGGAACCTTCACAGGTTTCGCATCTTCCACCAGAAACATTAAAACTGAAACGACCAGCTTTGTACCCGCGAATCATCGCTTCCGGAGTCTGCGTATACAAACTTCTGATTTCCGAAAACACATCAGTATACGTCGCCGGATTCGAACGTGGTGTTCTGCCAATCGGACTTTGGTCAATGTCAATGACTTTGTCGATGTGCTCCAATCCTTCAATTTTCTTGTAAGGTTGTGGCTTTTTAACGCCGTTGAAATAATACTCGTTTAGTATCGGATATAACGTTTCGTTTATCAATGTCGATTTCCCGCTACCCGAAACTCCGGTTACGCAAATCAGTTTTCCTAATGGCAATTCGATAGAAACATTTTTCAAATTATTTCCTGTGGCTCCGGTTAGTTTTAGGAATTTACCATTGCCTTCGCGGCGTTTTTTCGGCACTTCTATTTTCATTTCACCATTTAAGTACATGGCCGTCATGGTGTGTTCTTTATGCAATTCGGCCGGTGTGCCTTTGCTAATGATTTCGCCACCAAATTTTCCAGCTTTGGGACCAATGTCAATCACATAATCGGCGCGTTCTATCATGTCTTTGTCGTGCTCGACCACTAAAACAGAGTTGCCAATATCTCTCAATTGTTCCAAAGAATGTATCAGTTTTTCGTTGTCTCTTTGATGCAAACCGATACTCGGTTCATCCAAAATATACAGCACGCCAACCAATTGCGAACCAATTTGGGTTGCCAGTCGGATGCGCTGTGCTTCCCCGCCCGAAAGCGATTTAGAACTTCTGTTAATCGATAAATAATTCAAGCCCACATTCACCAAAAAGCGCAAACGGTCTTTGATTTCCTTAACGATTTCAGAGGCAATGATGGTTTGTTTTTCAGAAAGATGTTTGCTTAAATCATCAAACCAAGCAGACAAATCCGAAATATCCATTGTCGATAAATCGAAGATATTTTTCTCGTGAATGCGGAAATACATCGCTTCTTTTTTCAAACGCGAACCATGGCATTCCGGACATTCAACTTCATCCATGAATTCCTTGGCCCAACGCTTAATGGAAGTAGAGCCGCTTTCATCAAATTGGTTTTTAATGAAATGCGAAATGCCTTCATATTCAATTTTATATTCTTTGGTAATGCCTAAAGTTTTGGATTCGACCGAGAATTTTTCCTTACCGCCGTGCAAAATAATCTGCATCGCTTCTTCGGAAATTTTTTCGATTGGGTCGGTCAATGTGAAACCAAATTTCTCGCCGATGATTTCCAACTGCTTGAAAATCCAAGATGATTTATATTCGCCTAAAGGCGCAAAGCCACCATTTTTGATGGATAACTTTGGATTCGGAATTATTTTTTTCAGATTGATTTCGTGCACAGTTCCTAAGCCTTTACATTCTTCGCAAGCTCCTTTCGGAGAGTTGAATGAAAACAAATTCGGCTCCGGATTTTGATACGAAATTCCGGAAGTCGGACACATTAAGTTTCTGCTGAAATAGCGCACTTCATTGGTGTCTTGGTCTAAAATCATCAATACATTTTCGCCGTGATACATGGCCGTTTTGATGCTTTCGGCTAAGCGTTTTTCATTCTCTTCATTTTGCTCAATCACCATCCGGTCAATGACAATTTCGATATCGTGCGTTTTGTAGCGGTCGAGTTTCATGCCGGGAAGCAAGTCTTGCACTTCACCGTTTACGCGTACTTTCAGGAAGCCTTGTTTGGTAATTTGCTGGAACAATTCGGCATAATGTCCTTTACGGGCTCTGATTATCGGAGCCAAAATATTGATGCGTTTGCCGGTGAAATTCTGAATTATCAATTCCTTGATTTGATCATCCGAATAGGAAACCATTTTTTCGCCGGTTACATAACTATAGGCTTCGCCACCACGAGCATACAGCAAACGCAGGAAATCATAAATCTCGGTAATGGTTCCCACAGTAGAACGCGGACTTTTGCTGGTCGTTTTTTGCTCAATGGCAATTACCGGAGAAAGTCCGTCAATTTTATCTACATCGGGACGCTCCAGTCCGCCAAGGAATTGACGCGCATAAGCTGAGAATGTTTCGATGTAGCGGCGTTGTCCTTCGGCATAAATGGTATCGAAAGCCAAAGACGATTTTCCCGAACCCGAAAGACCGGTAATCACAACCAGTTTTTCGCGCGGAATGGTAATGTCAATATTCTTCAGATTGTGCACCCGGGCGCCGAGTACTTCAATAGTATTTTCTGTATCTAGCATAGCATTTTTGGCAAAACGCAAAGGTAGTGTTTTACAGGGAAATTTTAAACGCTGAGTTAGGAAGTTATTACTAAAAAAGATTACTCAATAATCATCTCTTTCAGTCGCTGGCGATAGCTTTCGAGTACGTCAATTTTGGATAGGAACCCAAAGTATTTTCCTTTGTGAATGACCGGCAAAATAGTAGTTTTGGATGTTTCGAACAACTTTATTATTTTCTCAGGCTTGTCTTCAAACAGGATTAACTCTTTGGGCTGGCTGATGATTTCGCTCATGGTCATAAATTTCACATGATTCGGATTGAAAACAAAAGCTTTGACATCATCAAAATCAATAAGACCCATCAGTACTTTGTGTTCGTCAATGATCGGAATTATTTTTTGGTCGGTGGTAGCAAAAATAGTTACCGCTTCACCAGGAGAATCCTGCAGCGTTAGCGTTCTGTAATTTTGCTGTACCAAATTATAAAAATCAATGCTTTGCAGGATGTTTTTGTCTTTGTCGCTGGTAAATACATCGCCTTTGTCGGCCAGGCTTTTCACATCCATCGAATGTTTTTCAAATTGTTTGGAAACCGCAAAACTCACCGAAGACACAATCATCAAAGGCACCATCAAATCGTAACCACCAGTAATCTCGCCGATAAGGAAAATCGCTGTCAATGGCGCATGAAACAAACCGCTCAAAATTCCGGCCATGCCCACGATGGTGAAATTGGCAATTGGCAAATGATGGGTAAAGTTTAACAGATTCACTGTTTTGGCTACAAAAAAACCAAGATAGGAACCCACAAAAAGCGAAGGGGCAAAGTTCCCTCCGTTACCGCCGCTGCCCAACGTTAAACCAGTCGCGAATGCTTTTAACAACATCGTTACCCCCACAAATAACAGCAAAACCCATTCGCTGCTTTTGAATTTTTCGAGCATGGTATTGTCTAATAAAATACTGGGATTTTTGGATGCTAAGGTTTTGATACTCTCGTAACCTTCCCCGAAAAGTGTGGGGAAAAAGAAAATCAAAACGGCCAAAATGAGTGCGCCAAATAACGCTCTGCGATAGCCTTTGTTTTTAAAAGTTCCAAAAAACTTCTCGACTTTTTGAAAATTTCGGGCATGATAAATAGAAGCCAAACCGGCTAAAACGCCGAGCAAAATATAGAAAGGCACATTGTGGTAATCAAATTTCAGTGTTTGTTCAAAATTCAGAATCACGTCGTGGCTTAACGTTACTGTTGAAATCAAAGCACCAGTCGCGGCCGAAATGATAATCGGAATAAAGGCCGAAATGGAAATATCGGTCAGTACCACTTCAATGGCAAACAAAACGCCGGCGATGGGAGCGTTGAACGCGGCACCAATTCCGGCCGCTACGCCACAAGCCAACAATAAGATTCTGTCTTTTTGGGACAAATGGTATTTCTGCGCAAAGTTGGAACCAAAAGCAGCACCGGTAATCACAATCGGGCTTTCCAATCCGGCGGAACCTCCTAATCCTACCGTTAAGGAACTGGTTACGATTTGGGCATACATTTGTTTTTTGGGAAGGATACCGCCTTTTTTGGCTACGGCATAAAGGACTTTGGAACTTCCTTTTTCGATGTGATTGTCGAGAAAATTGCGAACCACAAAAACGGTCAGCAAAATTCCGGCCACAGGCAATAAACTGTTGATATAAGGCAACTTCAAAAAACCATTGATGTCATTGGCCCAAAGGAAAATGTTGTGCGCAAAACTCTTTAGAATAATTACGGCAAACGAACAAGTAATGGCCACAGCCACACTGGCAAAATAGATAAAATTTCTTTCGCTTAATTTGTCTTTCAGCAGGAAAACCAAATTCTCGGCTCTTCTGAAAACACTTCTAAAAACAATTTTAAAATTGGAAGCTTTGTTCGACGGCATTTATTCAAACTTTTGAAATGCTAAAATACTTTTTAAAAAACGGATTTCATAAAAATAAGCAGTTAAATTTAATAGCCGGCGGCTTTGTCATCGCCCCGAAAATCAGCACCGCCTTCCAGTTTCCCGTCGGGCAATACCAAAATGGCATCTACTTTTCCAATTACAGGAGCTGCTTTTTCATTGATTTTATACCCTTTAGCGGTTAGTTTTTCCAATAAGGTTTTATCAAATCGGGTAGGCTCTACCTGAATTTCATCGGGCAGCCATTGGTTGTGAAACCTCGGAGCATTAACGGCTTCCTGCACGCTCATGTTGAATTCGGTTACATTCAAAATCGTTTGCAGCACCGAAGTGATAATCATGGAACCACCGGGCGAACCAAGCAACAGGAATAACTTTCCGTTTTTCTCTACTATCGTTGGCGTCATCGAACTTAGCATTCTTTTTTGTGGCGCAATGCTGTTGGCTTCGGCACCGACCAAACCATAATAATTGGGAACACCAGGTTTCGATGAAAAATCATCCATTTCGTTGTTTAAAAAGAAACCCAATTCGTCACAATACAACTTAGAACCATAAGCACCATTCAGTGTTGTGGTTACCGAAACGGCATTGCCATCCGCATCTACAATAGAATAGTGAGTAGTTTCATTGCTTTCGTAAACGGAAACCTCGCCATGACTGACTTCAGCAGAAGAGGTGGCTTTGTCAAAGGAGAAAGTGCCCATTCTGTTTTTGAGATAGTTTTCGTTTAGCAATGTTTTTTGTGGAATTTTGACAAAATCAGGATCGCCAAGGAAATAATTCCGGTCGGCATAAGCTCTGCGTTCCGCTTCCGTTAGCAGCTGCATGTATTTTTCAGAGTTGTGTCCAAAGGAAGTCATCGGATACGGTTCAATCATTTTCATGATTTGTGCCAAAGTAATCCCGCCACTCGAAGGTGGTGCCATCGAAATCACATTCAGCTCTTTGTAGTGAAAAGCAATCGGCTTGCGCCAAACGACTTTATAATTCGCCATGTCTTTCATCGAAATAATACCTCCTTTTTGCTGAATAAAGGAAACCAGTTTCTTGGCAGTATTGCCTTGGTAGAATTCCTTGCTGCCGTTCTTTAGAATTTGTTCCAAAGTGTGGGCCATCGCCAAATACTTAATGGTGTCACCCACTTTAAACGTTTTGTGGTATAGTGTTTTATCGCCACTGATTTTGACAATAATCGCCCGATATTCGTCTAGTTTTGCCTTTTCTTTTTCGGTAACGACTATGCCTCTTTTGGCTAAGTCTATGGAAGGTTGGAACAAGTCTTTCAAAGGTAATTTGCCCAATTTTTTATGTACTTCAAAAATTCCGGCCACGGCTCCGGGAATGCCGACAGACAGAGCACCATCGGTACTCAGATTGGGAATCACATTGCCGTCTTTGTCCTGATACATGTTTTTGGAAGCTTTCGCCGGTGCTTTTTCGCGAAAATCTAACGAACCCACTTCGCCATTCGCTTTGCGATAGACCATAAATCCGCCACCGGAAATGTTTCCGGCATACGGATAAGCGACAGCCAACGCTAGTTGGGTAGCCACCATGGCATCAAAAGCATTGCCTCCTTTTTTCATAATAGCGACACCAATTTGCGAAGCTTCTTCGCGCGCCGAAACGACCATGGCTTTGTTGGCAATCAGTCCTTTTTGTTGGGAGTATAGTGAGTTGGCAATCAGTAAAAAAAGCAAGAATCCTTTTTTCATAAAGCAGCTAATTTTTCTTTACAGTGTTGGCGTAATGCCTCAAAAAACAACGTGAATTCGTTTTCAAATTCGGTATAAAATTCTTTTAATTCTACGATGGATTCGTGCATGGCGACCCGGTTTTTGGTGCGGTGATCCATTTGGAACATAATCATTTCCAAACCTTCTATCGTGGCATAACTCACCAGCCAGTTTCGGCCAATCATATAAGGCAGCATTCCTTTGACTCTTTCGGTTAATGACTCCTGATTGTTTGTCAGAAGCGTATAAAAATTTTCCGCATAGTCTTCGAGTTTTTCATCGGAATAGGTTTTCCAGTTTTTGGCCAAAAAATGATCGTAGAATATATCCATAATCACACCGGAGTAATGTCCGTATTTCTCGTGCAGTCGGTGTTTGCTTTGGCGGTAAACGGGATGCGTGTCAGTAAAACTGTCAATGGAGCGATGGAGTAGGATTCCTTTTCGAATTTCGTCAGGATAGTTTTCATAACTGTGTCCCCGAATACTATCCGCCATAAAGTTCCCGATTTTTACCAAATCGTTATCGCCGGAAAGATAGATGTGCGCTAAGAAGTTCATGTTTGTTTTTTAGGCGCTGAGGTTCTAAGATGCTGAGAAACTAAGAATTGCTCTGTGTTGCTTTCGTAAATATAGAAAAAGTTTATCTTTTTTCATGGTGTTTATAAAAACTTAGCGTCATAGCGCCTTAGTACCTCAGTAACTTTTTATATTTGTCAAACAAAATTAAAGACAATGACACTTATAAAATCAATATCAGGAATCCGTGGCACTATAGGCGGCAAAGTGGGCGATAATTTAACGCCGGTGGATGCTGTGAAATTTGCTTCGGCTTATGGAACCTTCCTGAAAAATAATATCAAAAAAGAAAAGTTAACGGTTGTGATTGGCCGCGACGCCCGTATTTCGGGGCCGATGATTCACAATTTGGTGGTGAACACTTTAATCGGTTTAGGAATCGATGTGATTGATTTAGGATTGTCTACTACGCCAACAGTGGAAGTGGCGGTGCCGATGGAAAAAGCCGATGGTGGTATTATTCTAACCGCTTCACACAATCCGAAACAATGGAATGCGTTGAAGTTGTTGAATGCCAAAGGCGAATTTTTGAGCGGTGCTGATGGTGCCAAAATTTTAGAAATTGCCGAAGCCGAAGCTTTTGATTTTTCGGATGTGGACAGTTTGGGCGAAATCACTATGAACGATGCCTACATGGATATTCACATTGATGAGGTTTTGGAACTGCCATTGGTGGATGCCGAAGCTGTAGCCAAAAGAAAATTCAAAGTAGTGGTGGATGGTGTAAATTCTTCGGGTGGCATTATCATTCCGAAACTATTGGAGCAAATGGGCGTGGAGTGTGTCAAATTATACTGCGAACCGAATGGTCATTTTCCGCACAATCCGGAACCGCTGAAGGAACACTTGGGTGACATCTGTAAATTAGTGGTAGAAGAAAAAGCCGATTTCGGCATTGTGGTTGATCCTGATGTGGATCGTTTGGCTTTCATTTCCAATGATGGCGAAATGTTTGGCGAAGAATATACCTTAGTAGCCTGTGCCGATTATGTGTTGAGCAAAACTCCCGGAAATACCGTTTCCAATATGTCTTCTTCCCGTGCTTTGCGCGATATTACCAACAAGTACAATGGCAGTTACCAAGCCAGCGCTGTAGGAGAAGTGAATGTGGTGGAATTGATGAAAGCGACAAATGCTATTATTGGTGGCGAAGGCAATGGCGGCATCATTTATCCGGAGTTGCATTATGGTCGCGATAGTTTGGTAGGCGTGGCTTTGTTCTTAACGCATTTGGCTAGTTTAGATATGACTGTGGCGGAATTAAGAGCTTCTTATCCTCAGTATTATATGAGTAAAAACAAAATAGAGCTGACGCCTCAGATTGATGTAGATGCCATTTTGGTAGCGATGACAGAAAAGTACAAGAATGAAAATATCGCTACGATTGACGGAGTGAAAATAGATTTTCCAACAGAATGGGTGCATTTGCGCAAATCGAATACGGAACCGATTATCCGTATTTATACGGAAGCACCAACCCAAGTGGAAGCAGATAAACTGGCTTTAAGAATTATAGAGGAAATAAAGACTGTGGCTGGAATTTAAATCGCGACAGATTATAAAGAAAAACCCTTTCCAATTGGAGAGGGTTTTCTTTTTTTGAGTAAGATTGATTTAGCTTTCTTTATTGATATAAATCCAACCTGTTTTTGTCGGTTCATTTTCAAATTCTATGGAATAGTAATAAGTACCGTCCGGTAGAATGTCTCCTTTATCGGTTTGTCCATGCCATTCGTCTAAATAGTTGGCTTTAGAATACACTTTAACGCCATATCTGTTGAATATGGACAGGTGTTTTACGTTTAATAATTTCAAATTAAAGGAATCGTTTAGCGCATCATCATTAGGAGAAATTCCCTTTTGAATACCACAAAAAACAGACTTTACCGTTATGGTTTTAGTTTTACTGCAGCCATTAGTATTGGTAACCGTTACAGTAAAATCGATAGGCAATTGTTCTGTAGTTGAAGTAGAATTTAAGTAAGAGGTAACATTAAATATAGAATTAGTGTCAATAACAACATTATTGATTTTCCAGCTAAAAGTGACATTGTCAAGCATAAAACTTGCAGCAACAGGTTGCACATCCAACGTGAAATTATTGTTTAAACAATATTGATTAACTGTAAAATCAAAATCATCATAAACAGTTATTCCCATGGAAGCCGTTGTAGCACATTCTCCTGTATTAGGCGTAAACAAATACGCAGTGGTTTGTGTGTTATTTATGGCAGGGCTCCAAACTCCGCTAATACCATTGTTAGATAGCGTTGGCAAACTGGTTATCGATTCTCCATAACAAATAGTATCTACCGGTGTAAATGTTGGTGTAATGATGGGATTAAGAACTGTCGTTACCGGTGTTGATGGACTAAAACAATTATTCACACTATCGAAAAACGCGGCATAATAGGTTATTCCCGAAGGCAGAGAAGCTATTTGTGTTGCTGTCAACTGTGTTGCCGCTGATGGAACTGCAGTTGTAAACCAGGCCAAAGAAACCCCAGTAGGAACCGGTGTGTTGCTGGCTGTAATAGTAGTTAAATTAATAGTATTTACTCCGCAAAGACTGGTCAGACTTGTAGTCGATAATGTTGGTGCAGCTATACCGGCGTTGCAGGTATTTGGGATGACTGAGTTGGAGCATAAAGCAATTAAAGAACCATTAACGCCTCCAGGGCCACTAATAGTTATTGAAGTAAAAGCGTTTGCTGTAGTTATTGTAAAAACACCACCGCCGCCTTCAATTCCAGATCCCGCACCACTATATATTGTATTTCCCACTATAGTCGAGAAACATGAACCAATGGTAGTTATTGATGGAACACCAGCATTGGTGTTAAAGATAAATGTTTCATCAATGCTCATTCCGGTTCCGGTTAGTACAAATACCAGATTGTTGACAGGTTGATTAAAATTCAAAGTGTAAACATAACTACCTTGTTGTCCCAAATAAACGGAATTCGCGGGCGTACTATAAGCATTGTTACAAGTACCAAATGGGCTAGGATAACTTCCAACATCACCTGAACTTGTCGCCGTAACTCCAACACCATTGATAGTGGCAGGAGGAACAACCGATGTAGAACAGATATTATCTGTTATGCTAAATGTTGTTTTTGAATAAGAATAATTTTCGGGCGCATAGGGTGGATTGGTTTGAGAGAGTATTTTGCCGGAAAAAAAACACAATAAAAAAATAAGTAAAAGTTTTAGTTTCATTTTTTTCTTTCAAAAATAAGAAAATTTTTGTAAAAAAAATAAATCCATAAATAAATAAAACCCCGAACTTTCATTCAGGGTTTTTACTTTATTATTTCTCATTCTCATCAAAGTTGACCATCCAGTGTATGCCAAACTTATCTTTGAACATGCCAAAGTAGGCTCCCCAAAAAGTTTTGTCCATTGGCATAAATACAGTACCACCAGCCGAAAGGCCATTGAAGATTCGGTCGGCTTCAGCTCTGCTTTCGGCATTGATAGAAACATGAAAGTTACCACCTATAACCACATCGCCACTTTGTTGGTTACTGTCGCCACCCATCAAAACAGTGTTGCCAATTGGTAGCGATACGTGCATGATTCTATCGGCATCTTTTTCCGAAACCGATTCGCAGCCTTCCATTGGGGGCATTTCTTTGTATTTTCCCATATAAGGAAACTCACCGCCAAAAACCGATTGATAAAACAGAAATGCTTCTTCGCAGTTTCCGTTGAAAATTAAATAAGGATTAACCTGTGCCATTTTTTATTGTTTAAATTGTTTAACGTTTACTTTTTTTAATGTTTGGGCATTTTGCTGAAATCCATATACAATACATTCCAGCGGTGACCTTCTAAATCGCAAAACCCACAGCCATACATCCAGCCTTGGTTTTCACCCGGAGCTGCAAATACATTGCCGCCGGCTGCCCTTACTTTTTGTGCTAAACGATCAACTTCTTCCCGGCTTTCGGCATCAATAGAAATCAAAAATTCGGCAGATTGGCTAGTATCTGTAATCGTGTGTTGGATAAAGTTTTGAAACATAGTTTCGGCAAATAACATTACTACAAAATTGCTTTCGCCTACCAACATACAGGCTGAATCGGGTGTTGTTCTTTCTTCCAAAAAGGTGAATCCTATGGCGGTGTAAAATTCTTTTGCTTTTAAGGCATCTTTCACCGGGAGATTAAGCCATACTTGTTTTGTCATGATTCTGTTTTTATTGTTCTGAGTATTTCTTGAAATTATCCAAGATGTTTTGCCAGCCTTGGCGTTGCATTTCTTCTGGGTTTACAGTTTCAGCATCAAAACTTTCAGTAATAGTTACGCCATTTGGTGTTGCTTCAAAAGTAATACTCACTTTTCGACCATCAATAATATTGTATTCTATTACCGAATGTTCCTTTACAGCAGTATAAGTCCCTTCAAAATCGAAACTCATTTTTCCATCACGAGAAGCCATCGTGAAATTAAATTTGCCGCCTGCTTTTAAATCGTTACTGGCTTTCGGCGTATGCCAATCCTCGGAAGCATTGTTCCATTGGGTGATGTGTTCGGGTTGTGTCCAAAGGTTCCATACTTTTTCTATAGGCGCTTTGACAATAGTTTTTACGGTTATCATTTTTGTATTATTACATTAGTATTTCACATTGAAATCCATTGGAATTCAATAGTTCTATAATCATTTCTGATGGAATACTAGTACCTTCCACCCGTAGTATTTTATCGCAATCTTCCAAGTCAAAATGGATGCTAAAGTTAGCAAACTTATCGGATAAAATAGCGGTCAGCGAGGCTACTTGTTTTACTTTTTGAACATTGGTTTTAAATACTTCAATCATATTTGTTTAGTCTCTTTTTCCTTTGAAATAAGCTACAATAGCCATGGCGTGACCATGACCCAAATCAAAATCTTCCTTTAACCAGGAAACAATTTCCCCGGCTTTGGTTTCTTTTTTAAGAATTCCTTTTTCCATAAATCCTTTAGCTTCAGCTAATTGTTGAAAGTCTTCCGGAGTTTTTCCTGTTTTGGCTTGAATGTTATCTATATAGGCTTGAAATGACATGATGAATTTATTGTTTTGGTGAATTTAGTTTGTGATAATAGGTATAAGAGACTGCCAATAGTCCCAAGAAAATCAAAGGAAATATAGCAAAAAAGTTAAAGCCTTCCACGCAGGCATAACTGATGCTGGCAAACAGGAAATCAAACCCAAATCCGGCATACGCCCATTCTTTTACATTTTTAGGAGCTTTTGGAATCACTAAAATTAGCACGCCCAAAATTTTGAACACTACCAAGGCATTGCCAAAGTACTCAGGATAACCCAAATGACGAATGCCTTCTTTAGCCATTTCTGTTTGCGAAGTAAGTGCCGGCATCAACCCTTCAAAAAGAAAGATAATGATGGTGGCCGTCCAAAAAATGATTTTGTCTTTTTTCATAAGTATAGTTTTTATGGTTTAGTGTAACAAAAATAAATTAGAAATTTGTGCCGAGGATAAGCAAAAAAGTAAAAGTTAGGGTCATTTAGGACAAAATCAGTATTTTTGATATAAATAGTTGAGGTATGAAACGTATAGGATTAGTATTGCCGTATGATTACAAATTATTGAGTGTAGCCGCGTTGTTGGATGTGCTGGAAACCGCCAATAAACTAGTGGTGCAAAAAGGAGAAGCCGCCGCTTTTGCTATTCAGATTTATCAATTGCCACAGCAACTTCAAGAAGGCAATACCCAGTTTCATGACTATGCAATTCAATCCACGGCAACGGTAAAGGGAGTTCTGGATATGATACTGATTCCGGCTTTTACGACTACTGATATGCAGCTTACAATTGTCAAAAACTCACCTTTTATTCCCTGGTTGCAACAACAATATCGCAGTGGGGCGGAAGTGGCTAGTTTTTGTTCGGGCGCTTTTTTGTTTGGGGCTTCGGGTTTGTTAAACGGCAAAAGTGCCACCACACATATTGATGCTTGTTCGGCATTTGCCCGCATTTTTCCCGAGGTGAAATTGAAACCCAATGAAACCGTAACGGCTGATGAGAGAACCTTTACCAGTGGCGGCTCCACTTCATTGTTTCATTTGATTATCTTATTGGTTCAAAAATATTGTGGACACGAAATCGCCATTCAGGTTGCGAAACTATTTGCTATTGATTTGGATAGATACCAACAGAGTTATTTTGGCACGTTTAGACCCAATTATGCACATAACGATGCGTTGGTTTCAATGGTGCAGGAAAAGATTGAAAAGCAATTCCATCAAATAGAAAATCTGGAAGCGGTTTTAAGTGATGTGCCATCTAGCCGCCGCAATTTAGTGCGCCGATTCAAACTCGCCACCGGGATTCCGCCAATTGAATATTTGCAAAACATCCGAATAGAAACCGCCAAAAAACATTTGGAACAATCCCAGCTTTCGGTTTCGGAAATCATTGATAAATCGGGTTACACGGATCCGAAATCGTTTCGAAAAATATTCCAAAAAGTAGTCGGAATGAAACCATTGGAATACCGTGAAAAATTCAAAGTGAGATAAAAGACTTTGCTCATTTAATCCCCTGTTTTAAAAAATAAATTTACTCTGGCGGTTTGTATAAACCATCAGAGTTTCCTTTGTGTGTTCGATTGGAAATACCAATACTGTTTCTGTCACTGCCAAATAGTAGTATAAGGTATTATATATAGGAGTCAAAAATCAAGCTAAAAAAAATTAAAAACTGTCCTTGTTTTTTAGTTTGCCCTCCGCACTTTTTGGTATTAGTAAGACGAAAGTGGTTAAAAAAAACTTTTTTTATCCTCAAAAATTGTAGCATAAAGCATTGTATAAAAAATATTTATGAGACCATAATCGACGAAAGGCATATAAATACAGATGAAAAAGTAGAATAAAAACTACAAAAAAAATTACGACGAGTTTTATGGTTAGTTGCCGATATTATTTTTTTCGAGTTTAGAAGTCGTTATAGTTTTGCAGGCCATGTTCACGAGTAATTTTTTGAACATGGAAAAATAATTAAAGCCAAGTAAATTTTTTAATTCTAATGATTATTATGAAAGCAAAATTCCTTTTTTACTTTTTTATTGCTTTGTTTTTAGGTTTTATGCCATCAGTGGCATTGGGACAATCGTGTCCAAATAACCTTTTGACATTGGTTTCGGGCTCAACAGTCTCTCCGAATTACTACGGAGGGTTTGAAATTGTGCCAACGTCTAACAACTTTGGAAGCAACGCCGGCACCGATTTGGTGATGATTTCCAGTGGAAACACGAGTTCAGGACAAGGTGTAATTGCCACCAATGGGAACGCTATTTCCGGAGGAGCCAATATTGCTCCTAATTCGGGCAGCTATTTATTGATAGCCCACCCTAAAAGCAATAATGACAGACTGTGGTACAAAACGGTTAGTGTTGTTCCTAACAATACGTACCAATTTTGTTTTTACATAGCCAATATTAAAGCGAATCCGGCAAGTTTGCCAATTCAAATTTACATGAATGGTACGTTGGTTACTACAGCAACCATTACAACTTCTCAGAGCAATCCGACTTACACTCAAGTTTGCGGATCGTATCAGGTTCCGGTCGGAGTTACTTCGATGGAAATTTCGATTAAAGATCCAAATGCAGGAACAGATGGTGCAGCTGGGAAAAGTCACTTTTTGGCTTTAGATGATTTATGCTTCAGACAAATCACGGTTTTCTCTTTGGGAGATCAGGTTTGGTATGATTATAACAACGACGGAATTAAACAAGCGAACGAACCGGGAATTGCCGGCGCAACTTTAAAATTATACGACAGTGCCGGAGTGTATACCGGTATTTCAACTACAACAGATGCCAATGGTAATTATTTGTTTACCAACTTGGCGGCAGGAACATATAGCGTTGGTCTAGTATTAGCACCAGGTTACCAAAATACAAATTCATCAGGAACGAGTATCGCTACCGATAATAACAATGACGGTAATGCAGTAACAGCAACCGAAATCAGAACAGCTCAGTTCGTACTTTCTTCCAACTCAGTTAATATCGACTTTGGTTTGAAAGGAACTGGTTCAGTAGGAGATTTTGTTTGGAACGATACCAATGCTAACGGTGTTCAGGATTTTGGAGAAGCGGGCATAGCCAATATAACAGTGAACTTATATACTTCAGGAGGTGCTTTAGTGGCAACGACTACTACAGATGCTAATGGAGCCTATTTATTTTCAAACGTAGCTCCTGGTAGCTACTATGTGAATTTTGTAAACGGTGCCGGGTATTCTTATTCCCCAACCGGTGCAGGAACTGCAGCTACGGATAGTAATGCCAATGCCTCTGGAAATTCGGCTGTATTTACTTTAGCAGCAAACGAAAACAATACAACTATCGATGCCGGTTTGTACCAATTAGCAAGCCTTGGAGACAATGTTTGGGTGGATGCCAATGCGAATGGTATTTTTGAAGGTGGTGAAGTTGGTTTAGCCAATGTAACCGTAACATTATACAATGCGTCGAATGTTGCTATTGCCACTACAACAACTGCATTTGGTGGAAGCTATTCTTTCACAGGATTGATCCCGGGAACTTATACAGTAACATTTACTTCTCCGGCAGGATATACATTCTCTCCTCAGGGAGCAGGAACAACCGCTACGGATAGTAACCCAAATGCCAGTGGAGTAACAGGTTCCATTACATTAATCTCAGGACAAAATGATCCTACTATCGATGCTGGTGTATTCCAATATGCTAGTGTTGGGGATTTTGTTTGGAATGATTTAAATGCCAATGGAATACAAGATGCCGGAGAACCGGGAATTAATAATGTAACCGTAAATCTTTACACATCAGGTGGAACTTTAGTAGCTACAACTACTGCCAATGCGAGTGGTATCTATACTTTCTCCAATGTGGTACCGGGTAGTTACTATGTGAATTTTGCAACGCCTTCAGGTTATTTGCAATCTCCTACAGGAGCTGGTACTACCGCTACTGATAGTGATGCCAATGCATCTGGAAACTCAGCTACTTTTACATTAGTTTCCGGACAAAGCAATCCTACTATCGATGCCGGTTTATTCCAACAAGCCAGTCTTGGTGATTTTGTTTGGAATGACACGAACAATAATGGAGTACAAGATGCAGGAGAACCTGGGATTGCCGGTGTGACCGTAACGTTATACAACGCATCCAATGTTGTCATTGCAACGACTACCACAAATGCTACCGGGAATTATTTATTTTCTAATTTAAATCCGGGTACTTATTCAGTAGGATTCACTTCTTTACCATGCTTTAAGTTTTCACCGCAAGGGGGAGGAACTGCAGCCACTGACAGCAATGCCAATACTAGTGGAATGACAGCTGCCGTTACTTTAGCTTCGGGTCAAAATAATTTGACTATTGACGCTGGTTTGGTAAATACAAATCTGATTTTAACCGCCACTCCGACACAAATCAATTGTTTTGGTGGTACAGGCTCAGTAGCCTTAAGCACCACAGGTGGCACGGCTCCATATACTTATGCAGTGAACAACCCGGCTACGGCAGGACTTACAGCAGGAACATACACGTATTCAGTAACGGATGCAAAAGGATGTTCAGCCCAGGCTGAGGCAACCATTAATGCAGCACCATCACAAGTGGTACTGAGCGCTACTCCAACACAAATCAATTGTTTTGGTGGTACAGGCTCAGTAGCCTTAAGCACAACTGGTGGGACGGCTCCATATACTTATGCAGTGAACAACCCGGCTACGGCAGGACTTACAGCAGGAACATACACGTATTCAGTAACGGATGCAAAAGGATGTTCAGCCCAGGCTGAGGCAACTATCAATGCAGCCCCATCACAAGTGGTACTGAGTGCTACTCCAACACAAATCAATTGTTTTGGTGGTACAGGCTCAGTAGCCTTAAGCACCACAGGTGGCACGGCTCCTTATACATATGCAGTGAACAACCCGGCTACGGCAGGACTTACAGCAGGAACATACACGTACTCAGTAACGGATGCCCATGGATGTTCAGCTCAGGCTCAGGCAACTATCAATGCAGCACCATCACAAGTGGTACTGAGTGCTACTCCGACACAAATCAATTGTTTTGGTGGTACAGGCTCAGTAGCGTTAAGCACTACAGGTGGAACGGCTCCATATACTTATGCAGTGAACAACCCGGCTACGGCAGGACTTACAGCAGGAACATACACGTACTCAGTAACAGATGCTCATGGATGTTCAGCTCAGGCTCAGGCAACCATTAATGCAGCACCATCACAAGTGGTACTGAGTGCTACTCCAACACAAATCAATTGTTTTGGTGGTACAGGCTCAGTAGCGTTAAGCACAACCGGTGGCACGGCTCCATATACTTATGCAGTGAACAACCCGGCTACGGCAGGACTTACAGCAGGAACATACACGTACTTAGTAACGGATGCCCATGGATGTTCAGCTCAGGCTC
>Ga0208270_100113_pt1 | contig 49039 bp, 27 predicted proteins | sample LakWasM109_LOW13_2_FD_183925 | JGI IMG/M metagenome (GOLD analysis project Ga0208270, IMG submission 183925) | Freshwater sediment methanotrophic microbial communities from Lake Washington under simulated oxygen tension - Sediment Metagenome... | ecosystem: Environmental > Aquatic > Freshwater >...
CCAATCATTAGTTGGGTTTTGGAAGCAGTATAGCCCATGAAATTGCGATGTAAAGTTCCGTCTTTAAAGGCATTGTACATAGTGTCATTCGCAGTAGCAAAATGATCCATCCCGATTTCGTAATAACCTTTTTGTGCTAATAAGGCTTTCCCAACTTCATACAATTGGCGTTTTTCATCATCTTTGGGCACATCTTCATCTTTAAAGCCGCGTTGCCCGTTGCCTTTTATCCAGGGTACATGGGCATAGCTGTAAAATGCTAATCGGTCTGGGGAAAGTGAATTGGTTTTGTCAATGGTATCCATTACATTTTCCAGGGTTTGGAAGGGTAAACCAAAAACCAAATCATGGGAAATAGATGTATACCCAATTTCTCTTGCCCAAAAGGTTACTTTGGCGACATTGTGAAACGGCTGGATTCGGTGGATGGCATTTTGCACTTTTTCGGCATAATCCTGCACCCCGAAACTAACTCTGCGAAAGCCTAAGTCGTATAATTTTTGCAAATGAGTTCTAGTGGTATTATTGGGATGGCCTTCAAAACTGAATTCATAGTGTTCGGCTTTTTCGGTACGGCTTAAAATTCCGGTAATTAATCGCTCTAAGTTGTCGGGAGAGAAAAAAGTAGGGGTGCCACCACCCAAATGGATTTCTTTGATTATTGGTTTTTCAGGAAATAAATTACAATACAAGTGCCATTCTTTCAATACGGCTTCGATATAGGGATGTTCTACTTCGTGACGTTTGGTGATGCGTTTGTGACAACCACAAAATGTGCAGAGGCTTTCACAAAACGGCAAATGAATGTAGAGGCTAATCCCTTCGGTGCTGTTGCTCTCCTGAAAACTTTTTAATAGTGTTTGTTTCCATTTTTCAGAAGAAAAGGAAACTTCATCCCAATAAGGAACCGTTGGATAACTGGTGTATCTCGGCCCCGGAACATTGTATTTTTGCACTAATGAAATTGACATAGCCTATTGTTTGTAAGGTCAAAAGTACTAGGCTCTTGCTAATTTAAAAATGACAATTGTCATATTGCCCAATAAGTTTTCATTTAAATGAAGGAGTTATTAAGATTGATTTTGGCCTTAGTTGAGTTCTAAGTTTGTTTTTTGGGAAGAGATTTAACATAAGAATACTATTTTCATTTTTATTTGTAAGAAATATTTAATTATATTTATCACTTTGTAATTATTTTTTACAAATCTGTCAACATTGAAATCAATAAAAATATAAGCCAATACTAAAACACTACCATTGAAAACCTTTAAACTCACCCTAGCTCTAGTAATAGCATTTTTAACGGCTCAAGTATACTCACAAGGTTCTTCTTGTCCTAATTCCGATTTTGAATCGGGTGACATGTCAGGATGGCAAGGACAAACAGGGTATTGTTGTCCCATATTCACTACACCTTCAGGAATTGTAAATGGCAGGCACACCATTATGAGTGGCACCGGTACGGACCCCAATACTTGCGATGTCGTACATGTAGTATCTCCGGGAGGCCTTTATTCTGCCAGAGTAGGAAACGACAATACAGGTTCTGAAGCGGAAACTCTTTCATACACTATGACGGTAACACCGTCTTCTTCACTCTTTATTTACAAATATGCTGTAGTGTTGCAAGATCCAGGTCATACTCCTTCAGAACAACCCCGTTTTCAGGTTAGGGTTTTAAACGCGGCTGGACAATTAATTGACCCGGTTTGTGGTGTGTATACAGTAGTGGCCGGAGCAGGATTGGCTGGCTTTCAAACCTGTACTACTACTAATAACGGGGATGTCCGTTACAGAGATTGGACCACGGTTGGACTTAATCTAAGTGCTTTTATGGGACAAACCATAACTGTTGAATTTGAGACTGGCGATTGCCTGCCGGGAGCTCATTTTGGCTATGCTTATGTGGATGCTTATTGTTCTCCTTTGCAAATTTCAGCCACTTATTGTTCGGGGTCTTTTGCAGCACAATTAACAGCTCCCATTGGATTTACTTATTTGTGGAATACAGGGGCAACCACTCAATCCATTATAGTTAATAATCCAAATGCAGGATTGAATTATACTTGTACTATGACTTCGGTAACAGGTTGTACGGTTAACATTTCAACAGTATTGCAGTTAGAAGATCCATTAGCCGATTTTGCTATTACGAATGCCTGTTATAATGATGCTGTTTTTAGTGACACCACAGTATTGTCAAACTTAACTTTGTTAGATACTTATCATTGGGATTTCGGTGACGGAACGACTTCAAGCGATCATAATCCAACCCATATTTTTCCTCATACAGGAAGCTATTCGGTGACATTTACTACCTCTAATGCTTTTGGATGCTCCAGTACAATTACTAAAACTGTAACAGTATTTATGGCGCCAACGGCACAAATCAGTTATGCTCAAAGCAATTATTGTACTTCGGATACCGCTGTAAAATCAATCACTTTGACAGGTACTGACGCCTATACGGGAGGGACTTACAGCGCTGATGTTCCCGGATTGAGTTTGGATCCCGCAACGGGTGATTTTAATCCAAGTACCAGCACACCGGGAACTTATGTTATATCTTATCAGATACCGACAGTTAATAATTGTACGGTTCCGCCGGTTACGACTACCATAACGATATTCCAGGCACCACAAGCTATTATACAATATTCGGCACCGTCATTTTGTAACCTGATAAATTGGTCACAAAGTGTAAATCTCAGTGGCACGGGTTTAATAACAGGAGGAACTTACTCGGCATTGCCAGCCGGATTGGCACTGGATGCAACGATGGGATACATTACTCCGGTTTCAAGTACACCTGGAACTTATACGGTAACGTACAGTGTTCCTTCTAGTGGAGGAGTGTGTAGTTCAATAACAACAAGTACTCAGGTTACCATTATTGGGGCTCCGACAGCAACGATTAGTTATGCTACTCCGTTTTGTAATACGGTCACCACTCCACAACCAGTCACATTAAATGGCACCGGTACTATTTCAACAGGATTATATAATTCATTCCCATCTGGATTACAACTTAACAGCACAACTGGAGAAGTTACTCCAAGTTTGTCAACACCGGGAACTTATACCGTGAATTATGATATTCCGGCCGGAGGAGGTTGCTCTGGTGTAACGACTAGTACAACTGTTACGATTACCCTTCTACCAACGGCTACAATTAGTTACTTGGATCCTTATTGCATGTCAATTGCAACTCCGGAACCAGTCATTCTAAACGGAACGGCAGCTTATACTGGTGGAACTTTTACCGCATCCGGAGTAACTATAAACAGTGCATCCGGAGGTATAACACCAAGTACAAGTACGGCAGGTATCCACCAAATTACTTATGCTATGCCAGCTATTGGAGGTTGTTCACCATTACCGGTTTCTACGTCGGTTCTTATTAATCCGTTGCCGGCGCCAGTGCTTTCTAATTTTGCTATTTGTCAAGATCCGAGAGGGTTTGTTTTCAGACCGGCAATTCTTAATACTGGTTTGAGTGACGCTTTATTTAGTTGCCAATGGTTTTTTGGCACTACCCTGATTCCTAACGAAGTTACCAATGTTTATACCGCTTCAGCAGAAGGAAGCTATTCTGTTGTTGTTACGGATAACCAAACGGGTTGTGTGGCTCCTGCTGTAACTTCAATAGTGTCGACAGCCGTAACGGTGGAAGATTTTTATGCTTACATCACTAACACATTTGACCAACAAAACACGATGACTGTTGTGGTGCAAGGTGGTACTGGTCCCTATCTTTTTAGTGTTGATGGTTCTGCTTTCCAAGCCTCCAATATTTTCAATAATCTGACGCCCGGCATTCACAGTGTTTCTATTACGGATGTTAATAATTGTACAGATGTCACCAAAAATGTGATGGTTTTAGGCTATCCAAATTATTTTACACCTAATGGCGACGGGGTTAATGATTTTTGGAATATCTATTATTTTGATACACATCCGAATGCTAAAATATCCATTTTTGATCGTTACGGAAAGCTTCTAAGAGTGCAAAGCCCACAAAGCCCGGGATGGGACGGAACTTATAACGGCAGAATGTTACCGTCAACAGATTATTGGTTCTTAGTGGAGTTCAAGGATTATGACGCTACAGGCCAAATAGTTTGGCAGACTTTTAAATCCCATTTTTCAATGAAACGATAATTTTAAATAAAAAAGAAACCCTCCGAATTTCGGAGGGTTTCTTTTTTAAGGATGATTTGGTTTTAATTTTTACTCAACATGATTACAATTTTGTTAAAGTCTGCAGCGGCGTTGATTACGTTTTTATAATCGGTGAATTTGTCTAAAGGATAATTCACAGCCGAATAAAATTCAGTGTTGGTAACGGTTATTTTGCCGTCTTTCTCAGAATAGTTGCTTACAAAACCAGCTTCCGTTTTATTGTTGATTTGCGTTTTAACATCCATTATAAATTTCTCCAGATTCTTTGCTTTGGCCCCTTTTGGAAGTATGATAGTTATCGTTCTGGTATAAGAATGGGGATGTTCAATTTCTACTGGAAGTGTTCTTTTGTTTTCCTGGTATAATTCCATTTGACTTCCGATTAATTTTCCAACAGAGAATAAATAATTACCACCGGCATTCTGAATCAGTTCTTTTCCTTCGAAAGTTAGTTTCATGATATATGGTTTTTTGCCAATATTTTCCACACCATCATTTTCGGTTTTTAAGGAAGTATAATCAGTATCTAACGTATAGTTTTTGGCGATGTCTTTTAAAATAGTTTGGTATTGTTCTGCCGAAACGAAGTCTTTGATGGGTTGAAAATTCAAAGCGGAATAGCCCCCAAAAGACAAATTGGTGGTGATTTTTGGGTTTTCCATATCTTCTGAAAAATCAGCCGTAATATCCATAATATCATTGGTCACCTCTATGGATGGAAGTTCAATAAAAGAGATGTCGCTAATCCCCATAGCTACTCCGCCAAATACTTTTTGGCTAATGAATAATCCGTTGTTATTGCCCAACACATCCGGGAATAACGGAATTCTGTATTCGATTTCTGTTGGCGTCAGGTATTTTTTTATGGCCGGGAAATAGAGTAGGGCTTCATCCAAATTCTCATAGCTTTCGAAGTTTTTGTCAAAAGGAATATCAAATCGATTGGAAGCTAACACTACTTTGGATTCGATCTTAAATTGTTTTAAAACCGCCATGTAAATTTTTAGTAAATCAACTTGGTTGGCCAGCTTGGTTTTGATAATACCAGCTATCGTTTCATTACTGTCGGCATACCGATTGTAGGTGATCGTTTTTTTAATCTTGTTTTCAATATTCCAAACCTGGTCTTGAATGTTATCGGTTTTTGGTATCTGACTGCAAAAATCGTCTACTGCTTTTTGTTCTTTCTTATCCAATTCCGGATTAATGCGCTCAAAGAAATTGGAAGCAAATTTGGAGAAGCTGTTGATATTCTTAGCTCCGGTATAAAAATTCTCGTCCAATTTATAACGGAATAACTGTAAACTCACATCTCGGTTAGAGTATTTCTCATCGTCTTCTACAGCCGGAATGTTGTCTTCGGTTACGGTTAAAGTGCTTTTCAGCGTGTCTTTTGCTGTTCCTGCTACAGGTTCCGGTAAGCCATTATAACATTTGGTTTTAAATTTTAAATGCTTCGGAAAAATGAGCTGCAGTTCATTATGCGCCATCGGAACATTGGATTGCATGCGGAACGTTTTTCCGTCTAAATCCGGGCCTTCTTCCAGCATGAAAATGGTTTCGATAACGGTTCCTTTTTCTAATCCGGTTAAGGCAAAATAGTTGTATTTGATTTGTTTTTCTTCATCAACTTCTTCTTTGATGTCTTTTTTATCCAGCGTAATTACCTTCCCGTCTTTTTGAATAACCCGGGCTTTGGTAACCAATACACTTTCATCCATTTTAAATGGAATGTAGATTTTATTGTTGCGTTCTATGGCTTCATTCGAGTTGATATAGGTTTTCTCATGAATCATATAATACTGAGTCGCTTCTTTGCCTTTTACGGCCAATTCTATCTTAGTATTTCGAAACAGTATGACTTCTTTTTCGTCTTTATATTGATTTGGAATAGTGGTAGTGGTGTTTTTATCATCCCAATGGTAATCTTTGAAGCTGAAATCTTGTGCAGCTACCTGTGAAGAAAGGAGCAGGGTCATGGCACCAGTCAACAAAGCATGAATGTTTAGTTTCATAAGTGTTCTTTATTTAGTTTGGTTTTTAGCGAGGGGTTCTTTTTCTTTTAAAATTATGGTTTCCGAATAATTTGATTTTAATTTTTTTACGGTTTCATTCCAAAGCGCAAAATCCTTTTTCTCCAGCATTATTTTTTTCAATGCTACTACCGAATTCATAGTAACGCTGTTGCCTTTTTGTTGGTAAACAATTTTTATTTTCAATAAATCATTATCCAATTCAAAGTCTTTGGGAACGTATTTTAGTTGGTAATTGGTTGGAATAACACATTCTACGATGGAGTTGAATTTGCTCAGATAATCCAAGTCATAATTCATTTCGCGGTCTTTTTCCAAGGTTGATTTTTCGTAATATTTATCAAAACACAAATTGATATAAAGTTCTTTATCGACTTTGACAATATAATTATCAATGTCAAAATCATAGCTGATGGCATAAGGCTTGTCTCTTTCTTTGACATTTTCTTCGCAATAATCATTCAGATTGAATTTGTTGTTGCCTTTCAGTACTAAGCTTTTAATCATTTCAAACTTAGTCTTGTTGCTCGAATCTCCAATCTGATTCAACGTATTGGTTCGGTTATAACCGGAAATTTCGATACGACCAGTTCCGCTTATTTTTTCGTTTCTGATAGTCAGAATGGCCGAATCTTTCATTAAATTTTTATCCGAATCAGTAATCGGTACTTTCACAATCTGAAACTTATCGCCATTGTACAACAAGGCCTCTTTGTCTTGAATAAAGGCTGACGGAATGCCATATTGCGTTTCCTGATCGGTAGCGTCCAGAAAAATGTAGTTGTTGTCTTTTTTATACACAGCAATCATGTGATCCGTAGTGGACGGCGTAGCAATAGTGCTGAAGGAATAAGGAATGTTTCGCGTTCCAATCCAAGCCAAATACACATTCGGAATGTTAGCATATTTTGCCATCGAAGTGATGATGCTGGCCATGTCTTTGCAATCGCCAAATTTACGCTCATAAACCAAACCGGCTTCGCGGGGAATAAAACCTTCGTATCCATTTTCAAAAGCAATGTATTTGATATTGTCTTTTACCCAATAAAAAATAGATTTTAGTTTCTCTTCATCAGTCGGTTTGTTTTCAGTTATCGAAAGTGAAAGTTGTTTCAATGGCTCATCTACTGTAGTGTTGAGGTTTTTTACAAATCCGCTGTAGTAGTTGTACATTCTTTGGATGTCGCCCAAAAGTTCCACTTTGTTGTTTCCGGCGCTGTAATCTTTGATGTAAAAAATAATATGCGGAATGCTGTACAAAATCCCCGGAGCATTGCTTTCAAACTTAATAGGTTTGCTGTCTTTCAGCGTCCATTGATAGATGTTGGTGTCTTTCTTTTCAATTTTGTTGAACACTATAGTATGGTTAGGATCATTAAAAACCTCATAACCAATATTGATGTTTTTGTCGGTTTTGATTTCCAGCGTTGAATTTTTCACCGGTAATACATCGCCAAACATGAATTTATGCATCAAATTCGGGTCGGTGAATTCAGTCGTATATTCATATACTTTTTCGGCACCGGCTTCCAGATTGGGAAAAACCAATTGTCTTGTTTTGACATCGTCATGAAAAACAGAGCCATTGCGCGACTGCTTTTCTAATGCCTGGGTGACTTTTATCTTTTTATCTTTTCCTCTTTCCTGAACCACCGTATAGGCATCATAGGAAAGCAATTTCACCAAATCAGAATAAGAGAATGTTTCCTTATTGTTCTGAATCCCGTTATCCGAAAGAATCATGGCTTCGTATTGATTGTCCTGAATCACCTTCAGTTTTTTATCTACGATGCTGATAGAGTAGGAAGTAGTGTTGTTTACAATCAACTCATTAAAATCCGGATACTGTTTTTTATAAGTCTCAAACGTGGTTTGAGAGTATAGTGCATTTACCGAAAGGAAAATTCCCAACAGTAAAAGTTTTTTATTTGCTGATGTCAACCAAAAAGTCTGAGTCATATTTTTTTGTTGTTGTTAAAATGCCGTTGGTAAACAATTGTGTTTTTCCGTGAAGTTCATCGTTTTTATATTCCGCTTTGATCCAAGGTTTCCCGTCTTCTTTAAAGTATTCCTGTAACCCTTCATAATCATTATCTACAAAGTGTTCTTTTACATAAATATTACCGTTGGCATAATATTCAATTCGGTCATTGTGAACAAAATCATTTCTGTAAAAAGCACTGTATTCCGGTTTTCCAAGCTCATTGTTAATGATTAACGGCCCTTGTTTATTGCCTTTGTCAAAAGTAAATTGAATGGCAATTTTACCATTGGCATAGTTAGAAGTAACAATTCCTGTTTCGTTTACAATCATTACTTTTTCGGTTAATTGCCCAGTTTTTGAACGCTTCATATAATATTGTGGCGCATTATTCAAATAAAAGATGGAAACCAATGGCTCTCCTTTTTGATTGTAGTAAGTGAAATCGCCTTCCATATTGTTGTCCAATTGATTGTATTCATACAATTTTGATTTGGTATGATAGTAGCGAATGGTTTTGCCATTTTCATCTCCAAAAGTGTACTCAGAAGTAGTCTTCAAATTCCCTGCCAAATCGTAATTTTTAGTTGTGCCGTTAAGTTCACCGTTATAATAAGTTTGTTCTATCAACAAGGTTTCATTCGGACTGTATTCTTTATAAGTGTTGTGGCGCAATCCGCTTTTGTATTCCGCTTCAATAATGGGTTTGTTGAATTTGTCTTTTCGGCTGTAGCTTCCATCTAAAATTCCATTTTTCAAATCATAGGATTGTTTAATAATGCCCGAATTGAATGTATGAGAAAAGGTTCCGGTTTTATTGGAATAGACAATAGTGGTTTCTTTTTCTCCTTTATAGTTGTACACATCTGTGGCCAAAGTGATTCCTTTGTAGCAACTGTCGTCAAATAATATTTTGCCTGTTTGCGAATAGGTTTTTCTGTTTTCAAAAAGCTCATCATTGGCATAAAATCCTTCCGTTAAAAGAGTTCCATCGGAATAAAAGGCTTTAAAAGGGCCGTTTAATTCCCCTTTACTGTAATAAAAAATTTTCTTCAAACCGCGCGAATCAAAAATGTCATTACGCCCTTGTAAAGTATCATTTACGTAGTTACTGAAAGAATAAGGGTTTCCATTTTTTCCATAAGATTTGGATAGCCCAACCTGGTTTCCTTTCACGTAATTGCTGCTTAATTGCAACTGTCCGGTTGGGAAATTGTATTTCCATTCCCCATTTCGTTTTCCTCTTTCAAAAGTTCCGGTGATGATTACTTTGTCATCCAGTGTTTTGATTTCAAATGATTTTCTGGCCAGATTTATTTCTGTTGGTTTCGGATTGTTTTTGGAATATTGTTTGATGAATTTTATTTCTTTAGAGTTAAAGATTTCGTCATAATATTTTTCGCCTAACTCATTAAAATAAGTGGTAGACACAATTTCTTCTTTGTCGTTATAAATCGATTCGCTCGATTTTACTCCGGTTGGATGGTATTCTACAGCAGAAGTTATCTTTTTGTTGGTATAAACATATTCCGCTTTCAGTTTCTGATTGCTGTAGTATTTTTTGAAAGAACCTACGACTTTACCATCAACATAATCTGCCTCTTCTTCAATGGCTTTTCCGTCATAATACTTGGTGTATTTGCCCGAAAGTTCTCCGTTTGCATATTTTTCTGTGGAAATAATATCACCCACTTTGTTGTAAGTAGTATAAGTGCCATCAATTTTTCCGTTAACATAATTGCTTTCCGATTTTTTAGCGCCATTAGGATGTAAACAATTTAAAGTGCCGTTTAACTCCCCCTTCGAAAAATTCCCGTCACAATTGATGCCGCCATTTACGTTGTAAGATGTGCTTTTTCCTTCCAATTCACCGTCATGATAGTTTTCTTCAAGACTAATATTACCATTCGGATAATACACGGTTCTTTTGCCTTCCAATTTTCCTTTCAAAAATGATTTTTCTTCCGAAATTTTACCGTCTTCTTCATAGTATTTTTGAAGTCCGTTAAGTTCATTGTTTTCAAATTGAAGATCGGCATCCAGATTTTCATATTTGTTCAGCAATTTAAAACGCCCTTCTCTTTTGCCATCTACCATAGTGCCAATCAGATTCGGAATTCCATTTTGAAGATAAACAATCACTTCTTTTTCAGTGCCGAAAATATCCATTTTTCGTTTGGCAAAAATTTTCCAAAAATCCTTTCCGATAAAATTGTCATTGAAGGATTCTATTTTCTTTTTCTGGGCTACGAGCGTTTTGCCCATTTGGTCTTCCAATCCCAATAACATATAATAAGAGAAGCCTTCAATTTGTTTTTGATCGGCAACCGATTTTAACCAAGGCACATAAGTGGTTTCAAAAAAACCAGGTCCCATTTGGTGTGTTTGGCAATATTCAAGTATGGCTTGCACTTGTCGGGTTACCACATCATCAATTTTGGATTCAATTTTGTAGGCATTGCGCAACGGCAATTGATTTCTTAAAATAGTTTCCAGCTCTTCAAAGTTATCGCCTCCGGTTTTCGAAAAAACATAATTTTTTTTCTCCAGGAAGTTTTCCCCAAACTTAGCATTCAGTTTCAATACAGCATTTTTGGCATATTTTCCGGTTGGTGATAATACTAAATAGCTCAACAAAGCCATGCTGCCTTCAGCAATTTTGCCGCTATCCAAAGCTACTACACCTAACAAATAATGAGAGGAAGCGCTGTTAGGGTTTTGGGCAACAATTTTTTCAAGCACATCTATACATTCCTGAAATTTTTCTTCTCGGTAATACAATATGGCCAAATTGTATAAGTGATTGCTACTGTTAGGAATAGTCAGTAATCCTTCTTTGAAAATCTTCTCTGATTCGGCATATTTTTTCTCATCACTCAAATAACTTCCATACAAGGTGTATAATGTTGGAAGTTTTTTCATCATATCGCTTTTGTAAATTCTCTCAAAATGACTTTTTAAAGAATCGGTTTTTTCTAAAGCAAACAGCGACATCGCTATTTCATATTGAGCCGAAGGATACTTAGGATCGATGGCATCTACTTTTTTATATTCTTTTATGGATTCGGCATATTTTTTTTCTTCATAAAGCCGTACTCCCTTTTTGATGATGGAGTCAGCATTGTAAACAAAAGAATAATCAGTTTGCGCTACAAGGGTAGCTGTAGCAAAAAGGAATAGGGAGAGAAAGAGACTTTTCATTTCGGAATAAATAAGTTAAAGCTCTCAAATATAAAATAAATAGTCTTTGAAATGAAATAAAAAAGGAAGCCAATAGTATTTTTATTGAATTCTGAAAAATGCTATAAACCAGGTTGTTTTTGATGTTGTAATCTCATGTAACGACCTTATTTCTTAGTGTAAATCAAAACTTTTTTATGAGAGGTTCTCCGAAGTATTGCTTTGGGTTTTTAAAATAAAAAAAACAGTCGCAGGAAATCCCTGCGACTGTTTCAGTAGTAATTATTGAGTAAAGATTATTCTTTAATAAAACGCTTCACTACGGATTGTCCTTCAGCTGTTATTTCCAATAAATAAATACCTGATACTAGAGTAGCTACCGAAATAGTGCCATTGGCAATACTACCTTTAGTCATTTCCTGTCCTAATGAGTTTAGGATTCTGTAGTTTCCTGAAGTGATGGTAGTAAGCGACAAAATATCACCTTTCACCGGATTTGGATACATTCTGATACCATTTAGATTAGTGTTAGCATCAGCAGTAACAAAACGACTGCCTAAACCACCACAAGTATCAGTAGCAAAAGAATCCCATTCTCCAGCTAAGTTGAAAGTAGTGTTTGGCGAAAGTACCGTAGCTTTTCTTCTTAAAGTAACGTCAATAGCAAAGTTAGCGGTTCCACCATCAAAAGTCCCGATGATGTCAATCAACACTCCGTTTTTGAATAGCCCTACCGCATCATTCCCGTTGAAAGTCAATTCAGCACCACCAGTTGACACATTGGCGCTAGCCGCATTGTAACATGCAATGTTAATAGCACTGTTTACCAAAACAAATTTAGCTCCGTTGTTCAGCGTTCCTGTTAAAGCAATACCTGTACTCCAGGCACCGGCACCATTGGTTTGTTTTTTTACAGTATAGATAGACAAACTTACGGCACTTCCAGTGTTGTTGGCAATCTCTAAGGCTTTGTTATTAGAAGAACCTTCAATGTATTCAGAGAATAACAAATCAGTAGCATTGCCTGAATTTGCTAAAGTAGTTACGTTAGCAGTATTGCTAGCCGCTGAAACATTACCGGCAGCATCTTTGGCTTTAACAGTGAAAGCATAAGCTGTTGAAGCTGTCAATCCGGTTACGGCATACGTAGTCGCTGTAGTGGTTGAACCTAATAAAGTACCATCTTTATACACATCATAACCAGTTACAGCCACATTATCAGTAGCCGCTGTCCAGGATAAGTCAGTAGTTGTTTGCGTAGTATTAGCAGCTGTTAAGCTTGTTGGAGCTGTTGGCGCAGTTGTGTCCGGCGCAGCCAATGTTGTAACATTAGCGCTATTGCTGGCTGCGGAAACATTACCGGCAGCATCTTTGGCTTTAACAGTAAAAGCATAAGCTGTTGAAGCTGTCAATCCGGTTACGGCAAAAGTTGTAGCTGTAGTGGTTGAACCTAATAAAGCACCATCTTTATAGACATCATACCCTGTTACAGCTACATTATCAGTAGCCGCTGTCCAAGATAAATCGGTAGTGGTTTGTGTAGTGTTAGCAGCTGTTAAACTGGTTGGCGCTGTTGGTGCTGTAGTATCCGGCGCAGCCAATGTTGTAACATTAGCGCTATTGCTGGCAGCCGAAACATTACCGGCTGCATCTTTAGCTTTAACTGTAAAAGTATAGGCCGTTGAAGCGGTCAATCCGGTTACGGCAAAAGTAGTAGCTGTCGTAGTCGAACCAATTACAGAAGCCCCTTGGTACACATCATATCCGGTTACGGCAACGTTATCGGTAGCGGCTGTCCAAGATAAATCAGTTGTAGTTTGAGTAGTATTGGAAGCGGTCAAACTTGTTGGCGCTGTAGGCGCTGTAGTATCCGCAGCCGCAGCCTGAATGTTTACAGTGTAATCTTCTACTTGTCCATAAGAGAAAGCTTCGCAAGAAGTTGGCACACCATTATATTTCATTGAAACTCTCATACGGGTATTGCCTAAAGTGGCTGTGGCCGGAATAGTAATTGAACCTGAAACCGGAGTAGTAGTAGAAGCAGCATTGCTCCAAACCGTTTCGCCTGCATCGGTAAACAAACCATTTTGATTGTAATCAATAAACACAGCAAAGCCTTCTGGATATACGGTACTTGTCCAGGCCGGAGTTACGGTAATGGTATAGGCTGTTCCTCTGGTGGCAGCTGTTGATTGTGCTGTAAAATCTTCATAACCGGCTGTGCCAGTTGAAGTATTATTAATGGTTCCAAAAACTACTTTGCCAATTTTCTCATCTGCCGTACTGTTTCCTTGTGAAGTACAGTAAGTGATAGGAGCCGCCGGAGTAGTTACATTAGCTGTGTTACTGGCCGCCGAAACATTGCCTGCTGCATCTTTGGCTTTCACTGTAAAGGCATAAGCTGTAGAACCTGTCAATCCGGTTACGGCAAAAGTTGTAGCTGTAGTAGTTGAGCCAATTACTGCTGCTCCCTGATAGACATCATAACCGGTTACGGCTACGTTATCAGTGGAAGCTGTCCAAGACAAGTTAGTCGAGTTATAAGTAGTTCCTGAAGCGGTTAAAGTGGTTGGAGCGGATGGAGCTGTTGTGTCAGCTGCCAAAGTTGTTACGTTTGCAGTATTACTCGCAACGGATACATTCCCCGCGGCATCTTTAGCTTTTACTGTAAATGCATAAGTAGTTGAAGCGGTAAGGCCAGTTACAGCATAGGTTGTTGCTGTAGTAGTTGAACCTAATAAAACACCATCTTTATAGACATCATACCCTGTTACGGCTACGTTATCGGTAGCTGCTGTCCAGGATAAATTTGTTGTAGTTTGCGTAGTTCCTGAAGCAGTCAAACTGGTTGGTGCCGTTGGTGCTGTCGTATCAGTTGAACCGGCAGTAATCGTAAAATTAGTGTTTGATACATCAAAGAAAATATGATTGGTTCCTTTTACCATAATTCTACAAGTAGTACTAGGAGTGTTTGGAATCGTAACGGCTTGTGTTCCGTCATTTGGCGTAGCCGCTAATAAAGTGGTCCACGTCGTTCCGGCGTTAGTTGAAATTAAGATATCAACATTGGCACAATTCACACCATTGGCGGTAGTACCGGCAACAGCCCAAGTTATGGTTTGGGTTGAATTTCCTGCGTACGAAACAGCTGTATTCGGCGCTGTTACACTAAATGGTCCTGCGGTAGCGTTAACCGTAACGACCATATCATCACTATTGTTTCCTGAACCACCAGCTCTGTTATCGCGAACCGTTAATCTGAAGTTTAAAGTACGAGCTACCGAAGGCAAAGCTTCTACTGTCAATTCTGTTCCTGCTGTCGTAGTAGCACCAGTTAATACAGATGCCATTTTAGGGAAATAACGGGTTGGTGAAGTTGTTGGATTATAACTTCTAAAATCTACACCGGTTGTTTTTGTAGCACTTGGTGCTGCAGCTGTTGTTTGAGAATCCATTTGTTCCCAACCGTAAGTTAATGTATCACCATTAGCATCGGTTCCGGTTCCGGTTAACATAAACGGAGTGCTTTTCGGAATTGTATAATCTAATCCTGCACCGGCTGTTGGAATGGAGTTTCCGGTAGCCGAGTTGGTTTGGCAAGAAGTTGTTTTAATATAATTGGTAACTTGTTGAATACTTACCGCATGGAAATAAGGGTCTGAATGCGGTTGTACATCTAGCGAAGTAATCCCAGCATAGCCCATGATAGTGGAGCCAGAGCCTGGTTCTACTTGTACACCGGTACTTTCGTTGCTGTGGGTAAAGGTATGATTGGCACCAAATTGGTGACCCATTTCGTGGGCTACATAATCGATATCAAAATTATCACCTGATGGAATCCCGTCAGATGGAGAAGTAAATCCACTTCCTTTTCCTAAAGGCTCAACGCCCGTTGGATTGACACAAACGCAACCAATACAGCCTGCATTTCCACCACCACCGGAAGCACCAAATAAGTGTCCAATATCATAATTGGCATTACCAATATTATTTGTTAATGTAGTTTGCAATTCTTGATTCCAAGCTCCGCCAGCTCCTGCAGTTGCTGCTGAATAAGGGTCGGTGGAAGCACTGGTGTAAATCACAGTATCAGTATTGGCAATTAGCACCATGCGTGCAGAAAAATCTTTTTCAAACACACCGTTGACACGAGTCATCGTATTATTGATAGCTGCCAAAGCCAACGCTTTAGTACCGCCAAAATATACGGTGTATTCACCAGTTACAGACATTGCTAAACGATAGGTTCTCAAAATAGCATCATCAGCATTTGGTCTCGCAACACTGGCGTTTGATATGGCTAAATCGTTTTGAGCTGCGGCAATTACTTTGCACTCAAATTTGTTTAAGGAAGCTATTTTATCGGTTTTGCGATAAACCGCATAAGTGCTTAGATCGGTAGTGTATGGCTCAATAAACTCTGCCGACTGGTCAGCATGGATTACCATGGTTTGTAATCCAAGAGGAGACAAACTGAAATAGATAGTCGAGGTGGGTGTGTCTACTCCTTGTCCTATATAGGATTTAATCTCCGGATAGCGGGCTGCCAAAGCCGGATCCATATTGGAAGATTCCTGAATTCGGTAGCGTTCCATTTGACCATCCGCATTTGGAAAAGCTACAATGACATTGGATTTACCGGCAGTAAATCGTTGTGGAGCGTTGGTTAGCGATTGTCGTAATGCGGTAACATCCAGCTCAAATAATTTGGGGTTTCTGATAGTTTGTTTGTTGGCGACTACTATGGCATCAGATTTGCCAGCAGTAGTTTTCCAGGTAGTTTTTCCTGTTTGTGCCATCGAAAAACTGGTGATAGCCATCAAAGCTATCGAGAGTAATTTGTTTTTCATACTTTGGTTATTTGGTTAAATTAGCGGAGCCAAATATATACATTTATTGATAAGTTTAATACAACGTGATTAATTCTTTGATAAATGTTTAATAAATTGGGAAAATTGTTGAAAAATTCTAATTTTTTAAAAATCTCTAAAAATCAAATTTGTAAGCTTCTTTTGATTAGTTTACTTAAGTGTATGGTAATTCCTGCTACATTATAAAATAAAAAAATCGTCTCGATAATTCGAGACGATTTGCTTTTGTCGAAAAAGCTTCGCTGTTATTTGTTAGGACCAAATTGTTATTGGTGAATTGCTTTCTTCTCTTGACTAAACAACATTGCTTTTTTGCTTCTACGAAGATGCTTCTTTATGAGGAGGAATTCATTACATAATTTTTTTAAATAATTATAGAATTTACATTTTTCAAACTTTTTTGATTGCTTTAATGAAGCTTATATTGATAAAAATGTAATATAAATTATAAAAAAATAGTTATTTGTTAATAACATGTGTATAAAACTAATTTTTTCTTTAGTTTTTTATTAAAAAATAGAAATATTTTTATCGTCCATTTTTATTGTTTTTGAACTTAATACCACAAAAGATGAATAGAAAATTACTTTATGTTAAGCAATGGCTTTTAGTATGCATTACACTTTTGTCAATGTATAGCGCTTCCTCTCAAATCATAATTTCACAATATTATGAGGGAACAGGTACTAACAAATGGATAGAGTTGACCAATACCGGTAATACGGCTATTAATACAGCTTCGCCACAATTGAAATTGGGGCTGTGGGCCGTAACCGGTTCAACTGGAACTATTGCTTTCACCGGAGCTCCATCCAGCACCGTTAATTTAACCATTACCATTCCGGCCTTTGGTTCAGTGTTGATCGGAAATACCGGTAACGGGACTGAAATAGCCTATCTGACTGCGGCTAGTGCTGCTCAAACCAGCAATACAGTTATCAATTTTAACGGAAATGATGGAGTAGCACTTTTGGATGCTTCCAACAATATTATCGATCAATTTGGTACAGGAATTAATGCTACCGATATCAGTTATGTGAGAAGTACAAGCGTTACATCGCCTTCAGCAACTTATACACCGTCACAGTGGAGTAGTGCTACTATTGCTACTGTACAATCTGCCGGAACTACCGATTCTAATCGCTTGAATTTTCAGCTGTCATCATTATGTAGCGCGCCAGGTGGTCAGCCTACGGGTTTAATTTTTGGAACACCAACCAGCACCTCCAATACAGGTTCTTTTACGGCTACTGCAGCCGATGGCTACTTAACTGTTTATAGTACTTCATCTTCGTTATCAGCATCTCCGGCTAATGGTACCACGTATAGCTCGGGTAATACTTTGGGCAATACCACTGTGCTGAGTAGCGGCTCATCGACTTCATTATCACTATCGGGTTTGTCTCCTACTACTACATATTATGTAAGTGTATTTGCTTATAATAATACAGGCTGCAGTGGTGGGCCAGCTTATCAGACCACGAGTCCGTTAACCGGAAACTTTGCTACGATAGCACCGCCATGTGTAGTACCGGGTGATCAGCCAACGGGTTTAACTTTTGGAACACCAACCAGCACTTCCAATACAGGTTCCTTTACGGCTACAGCAGCCGATGGCTACTTAACTGTTTACAGTACTTCGTCTTCTTTATCAGCATCTCCTGTTAATGGTACCACTTATAGCTCGGGTAATACTTTGGGCAATGCCACTGTGCTGAGTAGTGGTTCATCGACTTCATTATCACTATCGGGTTTGTCACCAAGTACGACATATTATGTGACCGTATTTGCTTATAATAATGCAGGCTGCAGTGGTGGTCCGGTTTATCAGACCACGAGTCCGTTAACTGGAAACTTTGCTACGATAGCACCGCCATGTGTAGCACCAACCAGTCAGCCAACGGGTTTAATTTTTGGAACACCAACCAGTACTTCCAATACAGGTTCCTTTACGGCTACTGCGGCTGATGGTTACTTAACGGTTTATAGTACTTCGTCATCGTTATCAGCATCTCCGGCTAATGGTACCACGTATAGCGCGGGTAATACTTTGGGTAATGCCACTGTGCTGAGTAGTAGTTCGTCTACTTCGTTATCACTGTCGGGTTTGTTACCAAGTACGACATACTATGTAACTGTTTTTTCCTTCAATAATCTAGGTTGTAGTGGCGGAATCACTTATAAAACAGCAACTCCTTTAACGGGTAGTTTTGCAACTATTGCTACGCCTTGTGTAACGCCAACCAATCAACCTACTGCTTTGGTTATTTCCAATACAACCAGCTCAACTGTAACGGCTTCTTTTACGACTACTTCAGCTAGTGGATATTTAGTAGTATACAGTACGGCTTCATCATTGACAGCAAGTCCGACCAATGGAACCAGCTACAGCCCAGGTACTACTTTTGGAAATGCTACAGTCGTTAGTATGGGGGCTACCAACACTTTTGTAGCTTCCGGATTAACAGCCAGCACCACTTATTATTTTTATGTGTTTAGTTATAATAATACTAGTTGTAGTGGTGGGCCTTTATACAAAGCAACTTCCCCTTTAACAGGAAACGCTACTACTTTGGAAGCTCCACTTTATTATTATTTTGGTAATTTCCATTCTCATAGTGAATACAGTGACGGTACTGGTTTGCCATCAGGGGATTTCGCTTATGGGGATACGGCTAATTGTATGGATTTCTTGGGCATTAGTGAGCACAATCATGTGGCTGCCGGTATGTCTTTGGCTAATTATGCCTTAGGTCGTTCCCAAGCGGCGGCTGCAACAAATTCTTCTTTCTTAGCCATGTATGGAATGGAATGGGGTGTTATTTCGGGAGGTGGACACGTAGTAGTTTACGGGGTGGATAAACTTTTGGGTTGGGATGCCGGACAGTACGATATCTATGTGCCGCAATCTGTTTACACCGGAAGTACAGGATTATTCAGTGTTATTAATAGTTATAGTGGTAGCAATGCCTTCGCTACTTTGGCACACCCAAATAATTCTGATTATAATGGAATTATGAGTACTTACGACAGTAGCGCCGATGATGCTATAGTGGGCTCAGCTGTAGAAAATGGTCCTTCATCTTCCACCGATGTAACATATACTGACCCGCCATCTTCTATGGCTTATTTAAGTTTTTACCGCAATATGTTAGCTCGTGGTTATCATTTAGGGCCAACAATTGACCATGACAATCATAATGTAACACACGGTCATACCGCTACGACCAGAACTGTAGTATTGTCAACTGCTTTAAACGAAAACAGTGTGTTAACTGCTATGCGAGCCATGCGTTTTTATGCCACCGAAGATTGTGGAGCTTATGTAACTTTTAAGGTGAATGGCAAACCATTAGGTACAATTATGACAGCAGCCGGATCGCCAACAATAACAGTAACAACTACAACTACGAATCCGGTTACGTCATTAAAGATTTATTCGGGTGTAGCAGGTAGTGGTTCCAATGCTACTATATTAACCAGTACTACTTCGGGGTCAATTACTTATACGCACACAGCTTTGGCAAATTTAACTTCGCGTTATTATTATATTGACATTACCGAATCGGATGGAAAAAGAACAGTTACGGCACCTATTTGGTATACGCGTAACGATGCTGCTAAAAGAAATAACACAGTAGCTATTGCGGAGTTTTTAGCCATTCCTGAACCTAAAAAAGTGGTATTAAAATGGCTTACCGCTAACGAAATGGCCCACCAAAGTTTTACGATAGAACGTTCGTACGATAATACCCATTTTGAATTAATGACGACACAACCAGGTAAAGGCGCATCAACAGCAACACATATATATTCGACTACAGATGAAACAATTGCAGCTGCCGGTGAAGTGTATTACCGCTTAACTCAGCATGATGCTGAGGGTAATGTTATTTATTCGGATACGCAGAAGGTAACGAGAACTTTGGAATCTAAATTTCAGGTCAGTGTTTATCCTAATCCGGTGGTTGATACTGCTATGTTGCGTATAGAAAATGCCCAAGGCGAAAATATTAGTGTGATGTTATATGATATCACAGGGAAATTGGTTTACCAACAATTTTACCAAACACAGACAGGTGATCAGGAAGTTGCTTTGCCAATGCAGTCCTTGTCTAACGGTGTTTATTTTGTAAAGGCTTCCACGGATAGCCATTCTGTAACCACTAAAATCACTAAATTGTAGTTGTAGTTGTAAATTTTTATAACGCTAAACAGCCTCTGTATTTTGGATAACGCAGAGGTTGTTTTTTTTTATCAAATTTTTTCAAATACAAAATATACTGATAGGTATATTTTTATATCTTTGCTCTACAATACCATTGCCATGATTTCAAAAGCAGATCGTACTAAACAATTCATCATCGAGAAAATCGCGCCCATCTTTAATTGTAAAGGCTATGCGTGTACTTCGCTCAATGATATGATAGTAGCTACCGGCCTGACCAAAGGAAGCATTTACGGTAATTTTGAAAACAAAGATGAAGTAGCATTAGCGGCTTTTGATTATAATTTTCAATGTGTAGTGTCTCACATCAGAAGCAAAATGGAGACACGAACAACTATCATTGATAAATTGTTGGTCTATCCTGAAACCTATCGAAACTATTTGCAGTTGCCTTTTTTGGAAGGAGGATGTCCGGTCTTAAATACTGCTATCGAAGCCGATGACACTCATCCACAACTCAAAGTTAAAGCGGCCAATGCCATACAATTTTGGCGTAGTTCTATGGAACGTCAATTAAACGAAGGCATTGCTTCGGGCGAAATCAAGCCTGATATCAACATTGCTGAAGTGTGCACCGTGATTATTTCTTTGATACAAGGAGGAGTGATGCAAACCAAAGTAACCGGCAGCGCTACTGCTCTCAAAAGCGGTATGGATTATTTGGAACGATTAATCAAGGATTTAAAACGATAAAAAATTTTGTTTAAAAATATACCGATTGGTATATTAATTATTTGTATAACATAAAATCAAAACAATGAAAAACCTATTCAAACTATTGCTTCTCGGAAGCATCGCAGTAAGTTATACTGCTCAGGCACAAACAGCCAAAATAATCAAAGGATTCCATCACATTGAAAGCGTGGTAGCTGATGGACGCTATTTATATGTAGCCGATATTGGTAAAGCTTTAACTCCTGATGCCAAAGACGGCGATGGCAAAATTGTAAAACTTGATCAGAAAGGAACCGTATTGGATTCGACTTTTGTCAAAGAAACGCTCAACGCTCCAAAAGGACTGGCCATTGATAAAGGGGTTATATTTCTTAATGATATTGACCGATTGGTAGCAGCTGACCTAAAAACAGGAGCGGTTTTATACCAAATTGATTTTAGTAAAGACACTCATTTTCTCAACGATATCGCAGTTTGGGACAGCAATACGCTTTATGTTTCAGCCACGGACAACAACAAGTTATTCAAAGTGAATCTTGCAAACAAATCCTATTCCGAAATTGTAATTGACAAACCCATAGCCGGCATCAACGGATTGTATTGTGCTAAAAAAGCAAGCCTGTTGTATGTGAACGGTTTGGGAAGTAACAACAAAGCCAATGGAGTAGTGGGTTACATTAATTTAAAGAACAATACTTTTACCCAATTAACTACCGTGGAAGGAATTTATGACGGATTGTTCATGGCCAATGATGTACTCTACACCAGCAACTGGGTGGCTTATGAAAAGAAAGGCATATTGCTTTCCATTCAATTGTCTAACCATCGCATTAACAGAATTCCTATAACGGAACCTATTGCCGGCCCGGCTGATTTTGTGATTGATGGCAATACTATCATAGTGCCAGCGATGTTATCGGGCGAGTTGCAGTTTATTTCTTTTGAAAATTCACTAATTCAAAAACTATAAGTCTATGAACATAACTCCTACTTCGGTTTATACCATTCGTTTTAACGATTGTGATTTATTTGGCCATCTAAATAATGCCCGGTATATTGATTATTTTTTGAATGCCAGAGAAGACCATTTAAAACAATACCACGACCTTGACCTGACCGAGTTTTACAAAAACAATATTGCTTGGGTGGTTGGTGGACACGAAATTGCTTACCTGCGTCCGGCTCTTTATAATGAAGTGGTTACCATTCAATCAACGTTGCTCGCCGCTGATGCCGAGTATCTATTGGTGGAAACCCAAATGAAAAGCGAAAACAGTACCCATCTGAAAGCTATCATGCGAACCCGCTTTGTACCCATTAACACCAAAACCGGAAGAAAGGAACCTCATGCCATTTCTTTTTTAGATTGGGCTAAAACCATTGAAAACACTTCGGTTGTTCCATATGGGAATTTACAGGAGAGAATAAAACAGTTGTTGTAAAGGATAAAGTTCAAAAGCTCCCCTCCATTTTATTGGAGGGGATGGTGGAGAGATAAAAAGTCTAACATTAAAACAAAACCCACCTTAGCTAATGTTCTTTTGGCAACAATTACATGCAAGAGGCAATTAGAAAACTCAGATATATCAGTATAAGACCTGCTATAATTAATTCGATATGCGATTTTTTGGTTTTAATTTTGTTGTCCAGAGTTTCGTCTATTTTTACATTTGCTTCAAATTTTTTGAGCTTTTTTATAAAAACTAACCAGCCCCCGTTTTCTGAAATATGTTTGCCCAGTTCGGTTAATTCATAATTGAATTCTTCGTTCGGATTGGGTTGTATTAATTCTTTTTGTTGCATAATATCGGCTAAAATTTTGGCGCCTTGTAGTTTATTTCCAACTTCATCTTTAAAATCTTTCAGATTTAGTAAATGATTTTCCGAACTGAATAAAAGAAACAAGTTGATTTCAATCAAGGTATTTATTTGGTCAATCATAGTTATTGAGACTTATGTTTTCTAAAAAAAAAACGGGACGGTTACCTATTGAATAAAGCGAAATTTGTCTTTGAAATAAAACCCTATAATCGGCAATGGTAGTCTCACACCATTGTATGCGCTGGTTATTCCGGCTATCCAAAGGATAACCAATCCCGTGTTGTTAATTAGAAGTAATATGAAGAAAAAAGGGTCAAGCATAACTGTTAGTGCTAATAGTAAATTGGTAACAATTCCAATGATAGCAAGGCCAAATGATTGTTCTAAATGAAACTTTGTCAAAGATGATTTTGCTCCTTTTTCATATTCAACAAAGGCTACTGCCCAGCCAACTATAGTTAAATAGCTTATAACAGAAATAGTTTTTTTAGTCATCATTTTGCTTGGCAATGGTCTTGTTTGTTAGTGGTAAACCCATAAACCCTACAGCTATTCTCAAATCGGGGCAGTTGAATAGCCAATAGGATTTTATAGGATTACTTATAGTTTACGATTATTACTTAGTATTGGTTTTTAAAAACAATAAAATCTTTATTTGTTATGGCAAATCTAAAGGAATGAAGTCTAGTGATTTGTAGAATTGACAGGCAGTTTTTGTAGAATTGCTTCTACAAAAAAAAGCAACAGGAACTGTTGCTTTACTATTAAAAAGGTTGGAATTAGTCTAACTGTATAATTGAAAGAAATCAATTAAATCAGCCAGATTAGTGATTCCCAGTTTTTCAAAAATCCGGTTTTTGAAAGTACTGACGGTGGATTTTTTGACTTGAAGTAATTCGGCAATTTCCATATTGCCGTAGCCTTTAATTAGTAAGCGCGCTACTTCCACTTCCCGATTGGATAATTGTTCCAGTGGATTGATAGGTTTTTTGGAAATATAAGAATCCAAAATGCGGTCTTTAATATTTTGAGTAATGTATTTGCCCGAAATCATCATGCTTTTTATGGCTTGCTTCATTTCGTCTTCGCTGCTGCCTTTGTTCAAATAGCCCGAAGCACCGGCATTGATGTAACGAAGCGCATAAATATCTTCATCATAACCACTAAAGATTAAAATTTTAATATCCGATTGTATGTTTTTAATTTCAGCCAGAATGTTTAAGCTATTTCCATCAGGAAAATTGATATCCAAAATCAGTAAATCAACCTTGGTTTCCCGCAATATTTTGAGCGTATCCTTAAAATTACCGGCCTGATGAATCTTTGCATTAAGAAATAGCTCTTTGATTAATAGCGATACACCTTGTCTGACGATGCTATGATCGTCTACAATTAAAAAAGTAAAATTGGTGGTTTGTTTCATTTTGAAATATCACTTTACAAGTACCGAATACATTTCCTAAATTTAACCAATTCTTGGTTACACTTTGCTTAATATTAAATTAAAGATTACGCTGGTACCACTTCCTTCCTTGCTGTCAACGGCAATAGTCCCGTCAAACAGTTCAATAATTTCTTTGCAGAGATTTAATCCTAAACCTACTCCCAAATCATTCACCTTTCCGGAAACGGTTCCCTGATAATAGGATTCGAAAATATTATCCAAATCATTTTCGGAAATTCCAACGCCGTTATCTTCAATAACTACCTTTAGGTTGAGTTCATAATCCGAGAGGTCTTCCTGCTGAATGGTTACGGTTATCAAACCATTTTCGGTAAACTTATTGGCATTCCCGATAATGTTGTAAAACAGTTGATGAATTTTGCCCGAATCAGAATGCACTTCATGATTAGAATCTAAATGCAACTGTAAGGCTATTTTGTTCCCTTTGCTTTCCACCAGTGATGTCAAGGAAGCTGCTATTTGGTTGAGTTCTGTCTTTAAAAAGAAGTTTTTATTTTTTAAAGTTAACTTATGATTTTCATCTTTTGAATACTCTAAGATTTGATTGGATAATAGCAGTAAGGAATTAGTCGTAAACTCAATCGATTTAAAGGTATCTTTTAATTCCAAATCTTTAACGGAAGCACCAATCTTCTTGCTATAAATAGAAATGATGTTCAATGGCGATCGAATTTCATGACTAATCATTCCGATAATTCGGTTTTTGAAATTCAGACTATGGCGGATTTGTTCCTGTGCAGCGGTGAGTCTTTTTTCATACTCAAAAGCCAAACGCGTAAAACCAAAAAGGATCAACGATATCACAAACATCAGTAAAATGACTGCCACTATTGTATAACTTCTTATGGCTTTGTTGGTTTCGTATTGGTCTTTTAACTGTTGTTGGCTATTCGTTTTTAAAGCATTAGCAGCAGCGGTATAATCGGGTAGTGTGTTATGACATAACAACAGCAATTCGTTATTGAACTTAAGCAGTTCAACATCTTTATGACGCAACTTTAGGAAAGAGTATTTCAGTTTCTGAAATTCCAGCGCGTAGTATTTATTGGTACTTAAAATTACATTTTTCAACAACTCTTCAATAGTTCCTCTGATGACTTTGTCTTTGTACTTCATCGTAACTACGGTATTCAACTGCTCTTTTTGCACCTGAACTTTTCCTGAAAAAGCAGCCGCCAAACGGGCCAACAACCCTTTTTTGGATATTTTGTCCACCTTAATAAAGGTATTGGTTTTAATGCTGTCTAAAACTTTGTTGTAATTCAGCTCCGTAAACTCAAATGGCGAAACACTGTTTTTTTGATGGGTAGCCAACTGCTTATCGATAATAGAATCTATGGTGGATTTCAGTAGTACTATTTCGGCTTCGGTTTTATTCTTTTTTGTGACTAGTTTTTTAAAAGCAGCATTCTCTTTGGTAGCTCGTTTCAAACTGTCTAATAGGGCATTGGTTTCCTGTAAAGAGGCTAAATAGTGGTCTAAGGAAGCTTGGTCTTTAGTGTTGATATAGGTATTGAAATGCTCTTGCGATTGGTTAATGGCATTGTTTAGTCTGCCGGTAAAATCACTTACTTTATCGGCCGAAGCCACATCTGTAAAGGCTTTGGAGATTTTGTTTTCGTTGGCCGTTTCGTTATACCAAATAACCACAGCCATAATCTGTAAGAGTATGATGCACGCTAATAAAGTATAGTGCACTACTTTTCGGTCTTGAAACTTAAGTTTCTTAAAGTATGTAGAATTCAATATGGGACTTTTTAATACTTGTTTAGTGTAGGTTCAAACAAATGTTAAAGAGTTGGGGCGGCAAAATTAATTTTTTAATTTAATTTATTGGACAAAAATAAGCCACATTACCTTATTGTGCTGTAATACATTTCAACAATCCCTGTAGAATATGTTCTACAATGCAATCAATCTAATACTCTAAACAGTCTAGCAACCTGACACTCCATTGCTCAAATTTACCTTCCAAAGAAATTCCGGCATTTGCAGGACTGGTAGACGGTAAAGTAAACAGACTATAGACGCTGGTGCTTGTAAGGGTTATATATTTTTTAAAATATTTTGCCGCTTGTTGCCCGTTAAAAAAGATGTGGGTAATATGAGGATGCGCTTTCAAAAAGGCTTTAAAGTCGTTTGGAACTTCCTGGACTATGGCACTGTCTAAACTTCCTTTGCGTTCGCAAGCCTGCAATACATCCCACAAGGCTATACGATTTTTCAATAACAGCTTTTGTTTTTCATCATAATGAGTAGAGTACGTCTCATGGCAAAGGGCAAACAGTATTCTCCAAAAATGATTTCTTGGATTCCCATAATATTCACCAATAGCTAACGACTGCACACCTGGCATAGTACCCAATATCAGTACTTTGGCATTGGAGTTAGCAATATAAGGGAAGGAATAGATTTTCATATAACCAATGAATCCCAAATTAGTTGAATTTAGGCTCTGGCAAGGGCACAAATTCGGTTTCATTAGGCACTTTTGGAAAACGTTGTGCGACCCAGTCTTGTTTGGCTTGTTCAATTACGGCTTTATCGGAATGCACAAAATTCCAGTAAATGAAATGCTCTTCGGGGAATGGTTCTCCGCCAAAAAGATAGAGCGTACAATCCTCACTCATTTCAAAGCTACAAAGAGAAGCATCTTTAGCTACTAATAGTTGTTTGGTACCAAAGGTATTTCCTTCGCTGTTAATACTGCCTTCTAAAATATACAGGGCACTTTCGCCATAAAGTTCGCTGCCAATGGTAACAATGCTGCGTTGGGTACTTTTAATCTCTATAAAATACAGAGGGCTGTAAACCGGCACCGGCGATTTTCTGCCAAAGGCTTCCCCGGCAATCAACTTAATTGCTACGCCGTCTTGTTCCCATTGCGGCAGTTCGTGAGCTTCTATGTGAGCAAAGGAAGGGTCTGTATTTTCAAAGGCTTTGGGCAAAGCTACCCATATTTGCAGGCCGTGCATCGGTTTTTCGGTATGACGCAAATACTCGGGCGTGCGTTCGGAGTGTACAATGCCTTTTCCGGCGGTCATCCAGTTTACGGCTCCGGGTTGTATTTCCATTTCGGTGCCCAAACTGTCGCGGTGCATCATGGCGCCTTCAAACAAATAGGTGAGGGTAGAAAGGCCAATGTGAGGATGCGGTGGAATATCAATATTTTGATAATCCTTCATCAGAGCGGGTCCCATGTGATCAATAAATACAAACGGTCCCACCGCTCTTTTCTCTCTGAAAGGAAGCAAGCGCCCCACTAAAAAGTTGCCAATATCCGCAGCTCTTTCGGCTATAATCATTCCAATATTCGACATAAGAATAAAGTGTTATTTGATACTTACTAAGGTACTGCTTTCAAAGCAAATAAAAAAACCACAAAACTAGTGTGCTTTGCGGTTTCTTTACTGTCAGTACTTAACTGTGATTTATTGTTTTACGAACTGGATTTCGGCTACTAATTTAATTTCTTCACCTACCAAAACACCACCGGTTTCTAAGGCAGCATTCCAAGTCAAACCAAATTCTTTACGGTTGATTTTACCGTTTACCGAAAGACCAATTTTGGTATTGCCCCAAGGATCTTTCATTAGTCCGCTGTATTCAGTTTCCAAAGTAATGTTCTTTGTTACGTCTTTAATAGTTAAATCGCCATTAATATGGAATACACCTTCGTTTACTTTTTGTACAGAAGTAGCTTTGAAGCTAAGTTTAGGAAAGTTTTCCACATCAAAGAAATCAGCACTTCTTAAGTGATTGTCACGGTCGTCATTGCCAGTGTTGATGGAGTTTACTTCGGCGGTAAAGTTGATTTTAGAGGTTTCGAAATGATCGTCTTCGTTTTCAATTACAGCATCGAATAAATTGAATTTACCGGATACATTAGTGAACATCATGTGTTTTACTTTAAAACCGATTTCTGAGTGAGTAGGGTCGATTGCCCAAGTTGCTTTTGCCATTGTTTTATTTTTTAGTGTTTATATTTTAATTTTTTAACACTACAAAGGTAGCATGAGAAAACAAGCGACACACTTAACCTAGATTAAGAAATAATGATTAAAACGATAGTGATTGTGTTTCTGTGATTATTACTAAAACCTGATAATCAATTAGTTTGTTGCTAAATTTCTTCCTAATTTGTAAGAGTGTATGTTTTTTATTACTACATTTAATCCTCTTTTCTGACCTGCTGCTGCATAATGGTAAAATGCAATTCTTTAGTAACTCAATTATTAACTAAATATTTTACCTTATGAAAAAACTGTTATTAGTAGCGCTTTGCATTCCGCTATTTATTGGATGCAAAAAGGAGGCACCGGCAGAACCGGCAGCCACTACGACTCCTGATGCTGCATCGGCTCCCGTTGAAATTGCAGATGCCAAATACACTGAAATTGGTAAAAATGCTATTGCAGCGATGACCAAAGGCGATGTAGATGGTTGGATAGCCAATTATGCTGATAATGCCAAATACTATTGGAACGCAGGCGACAGTCTGGTAGGCAAACCCGCCATTGACAAGTATTGGAGAGATCGCAGAGCTAATGTGATTGACAGCATTTCGTTTAAAAATGACATCTGGATCCCGGTAAAAATTAACAAACCACAAAGTGTCGAAAAACCTGGTATTTGGTTGATGGGTTGGTATCAAGTAACCGCTAAATACAAAAAAGGTAAATCGATGACCCAATGGATGCACATACTGTATCACTTTGATGCCAATGATAAAATAGATGAAGTCAATCAATTTTTAGACAGAGCTCCTATTAACGCCGCAATGGCAAAACCTTAAAAATACATCGAACTCCCTAGTGTGTAACAACAGTAGGGAGTTTTTTGTTACACAAAATTTATAAACCAATTAAATCAAACAAAATGAAACAAAAATTAGCCTTAGTTGTATTGGTATTTTGTGGCGTAACCTATGCCCAAAAGAAAACCAACGGAACCATTTACAAAGAGCATCCTGCTATTGTTGCCGTCGAAGGAATGGTTCAGGCCTTTGTCAAAGGCGATGCCACGAAAGTGGGTTCCTATTTAGCTGACGATTTTAAATCGTTTAACGGTGTAAGTACCAATAAAGACCAAAAAGGAGGCACTAAAGAAGACTTCCTGAAAGAAGTAACTTATTGGAAAGACAACACCGATTATTTAAGCATCACCAGATCACAAGGAGCCTACCCGGATGCTTTAGAATATAAAGAAGATCCTAACAACAAAGATGTTACTTGGGTACAAACTTGGGAAGATCTAAAAGGCGTTGATAAAAAAACCGGCGTTAAGTTGGATATGCCAATGCATCGTTTGTTTATAGTGAACAAAGACAATAAGATTAAAACCATCATTAACTATACCAATAATAGTGTTTTTAATGAAATTGGCGATAGTTTTTCCGATAGAACCAACGGTACTATATACAACCATCACGAAAACATCAATACCATCCGAAAAATGATGTATGCTTTTGAAAACAAAGATTATGACAGAGCTTACAGTTTTTATGATGAGAAAGCTACTTTTTCGGATGTCAATGCTACCTTGGACAAGAGCATTAGTTTAACCGAACAAAAAGCCAACGATAAAAAACTTTTGGAAAAATTTGATTTGGTTTCCGTTGATATGGTGGGTTATCCTGACTATTTGCATTATGAGATGGGCGATGCCAGAATTGTGCAATCGTGGTGGAATTTTAAACTGGTGCGCAAATCAGACAAAAAAGCGATTACCATGCCGATTTTCTTCATTGACAGTTTCGATGATAAAGGCAAAATCGTATCTGAAATTGCCTATTACAGTGCTAAATTATTAGAATAAAACTATTCATACTGTTATGTAAATAAAAGAACCGATTAGATTACTAGTCGGTTTTTTTATCCAAAAATGGGCTGGCTACATACTTCATTAAGTAGAAAATCTGCTGATAATGAATTATTTGTTTTATAAAAACACCTAATGTTGTGTTTATAGCGAACAGAATTTCAGATGCAATATTCTTTTTTTAAAAGCAATAACTTTATCTAAGTTTCTTTTACTAAAAGTGAACTTAACTTCTTTTTGATCATCCAACACAATAGTAAAATCATATTCTTTTATTCTTAAATAATTAAAAAAATAGTTCAAAGTTTTTTCTTTCTCGTTGATTTTTATCTCAGCAATCGTGCTCAAAGAGATGGTTTGGTAATCCAAGGGATACAGAATTAGATTACTGCCTTGAATGGTGCCATATTTTGATTTGTAATTTTTCATCTTACTATATTCAGAATTTAACTTGCTTTGAGATATTGATTATTATTTTTTATTTTTCTCTTAATCAATGCCACTAATTTTGAAGCTTTTTCTTTACTAGTCTCATTTATTGGTACAGAAATGATATTGTGATCTATCGTAATCAACATTATACTATAGCTGTAATAGTTTTTAAAAAGAGAGAACAACATAATACAAGTAGCAATTATAAAGCTGAAAAAAATATAGTTGATAAAATAAGTTCTCAGCAGGTAGGTAGAAACAACCATAACCAAAGAAATCATAAATAAAGAATAATTGTTTTTTAAGCACCTATTTTTTTTGAAATAAATTCGCTTGATATCATTAATCTCATATTGCAGTAAATCATTGTCACGATTTAAGCAAACATGATTTTGAAAAATTAATCCAAGTGCGTTATAATATTCTAATTTATTGTTTGGCGAATTCACATGTATAGGCTTTATATCAATCATGATTTTAAGGTTTTAGGAGAACTAATTTGAAAGATATCTGGGGGGAGATACAATCAATTAAACTAGTCATAAGGGTAATCTTTTAATTTTTAAAAAACCGTTCCGACATGCCGGAACGGTTCTAGTGTCAAATAAAAAATAATAAACACAACCCATAAATTTCCATATTGGAAAGCGTGTTTGCTTTTAAAGATAAAACCACTTTTTAATGATGTTAGTTTCATCACTTGCTATGGCTTTATTGACTATTGTTTGCTGACAAATTTTTAAGTTTATGATATAATGTGCTGATTTATTCGGGTTCAGAGTATTTTATAACAGTATGAGTTTTATTTTGATATTGTTAGGGGTTTGTTATAGCAAATCTATTACAAAAGATAACTCCGGTTTTTTAATTCAGACGAACATCCCATTTCTGTAGTCGAATGGCTTTTTTTTTTAGATGAAAGGCTTTTTTATCGATATAATACTCGTTTGTTGGATGTCGGTATGGGTTTGATGCATAAAAAAGAGCAAACGTTTAGTTTACTCAGATTTAGAATTATAACAGAGAATTACTTGGATTTGCTATAATAGATTAAGTCGTTTCATTAACTCAGGTTTATTTCCTCTGCTGACAGGAATGACATCTTTACCAATTAAAACACTATTGTCTTCAATGTCAATTATCTTTTTGGTGTTGATTATATAAGATCGATGGATTTTTAAAAATAACTCGTTGGGTAATTTTTCTTCAATTTTTTTTAAGGTGGTATGTACGGTATAGGAAGTTGTATCTGTTTTAATACTAATATAATCTCCTTTAGCTATTACTATTGTTATAGTGGGAATATCAATTTTTATTAAACGGTTATTAATGTTAACATAAAATTCATTGGTTTTGTCTGCTGAAGTTTTTTTGTCATTCGGGGTATTGCCATTTTTAGTTGTATCAATTCTCCAATTCAATTTTTGCATTGCCTTTTCAAAACGCTCCTCTGTTATTGGTTTTACTATATAATCAACGATACAATCATATTCAAATGCATTGATAGCAAAATTTTTGTCGGAGGTAATCAGTACAATTTTTGGAGGATTTTTAATAGTGTTTATAAAATCAAATCCAGTAAAATCGGGCATGTGAATGTCAAGAAAAACAACGTCTACTTCATTTTTATTGAGGTATTTAATGGCTTCAATGGCATTGGAGAATTCACCGATTACGTTCAGTTCTGTATGCAATGAAATCATTTGAGCAATTATTGCTCTAGCCATCATTTCGTCATCAATAATTATACAATTCATGGATTTTAATTTATAAGCAATTTACAAAATGCTGCATTAAAGTTAGTGTTTTTTCAAATTCTTTTTGTAAATCTTTTCTACGATTCTCTTCAGATTCTTCATATTCATCCGCTAAATGATAGCTGTTTTCAAGACCCAGGATAGCTATTTTGTTTTTTAATTTATGTATACACTCCATTGTTTGTGACCACTTTTTGAGGTGCAAACTCACATAATACGCATCAATTTCAATCGGTAACTCAAACTTGAGTACCGCGATAAATTTTTGTTTTACCGTTTCATCATTTCTTGAAAGCTTGATGATGTATTCTAAATTAGGTTTCTCCATGATTTTTGGGTAGTTTGATAAAAAAAGTTGTTCCAATTCCTACTGCGCTTTCCATCCATATATCCCCATTATAATTAGCAATTATTCTTTTGACAATTGATAATCCGATACCCGTAGATTTTGTATCTTCAGAATAAGATTGAAACAGTTCAAAAATCTTTGTCTGGTACTTGCTATCAATACCTTGTCCATTATCTTTAATGGAAAAAATATACTCGTTTGCATTTTCTTCATAGGCTATTTCAACGAAACCTTCCTTCTTATCAATAAAGTTGACAGCATTACTTATTAAATTTTGAAACAATTGCTGCATTCTGAAACGGTCGGTATTGAGTATTGGTAATTCGTTCTGGATCGTCACAGTAACATTTTCAGGAATATGTATAATTTCAATACAGTTCTGAACTATCTCATTAAGGTCTATTTTTTCTGTAAATTCTTTACTTGAATCTACTTTGGAATAGGTCAAAATTCCTTGGATTAGATTATCCATTTTTTCAACTTTATCCTCAATTAATTCAAAATAGTGACTAGTAGCTTCAGTAAACCCTCTTCCGTCTTCTTTTATCCAAGCAATCAAAGAATGGATACTTCTCAAAGGCGATTTTAAATCGTGTGATACCATATGAGCATATTCATTGAGCTGCTCGTTTTGTATTTCCAATCGTTTCAGTAGTTGTTCTTTTTGAAGCTCTAATTTTTTATGTTCGGTTATATCTAAATGGATACCAATCGATCCAATAATTTCGCCATTGACATTATAATTAGGGGCACCACTGATTAACCAGTATTTTTCTTCACCTCCTTTAGTGTTAATGGTAATTTCGTGGGAATTTGAGAGCCCTTTTATTCTGTCTTTTATCTTGTCTTTGAAAAGTAATTTACTTTGGTCTTTTAAAAATAAATCCGAAGGTTTATTTCCAATTAATTCGGCAGCAGTAAATCCACTCATTTCTATAAATGATTGATTAGCCAGCTTAATAATGTCGTTAGTATCAACTTCCAATAGTCCCATATTCATATTGGCTATTATATTACTATATTTTTCTCTTTCGGATTCCAAACTTTCTTTGTACTTCTTTTGGATGGTAACATCCTCATAGCTCCATAGATATCCATCTAATTTATTTCCTTTGTAAATAGGAATAAAACTTCGTTCTAAAACTCTACCATCAACAAGTTTTATCGCTTCGGCAGTGACTATTTCTTTTTGGTCTAAAATTTCGGTTGTTCTGTTTACAAATAGATTTGGGTCTTCAAAAAAATCTTTAATTCCAATGGTAATTAGCTCACTGTCAAATCCTTTTAGTAGATCTGTTTCAGCTTCTATATCAAATAAAGAACAGAATTTGGTGTTGACTAAAAGTATTTTTTTGTTTTCATCTTCAAATAAAATTCCGGATTGCAAATTGGCGATCAAGGAGTTTAATCTATTCTGTGATTCTATCAATTGCTGGTTTAATTCCTTTTCTAAAGAAATATCTTCCTGAATAGTAAAGTATTTTTTTATTTTTCCGTATTCATCATGTAAAGCCTGTCCTTGAATACGTACCCAATATTTTTGTTTGTGTTTAGTATAGTTTATAATTTCACAGTAAAAAGGCAATCCGTTTTTAATTTGTTCCGTGAGATAATTTATTGTTTTTGGGTCAGTTTCCGGGCCGTGTAGTAAAACATCAGGTTTTTGGCCTATTATTTCTTCAAGACTATATTCTGTCAATTCTAAAAAACTGGAATTTACCCATTCAATTCGACCATCTTTATTTGAAACCAGTACCGGGTTACTGTTTCTTTCCGCTATAGAGGAAAGCAGTACCAATTGTTCTTCTCGTTCTTTTTCAATGGAAATGTCTTCAACAATAGCAAAATACTGTGATACATATCCTTTGGAATCTAATATAGGTTGTCCTGTTATTTTAGACCGAAATGTTCCGCCCTTCTTTTTACTGTGTATGTATTCAACATCAAACGCTTCTCCCTTATAAAAAGCATCGACCATTTTGATTATTTCCGCTTTATTAGATAGTCTACCCCGTCCAACCTCAATTAATGATTTTCCAATAATTTCTGCCTGAGAAAAACCGGTTAAATTTATAAAAGCTTCATTACACCAAAAAATATCTCCCTGAGGCTTTGTAAAAACCACACCGTTTTTATTGGCACTCGCTACTAATGAAAGTTTGTTTAGTTCTTCTTTATCAATTTTAAGTTGTTTACTTTGCTTATCAATTGTCTTAATTAGGTTCTTTAATTCGGTGTTATTTTTTGCTTGATCTTCCAGCACGTGAAGTATTTCTAACAAAGAATCATGAAAAGCAAAGTCTGTTCGATTTAATTTTTTTTTACTGACCTCTTCTAAAGACATGAACCAAGGTGATCCTAGAAAAATAAAATCACTCTGCTGCTGTTCAAATTGACCTTTTAAGGTCAAAGCATTGAATCCTTTGGAAGTAAATATAACGGATTGATGGAGTAGTGTCTTGAAATTTTTGGGTAACACATTTTCTTTAAAAGGCCTAATCACGGTAAAATAGTCAGTGAACGACTTATCTTTTTCCAAATCGGGCATCATCTTAGCAATACTTTTACCAAAACTCTTAATCGTTAGATTTCTATCAATTAGGATGTAAAAGGGGAAAATATTGTTTAAAGAAGAATCTGTAAAAGTAAATTGTAAATCTTCCATATAATACCAACACGTTTAAAAGTGATTAACGTTAATTTATTTTTGATATTAATTCATTACAGCTCCAATAATCCAATAATTTTTGAATTTTAAAAACGTAATCTTCGTATTTCAAAGGCTTTAGAATATATCCGGCAATGCCAATTTTATAGCATTCCTTCACATCTTTGTAATTATTGGAAGTAGTTAGTATAATGGTAGGGATGTATTTTAATAAATCATCATTTTTTAAAATAGTTAAAAACTCTATTCCATTGAGTTTAGGCATGTTTAAATCTAAAAGGATGATATCCGGAAGATTTCTCTTTTCGTTTAAAATAGTTAAGGCTGACTCGCCATTATGAGCTTCAATAATTTGATGTGCTGTCTGTAAAGATTCTATGACCCTATTGAATTTCATAATTTCAATGGTATCATCTTCTATGAAAAGGATTTTTAATGTTTTCAGCATTTTCTTTTTTGAATTTATTCGGTAAAAAATAGTGGAAGAAAAAAGAATTTTTGTTTCAGCCCATTAGATTTTTACAGATGACAATGGATTCACAATATAGTGAGAAATTGATGAAATTATAATAACGTTAAAAATAATTGGTTTTTAAAGTTCAGGAGTATCCTGGTTTATATTCAATTTTATAGCTTCCGATTTATTGGAGATATCTTTAATGATGGCATCTAGTTCTTCAGCTGATTCTAGTATGTAGTCTAAAAATTTTTCATTTTCAGAATTATCTATGTCATAATTTTTAATAATATCAATAAGGCTCATCATTCGTGCCAATGGAGCTCTAACGACATGGGATTGTATCCAGGCAATTTCTTTCAGTTTCTCGTTTTGGTTTTCTATAGCTTCAACATAGGCAAAACGCTCAGTAATGTCATTGGCTAATATAATTCTTCCGGTAGTATTTTGAAATGGTATAGTGTTGCTCAGAATTTCAACACAAATGACTTCACTGTTTTTCTTTTTATGTCTAAAATGGCCTAAGGAATGCGTGCCTTTGGTTTTATTTAAAAATTCAATCCTTTCCAGCATTTCAGGAATGTCTTCTTCAGGCCTTATGTCTTTTATGGTCATGCCCAAGAATTCCTGTAATGAATAGCCATAATGTTTTTCTGCAGCTATATTCACATCTAAAAAACGTAACGTCTCTATGTCATAAACCCACATGGGTTGTGGACTTAAGTGAAATAAATCACTATAGCGTCTTTCCGATGTTTCTAATTGCAGCAATGTTTTTTTTCTTTCAATACTGTAAATAATACTCTTGTATAAGGCATTAGCATTCAATTCATCTTTTATCAAATAATCAGAAATCCCAAGAGATAATGATTTGACACTAAAACTTATATCGGCATAGCCGGTTAAAATTATTAAAGGAATCTCATGGCATAATAGCGACATTTCTTGTATGAGTTCTTCACCACTTTTGTCAGGCAGAGTAAGATCTAACAGTACTAAATCATACTTTTGAGTAGTATCAGTTACGATAGCTTTAGCTTTTTTAAAATCTTTGGCCCATGAAAGTTTGTGAGCCTCAAAACGTTCCTCCAAATAGTCTTCAATAAGAGTGTAATCACCGGGATTGTCTTCGACGATCAGAATTTGATACTGTTTGTTATCTTTAATAGCTTTCATAGGATTGCTTTTTAAGGGAGTTGTACAATGCTAATCCAAAAATCCTCAATTTTGGCTACCGCCTGCATAAATTCATTGACATCAACAGGCTTTGTAATAAAACAATTAGCGTGATTATTATAGGCTTCAATAATATCTTTTTTGGAAGAAGAGGTGGTAAGCATTATAATGGGAATGTGCCGAAAACTTTTACTTGCTTTAATATATTGCAATACCTCTTGACCATTTTTCTTCGGTAAATTAATGTCTAGTAAAATTAAATTAGGTACTTCTGCATCCTGAAAAGGTTCTTTTCGATTCAAAAAATCAATCGCTTGCTTACCATCTTTAGCAACACTGACTTTATTAATTATTCTACCTTGCTCCAGAGCCTCTGTAGTCAAGAGAATATCCCCTTCGTTATCTTCAACCAATAGTACGTGAATTGCTTTCATATTTTTGTAGTTTATTTTTTTGGAATGGTGAAATAAAAAGTGGTGCCATAACCTTCTTCAGATTCTAACCAAATTTGCCCACGTAAATTTTCAATAATTTTCTTTGTAATGGTCAACCCCATACCAGTTCCTGAGTACTCTTCTTTGCTGTGTAAACGCTGAAAAATGATAAATATTTTATCAAAATACTCTTGACTTATACCAATGCCATTGTCTTTAATTTCAAATTTCCATGAAGTAGCATTTTCACTGAATGATATGGTAATAATAGGAGATTGGTCTGGTTTAGAGTACTTTAAAGCATTACTTATTAAGTTTTGAAAAACTTGTTTTATCGGAGCGGCATGAGTTTTTATTTTAGGAAGTTCAGTGTAGTTTATCTGAGCATTTTTATCTTCTATCTGCTTTCTATATAACAACCTGATTTCCTCAATAATCGAATTTACATCTACTTCTTCAAGCTTGGTTTCACTTTTGCCTATTCTTGAAAACTCTAATAAATCCAATATAATTTGACGCATTCGTCTGGCACCATCAACAGCAAAGAAGATATATTTTTTTCCCTTTTCATCAAGAACAGGCTCGTATCTCTTTTCAATCTGAGTCAGAAAACTAGTAACCATTCGTAACGGTTCTTGTAAATCGTGCGAGGCAACATAGGCAAACCGTTCCAATTCCTGATTAGATATGGCTAATTCTTTGATGTTGTTTTCTAAGGATCGGTTCATTTTTTTGAGTTTGGACTCCGTGTGTTTCCTGTCGGTGATATTTTTAAAATAAACAGTCAATCCCATTTCAGAAGGATAAGCATTTAATTCAAACCAATATTGAAGTTGCTTAGAAAACACTTCTAATCGTACAGGTCTTTTTTGGGATTTGGCCTTATAAAAGGCATTATGAATCTTCTCTGAAAGACTGCCATCATACAATTCCCAAAAATTTTTCCCAATCATTTCATCATATCTCTTTCCGGATAATTTTTCGGCTTCTTTATTCCAATAAGTGACATTCCAATTAGCGTCCAATGAATAAAATCCGTCCTGAATACTTTCGAGGGTATCCGATAAAGTTTGTGTGGTTTCTTTTAATTTTTGTTCCTGATTTTTTCGTTCCGTTACATCTCTTTCTATAGAAATCCAATGCGTATATTCACCTTTGTCGTTTGTAACCGGATTTAGTGAGAGTTGTACCCAATATTCTTTACCTTCTTTATTATAATTAATAATGGTAACTTCAATAGGTTGCCACGCATCAAGAGCCTCATAAAAACGCTTTAATTCTTCGGCATTGGTATTTGCGCCCTGTACTAATTGGTGTGTTTTGCCAATAATTTCATCCGGAGTATACCCACTCATACGGGTAAACGACTCATTTACATAAACAATTTTCCGTCCTCCTTCGCTTGAAGGTCTTGCTTCTTTAATCACCACTGCATCATTGGTGTTGGTGACTACTGATTCTAGTAATTTCAGTCTTTCTTCTTCTTGTTTTTGTTTGGTGACATCCCGCTCAATAGCTACCCAGTGAGTATACCATCCGGTAGCATCGGCAACAGGATTGATTGACATTTGAATCCAAAATTCTTCACCGGTTTTTTTATAATTTAATAAGGTTACTTCGTAAGGCTGCCATTGGCGTAATGCAGCACTTAATTTGTTTAGCTCTTCTCTGTCTGTTTTTGGGCCTTGTAATATCCGAGGGGTTTTACCGATAACTTCCTCCGAAGTGTATCCGGTCATTTTGGTGAAAGCCTCGTTGACATAGACAATTTTTGGCCCTGGTTCATCAAATGGTTCCGCTTCAGTAATTAAAATAGAATCATCAGTATTAGTGATTACAGATTCCAACAGTTTTAAGCGCAACTCTTCCTCTTTTTTCTTGGTGATATCCTGCATCGCCCCGATGATTCTGATAGCTCTGCCACTTTTATCCCGAATTACAATTCCTTTATTGAGTACATAACTATATTGACCATTATTTTTTTTGTATCGGTATTCCTCAATCCAATTAGTCTCTTTACTTCTAACAATAGCATAATAGCTCTGAGTTATTCTTTCCAAATCATCCGGATGTATGTTTTCCATCCACCCGGAAATATTTCTTTTAATGGCTGATAAGTTGTATCCGAATATTTTTTCAAAACCATCCCCCCAATAAATAGTATCAGCAATGATATCCCAATCCCAAACGGCATCAAAAGTAGCTTTGGTAACAAATTCAAAACGTTCATTACTTTCTTCAATTGCCTTTTTTGTTTTGATTCTTTCGGTAACATCCATCACCGTTGAAATCATTAAATTTTGTTTGTAGATAGGAATGTTTTTGGCATTAATGATTCGCTGCTCGTTGTTTTGAGTTGTAACGATAATTTCTTCCCAATTCATTCTGTTTTCATCACCACTTTTAATATCCTCCATTACCCTTTTTGTAATTTCTTTTCGGTACTCAGGATTAGGGTAAACTTTTTCGAAGAAAGTGGGAATGTCTTTCAAGATTTTATTTGGCCAACCATATATTTCAGTAAATTTTTTATTCATCCATATGGCTTTACTATCATCAATACGGTTGATGGAAATGCCAATAGGTAAATTTTCTAAAACTGTTTCAATAAAAAACTGCCTTTCTTGTGCCTGAGTTTCTGCTTTCTTAATATAAGTGGCGTCTATACCAACGCAGTACATTATGCCTTCTGAGGCTTGCCAACGTACCGACCAAATCATTGGGACTAGTGTACCATCTTTTCTTATATAAGTGTTTTCAAAATTGGTTAAATCAATGCCAGATAAAACTTCATTCTTTACTTTATCTGATTTTTCTATATCGTTGGGAATGACAAAATCAGAAAAATGTTTGCCAATTAATTCTTCAGGAGTATAACCCCATGTGGCAATAGATGCCGCATTCATTTTTACAAATCTCCCTTCACTGTCCATAGTACAAATAATATCTAGTGAGAGGTCAAGAACTTTTTGAAGCTCTTGTTGCGCTTTTTTAGCCGTTTCTTCGGCTTTTTTAATTTCGGTTATATCTTGTAAAATCCCTACTAATTTTTGAGGTTTTCCTTTTTGGTCAAAAACAAATTTCGCTTTAGAAAGTACATTAATGATAGAGTTATTTTTGGTCACAAATCGAAGTTCAATTCGATAATCCTCAAGTGTTTCCAGTATTTCCTTAAAATGCTCAGCTACTCTTTCTCTATCATCAGGATGGATGATTTCAAATGATTTTTCAAAAGTTATCTCAAATTCCTGTGGTTCATAACCTATCATCACATAGTTGCTGTCTGACCAAAATACTTTTCTGGTTTCTAAATCTAATTCCCAACGACCTAATTTAGAGATGGCTTCTGTTTGTTCAAGAATTTCATTTCCTTTCTCAATAGCTATTTTTGATTCAGCTATTTTTTTAGTCGATAAAATACTCTCGGTAACATCAGTAACACAATGAATGATGAATTTTAATTCAGCAGTGTTACTGAGCAAAGGAATATTCTCAGGTTTCCAGTATTTTAATTCAAAGTCAGATGTCCCCCGAATGGGAATATCATATTTTTGAACAGCCATTTTATGTTTTTTGTTGGTTTGAACAACAGTATGTAGTGAATGGGATAAATTCTTAACTCCATCAGCCGTAGGATCGGAATCATTATCCGGAAAAGCTTCAAAAATCCCTTTTCCAATTAAGTCATTAGCTTTTGAGTGTGTAGCTTCGAGATAGGCTTCATTGACATCAATAATAGTGAATTTAGGAGCGTCAGGAAGCAACACCAAACTAGGAGTGGGTGAAATTTTGAAGAATTCAAGTAGGGCCTTTTTTCCAATCATACTTTTCAGATAATTATACAATCCCATCTCCTTAGAAAAGAGAAAATGATTTCTATCAATATTGTTGGAGGCATAGGGGTTATCAAAGTTAGTTTTTTTTTTGGATTATTTATATGAATTTACTGTTAAAAAAACACACTTGATAAACCGCAATTTGCTTTTTACTCATTTCTTGCGGTTTACATTTTAAATAACCATCCGATATCAAAAAAATAAATAACTGTTGCTTATAAATTTTGTTTAGTAAAGCACTTAAACGATATTTTTTTTATTCGTCGCTATTTAATAGCGATTCAACTGTACAAAAATCACCTTTCGTCTAATTTCCCAAAATAGGACTAGCAATAGGTTTTACGTTTGTGAATAAATTGCATTTTTTAGTATTTAAACCTTACTGATATTGGTTGTTTCAATTGTGTTTTTATAATTCAAACAAATTATACCCATAGATTTTAGAATGTTTTCAACTAATAAATCAGAATATAGTTTTACCTAAAACTACCACAATTATGAAAAAAACAGTACTCAAATTGCTTGTCAGAAGCTTATTTATTCTTACCCTCCTGGGATTTTGTTATTCAGGTTATGGGCAAGCTACGGTTTTCAGTGATGATTTTGCAACATCTGCAGGAACAACTTACACAACAGCAACAGGTCCCATTGGTACTAGCCCCAAATGGAGCTTGACAAGAAGCGGTGTTGATTTTGGTGCCGGAATTAATTCGGGATTGATGTATTTAGCAAATGATGCTTCATCAGCGGGTAATGCTAACGGTTGGGTTTTAGCATCAACCAGTACCGGTTCTTTTGCAACACCTTATAATACTACTTTAAATGCCAATCCGGGAATGGTTACCTGGACATTCAACCTGCGACAACCTCAGGCTAATCCTAGTGGTTTTGCATCCGGAAATTATGGAGTTGCCTACATATTGGCCGGTTCATCAGGAACGACTAATGCTCTAGGGACTGGTTATGCTGTAACCCTCGGGAATTCAGGAAAAACCGACCCTTTGAAATTGGTTAGCTATAGTGCCGGACTTCAATCTGCCACACAAATTTTAGCTTCTAATACTTCGGGATTAACTGATTTTGGAAACACTTATTTGAGTGTAAAAGTAACCTTTACCCCAAGTACTAATACTTGGCAATTGTTTGTCAGAAGTGATGGAACCTCCTTTTTAGATCCTAATACAGGAAGTTTAACATCGCAGGGAACTGCTACCAATAGTACTTACACTTCAAGTGTTTTGCCAATAATGGGAGCGTTTTGGAATTCAAGTACAAAAGTAAACCAAACAGCACTTTTCGATAATGTTAAAGTAACAGTAGCTGTACCCACAACAACTTCTATAGCACCACCATCAAAAGTAGCCGGTACAGGAGCTTTTACACTTACAGTTAACGGAACTGGTTTTGTAAATGGTACCAGTATAGTGAGATGGAATGGTAGTAACCGAACTACCACTTTTGTTTCTGCTACACAATTAACTGCGGCTATCTTGTCAACAGACATAGCATCATCGGGTACTGCTACCATAACGGTTGCTAATGGTGTGGCTGTTTCCAATGGTCAAACATTTATTGTTGATACTGCGGGAGTGCCCAACATAAGTCTTTCTACCAGTGCTTTAAATACTATAACGTCGGTTACTGGTACAGCTTCTTCAGCTCAAACCTATTCAGTGAGCGGTAGTAATTTAACAGCAGATGTTATCGTTACAGCGCCAGCCAATTTTGAGGTGTCATCAAACGGAACAACTTATTCGGGCGCTATAAATTTAACCCGAACCGGAAATGTTCTTGTGGGTCAGCCTGTAACGGTTTATGCCCGTGTCAAAGCAACAGCACCATCAGGACTATATACTTCAACTATTGATCATACGACTACAAGTGGTACTACTAAGTCTATAACTGTTTCGGCTGCCGTAATTGCAACCAAACCAACCACACAAACAACAGGAGTTGCTTTTGCTACAGTTACTTCAACGACTTTTACAGTCAATTGGATTAATGGTAATGGAGCCAATCATTTGGTTTTAATCAAAAGTGGTAGTGCTGTTAATGCTAATCCGGTGGATGGTGTTACTTATGCTGCTATCAACTCCTTCGGCGCTGGTTCTGAAATTGGCACCGGAAATTATGTGATTTATTCGGGAAGCGGAAGTACCGTCAACATAACCGGATTGCAACCTAACACAGCTTACTATGTTGCCGTTTATGACTATAACGGTTCAGGAGGAACAGAGAGTTATTTAACAACTAGCCCGGCAATTGGTAACAGAACAACACTCAATGCCCCTGTAGGCTGGCAGATATACAACACTAATGCCACTAATACCATTACATTTGATAGTACCGTTGATGGTGTGAATGAAGGAACTTACCAGGCGGCAGGATTGTCACCTGCTTTAAGCAGTGGAGAGTTAAACTCCAATGCATGGGCTATTACCGGATTTAGTAATGGAGCCATTCCTTTTGGAGGAATCAGCACTGATGGCCAGGATTATGACAGAGGAACAGCTACTTCGGGCGTAACAGTAGGAGGTGTATATGCTTTTGAGACAGTAACTAATAATTATGCGCTGGGAATACAACCGGCAACTGGCGATTTTGTACCGGGTTCGGTAACACTTCGTTTTCAGAATCAAACAGGAGCTGCAATAACATCCGTAAGTATTGGCTATAAAGTATATGTTTATAACGACCAAGGAGCGTCAAGTAGTTTTAATTTTAGTCATTCAGCAGATAATTCTACTTATACGAGTGTTTCCGGATTGAATGTAATCTCACCGGCAGCAGCAGATGCAGCACCCACATGGAAATCCTATTATCGAGTAGTAACTTTAACGGGATTGAATATTGCCAATAACAATTATTACTATTTCAGATGGACAGGAGCTACCGTTTCCGGCAATACTGATTTTGATGAATTTGGATTGGATGATATCGTTATGGTAGCCAATCCGTCAACCAATTTTGCCTCCTTTAACGGAACGGCTGAAAACTTTGCTGTTTTGGGAAATACTTCTTTATCCGGAGCCACAACAGTTAGTGGTGATTTGACGATTAACAATGGTAAAGTCGACATCAATGGGAATACACTAACCCTTAACGGAACGGTAACAAATACCACAACAGGAGGATTAAAGGGCAGTGCTTCCAGTAACCTGACTATAAGTGGTGCTATTAGCCCATCATTGAGTTTTGATCAAACTACGTTAGGAACCACTAATCTCTTAAATAACTTAAGTATCAACACAACAGCTTCCAATACAGTTACAATCTCAAATCCTGTAGTAGTCAATGGCACTTTGACAACTGCTTTGGGACAAACTTTAAATATGGGTAGCAATGCCTTAACAGGTACCTTAGCTTCTATTGCCAATAACGGAACTATAGCTACACAAAACACCACTTTGTTGCCTATTCCTTCCGGTAAAACATGGAGCGGAACGGGTACTGTAAATTATAATGCTGATTCCTCAGCACAAACCATAGTGGCAGGAACGTATCAAAATTTAACATCATCTTCTACTGGTGGTGCTACAGCAGCCGGAAATATTACGGTAAATGATGTCCTTACTTTGCCAACATCCAACCCCTCTCCAACTGTAGGAAGCCTTTCCATGGGGACTTATACACTTTCTATGGGAGGTAGTGCTACTAATATAGGAATAGGTGATGTTACCGGAATAATAACCAGAAGTGGTATAGTCCCTAATATAGTTTATACTTTTGGAAGTCCCTACACCTCAATTTTATTTCCTAACATTGGGACATTGCCTACATCTATGAGCTTAAAAATTGCCATAGGAACAGCGCCAAGTTGGAGAACAGGAGCCATCAACAGAACCTTTGATTTTATACAAACCGGTGCATCTGGCACAAAGGCTGTTATCAAAGCCCATTATTTAGATTCAGAATTGAACGGAAATGTGGAATCAAAATTAGTAGATTGGGCTTATATAGTGTCATCAAGCACAACTTTGGAACAAGGAAGATCAAATTACAACACTACCGAGAATTGGATAGAACTAACGAATGTGAACGTTGGCTTGTATTTTACCGGAACTTTTGGTCAGGTTTCATTAACACTGGATGAATCAGCTGCAGGATCATTGACCTGGAATGGGTCGGTTAGTAATTCCTGGACTACAGCAACCAATTGGACGCCTAATGCCACACCATCTGACCAAACTGTGGTTTACATTCCAGATGCGGCTACCACTCCAAATGATCCTACATTAAATCCGTCAGTTTTGTTAGGCTCTTTGAATATAGAAACAGGAGGAATATTGAATGCTCCTGATAATTCCCAATTCACAATCAATAACGGAGCAGGGGCTTGGATAAACAACGGAACCTACAATCCTGGAGGAGGGACCAGTGCTGTAATTTTTACCAGTGCCGATGCTACGATGGCGGGTTCGACTATTTTTAACAACATTACTATTAATTCGGGGGCCACTTTACGACCATTAACCGATAATGTAATGCAAATCGGCGGTTCATTTACTCTGAATGGAAGTTTTAGCCCGGGAGCAATTGAAAATACCGTAATCTATTCGGGAACCAATCAAACCATTGTCAACCCGAATACAGGTTTACAAGCTTATCATAATTTAATTATCAACGGAACCGGGGCCATTTTTCCAAGTTCTTTGAATATTACAGATAATTTAACACTGAATCAGTCAGTCGATTTTACGGGTAAAACCATAGTAATGACAGGTATGGAACCACAAATTATTTCCGGTACTGTACCACCAACATTCAATAATTTAACGATTAACAATACTGATGGAGGAGTTACTTTGGCAACCAATGCCACCGCGAACGGAACACTAACACTTACTTCCGGAGTTTTAGATATAGGGAATTATAATTTACTACTAGGGGCTAATGCTGTTTCAGGGAGCTTTTCTGCCACCAATATGGTGGTGGCCAGCGGCACAGGTGAGTTAAGGAGAGCGTATACAGGAATTGGCTCATATACTTTCCCTATAGGTGATTTAACAGATACAACGGAGTATTCACCAATTACTATAAATATAACAGCCGGAACCTTTTCAAGTGCCTATGTTGGAGTGGCAGTGGTTGATGCCATTCACCCTAACAATTCAAGTACTGCTAACAACATTACTCGTTATTGGAAAGTTAAAGAATCCGGTATTTCAGGAGCCATTGCTACTATTACGGCTAATTATCTTTCTGCCGATATTACAGGCACAGAAGGAGATATTGCCGGGGGTCAGTTAAACGGTACTTTTAATCAGATTACCAATCCTTGGATAAAATATACTCCTTTAGCAAGTAACAGTTTTACGACCTCAGGAGCAACATTAACAGCAGGTCAAACAGCAACATTTACAGGCATCAAAGGCGGTGCGTTTAGTGCCTTGATTTCGGGCTATGGAACTTTTTGTTTGAACAGTACCGTTACTTTAACAGCAACACCAACCGGTGGTAATGCTCCTTACACATATTTATGGAATAGTGGATTGGGAACGCAAGCTATGGTTTCGCCATCAACTTCTTCGGACGGAACAGTTACCTATTCAGTTACCGTAAAAGATAGCAATGGAATTACAGCAACCGATAGTGCCAATTTAATAATATTACCTTATTCGGTTGGAGGAACTGTTTCATCTAATCAAACTATTTGTAGTGGAAGTGCGCCAGCCGATGTTACCTTATCAGGTAATATCGGAAATGTAATCAACTGGGAAAGTGCCTCAGATAATGCTTTTACCTCTCCAACAATTATTGGTTCAACGGCCACAACTTTAACAAGTGCCATGATGGGAGTGCTTACGGCCACAACCTATTTCAGGGCTGTGGTTCAAAGCGGATCCTGTTCAACATCCAATTCTGCTTATGTTACGATAACGGTTAATCCAATCATACCTGCAAGCGTTAGTATTGTAGCATCGGCGACCACCATTTGTGCCGGAAGTAGTGTTACGTTTACCGCTACACCAACCAATGGAGGAACGGCACCAACTTATCAGTGGAAAATAAACGGTACAAATGTAACCGGAGAAACGGCTTCTACTTTTACTACCACAACTTTATCAAATAATGATATAGTAACAGTGGTTATGACCTCTAATGCAAACTGTGTTACGGGTTCATTAACTACTACCTCAAATAGTATTACCGAAACAGTCAATTCCTATCTGCCGGCTAGTGTTAGCATTACAGCATCGGATACTATCATTTGCGCCGGAAGTAATGTTACGTTTACCGCAACTCCAACAAACGGAGGTACTACACCTACTTATCAATGGAGGGTCAATGGCACGAATATACCCGGAGAAACAGCTGCTGCCTTTACCACCAATACTTTGTCTAATAATGATGTTGTAACCGTGGTGATGACTTCTAATCTCACTTGTGTTACAAGTTCACCGGCGACCTCAAATAGTATTACGGAAATTGTGAATGCTAACCTGATGGCGAGTGTTACTATTGCGGCATCTGCTACTGACATTTGTGCCGGAAGTAGTGTTACCTTTACCGCTACACCAACAAACGGAGGAACTGCACCAACTTATCAGTGGAAAATAAACGATACGAATGTATCTGGAGAAACAGCCGCTACCTTTACTACCACAACTTTATCGAATGATGATACAGTAACTCTGGTTATGACTTCTAATATTACCTGTGTTTCCGGCTCACCGGCTACTTCAAATGGTATTACAGTAACCGTAAATGCAGTTTCAATAGGAGGAGATGTAACAGGCGGGACAGGTATTTGTTCTGGTACAACCAGTGGTTTATTGACTTTGGCTGGGCATACAGGCGCCGTTGTTCGTTGGGAATCTTCTATTAGTCCGTTTACTTCTTGGACCAGTATTGCCAATACTGCAACTACCTATACTTCTGGAGCGTTAACGCAAACCACTAAGTATAGAGCTGTAGTGCAAAGCGGCGTATGTGGTGAAGTTTATTCAACGTCAACCACTGTTGATATTAAAACTACTACTTGGAAAATCACTTCTCCTGCCACTACACCAGCCTGGGATAACGGAGATCCGGATGATGGGGTAAAAGCGGCAGTTATTGAAACCACATACCCATATCCTTCGGGCAGCGGGGCTGATATTAATGCATGTTCTTTAACGGTTGCCAATGGTGTTACGGTTGCTATTTCTTCGGGTTATAGTGTTACATTGAGCGGAGCTTTGTCAGCTACCGGGGCCTTTGTTACCTTTAATAATAATGCCAATTTGATTCAAACCGGAAATACAAATAGTAATGTCGGAGCCATCATTATAAAACGGGATAGTTCGCTGTTAAAACGACTAGATTATACTTTATGGAGTACACCGGTTACCGGACCTCAAACACTTTTTGATTTCTCGCCTTTAACGTTACCCAATCGTTTTTATCAATACAATACTAGTACGAATGTTTATAATTCAGTAACTCCATCATCAGTGGTTTTCTCGAATGTGAAAGCTAAGGGATTTTTAATCCGGGTACCGGATAACCATTCGACTACAGGTGCTATTTGGACTGGTCAGTTTACCGGAGTTCCTAATAATGGAGATTACAGTTATAGCCTGCAAGGTTATGGTGTGAATCAACGCTTTAATGCAGTCGGCAATCCATATCCGTCACCAATTGATCCTGTAGCTTTTGTTTCTGATCCTGTAAACAGCACCAATATCACCG